>Ga0307508_10000026_pt1 | contig 171622 bp, 145 predicted proteins | sample 9_EM_MG_FD_203089 | JGI IMG/M metagenome (GOLD analysis project Ga0307508, IMG submission 203089) | Populus trichocarpa ectomycorrhiza microbial communities from riparian zone in the Pacific Northwest, United States - 9_EM | ecosystem: Host-associated > Plants > Roots > Unclassified | place...
CGCGTTGCGCGGGCCGGCGTTTTCGACGAGCATCAGTGACAGCGCGAGATTGCGCACGCGCGTGAAACCAATCTGATGGATCGCGTGCGTGACCGATGCGAGCGGTGTGAATCCGGGGTTGTGGGCGACTGTATTCGCGATGGCGAGCACACGGGAAAGTACGGCGGCATCTTTTTCGATCAGTTCCGATAATTGATCGAGGCTGACCTCTGCATGATTGGTGGTGAGCGTTTCGATCAGCTTCAGCAATTCGGGCAAACCAGCACCCCGCCCCGATTGCAAAGCGGCGCGGGCCTTGTCGACGGTCTGCGTAGCAGTGAGCGGAGGCACAACCTTGGGATTATCGACCGTTTTGACCAAAGATTGAGAGTCACTTGAGGATTTACACCAAGAAGGCAAAGATAGCTGAAGGGTAGTATCCTCTTCTTCATAATCTTGTATCCCTTGGAGTGATAATCAGGTCTGCGATTAGCAGACCCCCTCAGAACCAAAACCGAAGACGATTAGTCGAAGGGGACTTCCTAAGTTTCGCCGCCTTGTTTTGGCGAAACTATTAGCGGTAAAACATTTCAGTCTCGGAACGACTGATCCACTTCCACTACTCGAACCCAAATAGCTCGGCCATGTCCCGGCGGTCTTTCTTCGTCGGGCGTCCCCGTTCGCGGGCGAGCATATGTTCAATACTGGCTTGCTTGGCCCGTTCGTATTCCGCCGCGGGAGTGAGATCGGCCAGGTATTCGGGAAGTTGTTTGGCGCCGACTCGCGAGCGCGGCAGGCCGACGACTTTCAAGGTGCGGGTGACTACGCCGACGCGAGCCGTGACGATTTCGCCAATGTGAATATCGCGTCCGGGTTTGGCTTCGAGTTCGCCAATCATTACCTTTCCCGCTCGGCAAGCAGCGGTCGCCTCCGGGCGGGTTTTAAACACACGCACGCTCCAAAGCCACTTATCAAGGCGGGGGTCGTCCATGCCCAAAGGAAAATTCACCGGGCGCAAAAGACAAGCAGCGGAAAATTTCGGCAGGAATTAATCACAGAATACGCAGAACACACAGAAAGTTATGAAAGATCGATTTCTGTGTGTTCTGCGTATTCTGTGGTTAAACATGCCTGCTTTTAGGTTTGTACTTGGGGGGCGAATCGACGTCGGGTTGCGTAGGAATAAAACGTGGCTACAGTCCTCTCACGTTCATGAAAGTCCGGTTTTTCCTCATTCTGTTTTCCCTCATCACCGCCATGTCCACTGCCCCGGCTAACGCCAAATCTGCGTCGAAAAACGAATTCGCCACTTTCGGGGGCGGATGTTTCTGGTGTATGGAAGCGGTGTTTCAACGCGTTCCCGGGGTCGTCCACAGCGTAAGCGGCTACTCTGGCGGCCACACCAGCAATCCGACCTACGAAGATATTTGCTCACACGGATCCGGTCATGCCGAAGTGATCCAGGTGGAATTTGATCCGGCGGTGGTCAGCTACGAGAAACTGCTGGAAATCTTTTTTGAATCGCACGATCCGACCACGCTCAACCGGCAGGGCGCGGACGTCGGCGATCAATACCGCTCGGTAATTTTCTACCAAAACGACGGGCAGAAAAAAGTCGCTGAAAAGGTGAAGGTCACCGCCCAAGCCAGTCAGCCAGATCCGATCGTCACCGAAATCGTGCCGCTGAAAAAGTTCTGGCGCGCCGAGGATTATCATCAGGACTATTTCAACCAACATCCGGGTCAGGGATACTGTGCTGTCGTGATCAAGCCGAAGGTTTCGAAGTTACAAAAGAAGGGTGTGATTTCGAAGGACTGAGAAAAAATCGTTCAGGCGAATGGCCACGATCCGCCCCGGACTCAATCCAAGGCAGCCACAAAAGGCGCAGAAGGCGCAAAAAATCCCTCCCTATTTTGCGCTTTCTGCGCCTTTTGTGGCCACGGCTTAGTTTATGATATTCGATTGTAGAGGAGATGCGGGATGACTTGGCGGCTTTCGCAATAGTTGCTTCCCCGGCTCGCTTTTCAGGAATTCTCCATACACTGGGGTGAATGTCTGAAGAAAAGCCCAATGAACCTGCTGGCAGTGTAGTGACGACGGATTTTGTGCGGCATCGCAATGCCGTGTTGATTCGTTCCGATCTGAGTCCGTTGTTTACGGATTACTATCTGCATCTTGCCGACAACAACCTCCGTTACACGCCGGAACAGGATACGATTTTTAAAAATGCGCTGGCGGCCTTCACGCTGCACAGCGCGTCGCGACCGCTTAACGAACATCTCGCCTGGACGCTGAACTTCCAGGATCCACGCCTGAATCTTTTTCTGGCGGGCGACAACGAGGACTGCACCGTGGTTGGGCGGCTCTTTACGGAGAATGTACGGGCGGCGGAGCACAACACTTTCTACAGCGATATCATGGCGCGGCGCGGTGCTGATCCGCGGCGCAGCGTGGTGAACTTCTTCGGCAGCGATGCGTTCGCGGCGGCATCCGATTATTATGCCCGCAGCGAACAGCGGCCGGCGCGTTATTTTCACCTGGCCGGCGACGAATACGCGATGCTCGTTTCCCATCCGGACTGTGATACGGCTTGGTTCAGCTCTGTGGATGCGACTGCGATTGCGGGCTTGGACCGCGCTGAAACATTGAGCCGCATCGAGCGGCGGGCTTATCAGTGGCATTGCGGCTGCACGCAGCTGAAAATTCTGGGCGCGATCGCACCGGCCTTTCGCGCAGATCCGCACGGCGTTTTCGGTGATGGTGAATCGATCCGTGTCGAGTGCCCGCGCTGTGCGGCGCTGCACACGCTGACTCGCGAAGCGATGGAGGCCTACCTCGCTGAGTCGAAAAAGGGTGAGGCTTGAACGCGGCCTGGCAGGACATCATCCAGGGACTCACCACCGCCTCGGCGCTGGATCAGATCAATCTCGTGTTGGGTGTCGTTGGCGTCGGGTTGATGATCCGGCGCAGTCTTCTGGCCTTTCCGGTGGGCTTGGCCGCGGTGACGGTGCAAGGCGTGTTGTTTTTTCGTTCGCGCTATTATGCGGACTCGACGCTCCAGGTTTTCTTTTTCGTGGCGCTCGTGTATGGTTGGTGGCACTGGACCCATCCAAAAAATGAAACGACGGTCGAGTTGCCCGTGACTCGACTGACGCCGCGCGGTCTGGCCGTAACGATGGCGATTGCGAGCGTCGGGACTGTGGGATGGGCACTGATCGCCGGAAGGTATACGGATTCGATCATGCCATTCCGCGATGCGTTCATCGCGGCCTTCAGCGTCGCTGCGCAGGTGCTGCAATCGAGAAAACAAATTGAGAACTGGCCATTTTGGGTCGTCACAAATGTCGTCGCGATTTGTTCCTACTGGGCGGGTGGTTTGTATTACACGGCATTCCTGTACGCCGTGTATCTCGCCATGGCTTTCGCAGGATGGAAGGCCTGGCGGGGCGCGCTGAAAGGACCGGTTTTGTCCACACCATGAGCGACGTAAAACGCATCGCAGTGTTTGGTTTTGAATCGACGGGAAAAACCTCTCTGGCGGAAACCCTGGCGGCGAAATTTCAAGTGCCGCTGGTGGCGGAATATGCGCGCGAATATTGGGATCAGCACGGCGGCATTGGACTGGAAGACATGATGCCGATCGCGCGTGAGCAGTGGCGGCGTGAAGACGAGGCCGTCGCCCGGGCGGCTAATTTGGTGATCTGCGATACCGATGCGCTGACGACGATGCTCTGGAGCGATCTGCTCTACGGGACCTGTCCGGACGAACTGTGCCGGACCGTGGAAAAACGCGCGAAAAACTACGCGCTTTATTTGTTGTTGGATATCGACGTGCCGTTCGCGCCAGACCCACAGCGCTGCTTTTCTGATGTAGCTGACCGGGAAAAAGGCATGCGCATCTGGCGCGGTGCATTGGAGCGACGGCTACTTTCGTTTGAACTGATCAGCGGAGACTGGACGGAGCGGGAACGCCAAGCGACGGAGGCCATTCAACGGGTGCTCGGGAAAGCGTGAATTCGTTTAACTCCGAAATCGTCTTTTGTGCGCTATTCGCTTGCGGTTGTTTCGGCAGATTCTTCGCTCGGATTGAATGACGGTTAACGAAGACTACACCCAACGTTTTGGCGGATTGGGCCGGCTATATGGCGCCGCTGCTTTGCCGCGGCTGCAAGCGGCGCACGTGTGTGTGGTCGGAATTGGCGGCGTGGGCTCCTGGGTGGTCGAAGGACTGGCCCGGTCCGGCGTCGGCGCGATCACGATGATCGACCTCGATGACGTGTGTCTCACCAATGTGAACCGTCAGTTGCCGGCGCTTGATGGCAACATCGGCCGGCCAAAGGTCGATGCCGTGGCGGAACGAGTTAAATTAATCAACCCGCACTGCGCCGTGACTACACAGCATGAGTATTTCACGGCGAAAACCGCGGCGCAGTTGTTGGAAAAGAAATTCAGTTGGGTGGTGGATTGCGTGGACCTCATGTCGAACAAAGCATTGCTCATCGCGGCATGCACCGAACGCGACCAACCCGTGGTCACCGTTGGAGCAGCGGGTGGGCGACGTGACATGACGAAGATTCGCGTGAGCGATTTTGGCGATTCGCATGGCGATGAATTGTTGCGTCAGGTGCGGAAGAAATTGCGCCGCGACTACGGATTCGCGAAGGGCGAGGGGAATTATTATGGTATTCCCTGCATCTCGACGCAGGAACAACCGGTTTTTCCATGGGCCGACGGCACCTGTTCGTTGGAGCCCGAAGAAGGATCCAATCTTCGCCTCGATTGTGCGACCGGTTTTGGCACCGCGGTATTTATCACCGGAGCATTCGGATTCGCCGCGGCCGGAGAAGTCGTGCGCCGCATCGCGCTGGGGATTGGGCGGGAGCAAGCGTGAGGCGAGTGCTTCGTGCGAAGCGGCGGTACGCCAACTACTCCGCGATGCCGGGCTTGAGGTAGGGACGGACCGCTGGGCCGTCCGTTTTGTTCAACGGCAGCATTCCACCCGTGTGCTGTAACTTGTTCGCGGCGGGCCCAGCGGTCCCGCCCTACCACCGGAACCACTACAGAAACAACCGCTCGAAATTCTGCTCCACCTGAGTCGCAAGCGCATTGATGGAAATTCCGCGCAACTCGGCCAAGGCCTCGTACGCCACCACAATATTGGCCGGATGATTAACCGGTGAGCCGTCTGCCGCGTCCGGCAGCGGAAAACGATTTGCCGCGGCCACAGGCGGTTTGGTCGGAGCGTCCGTTTCCACCAACAACCTGTCCGCCGGGATGTGGCGGAAGTTTTCCAGGCGCGCAGAATGTTTCGGTTCGAGCAACTGGATGTTGAACGAATAATACGCTCCCAACGGGGTGAAATCCGCGATCATCTCGGCTGGTCCCGCGTACCCGTGAAGAAGAAAACCACGGGCGGGACGCGCCGTGGTTTTCAAGACCTCAAGAAGTTTGCCCCACGCTTGCACGCAATGAATCGACGCGGCGCGGTTGAGTTCGGCGGCGAGCGCGAGTTGTGCGGCAAATACCTCGCTTTGTTCGTCGATGGAGGCGACGCGTAGTCCGGCGATTCGCGGATCATCGGGGCTGATGCCATCGATGATCCATCGATCCAAGCCCACTTCGCCAACGCCCGCGCGCGGATCGGCGAGGAGTTGTTTGCGCAGGGCGGGCAACCATCCGGTCGATCGGTTGCCCGCGTCCCAAGGATGGACGCCGTAGCTGGGCAAAATCCAGCCGTAGCCATTGGCGAGGCCTGAAACAACGGACCATTCTTCTTCGTTCGTGCCGTTGACGACGGCGGTTTTCAAACCGATTTGCGCGAGATCGGCCGTGATGACGGCGCGATGTGGCGTGAGCTGATCGAAGTGAAAGTGCTGGTGAGCGTCGTAGAGATTGGGCACGGACAAAGAGGATGATCATGAATTTTCAGGGAGCAACTGGGTTAGGAGAATTTCATTGGCAGGGGTCGGTTTCACCTGTCGTGGAGCGACACGTGATCGCGGGCAGGGGGTGTTTGCAGTGTGCTTGGAGCAGGACGCGCAGTTGCTGGCGCAAGGTTGTTTGGGAACGGGACGATACGAGGTGAGCCAGGCGGGGCCTGGACCTTGGCCGCGCACGGCCGTGTCTGCGCGGTGCGTAACGCCAGTGAGTTTTTCGATTACCGCTTCCAGATGCGCCCAGAAATTAATCCGCTCCAATACCGGGTTCACCATATTCGTGATCGGGCAGTAGTAGGTGTTTTTCGGATCCGAATGATGCAGCCCGTGATGCCGCGGCGTTTGAAGGATATGCCAGTCCTGGAGCGCGGAAATGATCCTGCCATTTTCCGCACGTGTGCGATGCGACCACTTGTGGACTTGATTGGCGTTGATGCTCAGCGCGACAAACAGCACGAGCTGCCAGCAAAGCCATCCCAGCGGCCACGCGATGAACAGGGCGGCGCCGCCGACCAGAGTCAGGTCCCATGAACTTTGCCACCAACTGAGCCGCGTGAAATATCGCGGGAAGTGATGGTGCACAATGTTCGGCCGGATAAAGAGCGGTCCGATCACCGGGGTGTCCTCGGTGAAGTAGGCGTCTTCGGTCCAGTGGATCACGCCGGCAATGAAGTCAGCGAGAGCGACAATGAGGACGAATTCGATCGCGGTCACAAAAACGGTGGTGAGGAGGTGCATGGAGGAGCGTTGGTTTTTGTCTGTCGGTTACTCCCCAAGAATATCCGAAATCCATCAGGGCCGTGAGTTGATAAGCCTGATGGTCGCCATCGGTTTTGGTGATGGGTTGCAAAAGGACGTTGCGCGGATGCGTCTCTCACGGCTTTTTCGAGGGGCATGAATGTGCATCACCTGGAGCTGTTCTATTATGTTGCCCGGCACGGTGGGATCAGCGCCGCGGTGCGAAAAATTCCCTATGGCATCCAGCAACCGGCGGTGAGCGGTCAGATGGGCAAACTCGAGCAGGACGTCGGCGTGAAGCTTTTCGAACGCAGCCCGTTTCGCCTCACTGCGGCGGGTGCGCGACTATTTGCCCACGTGCAGCCGTTCTTCGAGGGCTTGGACGGTGTGGCGGCAGAACTCCGACAGGCGGCGCAACCGGAATTGCGCGTCGGCGGCGCGGAACTTGTCTTGCGCGATCATCTGCCGGTGGTGATGCGGAGACTGCGAACGGATTTTCCCAAGTTGCGTTTCAGTCTGCGCACGACCGGGTTTCAATCTGAGATTGAGGCTTGGTTAAAAGACGGGCTCATCGATGTGGCGTTTACTCCGCTTCCGGCCAAGGCTCCAGCGGGGCTGCAGATGGCGCGCTTTACCACGCTGCCGCTCGTCTTGCAGGTCCATCGGCAGTCGCCGGTGAAAACTGCCGAGGAATTTCTGGCGCGAAAGAAAATCAGCGAGCCGTTGATTTGCCTGGCGGATAACTCGGAGATTGTCCGCGGTTTTTTCCGCGTCCTCAAACGACGCGGCATCAGCTGGCCGCACATCGTGGAAACGACTTCGCTTGATCTGGTGACGCGTTACGTCGCGAACGGCGACGGTGTTGGCCTGAATGTGCAGGTCGATTCCAAGGCGAAAAACAAGGAGGTGCGTTCATTGCCGTTGACCGGTTTCGGTGTGGTCACGATGGGCGCGCTTTGGCGCGGGCAGGCGAGTCCTTTGCAAAAGGCCGCGATCGATGGAGTTCGGACGTATGCACACGCGACTTGGCCGGATTTGGTGTGTAGGGATTAGTTGAATTTGGAGAACGGATGCCGTGGGGTGATAAATCGTTTCGGCGACCTCGCTCTGTCATAAAACCTGGCTGCCAAAGGTTGCTTCCGGGGCAATTTCTGCGGGTAAACCCGTAGAAAAACAGGGATTGAAACGTCATAATCGATCAAAACCGTGTGAAACGCCTATCTCGCTAGGTAGGAATACGGATAGCGCTGCGAAAAATCGGACTTCTTGCGCAAAACATCGCCTAAACTGTGAGCGAATATGGTCGTTAATAAATGAAACCAGGAAGGAACCACGTCCATGACGGACCAAAAAATCATCGATCTCCCAGAAATCCGACTCCCACGCGACCTCGCGTGGCGGGTGAAATTTATCCAAGCGGTAGAGGAACACATGCGTCACCTCGGAGTGGAAGGCCACTTCCAGCCGCCCCGGTTCTTCGGTTACTATTTCTGCGGCAACCACCCCGTGGTGCTCGCCAGACACTGGAAGGTCACCTTGGACGCCTCCCCTTTGCTCTGCCGGATGCGCCACATTCTCGAAGGCATCACCGACGATAAATTCAGCATCGCGGCGAAATCCGAGCAAAGCCTTCCGCAGTATCTTTTAGTACACGACCGCCACGATGGCGCCTGCTGGCTCTGGAATTTTGCCGACGGACAGCGTTTCGTCGAAGCTCACGAACCGGTCGCCGCACAAAGTCACGGTCACGACGCCGCTGTCGAAGGTGAAGAAGATCCCGGCCGTCGCTTGATGGGCCCGTGATTGCCTTCAATGTCGGACGCGAAATTGGCGCCAGAATCAAAACGAATTTAGAAAACGAAAAACCGCGGATCGCCGCGGTTTTTTTGTGTCTGTCTGTGAGTTGAGTCGGTGAAAGGATCGTGTAGGGCTGCCGCTCGTCGGCACGCCGTCTGTTTCCCTCAAGCACACAGAGGCATGGCGGTCCCTCGACGGGCTCGGGACGCCAGCCCCTGCATTTCCGGGGCATTACCGCCTCACACCGTCGTCAGCTCTTTCTCCTTGTGGGCCAGATGAGTCTCAATGTCTTTAATGGATTTATCAGTGACGGCTTGGATTTCTTTTTCCAGGCGCTTGGTTTCGTCTTCGGAGAGTTTCGCTTTCTTGACCTGTTCGAGGGTGTCACGACGAACATTGCGCACATGAACCCGGCCTTCCTCGGCGAGACGGTGCGCGGTTTTCACAAACTCGAGCCGGCGCTCTTTTGAAAGGTCGGGGAAGGGCAGGCGCACGAGGTTGCCGTCCACGACTGGATTGACGCCGATGTTGGCTTGCTGAAGCGCTTTCTCGATGGCGCGGAGAAGACCTTTGTCCCAAGGCTGCACTTGGATCATTCGAGGATCGGGTGTGGTAATCGCCGCGCAGGCCTTTAGCTGCTGCATGCCACCATAGGCCTCAACCATGATGCCTTCAACCATGGCGGGTGAGGCCTTGCCGGTGTGGATGGTGGAAAACTCATGAAGAGTGTGATCCACACTCTTCTTCATGCGGGTCTGAGCGTCTGCGAGGATGGGATGAGCGGACATAGGAGGGAGGGGTGGTGAAGTTGAGAGTTAAGAGGGAGTGGTTGAGGGCAGGAGAGGTGGGCTGATTAAGCTTGCTGGGGCCCTCAACGCTCAGCTCTCAACTTTGACAATTAATTATGTACCAAGGTACCGATCTTCTTGCCGAGCACCGCGTCCTTGATCGCATGCTCCTGGCTGAGATTGAATACGAGAATGGGCACGTTGTTATCCAGACACAGCGAGAACGCCGTGGAATCCATGACGTTCAGCCTCTGGCGCAGGGCGTCGATGAAAGTGATTTCATCGTAACGGACGGCGTCGGTGAATTTAACCGGGTCCTTGTCGTAGATCCCGTCCACCTTGGTCGCCTTCATGATGATGTCAGCGTGCATTTCGGAAGCACGTAGCGCGGCGGTGGTGTCGGTGGAGAAATACGGATTGCCCGTACCTGCCACGAAGATGACGACGCGCTTTTTTTCCATGTGACGCATGGCCCGGCGCATGATGAACGGTTCGGCGATCTGGTTCATCGGGATCGCGGATTGCACACGCGTGTTGACGCCCATTTTTTCCAGACAATCCATGATGGCGAGGCCGTTGATGACCGTCGAAAGCATACCCATGTAGTCGCCCGTGGTACGGTCGACGCCCCGCTTCGAACCCTGCAGGCCGCGGAAAATATTTCCGCCGCCGATGACCAGGCCGATCTGGACGCCCAAGTCATGGATTTCCTTCACTTGCTCGCAAATTTTTTCGAGCGTCGCGGCGTCGATGGCTTCACTTCCTTTGATGCTCCGCAAAACCTCACCACTGAGTTTCAGGATGATGCGTTTATATTTAACTCCTGTCGATGCGGCGGGCTTGGTAGGCATGAATTCACATGAGAAGGATGCCTAAAACGGGCGTCAATGCCTGAGATGGCAGCTACTCTGGCTGGATTGTATCCAGCCCGGCCTCGAAAAACTCGCCGGAGCCGGATTTGGAAGGTTTGCGAATAGTAATGTCCGGGCGAAAACGGTTCCCTTAATTCCGCCCGGCGACCAAAGGTGGTCGTCGATTTCCATATCGACGATCAGCGTCGGTGCGGAGACCGACGCCCACCGATTTGTGCCGCTGATCAAAATATTATTTGTAGCGAGCATTGGTTCGTCGTCTCAAAGGTGTGATGTAAGGGTTTGAAAACACGCCTAATCCGCCGTTCCGGATTTCCCGCGCCATGGCGCTGCGAATAGCGCTCCCTGGAGCTTTGGCCGGTCGTCGGATTTAACAAAAGAATCGTCAGTTATGCCATTTTTAAACAGGCCCGTCTGGCCTAAGATACCCGGCTCGTGCTTCTCCATCACCCATGCCAATGACCGCATCCGACTCCCTCACTCCTTCCCGTTTCGAACACGTTCCCATCGCCGTCCATCCCAGCAGCGCCGAGGCTTCGCGTCTGGTGGCGCAGGAAGTGGCGGCGCTTATTCGCACCCGTCAACGGGAAGGCCGCCCGGTGGTCCTGGGGCTGGCGACCGGGTCCACCCCGCTCAGTTTCTACGGCGAGCTTATCCGGCTCCATCGGGAGGAGGGGCTCAGTTTCAAGAACGTGATCACGTTCAACCTCGACGAGTATTACGGTCTGACCGCCGACCATGCGCAGAGCTATTATCACTTCATGCACGTGAATCTGTTCGATCACATTGATTTGCCCGCGGCCGCGATTCACCTCCCTGACGGCATGGTGCCGAAAGCCGAAGTCGACGCACGCTGTCGCGACTACGAGGAAAAAATCCGTGCGGCGGGTGGGATAGATTTTCAGATTCTTGGTATCGGGCGGACGGGACACATCGGCTTTAATGAACCGGGCAGTGCCCGACGCTCGCGCACCCGACACATCACGCTCGATCCGCTCACGCGTCGCGACGCAGCGAGTGATTTCGGCGGTGAGGAACACACGCCACACTACGCCATCACCATGGGCGTGCGCACAATCATGGAAGCGCGACGCGTCGTGTTGATGGCTTGGGGCGAACACAAAGCGGGAATAGTTCGCGAAGCCATCGAGGGTCCGATCACGGCTCAGGTCACGGCATCTTTTCTGCAGGAGCATGACAATTGCACGTTTGTGCTCGATGCCACCGCCGCCGGTGCGCTCAGCTGCTATCGTACGCCATGGCTCATCGGGCCGCTCGAGGATCAGGGGCTTGCTTGGGACGAGCGCATGACCCGGCGTGCGATTCTCTGGCTCTCTGCGCGGAAGCAAAAAGCCATTCTTAAACTCACCGATGACGATTACAACGAATCCGGCCTGCAGGATTTGCTTCGCGTTCATGGTTCCGCCTATGAGGTGAATCTCGCCGGATTCTATCAACTGCAGCACACGATCACCGGTTGGCCGGGCGGCCGGGACCCGCGCCGTACCAAACCGGGCGATGCACCGGTACGTCCACTACGCGCCGCCTCCGCTGGTGTATTTCCAAAACGCGTGCTCGTGCTTTCGCCGCACCCCGATGATGACGTCATCTCGATGGGCGGTACGCTCTGCCGGCTGGTTGAGCATGGGCACGATGTCCATATTGCCTATCAGGTTTCCGGAGCGAATTCCGTTTCCGACGAATCGCTTTGGCGCTCGCTGTTATTTGCGCGCGACAGCGGTTTGGCTGGGACCGTCTCCGCACAGATCGAAGCGTTTTGTACGGCCTTCGAACAAGGCGCGGCTCCGGCGGTGCCTGCAGAATTTGTCCGTTGGAAAGGACTCATCCGTCGTCACGAGGCGACCGCTGCGGCTCGCGTGTGCGGAGTGTCGGCGAACCGGCTCCATTTTCTCGACCTGCCGTTCTACCATGGCACCGGGCGGAGACGCCAACTAGCCGAGGCCGACCTCACGATCATGGGCAAGTTGCTCGACGAGCTGCAACCGCATCTGATTTTTGCCGCCGGGGATCTTGACGATCCCCATGGCACCCATCGCCTCTGCCTGAGTGCGCTTCGCGAAGTCATGGCCCAACGCGCCAATGCCACCTGGGTCGCCGGCACCGAGCTTTGGCTCTACCGCGGCGCATGGGCGGGATGGGAGGCTGCCGAGATCGACCTCGCCGTGCCGCTCAGTCCGCAGGAAGTGCTTCGCCGTCGCCGGGCGATTTTTCGTCATGAGACGCAAAAGGACCAGGCGCTTTTCCCCGGCAATGACCGGCGCGAGTTTTGGCAGCGAACTGAAGATCGCAGTCGTCAACTCGCCGAAACCTATAACGCCCTCGGTCTCGCCGAATACGAAGCCGTGGAGGCATTCAAACGTTACGTCCCCGATAATTTTGTCCGGCAAAAATCGTTTTGATACTCAGTGGTTCTACCTTCGGAAATATTTTCAAACCTCTATAAGTGACTGGGCAAAATACACCCGTCTCTCATCTCGATGAAATTCTCTCATCCGAACGCTGACATTTTTGTGCCAGAGGCCGGCATTCTACCCTCCGCCGCGCTCGCTCGGGTAACCCATCTCTGTGTCGCGGCGCATCAAGATGACATTGAGATCATGGCTCATGCGGGAATCACCATTGCGCTCGATCAACCGGGCAAGGCTTTCGGGGGCGTCGTTGTGACCAATGGCGCAGGTTCGCCGCGCACGGGCTCTTATGCGCACCTGACCGATGAACAGATGCAGAATGTTCGAAGTGACGAACAGCGAGCCGCCGCGCGACTCGGTCGCTACGCCATCCAGATCCAGCTCGCGCATCCCAGTTCCGAGGTGAAAAAACCGGCGCAATCCTCTGTCGTCAGTGATTTAGTTCAAATCTTTGCCGGTTGCCGACCTGAGGTTGTCTATCTCCACAACCCAGCGGACAAACACGACACCCACATCGCGGTACTGGCGCGTTGTTTGGAAGCACTGCGGAGTTTGCCGCCGCACGAACGCCCCACGCAAGTCCTCGGCTGTGAAGTGTGGCGCGACCTCGATTGGCTCGTGGATGCCGACAAAATTGCGCTAGACGCCGGCGGTCATCTCAAACTCGCGTTCGATCTGCTCAAAGTTTTCGATTCACAGGTCACTGGAGGTAAACGCTACGACCTCGCGACGATCGGGCGTCGGGCCGCGCACGCAACTTTCCACACATCGCATACCACCGACCGCATGACTGGAATCACCTGGGCGATGGATCTCACTCCTCTCGTAAATGATTCGTCCCTCGCGCTCGAAGATTTTACGACAGCCTATATCGACCGCTTGCGCGCCGACGTGGTGAAACGCATCCGGGCGTTCGTCTGAGATCGACGACAAGCGCGCCCAGTATTCTGAAAGATCAAATTACCACGCCACAAGCTGGTCTGAATGTAGCAGCGGCGGTAACGTCGCTGGCTGACCCAGCCGTGTCACCACGGCTGCTACGAAAACGGATGGAGCACGGGTCGCTGCGGATTCAAATATCAAAGGCTTGGCCTGCGATCCTTCCGGAATGATGAACTTGATGTCTCGCGAAGGGTCCGAAGGATGGGAAGTAAATCCCGGCCAACCCGGAATTGACTTTGCTGTTTCGCCCCTTCGTTCCCTTCAAACCCTTCGCGAGACAAATTCCGATTCCGAGTCTCTATTTCCCCTGATGCGGCTTGCTGCGGCTTCGATATGCCATCGGCGAAATGCCATAGGCGGTGCGGAAGGCGCGGCTGAAACTGAAAATCGAATTGAAGCCGCACTGTTCTGCAATTTCGGATACGCGCCTCGAACTGAGTAGCAACAATCCACAGGCTTTTTCCATGCGCAAACGGCGCAAATGCCGTCCCAAGCTGACTCCGCAGGAAGCCCGGAACCGTGCGCGCAGATGGCTGGCGCTGATGCCAATGCCTCGGGCCATCTCTTTGACGCTTGGCATTTCGCCTTCACCTTGCGCGAGTTGATTGATCTTGATGACCAGCTCCGGCACGTCGCGCGTGATCTCGTGGTCGCGGTGAAGAAGATCCGTTTGGCGGATGCGGATCAGGAGCAGTGCAAAAATTACGATCGTGGCATCGTCCTGATTGGGCGTCAGGTAGGCACGCAATAATTCCGCGATAAGCTGCCGCAACAAGGGCGACAGCGCGAAAATTCGAAAACGCAGCGGCTCGAGCGAACGACCATCCGCCATCTCGAAGGTCACAAACATCCAGGTAATCTTGTCCTGCGTGGGCTGGATGTAGTTGTGAAATTGAAACGGTAGGATCAGCAACCCTTCCCCGGCATGTAGCCGGATGGCGCGCTCATCCACGCATACTGTCACTGACGTTTCCAGCGCCATGATCAAAACGTAGCGATGATGCAGTGCCCGGCCCTCCGCGGGCCGGTTCATTTCCCTGGCCGAACGATGATAAAAACAAACGATGCCATCGGGCATCGCCAGCTCGGTGGAGCGCTGCCCATGCAGTGGCCGCAAGGGCAGGGGAAGGAGACGCACGAGGCGTTCCAAGGGCAGATTTGGTGAGTCGATTTTACGCCGCGTTTTCATCGCCGTTAACCGGATACCTGTGCAGTTGAGCACGAGGATTCCGTCTCCTGCCGCCCGCGTTGGGCTGCCCGGTCGCGGGCATGAATTAGATCGGTTAAGTATATCATCGTTTTTGCCATTGGCGCGTCTTGCGGCCATTGGTATGGTGTCATTCCCTTGGTTTTCAAGCGCGCTCCCATTTTCTTCGAGGGTCGAATCCGGCCTGGTAGGATTTTTCGAAATCTCCTGTGTTCATGAGGTTGACGGTGTTTTTTCGGTTGCCCGAATCACGTCGGTTTATCCGGACCTTCGTTGGAGGAGTGGTTTTTTCGTGCGCGATCGGCGCTCCGGTTTGGACCCAGGCGGAGCCGTCCACAGCGCCCACGCCCTTTCGTGATGTCGCGCTGCCACTGGATGTCCGCGTCCACGACCTCATTACGCGCCTCACGCTCGATGAGAAAGCGGGCCTGATGAAAAATGCCGCCGAAGGGGTGCCGCGACTCGATATCCCGCCTTATGACTGGTGGAACGAGGCCCTTCACGGTGTCGCCCGCGCGGGCGAGGCCACGGTTTTTCCACAGGCCATCGGCCTCGCCGCCATGTGGAACGAGGACTTTATGCGCACCGTCGGTGATGTAATTTCCACCGAGGCGCGGGCGAAATACCATGATGCACTGCGTCACGGTCATGCTGGCGAGCGCTATCGCGGACTCACGCTCTGGTCGCCCAACATCAATATTTTTCGCGACCCGCGTTGGGGCCGCGGTCAGGAAACTTACGGTGAAGATCCCTTTCTTACCGGGCGGATGGGAGTGGCGTTTGTGCGTGGGCTGCAAGGTGACGACGCCCGTTATTTGAAGACCGCCGCGACCGCCAAGCACCTCGCCGTCCACAGCGGTCCCGAATCGACCCGCTATCAGGTCAACGTCGAGCCTCCCCGGGCCGATCTCTACGAAACCTATTTGCCGGCCTTCGAATCGCTCGTTCGCGATGGCCACGTCGAGGCGGTGATGACCGCCTACAATGCGCTTTACGGTGAACCCTGCTCGGCGAGCCCGTTGCTCTTCGGTCTTCTGCGGCACTGGGAGTTCGGTGGCCACGTGGTGTGCGACTGCGGTGCGGTTTATTGCCTTTACGAAAAGTACCAGGTCGCACCTGACTTTCCCACGGCGGAAGCAATGGCGGTGAAAGCAGGGCTCAGTCTTCGTTGTGGCTCCGGTGATGCGCAGCTCGCCATCGCCGTTCGCCGCGGACTCCTCACCGCGGCTGAACTCGACGCAGGTCTGGCCCCTCTGTTGCGCACCTGGTTTCGTCTCGGTTTCTTCGACCCCCCGGCCGCGGTGCCTTACTCAACCATTCCACTTTCGGAAAATAATTCCCCGGCACACGCAGCGCTCGCGCTCGAAGCCGCGCGCCAGTCCATTGTGCTGCTGAAAAACGACGGCGCCCTTCCACTCGACCGCTCCAAGCTTCACCGTGTCGCTGTGATCGGCCCTAATGCGACTTCGCTTCCTGTACTCCTCGGTAATTATCACGGCACGCCCACCTCGCCGATCACAGTCCTCGCCGGCCTGCGTGCTGCGCTCGGTCCGGACGTCGTGGTCGATTACGCAAAGGGTTGCGATTACGCTGAGACCAGGCCCGGTTCAGCGATCGTGCCGCGTACCGCACTCACGTCGGTGTGCGATTGCGAAACAAACGATGAAGGCGACACCAGCGGCCTGATGGGCGAATATTTTTCGAATGAGGGCCTCGCTGGTGCCGCCGTGGCCCATCAGCGCAATCACCAGATCGAATTTGCCTGGGCCGGAAAATCCCCCGCCGACGGTGTGCCTGCCGAAAAATTTTCCGTCCGTTGGACCGGTTCGCTCACGCCGGTGCTCACTGGCCCTTATCAATTCACCGTCACCGCGAACGGCGGCACGCGCCTTTATTTGGACGGGGAACTTGTTCTCGATGCGTGGTCTCCGGCCGTGTCGGGAGCCGGCACGCACACGCTCACGCGAAATTTCAAAGACGGCGCCGCCGTTTCCATCCGGCTTGAATACGTCCACGCGAACTCCGCGGAGCCCGCCGCGATTTCGTTTCAGTGGACGCCGCCGCCCGCCGATTCCGGTTTCGCCGTTGCCCTCGAGAGTGCGCGTGCGGCGGATACGGTTATTTTCGTTGGTGGACTTTCCGCCGAACTGGAAGGCGAGGACATGCGCGTGGATTACGCCGGGTTCGCGGGCGGCGACCGCACGCGCATCGAATTGCCTGACGTGCAGCAACGCCTGCTCAAGGAACTCGCCGCGATTGGCAAGCCCCTCGTGTTCGTCAATCTGTCAGGCAGCGCCGTTGCCTTTCCCGCGGTCGATGCGCGGGCGAACGCCATCGTGCAGGCGTGGTATCCGGGGCAGGCGGGCGGTGCTGCCGTCGCCGATGTACTGCTCGGAACCGCCAATCCCGCGGGACGCCTGCCGGTCACGTTTTACCGGTCGACGGACGACCTTCCTGCATTCGCTGACTATCACATGGCCAACCGCACTTATCGCTATTTTCGCGGCGAAGCGCTTTATCCGTTTGGTCATGGGTTGAGCTATACGCGATTCGACTACTCAAACTTTCGCATGGTCCGTAGCGATGACGGTAAACTTTCCGCGACCGTGGAAATTACCAATACCGGGGCGCGCGATGGCGACGAAGTGGTTCAGCTTTATCTCGAGGAGCCCGCCGCCACGCATCCGCGCGCAATCCGTTCGCTGGCGGGATTCCGTCGCGTTCATCTCGCTGCGGGTGCGAAGCAGGCCGTCACATTTACGATTGCACCGGCCAGCTTGCGCCGTTGGAACGATGAGAAAAACGACTACCATGTTCCCGCGGGCGAGTGGCATTTTCTGGTCGGAGCCTCTTCCGCCGACATTCGCCAGCGCGCGGCCGCGACGCTTCCCTGACTCATGCTGCAACTCCCCCTCGCTTCCACCGTCTGGCACTTCCGTGACTGCGCCACGAAAAAATGGCTGCCCGCCACCGTGCCAGGTTGCGTGCACAGCGATCTCCGCCGCGCCGGCAAAATTCCCGATCCATTCCATGGCACGAATGAACTCGGTCTTCAGTGGATTGAGGAGCGCGATTGGAAATACCGCACGAGCTTCACGGTGCCCGCCGAACTACTGGCCGAGGAAGTAGTCGAGCTCGTCGCCGACGGTCTGGATACCGTTGCTACGGTCACTCTCAACGGTCGCGAGATCGCACGTACGGAAAACATGTTCATTGGCGGTCGCTGGAACGTAAAGTCGTTGCTGCGTCGGGGCCGCAACGAACTTGTCATCCGCTTCGACAGTGCGATGAATTACGTTCGCACCCACCGCACTGATCTCGATCCCGGAGAAATCAATGATCCACTCGGGCGCGCGCCTGCCATCCGCAAACAACAATGCCAGTTCGGCTGGGATTGGGGCCCGCGGTTCGTCACGGCCGGCATCTGGCGCGACATCCGACTCGAGGCTTGGACCGCTAACCGGCTCGAAAACATCCGCATCACGCAAACTCACACCGCCGGTACGGCCCGCGGTGAGCCTGTCGAATTCGTAACGCTCACTTTCGCTCCCGAACTTGCCCGCGAAGACTCCAGCGTGCAACTCCGCGGCACCATTTCCCTCGACGGCCACCCGGTCGCCAAAATCGAGTATCGAAAATCCAAAATCGAAAATCCCCGCCTCTGGTGGCCCGCCGGTCAGGGTCCGCAACCGCTTTACGTCATCGATGTCGAAGTCGTCATCGCTAACGGCGCCGTCATCGGCCGCTGGTCGCGACGCATCGGTTTGCGTACGATCGCGCTCGACCGACACGCCGATGCCGCCGGTGAGACGTTTCAATTTGTCGTCAATGGCCGCGCGGTATTCGCCAAGGGCGCGAACTGGATTCCCGCACACAGTTTCGTCGCGAATCTGACGCGGGCCGATTACGCCCGCGATCTGCGCAGCGCGGTGGCGGCCAACATGAACATGATCCGCGTCTGGGGCGGCGGGATCTACGAGAGCGAGGATTTCTATGACCTGTGCGACGAGCTCGGACTGCTTGTCTGGCAGGACTTCATGTTCGCCTGCGCCATTTATCCCGGCGATGACGCCTTTGTCGCCAGCGTTCGCATCGAGGCGGAGCAACAAGTGCGCCGCCTGCGTCATCGCGCCTGCCTCGCACTCTGGTGCGGCAACAACGAGGTCGAACAACTTAATGTGGCTCGACTGAAGCAGCCCGCGCAGCGCGCCCACTACGATGCGATCTTCAATCGCGCGCTGCCCGAAGTCGTTGCCGCGTTCGACGGCGTCACACCTTACTGGCCATCGTCGCAGCATCGTCCTGATGGTGACAACTCGAATGCCGCTGGCGAAAAACACGGCGACACCCATTATTGGGAAGTCTGGCACGCCCGTCACCCGGTGAAGGATTACGAGAAGTGGCGTTTTCGTTTCTGCTCGGAATTCGGCATGCAAAGTTACAGCTCGCCGGAAACCAATGCCACATTCTGTCCGCCGAACGACACGAACATCTTCGGTGCGACGATGGAGAATCATCAGAAAAATCGCGGCGGCAACCAGGTCATCCTCGATTACGTCTCGCGTCGTTATCGCTTGTCCAAATCACAGAACGACCTGATTTATCTTTCTCAACTGAATCAGGCGTATTGCATGCAGACAGGCGTCGAGCATTACCGGCGCCTGATGCCGCATTGCATGGGCGCGCTCTATTGGCAGCTCAACGACTGCTGGCCGGTCGCCTCGTGGAGTTCCATCGAGCACACGGGTCGCTGGCGCGCGTTGCATCACGTCGCGCGGCGCTTCTTTGCGCCAGCACTGGTGAGCGCGCATGTTCCCGGCGACGAAATTGCCGGCGTCGGGAACTACCGCAAATCCACCGTGCGCGAAGTTCACCTCTACACGGTTTATGATGCTCCGATATCTGCGCGTGGTGTGCTTCGCTGGGACTTATTTCATCTCGATGGCCGGGTTCTGTTGCGCGGGAAAAAATCTGTCGCGTTGAATTACGGCGAAAGTGTCAGGCAACAGACGCTCGACCTGGCCAAGCCGCTGGAGAAGCATGGCCGCGACTCGGTGATTCTTCGCGTCGCGCTTGACGTGGGTGAAGCGCGGGTGAGCGAAGACACCGTTTTTCTCGCGCCGCCGCGCTTCCTTGAACTGCCCAAGTCACGCCCTCGTGTCAGTGTGAAGCTCCTTGCATCCACCCGCGCAGCGCTGACGTTCACCTCACCGGCATTTCAACACCGATTCGTCTTTGATCTGCGGAGCATCGTTCATCAAGCTGCGGATAATTACTTCGAATTGTATCCCGGTGAATCCAAGACTGTGATCGTCGATCTCCACCGCCCCGCAACCGTCGCGCGCTTGAAGACCGCCCTCGCGTTCCGCTCGCTCGCCGACACGTATTGAACCCATGGGAACCAACAATTCAGCGCAGGTAGGGCCCGACCACCGGGCGGGCCGTTGGGATTCACGCAAACAGGCGGCGTGTTCGCAGATCAAGCATCGTCATTCCAGGCTCTGTTTTTTTCCGCTGTTCGCCGCGCTGATTCACGCGGCCGTATTCGCCACTCCGCCGCCCGAGCCGTTCGGCGCCGTGCCCAGTGCACGACAACTCGCATGGCACGAGCTGGGCGCCTACGCCTTCGTGCATTTCACGGTAAACACGTTTACCGACAAGGAGTGGGGCTATGGCGATGAGTCGCCGACACTTTTCAATCCGTCCGCTTTCGATGCCGATCAGATTGTGCGCACCGTCAAGGAAGCCGGCCTGCGGGGACTTGTGCTCACCGCAAAACACCACGATGGTTTTTGTCTGTGGCCAAGTCGTTACACGGAACACAGCATCGCCCACAGTCCTTATAAAGACGGACACGGCGACATTGTTCGCGAAATCTCCGATGCCTGCCATCGTCACGGACTGAAATTCGGCCTCTACCTTTCGCCTTGGGATCGCAACCGCGCCGACTACGGCCAGCCCGGCTACATCGAGTATTACCGCAATCAGCTCCGTGAATTGCTCACGAATTACGGACCGATCTTTGAGATTTGGTTCGATGGCGCCAATGGCGGTGACGGTTATTACGGTGGCGCGAAGGAAAAACGGACCATCGACCGCACGACCTACTACGACTGGCCGAATACCTGGAAGATCGTTCGTGAACTTCAACCTTCAGCGGCAATTTTCAGTGATGGCGGCCCCGATGCCCGCTGGATTGGCAACGAAAACGGCATCGCTGGCGAAACCTGCTGGGCGACGCTGAATGCGGCGGGATTTTTCCCCGGCAATGCGGACGAGAAACGACTCGGGACTGGCGATCGCTTCGGCACGCACTGGCTTCCGGGAGAAGTCGACGTGTCGATCCGCCCGGGCTGGTTTTATCACGCGGCGGAGGACGCGAAGGTGAAAACACCCGCGCAACTCTTTTCAATTTATCTCACGTCAATCGGTCGCGGGACAAATCTCATCCTCAACCTCGCACCCGACCGTCGCGGCCTTGTTCCCGAGGCCGATGTCGCTGCACTCCGCGGATGGAAGCAAGCGCTCGACGCGACGTTTGCGCACAACCTTGCCATCGGTGCGACCATCACCGCGAGTAACACGCGCGGCAACGACACCACCTTCGCACCCGCCAATGTCATCGATGGGCATCGCGATACTTACTGGTCTACCGACGACGATAACGCAGTGGTCACGAAGGCCGAACTCGTCATCGATCTCGGCGCGCCGTGCACGTTCAACCTCGTCCGGCTCAGCGAATATTTACCACTCGGTCAGCGGATCGGTGCCGTGGCGCTGGACGCATGGGATGCCACCGCCGGACGCTGGACGGAATTCGCGACTGCCACGAGCATCGGTGCTCAGCGCCTCATTCCCACCTCTGATGTCACGACGACCAAAGTGCGCGTGCGCATCACGCAGGCAGCCGCTTGCTCTGCGCTCTCGGAACTGGGGCTTTATTTTCGTCCGCCTTCCTCCTAATACCCCGTCGGTTCATCCTGTATGAATTCCCAACCCACATTACCCCTGCGCGAAAAACTCGCGTACGGCTTCGGCGACCTAGCGTCCGTTCTCTACTGGCAGACCTTCATGGTTTACCTGACGTATTTCTATACGGACGTTTTCGGCATTACTGCGGTGGCCGCCGGTACGATGCTCGGGCTCAGCCGCAGTTTTGATGCATTCTTTGATCCGGTCATGGGCATGGTCGCGGACCGCACGCAGACGCGCTGGGGAAAATTCCGTCCGTATCTGCTCTGGTTCTGCGTGCCGTTTGCCGTCGTGGGCGTGCTGACGTTCACCGTCCCGAACTTCTCGATGTCCGGGAAGCTTATCTGGGCATGGGTGACCTACAACGCGCTAATGCTCCTCTATACGGCGATCAACATTCCTTACACCGCGATGCTCGGTGTGCTCACCCCGAATCCTGCCGAGCGCACGAAGCTGTCCTCGATCAAATTCGTTTTCGCCTTTGCGGCCGGCATGATCGTTTCGGCCACGGTGCTGCCGATGTCCAAGGCCCTTGGCGGAGGCGATCCGGCGCGGGGCTGGCAGCTTTCGTTCGTGATCATCGGCATCGCGGCCATCGCGTTTTTTCTCATCACGTTTTTCAACACCCGCGAACGCGTGCAGCCGCCAAAGGAGCAGCGCAGCTCCATCTGGCGCGACCTCGGCGATCTCTTCACCAACGTTCCCTGGCTCATTCTGCTGGCGACGACCATCACCTTTGTGCTTTTCATCGCCGTACGCAGCAGCGTGACAGTGCATTATTTCAAATACTTCATCGGCACGCAGACGGTCACATTGCCGTCGTGGCTCCCGAAAATCGGCGGCACGCAGGAGTGGCATCTCGAAGGGCTCGTCTCGGTCTTCAACACCACCGGCCAGTTTGCGTCGCTCGCGGGCGTGATCCTGGTGCCGTTTTTTGCCAATGCCGTCGGTCGCAAGACCGCCTTCGTTACTCTCTTTGTCATTGCGATCGGGAGCACGGCTGCCTTCTCGCTCCTTCAGCCAAATCAGCTTCTTGCGGTCTTCGGACTCAACATGCTTGGGTCGATTACTGGAGGACCATTGAGCGCGCTACTCTGGGCAATGTATGCCGATACTGCCGATTACGCCGAGTGGAAAAACGGTCGGCGCGCGACGGGACTCGTGTTCTCCGCCTCGATTTTCTCCCAGAAACAAGGGTGGGGGATTGGTGCGGCCCTGGCGCTATTCCTTATGCAGAGCGTCGGCTTCGTCGCCAACGTTGCGCAAACGCCGGAGTCATTGCACGGCCTGGTGCAGCTGATGAGTGTCATTCCCGCAGCGCTCGGCGTCGTGTCGGTTATCATCCTGCTTTTTTATCCGCTCAACGAAGCAAAAGTCGCGGAAATCGGCGCCACGTTGCAGTCCCGCCGCGCCAATGCCGCGACCACCGACGCCGCGCCATCGGCCGCATAAATCGCAGACCGAGGCGGGCGGGAAAGTTTAAGAGGTAGAGATCGCAGAATTAGGTTTTGAAGAGCTTGGTTTGGCGGTGGGGGTACTGCGGCGTGGTGAAAACATGAGTTCCTTAACTTCGCGGGTGACTCATCTCTGTGTGTTCGCGTCTTTGTGGTTCAACAGCGCCTTTAGCCCGCGTTCATCACACTCAAACGAAGAAAAGCTTTGAGTCACGGAGTTCACCGAGCACTGACACGGAGTTCACCGAGGTAAATCCAATGAATGGCTCGTCACGCGCTTTCCGGAAAATGAGCATTTGGCGAAGAAACGCCGTACACCCCGGGTCCTCCTGCAGTCTCTGTGTTCAAGCTCCGTGTCCTCTGTGAAGCATGCTTTGCCTTGGAAGAGTGTGAATTTTCAGGGTTAAGCTGAATTGCGTGAACCCCAAAACCGGCCGCAGTCATTTCCGTTAAGTCTACAGTCGCTTTTGCCATTCTTCTCGATGGCCAGTCGCTGCTAATATGGGTGCTTTCCTGTCACCGATGACCAACCGACCCGACTCGTTCGGAGCGCTCGCGGCGCCCTGTGATGCACCAGCCGTCCCCTGCGCGGATGGTCTGCTCCCGCACGGTTCCACGCCACACACTTTCCTCTCCGCCTCCCTCCAATTTTCCGTCTCCGCCATGCTTGCCATCGTCGCCGTTTTTCCCCTGCCGTATACTGCCCACGCGGCGGAACCCTCCACGATCGACGTCATGCCGTTGCCGGCAGAGGTGCATCCGCAACCCGGGCGTCTGGCCGTCACCGCCGCATTCACCGTGGCGCTCACCGGCTCCAGTGACTCGCGTTTGCGCGATTCGTTGACGCGCGCGTTGCACCGCGCCGAAGCGCGCACCGGACTTGTATTTGCCCGGGAGGCTGCAGGTGCTTACGCGATCGCCGCCGACGCGGCGCAGGCTTCGCTCGTGGTTTATTGTGCAGCCTCCAGCCCGGCCCTCCCCGTGCTCGATGACGATGAAAGCTACACCCTCGAGATAGATTCGCAGCAGGCCCGTCTGCGTGCTGCCACTACGACCGGCGCGCTGCACGGCTTCGAGACTTTTCTCCAACTGTTGCAATCCGATGCCGGCGGCTGGTTTCTGCCTGCGCTCGAAATCAAGGATCGTCCACGTTTTCCGTGGCGCGGTCTGATGCTCGACGTTTGCCGCCACTGGCAGCCGATCGAAGTCGTGAAGCGCAACCTCGATGGCATGGCGCTCGCCAAGCTCAACGTCCTCCATTTTCACCTCTCCGAGGATCAGGGCTTCCGCGTTGAAAGCAAAAAATTCCCGCGCCTCCAGGAATTCGGTTCCGACGGAAATTTCTACACGCAGGAGCAGCTGCGTGAAATCGTCGCTTACGCTGCCGCGCGCGGCATTCGCGTTGTGCCAGAGTTCGATATTCCCGGTCATGCCCAGAGCTGGGTCGCCGGCTATCCGAAGCTCGCGAGCGCTCCCGGTCCTTACGTGATCGAGCGCACGTGGGGCGTGTTCGATCCCGTGCTCGATCCGACGAACGAAGCTACCTACACGTTGCTCGAAGGTTTCCTCGGCGAGATGGCCGCGATTTTTCCCGATCCATATTTTCATATCGGTGGTGACGAAAACAATGGCGTGCAGTGGTCTGCCAATCCGCGCATTCAGGCGTTCGTCAAGGAGCACAACCTTCACGACAACGAGGGTCTTCACGCTTATTTCAACCGCCGCGTGCAAACCATCCTGGCTGCACACGGAAAAAAACTCGTCGGCTGGGATGAGATTCTCCACCCCGATCTGCCAAAGACTGCGGTCATTCAATCGTGGCGCGGCGCCGAGGGACTCGCCGCCGCCGTGCGCGCGGGACATGCCGTGATTCTTTCCAATGGATACTATATTGATCTCATCGAGCCGGCCGCGCGTCACTATGTGAACGATCCGTTGCCCGCCAATACGCCGCTCACGGCGGCGGAGCAGGCGCTGGTGCTTGGTGGCGAGGCGACGATGTGGTCCGAGTGGGTTTCGCCCGAGACCATCGATTCGCGGATCTGGCCGCGGACCGCCGCCATTGCCGAGCGACTTTGGTCGCCGCGGGCGATTGATGACGTCACGGACATGTATCGCCGCCTCGCTTTCGTCAGCCACCGGCTCACCGAGGCAGGCTTGTTGCACGAGGCGTATCGCGAACCGATGTTGCGCCGCTACGCCGGCGACCGCGCGACGCCCGACGCGTTTGCGGCGTTGCGCGAACTCGTGGCCCTGTGCGAGCCCGTCAAAGGCTACCGTCGCACGCAGGTTACGCCTCACGCATCGCAATACATTCCGCTCACCGGTCTCGCCGACTGTGTGGCGCCCGATAGCGTGGAAGGACGCGAATTTTCCTGGGCGGTGGATGCAGTGAGCCTCGGAGGCGCCGCACCCGCCACGCTGGCATCGCATTTCGCCGAGTGGCGGGCGCTTGCCAGCCGGGTGATTGCCACCGCTCCGACCACCGGGCCGCGCGCTGCCGAACTGACCGCCCTAGCCGGACAATTGGCGGACGCCGCCGCATGCGGTGAAGAGATCGTTTCCCGCCTTAATGTCGCTCCTGCTGACACCTCGGTGGCGTGGTTTGAAGCCATGCTTGCCCGGCTGGACCGGGTGGCGACGCCTCAAGCCGCAACCGAACTGCCGGTGGTGGCGCCATTGAAGTTCCTGGCCTCAGCCGTCCGGGAAACCGGTCATCGCGGCTCGCTTTCGCCTGATGCGTGGCGGGAATATCTGCGCGAAATTGCTTTTCCGCCAAAAAAGTCCTGAATCCGCGGAAATTCTTAATACATGAGCCAACCCTCCTCTGTCCCGGTCAAAGCAGGTTATAACCGTTTTCTTCTGCTGGTAGCCGGCCTCGGAGGTCTGCTTTACGGTGTCGATGTCGGGATCATCAATGGTGCGTTGCCGTACCTTCAGGAAACGTCGCACCTGCTGCCGAATCAGCTCTCGTTTATCGTTGCGGCCGTAATGCTCGGAAGTGTGGTTTCCACGCTCTTCGCTGGCCTGCTTGCCGACTGGCTGGGGCGGAAAAAAATCATGGCGTTGAGTGGCGTGCTCTTTGTCGTGAGTATTCCTGTTATCGCGCTCGCCGATGGTTATTGGCCACTCGTCAGTGGCCGCTTGCTTCAAGGTGTCAGTGCCGGACTGATTGGAGTGGTTGTTCCACTTTATTTGGCGGAGTGTTTGTCGGCCTCGCAACGTGGCAAAGGCACGGGGATTTTTCAGTGGTTGCTCACGCTCGGCATCGTCGCCGCCGCGTTGATTGGCGTGTATTTCAGCGCGCGGGTGGATGAAGTCACGAAAATCGGAGATGCCCACCAGGTGCTTGCCTATAAAGATCACGCGTGGCGCAGCATTTTTTGGGTCTCCTTGCCGCCCGGCGTATTATTCGTCATTGGCAGCCTCTTTGTCGCTGAGTCTCCGCGCTGGCTTTTCCGGCGGGGGAAGAAGGAAGCAGCTCGCGCTGCATTACTCCGTTCGCGCAGCGAAGAGCAGGCCACGCTCGAATTGCGTGAGATGGAGGCAACTGCGGCCGCCGAACAAAACAGCGGTGGTGCCGGCGATAAGGTCCGGGAATCGCTACTCCGCCGAAAATACGTAATCCCGTTCATGTTTGCATGCATCATTCTCGCGTGCAACCAGGCCACCGGCGTCAACTCGATCATCGGCTACAACACGACGATTCTCCTCCAGAGCGGTTTGTCGGACATCGCCGCGCACTGGGGCAACGTGCTCTTTACGATTGTGAATTTCGTCGTGACGATGGCAGGGGTCGCGCTTGTGGATCGGAAAGGTCGCAAGTTTCTTCTTTCGCTGGGCAGTGCGGGCATCATCGTGTCGCTGCTCATCGTCGGCGTGCTGTTTCGTAAAACAGAATCGCTACGCGTCGATGTGCGTGAAGCAGTCCAGGCCGGAGTGACGGTCGATCAGACTGCTGCCATAACGTTCGATCATGGAACTGCAGACCGGCTTCTCTCCTCCGTAAATCAGGGAATCAAAGGCTCCAGCACTTTCGTTGTCATCTATTCGTATGGCGACTTTCGTGCGTCAACGAACGCAGCGCTGTCCGACACCGCGACTACTCTTACGCTCACTCGTGACGCGTGTTTGCCGGCGACCAAAGTCGCGGCATTCTTCTCGAATCCGTTCGCCGATCTCGACGCGGCGCGCACGGCGCCGCTTAAGATCGAGAACGCGCTCATCACGCCTGTTCCGAGTGCGGGCAATGGCTGGCTCACCGCCATATTCATTTTTGCCTTCATGGCGTTCTTCGCGGTCGGTCCCGGAGTATGCGTCTGGCTCGCGCTGTCCGAATTAATGCCGACCCGCATCCGTTCTAACGGCATGAGCATCGCGCTGCTCATCAACCAGGCCGTCTCCACGACGATTGCTGCATTCTTCCTGCCGACGGTCGGCAAATACGGTTACTCGACGATGTTCTTCGCCTTCGCTGGCTGCACCGTCGTTTATTTCATCACCGCCGCCTTCTTCCTGCCCGAGACCAAGGGTAAAACACTCGAAGAAATCGAAGCCCACTTCGACCGCGGCGCTCGCGCGAAATGATCGAAGCGGTTGCCGAAAGGAATTCCAAGGGTAGGGCGGGCCCGTTTGCCTCGCACATCGGTGCGGGGACAAATACCGGGATGCGAGCACGCAGCAACGGTGCGGGCCCGCCGAGATTTACCAGCGATGCGAGTACTCCCAGACGGCGGGCCCAGCGGTCCCGCCCTACCTTTTATAACACGCGATTAGCGCGGCGCTCGATATTCTTCGTCCTTGCGTCCTTCGTGCTTATGCTTCGTGCGGGTGCCGAACCCGACTATGCCAAGTTCGTCAATCCCTTCGTCGGCACTGGTGGACACGGGCACACGTTTCCCGGCGCCACCCGGCCGTTCGGCATGGTGCAGGCCAGTCCCGATACGCGCGTTCTTGGGTGGGATGCGTGTTCCGGCTATCATTACTCCGACTATTTCATTTATGGCTTCTCGCACACCCACCTCAGTGGCGTGGGCATTCCGGACTATTGCGATATTCTCGTCATGCCACAGTCGGGCGCACCGACGATAGTCACTCCGCAACCCGACAAAAACGAGCGTGGCTACGGTTCGCATTTTTCCCACGATCACGAAATCGCCGAGCCCGGATATTATTCCGTTCAACTCGATGACGCGCATGTCGGCGTTGAACTGACCACCACCACGCGGGTCGCGTTGCATCGTTACACGTTCGCCGATGAGAAGAAGCCGTGCTCGGTCGTGATCGATCTTGAGCATCGCGATCTCGTGCTCGACGCCGGGTTGAGCGTCATCAGTCCGACGGAGATCGCCGGCTTCCGCCGCTCCGCTGCCTGGGCGAAAAACCAAGTAATCTATTTCGTCCTCCGCTTCGAGGAGCCAGTGGCGAGTGTTCAGCTTTTCGCCGACGGTAAGCCAGTTGCAGATCACACTTCACTCTCCGGGAAAAAACTGAAAGCGCTGGTCACGTTTGCTTCTGTTCCTGGAGGGCTGGCGCTTGCTGCCATGCCGGGAACTGCCGGGGAATCGCGCATAGCGAGCAATTCGCGGCATGCCGACGAGCGGCAGCTCTACACGAGCCTTTCGAGCAGCAACTCCGCGACAGTGCAATTCAAGGTCGCGCTCTCACCGGTGAGCATCGATGGCGCGCGCCGCAATCTCGAGTCCGAGCTGCCGGGCTGGAACTTTGCGGCCACGCGGGCCGCTGCGCGCGCCGAATGGAATCGTGTGCTGGGCAAAATCGCCGTCGAGAGTCGCGACGAGGCGCAGCGTCGCACCTTCTATACGGCACTCTACCACGCTTACGTCTGTCCGAATGTTTTCTCCGATGTTGACGGTTCTTATCTCGGTCGCGACGGCCAGGTTCACCGCGCCGATCATCCGTACTACACCGTATTTTCACTCTGGGACACGTATCGTGCGTGGCATCCGCTGATGACGATCCTCGAGCCGGAAACGACGCGGGATTTCATCCGCACGTTTCTCCTGCAATACCAACAAGGCGGCTTGCTTCCCGTTTGGGATCTCGCGGGCAATGAAACCTTCTGCATGAACGGTTATCATGCCGTCTCGGTCATCACCGATGCCTACATTAAAGGTATTCGAGGTTTCGATGCCGAGCTCGCGCTGGCCGCGATGAAACAGAGCGCCACCCGGGATCACTTCGGTCTCGGGGCCTACCAGCGTGATGGCTATATTGGACGCGAGGATGGTCGCGAAGGTGTCGCTCGTACTCTTGAATATGCCTATGACGACTGGTGCATTGGCCAGTTTGCCGGTGCGTTGGGCCATGCTGACGACCAGCGCGAGTATTTTGGCCGCTCGCAAAACTACCGCCATCTTTTCTCACCGAAGGAACGCTTTTTCGTGGGTCGCGAAAACGGCGGTTGGTATGCGCCCTTCAATCCACGTGAAATCAATTTCAACTACACCGAAGGCAACGCCTGGCACTATCGCTTTTCGGTGCCGCACGATCTGTCACGACTCATCGGGCTCTTCGGTGGCGATGCTCCGTTCGGCGCGGCCTTGGATGCGATGTTTTCCGAAGTTTCGCGGACCGAAGGTCGTGAACAAGCCGACGTGACCGGTCTCATTGGTCAATACGCGCAAGGTAACGAGCCTGATCATCACGTGCCGTACCTCTACGATTTCATCGGCCGGCCGTCGGATACACAGCGCCGTGTGCGCGAAATCCTCGCCACCCAATACTCCGACGTTCCTGACGGGCTCCCTGGGAACGAGGACTGCGGTCAGATGTCCGCCTGGTATCTGATGAGCGCATTGGGGTTTTATCAAGTGACGCCGGGACGGCCGGAATACGCGATTGGCAGCCCGCTCTTCGATCGGGCGAGCATCGATGTGGGTGGTGGAAAACATTTTATCGTCACGGCGAGAAACCAATCGGCAGCGAATGTCTACATTGCGTCCATCACGCTCAACGGTGCGCCCCTCACACGCTCGTTTCTCACCCACGCGGAAATTGTCGCCGGCGGTGAACTGGTCCTGACGATGAGCGATCAACCCAATCGAACATGGGCCACTGCTCCCGCCGATCGTCCCGGCGCGGGTGTGCCGGAGACAGGCGTGGTGCCGGCGCCGACGATTGCCGTGCCGATCTCATTTCACAACGAAGCCACCGTCACCCTCGCTTCCGGCGAACCCGGTGCGACGCTCTGGTTTACCCTCGACGGCAGTGTACCCGCGACAGGCAGCGCGAAGAAATATGAACGGCCATTCGTTGTGCGTGAGACCACTGACATCGCTTGCGTCGCGATACGCGATGGCCACGTCAGTCCCGTGGTGCACGCCGAGGCACATCGCACTGATAGCGATTTAAGCATCACCGTTAACAATCCGATCAACCCGCAATACCTCGCGGGCGGGCCAGGCGCATTAGTGGATGGGGTTACCGGTGGACCCGATTTCACCACGGGCCGCTGGCAGGGATACGAGGGTTGCGCGCTCGATGTGGTGGTTGATCTCGGACACGTTGCTCGCGTGCGCGGCGTGAACATCGGGTTCTTGCAGGACGCGAACTCTTACATCTTTTATCCGCCCGAGGTGCGATTCGAAATTTCGAGTGACGGCACCTCGTATCGTCCGATTGAAACCGTGCAGTCGCCCGCCACGCCGCGCGATCCCACGCAGACAACCGTCACGCGCATTGCCACCCGGGTGGCGGCCGAGGGACGTTATCTCCGCATCCACGCGTCCAATCCTGGCCTCACGCTGGCGTGGGGCTCTGCCACCGACATGATCAAGACTTTCCTCTTCTGCGATGAAATCCAAATTGACCACGACTGAGTTTCTGCCTGCCCCTGCGGCTTTTTTGTCCACTATGGCTTTAGCCGTGACAATGTTCTTGGGTGGGCGTCGGTCTCCGTACCGACGCTGCTCGTCGATGTGGAAATCGACGACCACCAAGATTGCCGGTATCACGCTGCTCGCGATCACTGCGTTGCCGCTTTCTGCCGCTGAGGAACTCGCGGCTGCACCTGCCCACGTGGAGAACCTGGACCGTTACGTGCCGGATCCTGATCCGAGGATCCGCCGCCGCATCGACGAGTGGCAGGATATCAAGTTTGGCCTCCTCATGCATTGGGGCACTTACAGCCAGCTCGGTATTGTCGAGTCCTGGTCGATTTGTCCTGAGGACGAAGGCTGGTGCATCCCGACTACGGTCAACGATTACGTCGCATACAAAAAGATGTATGAAACACTTCCGACGACTTTCAATCCGACGAAGTTTGATCCCGCGCGTTGGGCTCGCGCCGCGCATGAGGCGGGAATGACGTATGTCGTGTTCACCACGAAACACCACGACGGCTTCTGCATGTTCGATAGCAAGTATACCGACTACAAGATCACCGGGCCGACCAGTGCTTTCGCGAAAAATCCGAAGGCCGACGTGACGCGTGAGATTTTCAATGCCTTCCGGGCCGAGGGCCTTTGGGTTGGCGCGTATTTCTCGAAACCCGACTGGCACAACGAAAACTTCTGGTGGCCACATTTCCCGCCGAAGGACCGTAATCCCAATTACGATGTCGGTCGTTATCCGGAACGCTGGACGAAATTTGTCGATTTTACGCATCACCAGGTGATGGAGCTCGTGCAGAACTACGGGAAAATCGATCTGCTCTGGTTCGATGGCGGCTGGGTTAAAAAATCCGAACCGGTCACCGGGCCAACACCGGTTGCGCCAGCAGGGTACGCACTCGTTAAGGAGCCGAATCTCGACATCAAGATGGATGAACTGGTCACCGAAGTACGCGCAGTGCAGCCCGACGTGATCGTGGTGGATCGTGCCGTGCCCGGGAAAAATCAAAATTATCTCACGCCGGAAAACCAGGTGCCGAAGACGATGCTCCCGTATCCGTGGGAGTCGTGCATCATCCTCGGTGGCGGCTGGTCCTACTCGCTTGACGCCGAGTTCAAGTCGTCGCGCGAACTCATTCACCTGCTCGTCGATATCGTCGCGAAGGGTGGCAATCTGCTGCTCAACATCGGTCCGAGTCCGTCCGGCACGTGGTATGACGCCGCCTATGAGCGGCTCGCCGACATCGGCGCATGGATGAAAGTTAATCACGAGGCGATCTACGCGACGCGGCCCGTCGCGCCATATTTTGACGGGGCGTTGCGTTATACTCGCGGGAAAGACGGCGCGATTTATGTGATCTATCTGCTCGCCGGAAATGCGAAAGGATTGCCCGCAGAAATTCCGCTTAAGGGTCTTGTTGTGTCTGCTGGAGCGAAGGCCTCGCTCCTCGGTGCACTCAGCGCCGCCGTGACCATCGAGCGAAACGGTGCCGACGCCAAGTTGGTCGTCGCGCCCGACGCACTCAGCACGATGCCGTTGCCCTACGCGGTGGTTTTCAAACTGAGTGCCCCATGATTGTCGCGTGCCTTTTCCGGAAGGTAGGGCGGGTTATCCCTAACCCGCCGTTCGACTCCCGTGCCAGCCGTGATCCGCGTCCTGACGGCGCGTTAATGATAACGCGCCCTACCTTCGGATTCCTCGCCCTCGTGGCAGTGCTTGCCACTGCCGCCGAGCGCGATGACTGGCGCACACGCATGCAACCGATCACGCCGCTCGGTTACGTTGTTCGACACACGTCGACGCCGATCGCCGTCGATGGAAAGCCTGACGATGCCGCGTGGGCGTCCGCACCGTGGACGACTGATTTCGTCGATATCGAGGGCGATGCGAAACCGAAGCCGCGCTTCCGGACGCGGGCGAAGATGCTTTGGGACGACAATTATTTCTACATCCTCGGCGAACTGGAAGAGCCTCACGTGTGGGCGACGCTCACGAAACACGATTCGGTGATTTTCAATGACCCCGACTTCGAAGTGTTCATCGATCCGGATGGCGACACGCATGCGTATTCGGAATTTGAGATCAACGCACTCAATACCAGTTGGGATTTGCATCTGCCGAAACCTTACATGGATGGTGGGCCGGCCCAGAACGAATGGGAGATCCCGGGTCTCAAAACCGCGGTGAGCATTGACGGCACGCTGAATGATCCCTCCGACAAAGATCGCGGCTGGACCGTCGAGATCGCCTTTCCATGGAGTGTGCTCGCCGAACACGCCCGCCACCCCGGACCACCGAACGAAGGCGAGCAGTGGCGGCTTAATTTTTCGCGCGTCGAGTGGCGCATTACCATGGAGGGTGGCGCGTATCAAAAGGTCCCCGCCACGCCAGAGGACAACTGGGTGTGGTCGCCGCAGGGCGTGATCGACATGCACCGACCTGAAATGTGGGGCTTGCTGCGATTCACGCGGAAACCCGCCAGTGAATCCGTCCCGGTCGAGCCAATCGCGGGAAAGGCCGCGCACGACCTCGCGTTGGAAATTTATTATGCGCAGCGCGATTACTTCGCTGCGCACCAACGCTGGGCCACCACGCTGGCAGAACTCGGCATCGGTGCGGAGACCGATGCCGACCCCCTGTACGCGCCTGAGCTGCAATCGACGCCTGAGGGATATGTATGCACGGTTGCGTTTAAGGAGGGCGAAGGTCGCCGCGTTTGGCGGATTCAACAGGATCGCAAACTTACTTTGGAATCGGTGCCGGCTTCGGTCGCCGAGGAGAAGAAGTAGGTGTTCCCGCAGCGTACTCGGAGGCATCTGACTAAAGCCCATAGTGCGAACCTCCGAAAACGATTCCATGTGGTGGGCGTCGGTCTCCGCACCGACGCCGATCGTCGATATGGAAATCGACGACCTCCGAAAACCAGGCCGTTGGACCGACTCACGGTCTACGCGACACGTTCGGATTCGAATCCATAACGCATGAAATTCTTTTTTCGACTTTTCGGCGTGCTGTTTTGCTGCGCGCTGGCGCAGGTTGCTAGCGCGGAAACCTCGTCGCTCGCGCCGGCGCCAATGCGCGAGCGCCTCTCGCTCGATCAGGGATGGCTGTTTCACCTGGGCGACATTCCATTTCCTGTCGTGAAAGGTCACGATGCCACCTACCAAAGCACGAAGGCCGGTCGGGCGCCCGGCGCGGCGGCGCCGGATTTTGATGATACGACGTGGCGTCAGCTCGATTTGCCGCATGATTGGGTGAGCGAAGCGCCATTCGATCAAAACGCGAATATCTCGCAGGGTTATCGCCCACGTGGGTTTGCCTGGTATCGCCGGCATTTTCAACTCGCCGAGGCCGATCGCGGACGGCATCTCGAACTTCAGTTCGACGGTGTGGCAACGCATTGCACCGTCTGGGTGAACGGCATTCTCGCGCATCGAAACTGGTGCGGTTACACGTCGTTCACGATCGATCTCACGTCGTTCGCGAATTACGGCGAAGCGATCAATACCATCGCCGTGCGCGTCGATGCGGACGCAATGGAAGGCTGGTGGTACGAGGGTGGGGGCATCTACCGGCACACCTGGCTCGTGAAACGCGACCCGGTGCATGTGGTCACTGACGGCGTGTACGCGAATCCTGTGCGGCAGGCCGACGGTTTGTGGCTGGTGCCGGTTGAGGCAACCATCGCCAACTCCGGCCGCGACACTGCGGCGTTCGGGGTCGAAGTGACGCTGGTTGGTCCCAACGGAAAATTAATCGCCACCGAGCGCACCGACGCAGAGGTGAATCCACTCGAAGAAACCGTTGCGAAACTCGTGCTGCCCGTGGCGTCACCCCACCTATGGTCGGTGGACGATCCGGCGCTCTATGCCGTGAGAACCATCGTCACGCGTCACGGCGCGCCGGTGGATGCGGTGACGACGGGGTGTGGATTTCGCACGCTCCGCTTCGATGCGGGCAAAGGATTTTTTCTCAACGATCAGCCACTCAAAATCCAAGGCGTCTGTAATCATCAAGATCATGCAGGGGTGGGCGTCGCGGTGCCGGATTCGCTCTGGGAATTCCGTTTGCGGCAGCTGAAGGAGATGGGCGTTAACGCCTATCGTTGCGCGCACAATCCGCCGGCAGCCGAATTTCTCGACGCGTGCGACCGGATGGGGATTTTGGTGATGGACGAGAATCGGATTTTCAATCCAACGCCGGAATATATCCGGCAACTCGAGTGGCTCGTGTGTCGCGATCGCAACCACCCGAGCGTGTTCCTGTGGTCGGTGTTCAACGAAGAGCCAATGCAGGCCACGGAGAACGGTTACGAAATGGTGCGCCAGATGTCCGCCGTGGTGAAGCGACTTGATTCCACGCGACTGGTAACCGCGGCGCAGAGCTGGGGCTTTTCGACGCCCGTGAATGTATCGCAAGCGGTGGATTTGGTGGGTTTCAACTACGAGATCGAGCCTTATGATTCTTTTCACGCGGCGCATCCGACTTTGCCGATGACGAGTTCGGAGGATACGTCGGCCTACATGACGCGCGGTGAATATGTGACCGACCCTGCGCGGCATATTGTCGATTCCTACGACGGTCACGCCGCCTCATGGGGCGCCACGCATCGGGCGACGTGGAAGGCGATCGACACGCGCCCTTATCTCGCGGGTTCGTTTGTCTGGACGGGATTTGACTATCATGGCGAACCCACGCCCTACGACTGGCCCTCCGTGAGTTCGTTTTTCGGCTGTCTCGATCTGTGCGGGTTTCCCAAAGTGGCATTCTACCTTCATCAGGCGCAGTGGATCAAAAATCGTCCGGTGCTGCATTTGATTCCTCACTGGAACTGGCCGGGCCGCGAAGGCCGGCCGGTCAAGGTCATGGTTGCGACCAACGCGGATAAAGTTGCGCTTTCCCTCAACGGGAAGGCAGTCGGGGAAAAATCCGCGGACAAGTATGAAATGGTTTCATGGGAAGTGCCCTATGCGCCGGGTCGGCTCGAAGCGGTCGCGTTTAAGAATGGCGGAGAAATTGCGCGTTCTTTTGTCGAAACCACCGGCACTCCGGTGGCGTTGCGATTGCTGCCGGATCGTCCGTCGCTGGCGGGCGATGGCGAAGATGCGCAGCCGATCACCGTCGAAGCGATCGACGCGGAGGGCCGACCTGTGCCGACGGCGAATTTTCCGGTCGAATTCGAACTCACCGGTCCCGGTGCAATCGTTGGTCTCGGCAACGGTGATCCGAATTCGCACGAACCCGAAAAGGGAAATCATCGCAGTCTCTTCAACGGACTCGCGCAAGTGATCGTGCAGAGCACGCGTGACGGTTCCGGCGCGTTGGTGTTGCGGGCGAAAACCGACAACCTGCGCCCGGCGGAACTTTCGCTGGCCATCGACGCCGCGCCTGATCGTCCCGCCGTGCCTGTTGCACGGAAAGTTTTCACTCTGCAACACTGGCGAATGTCGCCGATAACGGCGGCGCGTCCCAATCCATTGCAGATACCCGCCGATAACGACATGAACAGTTGGACGACGGTCGAGCCGGGGAATCCGGCGGCATTCGTCGCAGGAAATTGGGCGGTCGCGTCAGTTCGTTTTTCAGCGACTGATGCGGTTCGCCAATCGGGCGGACGCATTGTTTTCTCCGCGCTCGCTGGTCGCGCTGAGATGTGGCTCGACGGAGTTCGCGTCGGATACAAAAGCATTTTTGATCAAACCGCTTTCGACATCGCGTTGCCGCTTGGCAATGGCGAACACACGTTGAATGTATTATTCGAAAGCCAGTCTGGAGTGCCGGCCGGATTTGCCGGCGCAGTGACCATCGAGCGTTGACGGGGCGCCGCGGTTCCGCGCGCGCAGCGTGCCTCAGAATCGCGGCATAAAGCCGCTCCTACAATTCCGTTTGCTCGCGAAGAAAAACTAACGCTTAGCTGATATGGCAAATTGCGCTGCGAGGCTGGGCCCGGTTCCGTGACGCCCGATGTTTGTCGCGAACCACTGCTCTCACTGGATACATTTTTTCTGCGATGCTTCGCTCTGGGAATCTTCGTCGCGATAGCAAAAATGTTAAAAACATCATCGTTCATGCCATTTCTTATTCTGCCATCAGAAGGTATGCTGCGAGAACATAAGGATCACACCCTATGTTACTGCTCTTCAAGCTACCAAAAAGATTAGTCGACAGAACACATCTCGCTCCACCTATGCAAACGCAGATCAGCTTCGCACCCGGCCATCATCGCCGTTTTTTCGCAGGCGCAATGTTCCTCGTTGCCGCCCTTGCCGCGTCAGCACAAACCACCTCCACTGATTCCACTGCATCCTCTGCGAAGAAGGATGAGTCGGTTCAGCTGGATACCTTCACCGTCAATGGCTATCGCGCCAGCTTGCAAAAATCCCTCGACGCAAAACGCGAATCGACGGCGATCATCGACGTCATCACGGCGGAAGATGTCGGCAAGTTTCCCGACACAAACGTCGCGGAATCGCTCGCGCACATCTCCGGCATCTCGATCGACCACGTCTTCGGCGAAGGCGAAATGGTCAGTATTCTTGGCACGGACCCGGCCCTCAATCGCGCGTTGGTGAACGGGCAGACCATCGCGTCCGGCCAGTGGGGCGGTTCGACGAACGATTCGAGCGGCCGCACATTCAACTACACGCTCCTCTCGCCTGAGATCATCGGCACGGCCGAGGTTCACAAGGCTTCCGAAGCACAACTCGACGAAGGCAGCATCGGCGGCAGCGTGATCATCAACACCCGCCGTCCCCTCGATCTTCCGAGCAACACGTTCCGCGCCTCCACCGGCTACGCTTACAATGATCGCTCTGAAAAAGGCAACTGGCGCGGGTCGTTGCTCTATAGCTGGAAATCGGACGACAAAAAATTTGGCGCACTCTTTGCCGTGACGCATGACAAGGAATACCTCTATCGCGCGGGCATCGAATACTGGGGCTACGGCACCGTCGCTGGTACGGCGGGCGGCGTGTACAAAGTTCCATTCGGCATGAACTCCGCGTTCTTCAAGCAAACCCGCCAGCGCGACGGTTTCCAGGCGGCCCTTCAATGGAAACCAACCGACCAGCTCGAATTCAATCTGACCGGCGTTCACATCAAGGGCGTCTATGACAATTTCAGCCAGTCACGTTATGTCGTTCCCGCTTATTGGGGCACGCTCGATAGCTATACCACCAAAGGCGACTTCGTCGTCGGTGGTCACGTTACCGCCGGTGGCGCCACGGTGAACGGGGTCGCGCTGACCGGTCCTGCGGCCAATCCTTACAACGCGGACGGCCAGTACGACACGAACCTGCGCAAGAGCACGGTTAAAACCGACTCGATCAATCTGCATGGCGATTATCGCCCGGACAATGTGTGGCACGTCGGTTTCGACGGCGGTTACACGAAAGCTACCGGTGGCAAGGATCCCGAGTATCTTTTCTCCCTGATGTTTAATCAGAACTATAAATTCGCTTACGATGGTTCCACCTCGTCGCTGACCTTCGACATTCCCGGCGTCGCGACTGATCCGACGGCTTACAAGACACGTCGTCCGGGCGATCAGGCAGGCGGCATCGAATACACCACCACCGATGACAATGAGAAATATGCCCAGGTTGATTTCGACCGCGCGGTCAAATTCGGTGCTTTCAACAAGGTTCGCTTCGGCGCGAAATACACCGATCACGACAACAGTCAGGACTCCACCGGCAACACGATTCTGGTGACGACGATTAAGGATCTGACGGCCTTTAGTCCCACGCTTTCGCCGTCGAGTCTCTTCGACGGAGTGGGCACCGGTGGCGATCTCGCCAAGATGGTTGTTCCTGATCAGAACGCAGTCGTATCGTACCTTCTCTCCCTGCCTCCTGCGGCCTTCTCCGAGAAGAAAGGGCAGGAATGGTTTGTTAACGAAAAGAACGCAGCAGTTTATGCTCAGGGCGAATTCGCCGGCGAAAGTTATCGTGGCAACCTCGGCGTGCGCGTGGTGAAGACGACCGACAAGTCTACTTATTGGAATTACGATGGCGCCACCGCGGTTTATACCCGGGTTACGAAGGACACGGACTACACGAAAGTACTCCCGAGCTTCAACTTCGTGTTCGATTTGGCGAAAGATCTCATGCTCCGCACCGGTGTCTCGCAGGTCATCGCCCGGGCTCGCTATAGCGATCTCGCCGGTCAGTTCGATGTCGATAATGTCAAGCTCACGGGCAGCGGCGGCAATCCCGACCTGAAGCCCTACGAGTCGACGAACGTCAATATCGCTCTCGAGTGGTATCCCACCAAGTCCTCGCTCTTCTCGGCTGAACTTTTCGCCCGTAACATCAGCAACTACATTCTGAACGTCACTCAGGACAAGGTGCTCCTCAACACGGCGACCAATGCCAATGCGACTTATTCGATCAGTTCGCCATTCAATGCCGGTAACGCGGTAGTGCGTGGCATTTCGTTGACCGCACAACAGGACATCGCTGCGGGCTTTGGCATCCAGACCAACGTTACCTTCTCGGAAGCCGACACCGCAACTGGCTACAACATGCCTTATCTCTCGAAGACGACGTACAACATCATTCCCTATTTCGAGAAAGGTAAGTTCAGCGCACGCGTCAGCTACAACTGGCGTTCGGAGTTCTTCACCTCGATTGGCCGCTTGAATTCTCCGATGTTCTCGGACTCGTACAAGCAGCTCGACGCCTCCGCGTCGTACCAGTTCACGAAGAACATTCAGGTTATCGTTAACGCGACCAACCTCCTCGATTCGACATACTTTGCTTATTATCAAACGAAGTACGCTCCGATGGGTGTCTACAAGACGGGTCGCATGCTGACCACCAGCGTGAGTTTCAAATTCTAAGTTAATTTATCGGGCGCAGGATAGCCCTGCGTCCGGTCTGTAAGTTTGGGGTTCAGGTTTGGGAGCCCGGATGCTTAGCATCCGGGCTTTCTTTTTTTGCTGGCCCCGGACGGCATGGCCGCAAGGGCCAGCCCTACTGGTGAGTGAATCGTAGGGCTGGCCCTTGTGGCCATGCCGTTTCCACGCACTGGCTGCGGCATTGCTTCATCCCACCACTCCGATAAACAACCCGCGCATGCTCCTGCCTGACCGAAAAACCGCGCACCTCCATCATGGTCGCGTTTCTCAGGCCGGAATGTGTTACTTCCTCACGATCTGCACCCAACATCGCGAGGCCGTGCTGACCAAATCGACTGAGGCAGGGCGCATATTGCGCACGCTGAGCACGCTCGAAACGAGTGGTGATTTCGTACTCCACGCCGCCACGATTCTGCCCGATCATCTGCACTTGCTCTTCACTCTCGGAAGCAGGCTCACTCTTGGACAGACGATGGCGAAGTTAAAGAATCTTACTCGCGACATGGGCCAGCGCCATGGCGCTGGCTCGAGGATGGTTTCGAGCACTGGCTCCGACCAGACGAACTCATCGAGGACTACGGTTTCTACATTTTCATGAATCCATATCGGGCGAACCTGATAGACATCCATGAAATCTGGTCTTGGTGGTATTGTCCTCGTCCAAAGATGTTTCGATTTACAGAACACGTTTCGGCCGAAGGCGCTCCTCCGTCGGCTTGGCTCGACGCCGTCGAAGAAACGGCAAGCCGGATCGTGAGTGGTGAATAAATTCCCGGACGGCATGGCCACGAGGGCCAGCCCTACGATTCGATCACTTCTAGGGCTGGCCCTTGTGGCCATGCCTCCTTCCGGGCGCTCACGGCTTCGCGGGCGATTCTGCTGCCGGTTCCTTCACCGGTTCGCCGCGCGACTCCTTCCTCACGGCCCACACGACGACGCAGATCCCAACGAGCAGAAAAAGCACCACGCCAATCGCGACGCTAAAATTCACCTTGGTCGTGCGTTTGTGAACGTTAACGAGCGGCTTGTCGGCGGTTTGAGGTTCGAATCCCATAAAGGTGTCGGTTTGCAGTGAGTATGATTGCGACGCCGCGCCCGGGCCACCCAATGGCTCGTTACACGATGCCTTAATTTGATGGACCGCCCGGCGTTTCCCTGGTGCGCGAAAAAATGCGGAAAATATCGGGATGAATTGGTTTCATTACTGAAATGTTCATTACTGAAAAACGATCTCCACTCGGGGGATGCGAAAAAATTTGCCACCGCAGAAGGTTGCCGACGACATTCCCGCACCCCATGAAATTTGAACACTTTGCCCTGAATGTTCCTGATGTGCGCGCGATGAGTCGCTGGTACGTGGAACATCTGGGCCTGCAAGTCATCCGCAGCCGTGAAGACGCTCCCTACACGCATTTTCTGGGCGACGACACCGGACGGGTATTCGTCGAACTCTATTCGAATCCCATCGCGATTTATCCCAACTATGCGACGCAGCATCCCCTGGTGTTTCATTTCGCGATGTATTCCACCAACGCAGCGGCAGATCGTGAACGGCTTGAAAATGCCGGCGCGACTTTTTTTGTCGAAGACTCCGCACCCGATGGAACGCGTTTGATGATGATGCGGGATCCGTGGGGCGTCGCCCTGCAAATTTGCCAGCGCGGTAAACCATTTCCCGGTTTTTAAGCCATGTCATCGGACTATCCGGTTCGCAGTGTTTGTCGCCCTGGGACGGCAAATATGGTTCCGTGTCGTGTAGCCCGCACCGGGAGGCGCGGGACCCTGCGCTCCCGCGCAGGGCTACCCGGCAGAAATTCAAGTAACGGATATGGGCTATAGATCTCTCCTCTTTTGTCGGGCTGATCCAAGCGGGGCTTTATCGAGCGGCTGGTTCCGACCGCTGGTTTTCGCATGCGCATTTTCTTGCGCGATTAAATCGCCAGCCGAAACCGGACTGCTTTTCTACGAGTCGGCGGACAAAGGAACCACGGCGGATTTTTCCGCCGGCGGTTCGTCCGAGCCGACTTTCGTTTCCGGAATCACGACGATTCCCGATGGCGCGAAAGGCCCGGCACTGAGTTGCGCCGACGTGCAACGGCTCGCGTGGAAAGCGCCCGGCAACATCTTTGCCCAGCGCGGCACACTTTCATTTTTCTGGCGGTCGCGGTATGCGGTTGGCCCGACAGAATTTCCGATTTTCCGTGTCAGCTACGCGGATCATTCCAGCTGGGACATGGTGTGGCTGCGAATCGATTACAACGGTCATGGCTTCGATGCGTTTGTGACCGACGCAAGCCTCTCGCGCACCCGCGTTTCGGTGGCCTTGCCGGAATTTCCGAAACCGGAAGAATGGGTCCACCTCGCGCTCGCGTGGGATGAGACGCGTGGCATCCGGTTTTATATCAACGGCCGTTTGGCGGCAAAACAGGAGACCGTCGCGGTCTACAATGCGGCGCTCGATCAATTCGGTCCGCACTCGCGCATCATCAGTCCGCACAATGTGCAGAGTGATTATAATTTTGTGCGCGGCGGCGACATTGACGAAATCCGCATCTACGATCGGATGCTGGATGACGAGGCCATGGCGGTGCTGGCTCACGGCGTAGTGCCAGCGGAACTACCGCCGCTGGTGGTGCGGAATGTGACCGACAAAAAATGGCGGGAAGAATGGGACCTTCGTTACGGTTGGAATCGTCCCGGGGATTTTCCGCGGGCCTTGCCGGCGGGGCAGGCGAGCGTGCGCAAAGTGGAAATTCACAACGCTTATGATTTGAAGCGCTGGTGGTGGAAAGCCAACGATGGCATCCGCGAGACGACCTGGCCGGGAGTCTATAACCGCTCGCGACTGCCCGGGCGGCACGACTACTTCGAGCTGCCCGATTGGGATTGCTACGCGGAATCGGGAAAATCGGTGACGTTTGAGTTGCCGGAGGAACCGTGGAATCACCTCGAGATTTCCGGAGCAGCGTGGGGCAGGATGGAGTTGCTTCCTGCGGGAACGAAATTGGAGAACGCCAGTGAAGTCCCGGCGGAAACGCTGCTTTTTGAACGATCGAAGGGACAGGAGAAAACGATACACGTCTTTTCCCAGGCGATTACCGGTCGTCAGATCCGCTTTACGAATGCGAAGCAGGAACAACCGATCGGGGAATTATCCGCTTATTATGTCGCCGCGGGGGCGGAACCCAGGGGGACCCAGACGATTTCTCTACGGCTTACTTCGCATGCAGAAGTTGACGCGCCCAGCCTGGCGCGCCTGCAGCAATTCATCCACGGACGATATCCGCCCGACGAACGCAGCAGCATGATCGCGTTGCCTCCGGATTCTGTCAGTGCACCAAAGTCCGCTCCATTTGAACGGGCGCCGGGGAAGCCTTCGGCGTTGCCGCTGGTGCATGTGCTCATCCCTGGTTCCTGGGACAATCTTTCCGCCGGCTTGGATGGCATCGCGATCGATCTGCCCGCGCTTAAAGTGCGGCCGACGCATGGCGATTATCTCGTGATGAATATTCGGGTAAAGGATCCGCTTTGGCCGTTGCGCGACATGCTTGATTTCACCTTCAGCATCAAAGCAGGTGAAGCGCACACGCTCTGGCTCGATTTGCGCGACCGGCTGTTGCCGGCCGGTGCCGGTTTGTATTTCGCGATTGCGGCGAGCAGTGTGGATTTTGGGGCGGAATCGATTGAGGGTGCGAGCGTACGGCTGGTGTTCAAACCGCGCGAAGCGGCTCGCGCCGAGCATGAGGCCGATCGTTTCACGCAGGCGCGCGACAGCTACGCGATGTTGGTGGAGGAGCACCCCTTCAATGCGAAGTTCGATTTGTGGGTACGCTTCGAAGCCGATTTGAAAGATCTCCTGCGCGTAAATCCGGATCATGTGCCCGGTCGACAATATGCCGCGGTCGCGATGGGAGCTCCGGCCCCCGCTTATGTTCAACCCGAAGCACCGGCCGGCGTTCCGGTGTGGGCGTTCCGTCAGGTGGAGGCGCTGAAACGCGCAGAGCATTTTGTGAACTGGTGGATCGACCATCGGCAGATCACGAACGGTGAATTTGGCGGCGGCATTTCCGACGATGACGATCTCACGAATCTCTGGCCCGGCGTGGCGCTGATGGGATGTGAGCCGGAAAAACTGACGGCTTCCGTTGAGCGGTTGCTCGATGCCTCATTCGCCAATGGAATGTTCACGCGTGGGCTTTCGACCATTCAAACCGACGAACTGCACAGCTATGAGGAAGGAATAAACTGTCTCGGGCAAAATCTGATTCTCAATTTCGGCAGTCCGCGTCAGCTCGAACGCGCGATGGAAACGGCACGCGGTATCGAAGGGATCACCGGAGTGAACGCCGCGGGACATCGTCATATTCGCAGCTCCTATTTCAGCGGATCGCGCGTCGCCGAAGAGGAACCTTGGGGTTATGCCAAGGCGTATTCGTATCTCATGCTGCAGCCGGAGCAGTTGCTGGTGGATTACAACGGCAATCCCGCCGCCAAAAGAGTACTGCTCGAACTTGCGGACGGATTGCTCGCGCACCGGCATCAGGATGCAAAAGGCGGCTATGCTCTTCCTTCAGCCATCAATTTTAAGACGGATGCGAACAGCGACGCTACGCGGATCTATTTCCCGTGGCCGCTATTCTGGAGCAGTTGGAAATGGACTAACGATCAACGTTATCTCCAACCGATTTTTGACGGGGGTGTCCCAGCGCTGCTGGCAGTGAGTGCGAATGCGCTCGATACGCTGGCGGTTCGCGAGACGTGGGGCGCGAAGATTTATGGGGGCACACGTGTGCGGCCAATCGAAGGAAAGGCCGCGGTCGCTGATGGCCGTGGTTCGCCCCGGCCAAATACGGATCGCGGCACGCAAGGCGGACATTTCAACTGGCAGCTCTCCGGCAATAAAAATGAGCTGGCGGAATTATATGCGCGACAAATCGAGGGGATGGACCTCGGCGATTTCATCAATACCGAGGGCAGTTTGTGGAGCGACCGCGTCGGCGTGCCGACCAACGAATTACAACGAGCACGGCTGGGCGGGGTCGCGCTTGCCCGCAATTCGACCTTTCCCGGGCACGCCGTGAGCTGGAAATTTCATGCGCCCGCGACACCGGAAAGTCTCGCGATTCTATTGCCCGACGCGACGGCCACCGCATTTAAAGTGATCGCGTATAATCTGGATTCGTCACCGGTGCAGACGACGATGACCGGCTGGAATATTGATCCCGGAATGTGGGAAATTACCCAAGGGATCGATTCTAACGATGATGATGTTGCCGATGGTCCGACCGAAACCCGTATCGCGTTGTTCGAACGCAGCCGGTCGGTGGAACTGACCTTTGCGCCGCGCGCGGCCACCGTGCTTGCATTCAAACTGAAAACCCCCGGCACGCCTTATTGGCAGCGTCCGGATCTCGGGATCGACCGCCAGGATGTGACCGTGCACGGCAGCGAGGTGCGTATCGTAGTGCACAGTCTCGGTTCCGTTCCGTCGCTTGCGACTGAGATCGCCTTGCGGGACCGCACTGGCCGGGTGATCGCGAGCGAAAAAATTTCCGCACTCGCCGCGCCAACCGATCTACTTCCAAAAACTACCACCGTTGTTTTAAAAGTGCCGCCGGGGACAATGACCGCAAGCGGAGTGTTGGAAATCGATCCGGCTCACACGATCGAGGAGATCACAGTGATGAACAACGCAATTTCGCTCTGAATTCGCGAGCAACGGGTCGGATTCGTTGCCCTCAACGGACCTGAGTGGCGATCGAGGGGACTGGCCGGCTTGGTCGAACATATCCGCTTTGAATCAATGCGACGTAGATGACCAGCGCCAAGGCCAACGCGGCCTCAACCATGATGAAAAGGTGAATGCGCGTGGAAATCGAGAAGAACGGCGCATACCGATAGTGGCCCAGGACCAACAGGCTGGCTGCCGCGTAAGCGTAGAGGACAAGACAACCGCGGTGAACATAATCTCGCCGGATCAGCCAGTACCCGAGGGCAGCCAAAGGAGTCATCACAAACCAGAAGGCATCTACTAAACTTGCATTCAGCCAGAAAGGTTCGGGATAAAGGGGGAAGTAACAGACGTTGTCGGCGTAATGAAAAATTGTGGCGACGACGTTTCCGACTAACAGCCAAAGAAGCACCTGCTTGCTGCGTGTGGAAATAGGGCGGACATTCATGTGCAATATTGCGAAGACCATGTGCGTAGCGCGTGGTGTGGCTCGCTACGCGGCCCATCGGCACGATGGTGATCGGTGTTGGCAGTATTGGTGTCCCACCGCTTTGGTCCCGTCAATCTCGCCAGCGCCATAAACCATGTCGCGCTCTTAGTCGCTGGGCGTGGGATGCGGACAGATCGCCTCTTCGCGGAATTCTTCAGTGGGTGCCGACGGAAAATCGATCTTCGGTACACCGCCTGCCATGAGCGCAGGCCGAAGGCCGGAGTCGAATGGCTGCCCGACGTGGATTCGAACCACGACTAGGTGAGTCAAAGTCACCTGTGCTGCCATTACACCATCAGGCAAGAGGGGTTGAAAGAAGCCCCCCGCCCGTCGCGGGTCAAGGGTGGAAATACCTTCAGCCGAAAACAGCAGAATCCACGCATTATTGCCTGCGAGGTGCATGCTTGAGCTGACGGGGAAACGGGATATTTCATTGATAATGCGTCAACTACTCACCCCGGTACTCGCCGTCGCCTTCCTGCTTCTTGATGGTCGGGTTAGTGGGGTCGAAAACCCTGCAGTCGCCCCGCTGATCTGGCGCTTGGACAATCTTGCTCAACTGAACGGTCATGCGGTCGAAGTGCTCGGTCATCCGCAGGTCGTAAAAGAAGCGGCTCGGTCAGCGATTCACTTCGACGGAGTTGGCGATGGGATTTTTGTGCCCACCAATCCCTTGGCGAACCTGGCCGGGTTCACCGTGGAGGTGCTGGTTAAACCGGAAGCAGGCGGACTTGAGGAGCAGCGTTTTCTTCACGTCGAAGACAAGGACGAAAATCGCGGCTTGCTCGAACTCCGATTGGGACCGGAAGGGTGGGCGGTGGACAGTTTTCTCTATTCGCATAAAAATAATAGCCGGTCTCCGTTGCTCGATCGTAGCAAGGTTCATCCCGCGGATCGATGGGCATGGGTGACGCTCGTCTACGCGAATGGCCAAATGGCTCATTACGTGAACGGCATCAAAGAGCTGGAAGGAGCGATCAATTTTTCACCAATGAGTTCTGGAAAAACGTCGCTCGGTGTCCGCCAGAATAAAGTCTCCTGGTTTAAGGGCTGCATTGCCGAGGTTCGGATTCACCCACGGGCGCTGGTTGCCGATGAAATGCAGCGGGTCACGGTTGATAAGGTACCGTAGCAAGACAGAATCATCGTTCCTGAACGTTTCGTGTAGCCCGCGCTGGGAAGCGCGGGACCCTGCGCTCCCGCGCAGGGTCACTTTGCTGAGCGTAAATGGGAACACGAAGTTCTGAACATGCAGATTAACGGATCGCTCAATCAATCGTCAGCGCGCCCAGCCGCATTGACAAAGGTCGGGAATCGACTTTGCGTCCGGTTCCCCGCTCACGGTCCGGTTTCCGGAACGTGATTTTCCACCCCTTCCATGCTGCGTCGCGTGCTCAAAATTCTGGCGTTCATCCTTGCCGGCTTCGCCTGCCCGGCCGCGGCGATTGCGGTCACGGGCGGCTCGTACGGCGGCCACATGATCCGCATCTGGCAGACGGAGGATGGTCTGCCGGAAAACGCGGTGACCGCCATTGCTCAAACGCGCGATGGATACATGTGGTTTGGAACCCTGGCTGGACTGGCCCGATTTGATGGCGAACGTTTTCTGACCTTCGATTCGGCCAGCACGCCGCGGTTACAGGAGGGCCGGATCTCGGCGTTGTACGAGGACCGCGACGGGACGCTGTGGATCGGACACGATTCCGGCATGGTCACCTGCTTCCGACACGGAAATTTTGAACCGTTGCCGGGCAAACCCGGGGCCAATGCAAAGGTCGCTGCGATCGGGGCTGACGAAAATGGCACGGTTTGGGTGCTGCGAACGAATGGGGAAATCGATCGGGGCGAAAAATTGATCATGGATTCGACGGTGTCTCCTCCGGGCGGTCGGACAAAATTGATGAGATTCGCGCGGAACGCTGTGGGCCGGATTATGTTTTCGGCAGATGGTGACGCGAACGAACTGCGCGACGGGAAAGTGATTCCATTGGATATGGGGCCGGCGCGTTTCACCGGCTATGTGCGCAGCCTCTGCCCGGCGGTGTCCGGGGGCTGGTGGATTGTGCGGGATGGGCGCATTCGCCAGTGGAAAGACGGCATATGGTCCAATGATCGTGGGGCGTGGGACGAAAACGAAATCAATGGCTCGCTCGAATTGCGGGATGGCTCGCTGGTTTTTGCCACGATGGATGACGGCGTACATCTCGTTCGACGCGACGGCAGCGTGCTGGTCTTCAACCACCAGACCGCGTTGATTCAGAATTGGACGCGTGCGTTGTTTGAGGATCGCGAGGGCAATTTATGGATCGGCGCCGGCTCGGGTGGTGTCGCCATGATCCGTCGTACCGAATTCAGCGTGCTGAATTCGCCGGACAACTGGGAGGGAAGAACCGTGCTCTCCGTCGCGCCGGGAAAAGAGGGAGCCCTCTGGATTGGCGCTGAAGGTTCCGGCGTTTATCGCTATTTTCAAAATCAATGGAAGCACTACGGGCACGACGAAGGTTTCGACAATCTCTTTATCTGGTCGGTTGCCACCGACGAAGAAGGGCATGTTTGGGCGGGCACGTGGGGAGAGGGGGCGTATCGGTTGCAAGGCGATCGTTTTGTCCGTGCGCCCGAAATCGACGTGAAAAGTGCGCCCGTTTTTGCACTGACTTATGTGCCTTCGGAAAAAACGCTCTGGGCCGGCACCGGTAACGGCGTGCTGCAATTGCAAGGAGGGCAACCCCAGTGGTTCCTGCATGACGAGAAGCCGGTGCCGATTCTGGTTCAGGCGACGGCCCGTGACGATCACGGTACGATGTGGCTCGCGCTGGGAGACGACGGTCTCGGTTGCCTGACGGGTTCGGAACTCAAGCGTTACGGCGAACGCGAGGGCCTCTTGGGGAGAGGCGCGCAATGCCTCCTCGCGGATGGCGATACGATCTGGATCGGTACTCGCGAAGGCGGACTTTTTCGTTTTAAGCAGGGACGCTTCTCATCGATTGGCGTCAAGCAAGGGCTGCCAAATAAAGTCATCTGTCACATCGCCGACGATGGTCTGGGTTATCTTTGGATCAGCACCCACCACGGGATTTTCCGCGCCACCAAGGAGGAACTCAACCGTTGCGCCGACGGTCTGGTTGCCACCGTGGCGGGACAGACGTACGATCGGAACGATGGGCTTCCGACGCTGGAATTTTCCGGTGGCTTGCAGGCGGGGGGCTGTCGTACCCGGGACGGACGGCTCTGGTTCACCAGCAGCAAGGGATTGGTCAGCGTCGATCCCGCCACGATCCACTTGAACCTGTTGCCACCGCCGGTGGTGATCGAATCCCTGACGGTGGACGGACAGGCGTTCACCACCGGCGAGGAAAAAGCCGGGCGACTCCGCCTGCACCCGGACCACGAGCGACTCGAATTTCAATACACCGCGCTTAGTCTCGCGGCGCCGGAGAAAATTCATTTCAAATACCGGCTGGCGGGCCTCGACAAGGACTGGATCGACGCGGGGGTGAAGCGTACCGCGTTCTACAGTCATCTGCCGCCGGCCGACTACCGGTTTCAAGTCATCGCCTGCAACAATGACGGCGTTTGGAACAACGAGGGCGCGAGCCTGGAATTCAGTGTGCTGCCGTTTTACTGGCAAACGTGGTGGTTTCGTGGAGGAGCGGCGATCCTTGCTTTGTTTGCGGTGGCGTGGAGCGTGCGCTATGAAACCCGTCGTCGCATGCAGCGCCGCGTCGAGGAGCTCGAGTACGAGCGCGGCATCGAACGTGAACGCGCGCGCATTGCGCAGGATATCCACGATGACATTGGTTCCAGTTTGACGAGGATCACGATGCTGACCCAATCGGTGCGTTCCGGTTTGGATCAACCTTATCAGGTCGCGCCCGTGCTCGGCCGAATTCATGACACCGCCATCGAAGTAACCCACACGCTCGACGAAATCGTGTGGGCACTCGATCCCCAGCACGACACACTTGAAAGTCTGGCCCGTTACCTGGCACGGTTTGCACAGGAGAGACTCGGTGAGGCTGGCGTAAGCTGCCGCCTGGATTTGCCGATGAATCTTCCGGCGTGGCTACTCAGCTCACAATTGCGTCACAATCTTCTTCTGGCTTTCAAGGAAGCATTGAACAACTCCCTCAAGCACGCGGCGGCCACCGAGGTGCAGGTCACGCTCGAACTGGGTCGCGACGAGTTTGTGATTACGCTGCGCGATAACGGCCGCGGTTTTGATCAGTCGCGTGTCGCTGACGGGCGCAGCGACACGCGTCGTGGCGGCAATGGTCTCGGGAATCTTCGCCGGCGGCTCGCGACGATTGGAGGCCGGTGCGACATTATTTCCACGCCCGGAAGCGGAACCTCCATAGCTTTCACGATCCGGCTCTCGCACGGCGCTGCATTTTCAGCGCGCCAAAATTCGAACCCTCCCGTCGCGATCTGAATTACTCTCGTCCATGAAAACACTCACTCCTGAATCCTCGACGCAACCCGCTCCGTCTGCGGGTCCGATCAAGGTGGCCATCGTTGAGGACGACGAAACGGTCCGCACGATTTTGAGCGACTGGATTCGCCAGGAGGAAGGCTTTATTTGCGTGAACCAATTCGGTTCGACGGAAGCCGCGCTGGCCGGGCTGCCGCAACCGCCGCCTGACGTTGCGCTCGTCGACATCAACTTGCCCGGGTTGAGTGGCATCGAATGTGTGCGGCGCTTGAAGGCGGTGCTGCCGAAAACGCAATTTGTCATGCTCACCGTTTACGAGGACGCGAATCACATCTTCGAAGCCCTCGCCGCCGGAGCGACCGGCTATATGTTGAAGCGCACCTCGCGCGAGGCGTTGCTGACCGCGCTTCGTGAAGTGCACGCCGGGGGTTCGCCGATGAACGGCAATATTGCGCGCATGGTCGTGCAGTCCCTGCAGCAAGCGCCCGCCAAAGGCAGCGCAGCGGAAGGACTTTCTCCGAGGGAAAACGAAGTGCTCGCGCTGCTGGCTCGCGGTTATCTGTACAAGGAAGTGGCGGATAGTATCGGTATCAGCATGCCCACGGTTAAGACCTACATCCGCCGCATCTGCGAAAAATTGCATGTGCACTCGCGCGCGCAAGCGGTCGCGCTGTATGCGAATCTTCCGCTGAGAAAGGAGCCTTGAGAGCAGGCGGGGCAGGGCGTGCGCGGATAAGGCCGGGAGTTTGGTTCACTGCTTTTTGTGCGCGGCGGCGATTATGCCCGATCATGAAACACGGGGACGGACAGCGCTGCCGACTGTGGTAGGGCGGATTATCCCTAATCCGCCGTTCCTCGATGCGGATGTTATATTCGGTATCGCACGTGGGCGGCGGATTAGGGATAATCCGCCCTACCTCAGTCATGCCCGGTAAAGGCGGCGCCCCATCCTCCAGGGCATTATTCCGGACGCAAAAAAAAGCCCCGGTTTTCACCGGGGCTTTGAATTGAGAAACTAGCGATTACTTCTTGAGATCAGCGATCGCTGCCTGCGCTGCAGCCAGACGGGCAACTGGTACGCGGTAAGGCGAGCAGGAGACGTAACTCAGGCCGAGTTTATGGCAGAACTTGACTGAGTCAGGATCGCCACCGTGTTCACCGCAGATGCCGAGCTTGATGTCAGGGCGGGTCTGGCGGCCTTTCTCGATTGCGATCTGCATCAGCTGGCCCACGCCAGTTTGGTCGATCGAGGCAAACGGGTTCTTCTTCATGATCTCGGACTCTTGATAAGCACCGAGGAAGGAACCGGAATCGTCGCGCGACATGCCGAGGCAGGTCTGCGTGAGATCGTTTGTGCCGAAGCTGAAGAACTCAGCGGTCTTCGCGATTTCGTCGGCGGTGAGCGCACCGCGCGGGATCTCGATCATCGTGCCGACGGAATAGGAAATCTTGACCTTCTTCTCCTTCTGAACCGCAGCGGCGACTTCGTGAACGAGCGCGGTCTGAAGATCGAGCTCCTTCTTGAAGCCGACGAGTGGGATCATGATCTCGGGCTTGGCCTTGAAACCAGCCTTGTTCGCGTCAGCTGCGGCCTCGAGGACGGCGCGAGCTTGCATGGCGGTTATCTCGGGATACTTGATGCCGAGACGGCAGCCGCGGAAACCAAGCATCGGGTTGAACTCATGGAGTTCGTGCACGCGGTGCTCGATCTTCTTGACGTCGATACCGAGCTTCGCGGCGAGGGCGGCTTGTTGCTCCGCCGAGTTCGGGAGGAACTCGTGCAAGGGCGGATCGAGGAAACGGATGGTCGCAGGGAAGCCTTTGAGGGCCTTGAAGATTCCGTAGAAGTCGTCGCGTTGATAAGGCAGCAACTTGGCGAGCGCTTTTTCGCGCTCGGGGAGGCTGTCGGCGAGAATCATCTCGCGCATCGCGTCGATGCGGTCGCCTTCGAAGAACATGTGTTCCGTGCGGGTGAGACCAATGCCCACTGCGCCGAACGCGACGGCCTGTGCGGTTTGCTCAGGAGTGTCAGCGTTGGTGCGGACGGAGAGCTTCGTGGCTTGAGCGCACCATTTCATGAGCTGGTTGTAGCTCTTGAATTTCTCGGTGGCCTGCGCGGCTTTGTCGCCGTTGAGCAAACCGGAGATGATCTCGGAGGGAGCGGTCTTGATCTGGCCGGCGTAAACCACGCCGATCGTGCCATCGATGGAGAGGAAGTCGCCTTCCGCGAAAGTCTGGCCGGAAACGGTGACCGTCTTCTTGTCGTAATCGACTTGAAGGGCAGCCGCGCCGCAGACGCACACCTTGCCCATCTGGCGGGCAACGAGAGCGGCGTGCGAGGACACACCACCGCGAGCGGTGAGAATGCCTTCGGCGGCGATCATGCCGCGAAGATCTTCAGGGGAGGTCTCGACGCGGACGAGGAGAACTTTCTCGCCCTTCTCAGCAGCGGTGACCGCGCGATCAGCGTTGAAATAAATCTTGCCGGTGGCGGCGCCGGGACCGGCGGGAAGACCGTTGGCGATGACCGACGCTTTCTTGACGTCAGCGAGATCGAAGATTGGCGCGAGCAACTGCTCGAGCTGGTCGGCGGGATTGCGCATGACGGCGGTCTGCCAGTCGATGAGCTTTTCCTTCACCATATCGATGGAGAACTTCAACGCGGCGGCAGCGGTGCGCTTGCCGTTGCGGGTCTGCAGCATGAACAGCTTGCCTTCCTGAATCGTGAATTCGATGTCCTGTACGTCCTTGAAGTGTGACTCGAGGGTCTTGCGGACCTTGAGCAACTCGGCGTACGACTTCGGCATCTGGTCCTTCAACTTGAGGACGGGCTCAGGCGTGCGAACGCCGGCAACGACGTCTTCGCCCTGGGCGTTGATCAGGAATTCGCCGTAGAATTCATTCGTGCCATTGGCGGGGTTGCGGGTGAATGCCACGCCGGAGCCGGAGGTTTCGCCCGTGTTGCCATAAACCATGGCCTGCACGTTGACGGCGGTACCCCACTCGGAAGGGATGTTGTACTTGGCGCGGTAAACCTTGGCGCGGTCATTCATCCAGGAGCCGAATACGGCGCCGGCGGCACCACGGAGCTGATCCCACGGATTATTCGGGAATGATTTTCCGGTGCGGTCCTTGACCATCGCCTTGAAGCGCTTGACGAGCTCCTGCTGGTCAGCGGCGGTCAGTTCGCTGTCGATGATATCGCGGTGATAGGTCTCGTGTTTGAAAGCGTGGATGACGGACTCGAATGGATCATGGTCTTCGCCTTCACGTTTCTGCACGCCGATGACGACGTCGCAGTACATCTGGATGAAACGGCGGTAGCAGTCCCAGGCAAAGCGCTCGTTCTTCGTGGCAGCGGCGAGGGAGAGAACGGTGTCATCGTTCAAGCCGAGATTCAAAATCGTGTCCATCATGCCAGGCATCGAATCGCGGGCGCCCGAGCGGACGGCGACGAGCAGGGGGAAGCCGGTGGCGTCACCGAACTTGTAGCCCATGATCTTCTCCATGTTCTTCACGCCGGCTTCCATCTGAACCTGCAACGAGGCCGGGTAGGTGCGCTTGTTGGCATAGAAATAGGTGCAGACTTCCGTGGTGATCGTGAATCCGGGAGGTACTGGCAGGCCAATGCGGGTCATCTCCGCGAGATTGGCGCCCTTGCCGCCGAGCAGGTTTTTCATCGAGCCGTTGCCGTCGGCCTTGTTGGCGCCCCACGTATAAACATACTTGAGGGCCTTGGCGGCGGGTTTCTTCGAGGCGGGTGCCTTTTTAGGGGCTGGTTTTCTGGCAGTGGATTTCTTGGCCATATGGGTTGGTATAAAATGAACGATAGAGGCGCTTATCGCATAATAGCAGGGTGAGGGTGTCAACGGCGGACACGGCTTTTTGCCCAAAATCACCGTGGGCGGGACGGGACGGAAGAGTTTTGAAGACAGGGATTGCGGGCCGGGGCGAAAGTTGTTTCTAGGACGGGGCTTGAGCGACCAAACGCCACTTGCCAAATACGACCAAAGTCCCGCCAAAAGCGGCGACGACGAGCTTGTTCACGGGAAAAAAGCGATGGGATTCCTCGAGCACCTTGAGGATCTGCGGGTCACGCTGATCAAGTGTGCGGTCGTCTTTGCGGTGTTCGTCACCGCGATCGCCTATTTCGTGGATAAGTTTTCACACTGGCTAAGCTGGCCATTGGAAAAGGTACGGGCCGATTTTCCGAAGATGAGCACCGACCTCATCACAAACAGCCCGATGGGGGTATTCAGTGTGATCATCGATATCTGCTTGATCGGCGGCCTGGTACTTTCGCTGCCGTTCTTCCTGTTTTTTGTCGGACAGTTCATTGCGCCGGCACTCACGAAGCGCGAAATGAAAGTGCTGCTGCCAACCTGCGCGTCGGCGATGATGTTGTTTTTGGGCGGCTCGTCCTTCGGTTATTTCTTGCTCACGCCGAGTACCATCCGGGTCTCGTATCAATTAAACGAAATGCTCGGATATTCGGTGATGTGGACGGCAGATCGTTATTACAGCCTGCTGATGTGGCTCGTGCTCGGGATGGGCGGCGCGTTTGAATTTCCGCTGTTGATCGTCCTGGCGGTTTACATGGGATTGATCGAGGTCGCCACGCTGCGCAAATACCGGCGGCACGCGATCGTAGTCATTTTCATTATTGCGGCAGTCGTCACACCTACACCCGATCCATTGAATCAGTCGATGTTCGCGGTTCCGCTGATTATCCTCTATGAAATCGCGATCTTCGTCGGCGCCGGATTAAAGCGCCGGCGCAAAGATGAAGTGATCAATGTGGGTTGATGCGACGACGAGAAGACGGATTGGAACCACGGATTACGCTGATTTTCACGGAGAATACAGGCGTTTTCCGTAATGGCGGTTTTAGCCGCCATCGCACGTCCTGATCGCGGCATAAAGCCGCTCCTACAGGAAGAACCGGAAACGGAAGGGATGCTTCGCGTTACTCCGCATGACGGGGTCGATCCGTGTGGATGCGTGAAATCCGTGGTAGTCCGGCCGGATTGAATGCTGTTCCTGTCTCGAATTCAGCGATCCGCGGGCTTTGCTGCGGCTAACGCTTTTGTCACCACGTTGGGATTTTTTTCCAGATGTCGCGTCAATGCCTCGATCGCGCGGAATGTTTCCGGGCTGATATGGTGCTCCATGCCTTCGACGTCGTCATAGATGATTTTCTCGTCGGAAATACCAATGACGCGCAAAAAATCAGTGAGCAGCTGGTGGCGGTGGGCAATGCGCCGGGCGACCTCAAGACCAGAACTGGTGAGGACCATGCCGCGGTATTTCTCGTATTTGATGAAGCCCTCGGCATCGAGGCGCTGCACCATGGCGGTGACGCTTGCCTGGGAAATCTTTAACCCGTCTGCGATGTCGACGACGCGGGCGTAACCTTTCTGAGCAATCAGCTGCTCGATTTTTTCCAGATAGTCCTCAACGGCGACGGTGGTGCGTCGGTGGGTGGAAGAGGGAATGGCGGCGGCCACGGGGTACGGAGGTTAGCCGCCGAAGCGGGCGCAAGATTCGCGCGAGCAAAAGCTTACTTGCGGGAATCCCGCTGAAACACAAAAACCACCTTCAACATTTGCAGTGCGAGCCAGAAAACGCCGCTCATGCACGCGGAGGCAAGGCCACCCCACAGCATGATCATTTTCGGATCGTTCGAAGGCACGTGGGAATTCACCAGCCAGTAGAAAATAGAGAACGCGACGGCGGTGAGCGCCAGATCGACGATCAGCATGAAGAAGGAAAAAGGCTTTTTCTCAGGCGTGGCCATGCTGGAAAAAGAAGGGTCGGGCAGGCTTTTGTCGACCAGAAATTTAATGCCCCAAGGACGAATCGGTTACATCTGGCTGGGGGTTACCGAGGGTGGGCGCCGGCCTCTCCACCGACGCGGGTCGCCGATGGAGAAATCGACGACCACCCATCAGTTGCGTTTATACCAGCCCTATTCGAACAGGGGCAGGATTTTCATGCCGGGCACGGTGACCAATCCCTTGTCAGTGATTCGGATTTCGGGGATGACCGACAGAGGAATCAGATTGAATCCCATGTAGGGCAGGGTGGCGCCAGTGGCGCTCCACGCTTTTTTCAAAGCAGTGGACTCTTTGGCCACGACCGTCGCGCGTTTGTCGGAAAGCAGTCCGGCGATTGGCAGCGCCACTTGTGCGATAACCTTTCCATCACGTACTACGCATACGCCCCCGCGCATGGCTTTGATGGTTTTCAACGCGAGCTGCATGTCCGCTTCGTTCGTGCCAGCGATAATGATGTTGTGCGCGTCGTGACCGACCGAACTGCCGACAGCTCCGCTGTTCAGGTTGAAATCCTTCAGGAGGCCATGTGCGACTTTGCCGTTTTTGCCGTGACGCTCAATCACCGTGACAAAACACAGGTTGTGTTGCGCGAAATGCTGCGGCCACGTCGCGCCGGGTTGCGGGTTGAGCGCCACTTTTTCGTGAAACAAAATAATGCCGGGAAGAGCAGTACGGATCGTGTTCGCTGTGACCGGGCCGGTGGGAACTGCCGGCGTGAGTTTTAACTTTGGTGCGATCTTCACCGTCTGATACGCGGCGCGGGGATAGCGGTAGCGCTTGCTCAACGCCTTGTCCAAAATCGGCGTGATCTTGCGGTGTTCCACCACCAGTTCGCCGCCGTACCAGGTGTTCTGTGGTTCGAGTGCGTCGTTGAGGAGGGCGACGTCCGCCCGGCGGCCCGGAGCAAGACCGCCGATTTCGCCATCCATCGCGAATCGAGTCGCCGGATGCAGCGAGCCCATGCTCCACGCAGTCGTGATGCTCATGCCATGAGTGACGGCTTCGCGCGTGACCCAATCGAGACCAAAGAGGAAAAGGTCATCGGCGTCGCGATCGTCAGTGCAGACGCAAACCCGCTTTGGATTCGCTCCGAGTTCCGTGACGGCTTTGATCGCCAGGGGCAGCGAGTGCCACGGCGTAGTGGGCGGTCCACCGCGCAGGAAAACCCAGACGCCGTTTTCCAGAAAGTCGTCGGAGATGTCGCGATCGATTGCCTCGTGCGTATCGGTGATTCCGCTCGCGGCGCCCGCCGTGACGAATTCGCGGCCATAGATGTGTCCGCTCACCGGACGTCCGCGTTTTAGTGCCGCGGCCAGAATTGCGTGGCTGCGTTCGTCGCCCATCGCGACTTGCACGAAATCCATTTTCTCGCCGAGCGCGACGGCTTCGGGCCACTTGTCGAAAAGCCGGCCGATTTTTTTCGCGGTCAGATCGCCGCCGGCGGTTTCGAAGAATGGCGATGTGGCGGGCACCGTGCTCGGCACGGTCAGGAAGATATTTAATGGTGCCTGACGGGCATCGGCCAGCATCCACTCGATGCCGGCGACGTCGCATACGTTGCCGATTTCATGGCTGTCGCAAAAAATCGTCGTGGTCCCATTGAGCAGTGCGGCTTCGGCGTAGGCACACGCGGTCATCATCGAGCTTTCAATGTGGATATGCGGATCGACGAGTCCCGGCGCGAGAATGCCGTTCTCGACGTCGTAGATTTTCGTTTTCGATCCTTTGGCCGGTTTGAAAGTCCCGGCGGGTTTTACGGCTGCGACGCGTCCTGCGCTGATCCAGATTTCGCGGTTCTCGTGAACGCGTTCCGTATAGGTGGAAAGGATCCGCGCCCCGGTGAGGACCAGATCGGGTGCGGTGCGGCTCATCGCGACCGCGGCGAGCGTGCGGGTAACCGTGTGAAGCGGTGGAACAGAAAAACGGGTCAAGGTCATGGAAGTGAATTAAAATCGGAGGGGCCGCGGCCGTATTTTTTGCGGGCGCGGTTCTACATTGTTTTTGGAATTATTCGGGTGAGATTTTCCGGAGCACCGTGGTTGACCAGTACCGTATCTTCCAAGCGGACACCTCCGACGTGAATGTATTTTTCGACCAGTTCCCAATTCACGCAATCGTGGAAGAACTCGCGATTTTGTGGGTTGTTAAGCATGGCAGGAATGAAATAGAGGCCGGGCTCAACTGTAACAATATAGCTCGAGCGGAGAATCAGGTCCATGCGCAGGTGGGTGAGGCACGGTCGCGAATCCTTGATCCGTCCTGGCTCCAAGCCGCTCGCGTCCCGCACGCCGAGCCCAACCATGTGGCCGATTCCATGTGGAAAAAACAAGGTGTACGCATCCTGTTCGACGAGCGAAATCGGATTGCCGCGCATGATACCCATCGCGACCAGACCGTCGACCAGGTCGAGCGCGGCGGCAAAATGAATATCCTTCCACTCCGCGCCCGGCTGACAGCGTTGGATCGCTCGCGTCTGGGCATTCAATACGTTTTGATACAGATCCCGCTGAAAGGCGTTGGGTTTTCCCACGACATAAGTGCGGGTCACGTCGATGACGTAGCGATCCACTTCAGCCCCGGAGTCGATCAAAATAAAGTCGCCTTCCTTGAAGGCCCGTTGCGAGGGCGTGGCGTGAAAGACGGCCGAGTTGGGCCCGCTTCCGACGATCGTATCGTAGCCGGTCGTGGTCGCGCCGCGACGGAAATATTCCGCTTCGATTTCCACCTGAATCCGTCGCTCCGTAAAACCCGCGCGCAACATCGGCACGACCGCGGCGTATCCGGCGGCAGTCTTGAAGGCGCAATGCCGCATCAGGTCGATCTCCGCCGGATCTTTGAAACGCCGTGCGTGCATCAGCGCGTCGCGGACCTCGGCGGTGCGGCGGGCATCAGCGGTAATACCGACCACGGGCGATCCCAGCATGACAATTTTCCGGCCGTCGCGGGCGGCAAACCATCCGCTGAATTGGTCGATCAAAGTCCCCGGCAGTTGTACCCGGCCTTCCCACAAATGGTCTGATTCCGTCACTTTGGGTACAAAAGAGAACCAACCTTCGTCACCACGGGAACCATTCTGATCGCGTGGATCGAACACGACAATGCCACCGGGTGCGTTGTTTAGACCGGTTAGATAGAAATATTCCTGATGCGCAATGAACGGCAACATCTGGTCGCTGATCTCGGGTTTGGGCATGGCGTGGCCCGCCCCGACAATGAGAATCTCGTCGGTCAGATTCAGCGTCCGGGACAGACGAGCGCGGCGTTCAGCGTAGTCAAAATACACTCAAGCCAAGACAGCATAAAAGCTGCCGGAAAGAAAGACTTCATCAGTACGCCAAACGGCCACCTGCAGATCGGGTGCTTTAACCGGCCGGCTGGTGTTTTCGAGGTGCTCGCTCAAACTGCAGGCGGGACGCCCGCAGCTACCAATTAGCGAACTGACTCTCTAATGGTTTCCCTGAATCCCTGGCGGAACCTGCGAACGCCCTTCAAGAGCTATGGCAACGTAGGAATGCCGCGACCAAGCGCCCTGGTCGCGGCATAAAGCCGCTCCTACGAAAATACGCGGGAAGCGCTTTTGGGCGTTAGAAAATAACTCGCAATCCCACGGTCAGATTGCGGCCGGGAAGGGGAGCAACATCCTTGAGAAACGACGTGCTGACGCGGGCGTCGGTATCGGTGAGATTCGTTCCGCGGGCAAAAATCTCCCAGTCCGTCCGGGCAACCGTGAGACGATAACTCAGATCGGCCGCGACCAACGTGTAACCCGCCGTCGGAGTTTCCTCTGGAGCGATGCGATCCTGCCGGAAAGCGTGCTGTGCGCTGAGGCCTGTCGCCCATTTTCCATGCTCGAAACGAAGCCCTGCGCCGACGCGAAGTGGCGGAATGCGTGGCAGCGGTTGATCGTCGTCGGTTTGCTGTGCGTGCACGTAGTCCGAGGTGAGCTCCAAATGCAGGCGGTCCGTTTCGGTTTCGACGAGATGAAATGAAAGTTCCGCTTCGCCGCCGTAGAAAAGTGCGTCACGCGCGGTGAATTGATAGATCGGTAGTGCATCGCTGCCCTGAGGGATTGGATAATCCAGAAAACTCCCCGTCGCCTCATCGAAATAACGATTGGGATCGCGCTGTTCGTAGACGAAATTGCTGAACTTATTGACGAAAGCGCCTACCGATCCCGTGACAAATCCTTCGCGTTTACGCAGCGTGAGATCAAGGCCGATTGAGTTTTCCTTTTCGAGGTCGGACGTGCCGATCTCGTAAGCGTTCGTGCCGCCGTGAGGTCCGTTGGAGAATATTTCCTGGGCGACCGGAATGCGTTGAGAGTACGCAACCGAAACCCCGAGCGAATAATCCTTGGCGGGATAATAGACGATTCCAGTCGAAAGGCTGAATCCGTGATCGCTGCGTTTTTCGCCCGACGTCGCTGAGTAACCCGGATAAACCGGCAGCAAGGGATCAACGTCGCCCAGTTTGATACTTTGGTATTCGAGACGTCCGCCAAATTCGAACGTGAGCTTCGGATTCAGTTTGTACGATTCCACGGCAAAAATCGCGTGATTATACGTCAGCGTCGGTGGAGTGACGACTTCCTCGCCAACTGCGGTAAAATCGCTGCGTGAAGTCTGAAGTCCGATCGTGCCTGAAAGATTACCGACGTCCTGCTGCACCAGTTCGATCCGTCCTTCGTACGCTTTGTTTTTAAACGTCGTATTCGGCAGGCCGGTGGTCGTGTCGACTTCGGAATGGGTATAGTCGGCGAGACCAAATCGAATTTTCGCGGCCTTGAATATCGCGAATGGACGCGTGATTTCCGAGCGGAAATCGACGCGGCGCTGCTTCATATCGATGTTGATCGGCTCGCCGGTCGGCACGCCATAAATCGTGTCGTATTCGCTGACGGCCACTCCGGCATTTCCGCCTGACCAGAAGTATGTGCCGCCTACCGAACCGCTTTTCGTGGAGATGGCGCTGTTGGTGAGAGTGCCTTTGTTGATTGGATTGGCCGGGTCAGCGTAACCGGGAATGTCGACATCGTCGGTTTCAGTGCGCAGTCCGTTGACTTGAAATGCGAAGGATTGATTGCCGCCGGTGAGCGCGACGATGCCCGTCCGTTCGTTTGCGGCCGTGTCGAACCGGATTTCCGAACGACCGCTGATCAGACTGGTGGGAGCCGTGGACGGAATGCGGTTGTCCACGACATTGACGACCCCACCGACAGCCGAACTGCCATAGAGGAGGGTGGCGGGACCGCGCAATACTTCGATGCGATCCACGAGCAGAGGTTCGACGCTGACGTTGTGGTCGGGGCTGACATTGGACGCGTCAAGTGAACCGACGCCATTGTCCAGCATGCGGACGCGATCTCCGCCCAGGCCACGAATGATGGGCCGGCTGGCCCCCGGGCCGTAGTAGGTGGAGCTGACGCCCGGAGTGGAGGAGAGGGTTTCGCCGAGTGTGGCGGCGAGGTTGCGGTGGAGAGTGTCACCAGTGAGAATCGATGCCCCTTGGGCGAGATCGAAAGCCGATTTGGGATCGGTGCCGGCGGTGACGACGACCGCTTCGAGGTTGAGGAGCTCGTTGGGATTGGCCACGGGCGCGGGTTGGATGGGCGTGGTCTGGGCTGAAGCCAGACTGGCGAGAATTGAGAAAAAAGAAAAAGTGCGAAAAGTTTTCATGCTGAACAGCAGGATTCGTGAACTAAGCAAGAGGACCTTCCGGCAAAGCCGGACAGGTTTAGGAGGGTCGGTGAAGTTACCGCCCGGATACGAATCAAACTTAGCTCAGCGGAGGACCACGCCCTGGCGGCAGGCGGTGTAAAACATCGGCCACCGGCAGCGCCGGCTGGACCGTCTTTTCGCTCGCAACAAAAAGGATGGGTGCGCACGCCAGACAAACGGCACCCAGACCGTCATCGCAGCCGTGGGTGAAAAGCGTGACCGCGCACGAGTGATCCGTCTGATCGGCATCCGTGTGCAGGGCGGCGTGCAGTTGCGGACTCGCCGCGAGCAAACCCAGCATCCAGACCGCCAGCGCGCAAAAGACGGCAAGCCCGCGCAACACGGGCCTTGGCTTTTCGCTGGTCTGGGACTTGAGCACGCGGAGACAGAAGTCAGGACTTGGGTGAGGTCAAGAAACCTTCAATCCCGCATCCATGAATGCTTGTGATGGGAGCGCATCGACGCGGCGCCAGAAGACGTTAAGCGCGATTTTTTCGCACCGATTTGTGCCTGTTTTGTCTCGCGAAACAGCCCACGCGCGAGCGCAGGGTCCTGCGCCTCCTGGCGCGGGCTGCACAACCTGGTGTGATGGCACGACCGGACTTTGCCTGGCTTTGGCGTTTTAGTTTGGAAGTGATGGAAACAGTCAAGTCCGGGAAGCGCCCGTTTTCGGTAATTATTTCACCTGAAAAGAGGCTTTTTCGCTGCTCTAAAAAGTGGCGGGAAACTGGTTAACTGTTGGCTCAGTTTTCGTGCTTGGTAACGGGTACGAGAGATGATCAAGGGCTCGCGTGCGCTAAACTGGCCCGTTGTGTGTGCGCGAGCCTCATGAATTTAAGTTTTTGCGGAAAGGATTATTCGGAAGGCGCGGTGCGGACCGCGCCTTCTGTTTTTTTATCCGTGTGGGTTTAGTGCCTCCATCGTATTCCGGCATGGTTTGATGTAGGAGCGGCTTTATGCCGCGATTCGCACGCGCCGCCACGTTCGGATCGCGGCATAAAGCCGCTCCTACAATAAGAAGCAGTGGATCGTTGGCCGATCCAATCGAGCCTTCCCTGAAAATGAGTCGTATTATTGGGCGTGGCTCTTCCGGTGAAAGAATCGACGCCACGCGAGCGCGAAACCGGTGTAGATCAGAAAACAACTTCCCAAACAGGCGAGACCGGCGACGAGCTGTCCGGGCCAGCCGAGGGCCTGGCCGGTGTGGAGAAAGCGGGTCCACGTGCGGATTTGCCGGCCGGTGGTGAGATCGCTGAAACCTTCACGCTTCAGCGTTTCACCGGTGTAGGGATTGAGAGTGAGCGTCGTGGTGGCAGTGCGCGGCCATGAGGCTTGCTCGCGAACGGTGACGGTCACAGGTTGCGGGCCTTTGGACATTTCGGATTTGAGATTTGAATTTTCAGGGGGAGTGGGCGTGGCACGCGAGCCTCGTGGAGATCCACCCGTGCGAATGACGATTTGCTCCCAACGAGGAAAGTCCTGAGTGGTTTGCGAAAAAATTGTCTCGGTACCAAGGGGCTTTGCCTCGGAGGATGGGCGTTTTATTTCGAAACTGACGACGTTCGCATTCGAGCCGGTTGGCTGGACCGGTGGGGCTTCTCCGACGAGTCGATAGATCAGATCGCTGCCCCAGCGGTAGGAAATGGGAATCGCGGTGAGCGTGAGTACGATCAGGACAGGGGTGCACCACAATCCGATGACATTGTGCCAGTTGAAATCGCGCGCTTTGCCGGCGGCTTTGAAATTAAAAAGAGCAATGGCCCGGACGCCGCGCCACGACCAGCTGCGCGGCATCCACAAATAGAGTCCGGTCAAGGCGAGGACGAAAAAGGCGATATTACTGATTCCGTTGATCGCTTTGCCGATGGGGCGCTGCTCACCCTCGCGCCCGAGGAAGCGATGCCAGGCCAGCATCGACTGCATGAAGTCGCGCACTTTGGTGGATGCGGGTTGGATAATTTCGCCCGTATATGGATTCGCGTAGAATCCACCTTCGCGACCGGCGCTGAAGCTGACGGTGGCTGACGGGGAATTGAGCAGGCCGATGCTGGCCGCACGAAATTCAGGCTGCGCCTCGCGTAGCTTGCGCGTCAATGCATCGAGCGGGAGGCGGCTGCTGTTTGCGGGCGGCACAATTTGGCCGGCATCGCGTTCGCCCCAGCCGGTAATCTCATCTTGAAAGGCGAGGATCGTGCCGGTGAAACACATGACGCCTATAAACAGTCCGGTGATTAAGGCCGCGACCAAATGGGTCCAGAATAGGATTGAGCGGAATAGTTTCATGCCAGAAGCTGTTCACGCAAGGCGGAGAGTTCCCGCCAGACTTGTAGGCGTCGCTCGGATACGGGATCGCCGATGGTGAGGAATTTTTGATCGGTGGGTTGTCCGGCGAGCGCAGTGTCGATCGATTCGATCGCGATGGCTTTGCCCTCGGGGCCCGCGATGGAAATATTTTCGGTGATGAATTCGCCGAGAAAATGAACCTGGTGCGAGCGGTAGAGCTGCGTGCCGAAACGAAAGAAGCGCGACGCCAGCGGGGTAAAGGCAGGTTGCCCTTGCGCGGACCAATGGCGGATCAGCTCGAGCGCGTCATCGACGAGATCGCTCGCTTCAGAGGCGATTGCGGCTTGATCGGCGCCAGGGGCAACGAGCAGTTGACCCAAAGTATCGCAGATGGCGCGGCGGGATTTGAGGGAAAGCTCAGCATCAACGGGCTCGGCGCGCTCGGATGGCGCGGACAGCGCGAAAGCATGGCGCGCGGACGGCGCGGCAGTCTCAAAATTCGCGAGATCGATGAGAAGATTGGCGCGATTCAGCAACGTCCCGGCGAGAATCCGGCGCGGCCAGGGGTTGGTGGCGGACGGTTCGGTTGCGCAGAGCGGGACGAGGATGCTGATAGCGCGGTCGAATGACGCGAACGACTCCGAGGCGCGGGCATGACCGTGAACCCGGTGAATCAGCTGGCCGTGATTCATCAATGCGGCGCCGAAGCTGTTCGCCCAGCGCGCATTTTCGGTGACGGGGAGCTGGCGAAAAACGGTAATGGCTTGGGCGTATGAAGTGATGGCTTCGGTAAGATTTGTCCCGTCGCCCTGCTGCATGAGGGCGTGGCCACGGTTCATCCACGCGACGCCTAGCTCGTAGACGTTGGTGAATTGAGCGGAACGTGAATCGGCAGGATCGACAGACATGAATCTTTTGTGCGCTGAATTCGAGTGATTCGTGATTACATTTCTGCCCACTCACGGAGGAGGTTGTGGTAAACCCCGGTAAGCGAAACGACCGAAGGATGCGTGGCGTTTTCGGCGCCAAGTCGCTGAATGGCGACATCGAGATCGAATAGGATCGAACGCCGGCCATTGTCGCGGATCATGCTTTGCAGCCAGAAGAAGGAACATAACCGCGTGCCACGCGTGACTGGCGTCACTTGGTGTAAACTCGTGGAAGGGTATAGAATCAGATGGCCTGCGGGCAGTTTCACTGATTTTGAACCGTAGGTGTCTTCGATGATGAGCTCACCGCCGTCGTACTCCTCGGGTCCGGCGAAAAATAGCGTGCAGGAAAGATCGGTGCGAAGACGATGACCGGTGCCGGGAATTTGCCGGATGGAACCGTCGACGTGCGTGCCAAACGTTTGTCCGCCGGAGTAACGATTGAACATCGGAGGCAAGATGTGCAGCGGCAGTGCGGCCGACATGAAAAGTGGATTTGTCGCGAGCGCTTTGGCGATCATCGCGCCCACCTGGCGGGCGGCGTCGCTTTCGACGGGCAGCTGCATGTTGTCCTTCACCCGCGCGCCCTGATGGCCGGCGGAAATTTTTCCGTCCACCCAATCGGCGGCTTCGAGAATTTTGCGACCCTCGGCGACTTGTGCGGCGGAAAGAAGGTTGGGAATGGCGAGGAGCATAATTGTGGCGCGACAGAGAGCGTGGAGTTAAGTCGGGTGTTTCGGCGGGTTAGGGATAACCCGCCCTACCTTTAGAACTTCCAATCCGCGGTGAGGAGAAAATTGCGAGGGGTGCCGGGATAATAACGGCCGCCGTTGTTATTGAGGCGATAGCTGTCCTCGTTGAAGACGTTGTTGATGTTCAACCGCAGACTGACGTTTTTATTCACGGCGTAGGCGGCCATCAGATTGACGAGCCAATAATCAGGGATGCTCGTGATCGTGGTGGCGGTGGGAGTTTGTGCATTGGCGGTACTGCGCACGACCGAGTCGGAGTATTGGACGCCGCCGCCAATGGTGAGGCGTTTTGCGACGGCATAGGTCGTCCAAAGATTACCGGAGACGCGCGGAGTGAAACGCAGACCAGCGCCGTCGTTGGCGGCGGAAGTGGTGCCGGATGCATGGTACGATGTGTCGATGTAACCGACGCCGCCGAAGACGAGCCAGTTTTTCGTGAGCTTGCCCGAGACGCCAAACTCTACGCCTTCGGATGTCTGGCTGATGTCCTGCGTGATCAGACCGGTGACGGCGTCGGTGGAAACGTTGTTCAGGTTTTCCGAGCGATAAAATGCGAGATTGGCCGAGACGCGTTCCTTGAAGCAGTCCCATTTTGCGCCGACCTCGTAGTTGCGCGACTCCTGCGGTTTGAGATTCGGATTGTTTTGGTTGTTCGCGGTGGACGAGAGAACGAAACCGCTGCCGGGAGGCGTGCCGGTATTGGCGAAGGCGACGTAGAGGCTGCCGTGAGCGTTGGGCTTGAAGACCAGCCCCGTTTTCCAACTCAGGAGCTCGTCATTGATCGAAAGTTTGCTGATCGTCGGAGCCGGCGCCGCGATGGTTACGGGGGCAAGCGATTCATAATCGATCGAGTAAGTTTCCCAGCGAAGGCTGGCGTTGAGCAGAAATTTGGGGCTCAACTGCATCGTGTCGAAAAGGTAAACGGCCGCAGTGTCGATCAGGCCCTTTGCGTACGGGCGATTGGAAGGGAGATAGGGAGTTTGGGCTGCCGTCGCTACGCGGTCGGGATCGGGATTGACGAGGCTGGTGGCAGGTCCGCCTACGGGTTGCCACGCGGGTGCATCCTGTCTTTCGCGACTCAATTCCAATCCGGCGCTTGCGCTATGATAGACCGGTCCGGTTGAAAACTGTGTCGCGAGATTGGTTTGGTTGGAGAGGATTTGATTGTTGGTTTCGTTGCGAATGCGACGGGCAACCGCGAGACCAGTGGCGGGATCGTAGGTAATATATGACGGTGGCACCTCGCCGGTCGCGGGATTAATTGCCGTGGTCGTCGGGGCAAAGGTAGTGACCGTCGAATTTGCGTTTTGGAAATACGAAGTGAGTGCGTCGCGATCGGTCTCGATCCACTTCGTCTGGTTCGTGGCGCGGACAGTGCCGCTGAAATCGTGCTCGACGCGGGCGGTGAGACTGATGCGATTCACATGATCGAAATCCTGATTGGTCAGGCTGTAGGAATTGCTCTGATCGACAACGGCGGGTGTGCCTCCCGGTAGATTGACACCCGGGAGTGCGACGATTGGCAGACCAGAATCGGGCAGGTTGTTGATTTTATCAAACGTGGCGGCGAGCGTCAGTTTAGTCGCTGTGCCTAAACCAAAGGCGAATGAAGGGGAGACGCCCCAATTACTATTGTTGATATGATCGCGACCAGGAACGCCGGAGTCCTGCCACACCCCTTCAACGCGGAAGGCGGAATGGTCGGAAACAGGTTGGTTGATATCGATCGTCGCCCGTTTTTGCGGATCGCCGTCTTCACTTGCGCCAATTGCAAGCTGGCCGCTTTCGCTGGCGGTGACGCGTGGGGTTTTTGTCGCAAGATTGATGTAGCCGGAAGAACCACCGCGTCCGGTGTCGGCGCCGGCGGGTCCCTTGGCGATTTCGACCTGCTCAAGATTGTAAGTATCGCGATTGTAAGCGCCGGTGTCGCGCACGCCATCAATGAAAATACTGTTGGAGGCGTCGAAGCCCCGCATGAAAAATGAATCGCCTGAGGCGACACTGCCACCTTCGCCTGCGGCAAAAGTGATGCCGGGAGTATTGCGCAACACTTCCGACAGGTTGGTCGCACCTTGGGCGTTGAAAATGTCGCTACTAACCACCGCGATTGTTTGCGGCGTGTCGACTAGTGGGACCGTGAATTTGGGGGATGACACTGCTTTCCGTTGTTCGTCGACGGTCAGCGTTGGCAGCTCCAGGGTATTACCATCATCCGCGTGGTGTTCAGAGCGGCCTGTTGATTGCGCGCCTGCGGACACCGCCAGCGAATGAGCCAGCGCTACCGTAAAGAAGGGCAGACCGGTGCGAAGTCCGTGGCAAAACGGAGAAGCCGGAGGGCTCTGGGTTAACGATGCGTCATCGTGACGGTGCGAAGAACGAAGATCAGAACTCATCTTAAAACTGGGAGATGTAAGGGTGGGCAGTCCGCCGCCGGCCTGGTGACCGGGTGAATTTGAACCGTGTGAGCCAGGGAACATGACGGCGGCGGACTAAAAAATTATGAAGAGTGCAGGCTGAGTACGAAGGCCACGACGACCGCGGTCGCCAGAAGGCTGGCGGCGACGAAACGGATGTTGTTGTGAGTGAAATTGGACACGGAAGATGCGGTTTTCATTTGGCGGCACGACATGAGGATGAGACACAGTCTCACGTCAATAGATTATTTGAGAATTTGTCTCAATTAGCGGCAATAACAGACATTGACCTGTGCAAGTAGCTGGTTTTAAACGATTCAATGACACAGGGACTTACCGTTGAATTGAGTAATAAAAGTTACCCGATTCATTTTGTTCAGAACGCCGCTGCTGAAGTTGAGAGGCTTTTGAGCGCGTTCGACCGCGACGGCCGCTCGTCCGCACTGGTGACTGACGAAGGTGTCGCCCGTGCTCAGAAAAATTTCCTCACGCAAAACTTCAGATCGATTCCGCAGCTTGCGGTCGTCGTAGGCGAGCGGGCTAAAACCATCGAGGTTTTCGGCGAGGTGCAGGATTTTCTGGCATCCCACCGCGTCGGCCGCCAGAGCGTCCTTTGGGTGGTGGGCGGCGGAGTGCCGGGAGATCTCGGTGGCTTTGCGGCGGCGAGCTATTTGCGTGGAATCGATTTCATACAAGTACCGACCACGCTGCTGGCGATGGTCGACAGCTCTGTAGGCGGGAAAACGGGTTTGAATTTAGGCGCCGGAAAAAACCTGGTGGGTGCTTTTCATCATCCCGTCGCAGTGATCGTGGCCACGGATTTTTTGCAGACGCTGCCACCCCGGGAATTCGCCGCAGGATGCGCGGAGATTATCAAATACGGTCTGCTCGGAGATGCCTCATTGTTTTCCCGACTCGAAAAATCCGCGCTTACACCCCGCAGCGAGGACCTGCCGGCGGTTATCCGACGGTGCTGTGAGATGAAGGCGGAAATCGTGCGCGCGGATGAACGCGAGTTGGCGAAAGAAGGTGGGCGCGCGCTGTTGAACCTCGGCCACACCTTTGGTCACGCGATCGAACAAGTCACGGGCTTCAAAACTTATCTCCATGGCGAAGCCGTGGGCGTCGGACTGGCCGCGGCCGCCCGCCTCTCGCAAAAGCTCGGCTATGTTTCGGCGGCGGACGTGCAGCGTGTCGACCAAACCGTGCTGGCGCACTCGTTGCCTGCACGTTTGCGGGAGCCACTTTCGTTCACCGCGCTGATGGAATCCATGCAGCATGACAAAAAGGTTCGCTCGGGGCGGCTGCGATTTGTCGTTTTGAAACGCTTGGGCGAGGCGGCCACCCAATCCGAAGTCGATGCCGCGCTAGTTGAGAGTGTTTGGCGCGAGATCGGGGCGGTTTGAGAATTTATGTGCCATCCCCGGGCAATTAGTTAATGTGACCTTCCCATGTCAGCCATCGACGAAGGCATAGTCCGCGAGTACTTCGAGCAAAACGGCTTTCTCGTGCGGCAGGTCCGCAAATACCAGGTGCAGTCGCGTCGCAAAACAGGCGATGAAGAAGTTGACTTGATCGTCTATAATCCCGCCTACGCGCGCAATTCGCGGCGGCCGGATTTCTTTCTATTCGCGAATGAACTGGCCTATATTCATCGCGCGATCGTCGTGGTCAAAGGCTGGCACTCGGGCACGTTCACGCCGAACATGCTGAAAAGCAGCCCGGAAATTTTTCGATTTCTCGAAGAGAATGTCGCGAAGGAAGTGAAACGCTTTTTCCCGGTCGACGCTGATGAACCCGGCAACGCGCCCGACGTCACCAAAATCCTCGTGCTGCCGAGTTTGCCGACGGCGGAACCCTTCCGTTCGCAAAGCGTCGCAATGTTGAAAGAGCACGGAGTTGACGGAATTATTTCGTTTCGCTCCATGTTGCTCGACATCATCGAGCGCGTGGAAATCAACAAAAGCTACGGCAAGTCTGATACCCTGCAGGTCATTCGCATTCTCAAAAACTACGATCTGCTGAAGGATGCGCAGCTCGATCTGATGACCGAACGATATTCCGCACCGAAGAAAAAATAAACTGATGAGCATTCATCCGACGGCGATTGTGGAGGAGGGCGTCCAACTTGGCGCGGGCTGCGTAATTCACGCTTATGCGGTCGTCAAGAAGCACACGGTGCTCGGTGACGGCGTGGTCGTGCATCCGTTCGTCGTGATTGGAGGTGACCCGCAGTTTTTGAAGTTCGATCCGGCAACTGTTTCCGGGGTGCGCGTGGGTGCGAACACGGTGTTGCGTGAGCACGTCACGATCAATCGTTCGATTCACGCGGACAAATGCACGACGGTGGGTGCGCGAGGCTTTCTCATGGCAAATGTGCACGTGGGACACGATAGCGTGCTCGGCGACGACGTCGTGCTCGCCAACAACGTCATGCTGGCCGGCCATGTGACCGTGCAAAACCACGTTTTTGTCGGCGGCGGCGCGGGACTGCATCAATTTTGCCGGGTGGGCGAGAGCGTCGTGATTTCCGGCTTGTCGCGTATCGCGCAGGATATTCCTCCGTTCGCCATGGCGGCGGAGCGCAATGAAATCATCGGCTTGAATCTCATTGGCCTGAAGCGCCGCGGTTTCAGCCGGGAGGCAATTCGCGAAATCAAAGAGGCGTTTCGTGTCGTGCACTTTACGCCGGGCAATATCCGCGAAGTTGCCAGGACTGCAGCGGAAAGCGGTTCATTCACCACTGCGGAGGCGCGCCAGTTCCTGGCGTTTTTTGCTGAAGGCAAGCGGGGTTTCTGTCGCGCGCGGCGCGAGACTCTCGCTGGAGAAAACAATGACGCCTAGACTGGCATTCACGTGTGGGGATCCGGCGGGAATCGGGCCCGAGATCATCGCTGCCTGGCTTTCGGCGAATGCGGCCGAGGCAGCGAATGTCACTGTGATCGGTCCTGCGCTGTGGCTCGCGTCGCTCACCACTGACGCCCGGAAAATCGCGGTGGGCCTGGAAGAATTTTCTGCCGTCCCCGGACAACCGACCGGCGAAGGCGCGCTCGTGGCTTGGGCGGCGATGGAGCGGGCCGCCGCCGGCTGCAAGACCGGCGAGTTTTCCGGGGTGGTGACCGGGCCGGTGAGCAAAAGTGAACTGGCGAAAATCGGTTACGAATTTCCCGGTCAAACCGAGTTTTTTGCCGCGCGCTGGGGTGGGGATCCAGTCATGGCTTTTTGTGGCGGGAAATTGCGCGTCGCCTTGGCGACATGGCATGTGCCACTCCATCAAGTCGCGCGTCATCTCGGACCGCATCTGTTGCGCCGGACAATAGCGGCCGCAGACATACTGACACGCGCGGACGGCATAACAAATCCAAGAATCGGGGTATGCGGATTAAATCCGCACGCGGGTGAGAACGGATTGCTTGGCTATGAAGAGCGCGACCTGCTCAATCCCGCATTGAAGCACCTGCAAGCCGAGTACCCAGGGCTTTCGCTCTGTTTACCCGGCGACACCCTGTTTGCCCGTGCTCTGAAAGGCGAATTCGATGTCGTGGTCGCGCTTTATCACGATCAAGGGCTCGCGCCATTGAAGGTGATCGATTTCGACGAGGCGGTGAATGTGACCTTGGGGTTGCCGTATGTGCGTACCAGTCCGGATCATGGCACCGCTTTCGGCATCGCAGGGCAGGGGAAGGCCAGTCCGAAAAGTTTTGCGAACGCAGTTAACGTGGCCTGGCGCTTGATAAAATCCCGGACCAGGCAATAACTGTGACTGTGTCTGTTTCTCCTCCAGTTTCCATGCTTCCGGAAGGGGTGCGCGAAGGTAACGAAAACCTCGTCCGCCTCACCGCGCCCGCTGCCACGAAAGTAGCGGCGTTGGTCGCCCGGGAACAGCAGGGCGAGTACCTGCGAATTGCGATTACCGGCGGTGGTTGCAATGGTTTGAGCTACAAAATGAAGTTCACGACCGAACCCCGACGGGGTGATATTTTTGTGCGATCCTCCGGCGCCAGCGTCGTGGTCGATCCCAAGACTGCCCTCTATCTTAAGGGCACGGTTTTGGACTATTCGGACAAAATGGTGGCGGGTGGATTCAAGTTTTCCAACCCCAACGCCAAGGCAAGCTGCTCCTGCGGAGAGAGCTTTAGCGTCTAATCTGGGCAATTTTCCCCCTAAATAGGTGTTGTCTTCACTTCCGCTAGAGGCAAAAACACCTGCGACCAACCTTCCTGCAATCCCTCCTTACTGAATGGCATTACCTTCTTCTTCGCCCGGCGGCCGCCCACCTTATAATCGCGATCCTCGTCGCAACAACGATCCTTTCGCCGCCATCCGCCGCAATATGCGGATTAAGTCGCCTCAAGTGCGCGTGATCAGTCCCGAAGGCACCCAGCTCGGGATCATGGATACTCCGAAGGCCATCGCTCTCGCTTTGCAATTTAACCTGGATCTGGTCGAGGTCGCCGCGACTGCCACTCCGCCGGTTTGCCGCATCATGGATTTCGGCAAATACGTTTACGAGGAGCAGAAGAAAACTTCTCACGTAAAATCCACCGCCAGCAAGATCAAGGAAATCGAATTTACGGTCCGTATCGAGAAGGGCGATTTCAATACGAAGGTGCGCCACGCTGAGGAGTTCCTCGACCATGGCAACAAAGTGAAACTCCGCCTGAAATTCCGCGGTCGTGAGATGGCGCATCCGGAAATGGGTTTCGATCTGATGAACAAGGCGCTGGCGGAACTCGAGGGCATGGGCCATCCGGATTCTCCGCCCAAGCTGACCGGCAAACAGATCAACGTCATGCTCTCGGCGTTGCCCGTCAACAAGCGCAAGCCGAAGTTTCATGTACGTGATCCGCATCACGCGCCTGCTCCCCATGGACAGGGCAACCACGGTCATGCCCCGAACCATGGTCATGCGCATGCTCCGGGAGCCGCGCCTCAAGCTTCGGCTCCTGCGTCCGCGGCGAATCCGTCCGCGCAGTCCGCGAGCTGAGCGGGAAAAACCGTCGTGATTGCGCGGCAATGGGCACGCGGCGTCTGGGTAGGCTTCGCCTCACTCTTGGCGCTTCCTGCATTCGCACAACCTGCCACGGCAGTTGCGAAAGTTGACGCAGCAGCTCCCCCCGTCGCATCCGTTGCGGCCGCTCCGGTACGGGCTGCTCCGACCCGGCCGCAAAAGCTCTGGTCTTTTGTTCGCCTGCGGGGAACTGACTATGTTTCGTTGCGCGATGTTGCCGAGCGTTTCGGACTTAAGCTCGCGTGGAAAAAATCTTCCTTCACGCAAACCTTAAGCGACGCCCGAGGCGTACGCCTCGATTTTGAAAATAACCAGAAGGATTTTTATCTGGACGGAGTGCGGATCTTTTTGGGCGAGCCGGTGCTGCTGGAAAAAGATGTGCTTTGGGTAAGCAAGATCGACCTGATCAAGACGATCGCGCCATTGCTGCGCATTTCGGATTATTCCGCGCACCTGCCGGCGAACCCGGTGAAAACGATCGTAATTGATCCCGGACACGGCGGAACCGATCCGGGAAAACAAAACGCGCGGTTGAAGCTCGATGAGAAGGATCTAACACTCGACGTCGGCCTGCGGCTGAAAAAACTGCTCGAGATCCTGGGCTATCGCGTGGTGATGACCCGCACCACCGACAAACGTTTTTCGAATAATCCGGTGATCGATCTTCCGCTACGCGCGGAAGTCGCGAACAAGGAAAATGCGGATATTTTCATCAGCATCCATTTCAACGCCGTCGATCGCGATCTCGATCGGGTGTCCGGGACTGAGACCTACGTGCTGACGCCGCAGTTTCAAATATCCACCCAGCCTGAGCAGAATAAAAGCATGGTGAAGGAATCCTATCCGGGAAACCACCAGGACACGGCGAATGTCCTGCTTGGTTATTGCCTGCATCGTGAGCTGATCGCCGATCTCAAGGGTTCCGATCGCGGCTACAAACGCAGCCGGCTCGGGGTATTGCGCACACTGGAATGTCCCGGACTGCTGGTCGAAGCGGCCTATCTTTCAAATGATACCGAGGCGCGCCGCCTGGCGACGGCAGAGTACCGGCAGAAAATCGCGTCGGCCATCGCGGATGGCATTCAAAGTTACGCGACGGCGCTTGCGACGGCACGGCCGGTGAGTGCGGCGGGTCAGTAAAAAATTATTCTGCACTTCGCACGGTGGGGCAAAACTGCTAGCGAGTTGTGGATGCAACGATTGTCGCGGGGATTTGTTTCGTTTCTCATAGTGCTGATGGCCACTTCTTCGGTGTTGGCCTGGGACTATGAGGGGCATCGTATCGTCAACCAGCTTGGGTTGGCCGCCCTGCCGAAAGATTTTCCTGCCTTTGTACGCGAACCTGCCAACGCCGAACGGATCGCGTTTCTGGCCGGCGAGCCCGACCGTTGGCGCAATGCGCCTGACCTTCCGCTGAAGCAGTCCGGCGGGAGTTGGACCGATCATTTTTGCGATCTCGAGCAATTGGTCGATGCCGGTCTCGATCCCGCAAAAGTGTCGTCGTTCCGCTACGATTTTATTTTGGCTTTTGCGGCGGGACGCAGCCAGCACCCCGATAAATTCCCGCCGATCGATCCCGCCAAAGATACCGATCACACGCGGGCGTGGCCCGGTTTCGCACCGTGGGCGATCGTGGAATATTACGGAAAACTGAAGTCAGCGTTTTCCTATCTCAAGGTTTTCGAAGAAATCGGCACCGCCGATGAAATTGCGAACGCAAAAGCGAATGCGTTATACGTCATGGGCGTAATGGGTCACTACGTCGGCGACTGCGCTCAGCCCCTGCACGCCACGATACACCATAATGGCTGGGTGGGGGCCAACCCGCACAATTACACGACTTGGGGCGGATTTCATGCCTGGATGGATGGCGGGTTGATTTCCAAGGCGGGGATCACGAAAGACACGCTCGTGGCCAGGGTAACACCGGCACGGTTGCTTTCCGTGACATCGCAGCCGGACGGACGCGATCCGGTGTTTGTTGCCGTGATGAACTACCTGATCGCGCAAAACAAACTCGTCGAACCCTTGTACGAATTGGAGAAAGCGGGCAAACTGAGTAACGAATTGGAAAAAGCGGATCGCACCAAACCACATCCCGGTCCAGTTGATCCGGAGGGGCGCGCCTTTGTCGAAGGGCAGTTGTTGAAAGGCGGAGAAATGCTCGCGTCAGTGTGGAGCACCGCCTGGCACAACGCGGTGCCCGACACTTTCCTCCGGGCTCAGCTCATTAAACGTCAGCTCGCGACAAGCACTCCGTCGGAGAAATGATTTTTCAGCGTTTCCACGCGAGGACGATAGCTCCCGCGACAATTAACAGAGCGCCAAGTCCGGTCCGGAGAGTGAGCGGCTCTTTCAGAAAGAGAGCGGCGAAGAGCAACACGAACACGACGCTGAGTTTGTCGATCGGCGCGACTTGAGATGCCTGGCCGAGTTGGAGCGCACGAAAGTAGCAGAGCCACGACAATCCGGTGGCGATGCCGGACAGGGTGAGGAACAGCCAGGTACGGCCCGACAGCGAAAAAAGGTCCGCGGGTTTTGCGGCCACGAACGCGATCACCCAGGCAAAAACTAAAATGACGCTGGTTCGAATCGCCGTGGCGAGATTCGAATCCACGCCGGCAACGCCCACCTTTGCGAGCACGGCGGTGAGTCCGGCGAAAAGGGCTGAAAGCAGCGACCAGTAGAGCCAGTTCAAGGGGCATTCTCCTGTTTTTGAATTCTGGGTAGCCGGTGTCCGGTCTTGGAAATTTCGCGTTTCTGGGCGCTGTAAATTCCTGTGTGACCACTGAAAAGATAGGCGATGAAGCAGGCGACGGCGAAATAGACCGTGTGGTGGGCGCCGAACAGCTCGATGCCCATCACGGTGCATGCGAGTGGCGTATTGGTTGCTCCGGCAAATACCGCGATAAAACCCAGTCCGGCGAAAAGATCCACCGGCGCACCGAACATTATTGCGAGCGCGTGACCCAAGGTTGCGCCGATAAAAAACAACGGGGTAACTTCCCCGCCTTTAAAGCCGCTGCCGAGTGTCACCGACGTGAATAATAGTTTCCACCACCAGCTCCACGGCGTTGCTCCTGCGGGTGTGAACGCCGAAAGTATGGTGACCGCGCCCGGCTCGGGCGATGTCACGCCAATACCGAGATAATCGCGAGTACCGAGAGCGTAAACGAGGGCGATGATCAGCACTCCGCCCAGCACGGGACGCAATGGGGCGTAGGGAATGAACTGCGCGAACTGTTTTTTGATCGAGTGCGTCAGTTCGGAAAACAACTGGCTCACCAAACCGAAAATGATCGCGGCAGCCACGGTCTTGCCGAGCAACGCTCCGTTCCACAACCGGAAGGCACCGGTGCTCCCGGCAAAATCAATGTGGTAGATCGCATGATGAATGCCCCAGGCTGAGCAGGTGAAGTCACCGACCACGCTCGCGACCAGCACCGGGATTAGTGCGTCGTATTGAATGCGGCCCACGACCAACACCTCGAGTGCGAAAATTGCACCGGTTAGGGGAGTGCCGAAGACCGATCCGAAACCGGCAGCGATGCCGGCCATCAGCAGCACGCGAACGTTTTCCGGAGCGATGCGACACACTCGTGCGTAAACTCCGGCGAGACTTCCGCCCATTTGCACGGCGGTGCCTTCGCGTCCCGCCGAGCCACCGCAGAGATGGGTCATTAAAGTGCCGATCAGGACGAGCGGGGCCATGCGCCCCGGAACTCCGCCGCCGGGCTCGTGAATTTCGTCCATGATGAGATTGTTTCCTGCTTCCGCACGGCTTCCGATAAAGTGATAAAGCAACCCCACGATCAGACCCGCGAGTGGCAGCAGAAAAAGCAGCCAGCCATGTTCCCAGCGCAATCGGGTGACCTGCTCAAGCGACCAAAGAAATCCGGCGCTCGCACTGCCGGCGAGCACGGCAACGGGGACGGCAAGACTGGTCGAGACCAACAAATGCCGGAGATTGGCCCAGTGCTCCTCCCAGTTGAAAAAATTCTTCACGGAAGCAATGGCTGCTGAAAGCGGTGCGACGCGCAATGAAATGATGACGACATGCCTGTTAGCCCTAACATTTCACACCTGCTTGTGTGAAGTGTTCGCCCTATCGGGTCGACTATGTCGGGGCTAACCGCGACCAAGTCGCTCTGCCCAGAGGGCAGACGGATATTTTCTGAGATTGCTCTTCGAGGGTGTGAAATACCCGGGTTAGGATTGGGAGTTAACAGGAGTCATCAGCTTGCAAAACGCAGGCGGTTTACCCTCGCGGGAAGGCGGAATCCATCGCCGTGAGCGACAAAAAGAGATCGGACCAATCTTGGCAAGCGCCCGCTGCACCGTCGCAAAAACCATGCTCGATTTACCCTTAAACTCCGGCCAGCGTCACCGCGTGACTTTGCCCCTTAAGCTTCGGTGGATTCTCGTGATCCCGTTATCAGGCGCACTTCAATTGTTTGCCGCGGCGGGAAATGAGCTGGCAACCCGGGTGGTGATTCTGGCGAACTCGCGACAGCCGGAATCGGTGCAATTGGCGGAATTCTACGCGGAGAAGCGCGCAATTCCCAGGACCAACATCCTTTCACTTCCACTGCCTGAAGCTGAAACGATTTCGTGGCGCGAGTTTCTCGACAAAGTCTATTGTCCTTTGCAGAAGGAGCTCGTCCGTCGCGGATGGATTGACGGTACGTCGAGTCAGCTGACGGATGCCTTGGGCCGGCCTCGCTTCATTATCACCGGACACCACATCGCTTTTCTTGTGACCTGCCGCGGTGTTCCGTTGCGCATCACCAATGATTCCTCGCTACTGGACGAAAATGTCGGTCGCAGGATTGGCCGGCCGCTCTTCAAAGATGAGTCGGCGGTTGATTCCGAACTGAGCCTGCTTGCGCAAAGCGGCTATGAAATCACCGGCACGGTGCCTAACCCTTTTTTTGGTCAGGACATTGCTTCCGCACTGGACGCGGGCACCGTCGTCAAAGTTTCACGGCTTGATGGCCCGACCCTTGAGGATGCGCAACACCTCGTGACGTCCGCGTTGGAAGCGGAACGCACCGGCCTCCTCGGTCGCGGATACGTTGATTTGCAAGGTCCCCATCCTGACGGTGACAAATGGCTGCAGGCGACACTGACTGAGTTGGAGGAATTAGGCTTCGATGACGAGGCGGAGCGCACCGCTGCAACATTCGATTCCGCTGCCCGTTTCGATGCCCCGATATTTTATTTTGGCTGGTACGCAAACGACCTGAACGGGCCTTTCGCTGTGGACGGTTTCAAATTTCCTCCGGGTGCGATTGCCCTGCACATCCATAGTTATTCGGCTCAAACGATGCATTCCGACCGGCGCGGCTGGTCGGGACCGTTGGTTGCCCGGGGGGTCACCGCGACGGTGGGAAATGTCTACGAACCCTACCTCCAGCTTTCGCATCGTCCGGATTTGCTTTTGCATGCGTTGAGTCAGGGAAAACTTTTTGGTGATGCCGTTTACTATGCGTTGCCGGTGCTAAGTTGGGAATCGTTTGCCGTCGGTGATCCGCTGTATCGGCCTTTCAAAATTTCACTCGAGCAGCAGGAAAAACAACTCGACCAGCTTCCCCCAATGCTTGCGCCTTACGTTTTGCTCCGCCGGGCCAATCTCCTGGTGCGGCAGGACAAAACCTCCGAGGCATGGATGTTGCTTCGGACTGCCTTGCGGGATCATCCGGGTTTGGTGCTGGCCCTTGCGTGTTCGAAACTCGCACTGTCGGCAAAGGCGGTCCCCGCGGCGGTGGAGGCGTTGAAACTGGTGAAGGTGGAAGGCGATCTTCGCGCGGAAGACTGGGCCTTATGGCACGAGCTGGCCGCCGAACTCGCAGCCAATGACGCGAAGCCCGCGGCGCTTAAGGTGTACGCACAGTTGGTGAAAACCAAAGCGCCCACGCACAAGGCCCAGCGGGCATTGCTAACGGAAGCTCAGTCGGTGGCGGAGGCCGCTGGCGACAAAAGCGCGGCCGAAGAATTCGTGCGTTTGCTTGGCGAACTGCCGCCGCCGCTTCTGACGAAGAAGCCGTGAGGCGTCGAAAGATCGGGAAATTACGATCAGCCCGATCGGCCCGATCCGACCGATAAAAAAGCCCGCCGGAAGTGGGCGGGCTTTTGCAAAGTGAACTGGCGGGAGTATCAGAGCTTGTCGACGATCTTGTCGGCCAGGCCGTAGGCGATGGCTTCCTCGGCATTCAAATAAAAGTCGCGATCCGAGTCGCGGTTAACTTTCTCGAACGACTGGCCGGAGGCATCAGAGAGAATCTGGTTCAACTCGTGGCGGAGTTTTTCCATTTCCTTCGCTTGAATGTTGATGTCGGACGCGGGGCCGACCATGCGACCGCTGATGAGTGGCTGGTGAATCAGTACGCGGGCGTGCGGATACACATAACGATTTCCCTTTTTAGCGGCCGAAAGCAGGATTGAGCCCATCGACGCAGCCATACCGGTGACAACCACCTTTACCGGCGAGGAAATGAGCCGGATCGTATCAAACACTGCCATGCCCGCGGTAATGGAACCGCCGGGGGAATTAATATAGAAAGTGATCTCTTTGCCGGGTCCGACTGTTTCCAGATAAAGCAATTTTTCGGTGAGATCCTTCGCGGTTTCGTCGGTTACCGCGCCCCAAAGAAAGATTTTACGCTGTTCCAAAAACTTCTTTTGGATCAAGGCGCCGACGGGAGCCGCGGTGGGCTTTGGCGTCTCGTCTTCATCCTCGTCATCATCGAAGCGGGGTGTGATCGGATCCTGGTAGTTACGGGAAAGATTAGAAGTCGACATGGCATCGAAACGTGCACCGGAAAGCGCGTTTTGCGAGTGGATTTTTCGGGGGGTTCAAGAGTTTGTTTGGTGGGCGCTACCCAAGACTGGAACGGTGGAACAGGATGGTACCCGCATTCCCAGCGGGCGGTCATCTCCGGGAACGCCGAGCCCCAGCTCGGGCTGCTTGTGGATCGTGCCGGCGGACGTGCGTATTTCCCGGATTAACCGAAACGTGCCGCTTCCACTTACTTTCCCGCTTTCGCATTCCAGATTTTCAGGGTGTCGGCAGACCCTTGAGCCCGGACGCCATTGTCATTGAGGATGTCATCCGTCGCGGCGACGATCTCCTTGCGGGCGAAAACCAGTGCCTCGGTGGCACGTCCCGAGAATTTGATCGTGATAAATTCGTCCTGGCTGTCCCGCAGCACCGTCACGAGATGGGCGAGATTCTTGATGGTAATCCCATTGATGGACTGAACCACGCGCGAAATCGGATTGTCGTAACCTTTGGCCAGTTTGTGCGGGAAGAACGGTGATGCCACGAGTACGAGTTCTTCGTCGGTAAAAGCGGGTTTGTCGCCGCGACGCGTGGTGAGCGGATTGCCGATGAAGTTGAGCGCATTGATCGCCTTGGCGTTGCTGCTGAGCGGCCCGACGAACTGCGTGGTGGCGGTCGAGAACACCAACGGTCCATAAATAAAATACGGCGGATATTCGCCTTCGAGGTCCGGGATCAGCATGGGCCGCTCGGTGGGAACGGGAAGCTCGACTGATAATTCTTTGCCAGCGCGTAGCAGTCCAATCGTAACGTGGCCGTCTTTAGCGAGCTGTTGGATCAAATACTGAAAACGAACGCGCAAATTCTCGCCGATCTTTACCATGCCTTCGTTATCGATCTTTGCGGTGCCGATGCGTGTGACCACGTCCCAGGGTTTCAATGGGTAACTCGCATCGCTCGAATCCGGCTCGCGCACGATCATGCCTTCGATCGTTTTATCCAGGCGGAGAAAAGCACGGAGCGCGGTATTTTCGTTGGTTTGGAGGCCATCGTACATTGCCGGCTTCCCATCGTAGTGACCATCCTTGATGTCCTGGAGGAACAGCTCGATCTCCTCGCAGGGAATAATGTAACCGATATTGTCCGCACCGCCAAGCCGGCTGAATGCGAGACCGATCATTTCATCGCCCGCGAGCGCGGGGCCGCCACTGTTGCCGGGATTGATGGCGGCGTCGATCTGTACGCGCAGGCCCGATACGGGATAGTTGTATCCGGCAAACTCGATGCGTGAAACGATTCCTTTCGTGATGGAAAGATTGGAACCGCCCGTAGGAAAGCCATAGACCATGACCGAATCCTTGACCGTGGGAAGTTTGGCGGCGCGGGGAAGGGCTGGGTGGGTGACGAAGAACGCGTCATCTTCAAGTTTCAAAACCGCGAGATCAATGCCAGGAGCGACGAATTCCACGGTGGCAGAAAGCTTATCGCCGGATTGGTTGGCCTGGACTTGAACCTGACTGGCATACAACGCGACATGTGCGTTGGTGAGAATGCGTTTGCCTTCAATCACAACGCCGGTGCCGGTCACTTCTCGCGGCGCTTGTTTCGTCCACGGTTTAAAGGGATCCGGCGCGCGCATCGTGGCGAAGATTTTCACCACGGAATTTTCCACCGTATCGGTTTTCGCCGCGGCAGGGGGAACTTCCGCTTTTGCCGGTGGCGTTTCAGCCGCGACCGCCGGTGGCGGGATGGAAGTTGCCGGAGGAACTTCCTTGTCAGCCGCAGGCGTGACCGCGGTCAGGTGACTGGCAAAAACGAACACACTCAGGAAAAGTGCCGCAGACGCACTGGGGAAACGGGAAAATGAAATCATGCGCGGGAATAGAGGAATGTATCGTACTTCCCCCGGCAAGACCGGATTGCTGGCGGTCGGCGCTCAGTAATGGATTTTGTCCGACTTGGTGGCCCAAGCCTTGAACGACACCAGTGCGGCCTCACGCAACAGTGGCGACATCTTAATTGCGCGTTTTTCGGGGGCGAGGGGAACCTGCTGATAGATGAAATCGTCATCGAACCCGATTGCGGCCGCGTCTTCGCGCGTGTTGCCGTAGTATACCGTGGGAATGCGGGCCCAGTAGATCGCCGACAGGCACATCGGACACGGTTCGCAACTCGTATACAATTCGCAATCGGTGAGCTGAAACGTCTCGAGATTGGCGCAGGCATCGCGGATGGCGGTGACCTCCGCGTGGGCCGTGGGATCATTAGTGGAGGTCACCCGATTGTGGCCACGTCCGACAATTTCACCGTTGCGGACGATGACGCACCCGAAGGGGCCGCCGTGTCCGGATTGCATTCCCGCCTCTGCGAGTTTGATCGCCTCGCGCATAAATTGATCCTGGCTCATGGTTTGGCATGAGAGCAAAGTCCACGCCAGAAGCCAACCCGATACCGGGGGCGTCGTGGGAAAGTTTAAAATGAATCTGAGCCTGACAGTTGGCCCGCATCTGGCTAGCGTGTCCGGTCATATGAGTTCACCCACGAAAGTCGCCGGGCTGGAAATCACCGGGGAAATGAACGCGCGTTATGCGGAGATTCTTACGCCGGAGGCTGCAAATTTTCTGGTAGGCCTCGTAAAGAAGTTTGAAGCGAGGCGCCGCGAACTGCTGGCAAAGCGGGTCGATCGCCAGCGTGAGATCGATGCTGGCAAGCTTCCCGATTTTTTGCCGGAGACCGCATCGATTCGGGCGGGCAACTGGCGCGTGCCGCCTCCGCCGGCGGATTTGCTGGATCGGCGCACGGAGATCACCGGCCCGGTCGATCGCAAGATGGCGATCAACGCGCTCAATTCCGGCGCACAATGCTGGATGGCCGATTTCGAAGACGCCAATTCGCCCACGTGGGAAAACGTGATGGAAGGTCAGATCAACATGCGCGATGCTGCGCGCCTCACGCTTGCTTATACGAGCCCCGAAGGGAAAAAATACGCGCTGAAGGAAAAGATCGCGACCATCATCGCCCGACCGCGTGGCTGGCACATGGAAGAAAAGCACATCACGTTTGAGGGTCAGCGCTTGTCCGCTTCACTTTTCGACTGGGGAATCTATTTTTTCCACAACGCCAAGGCGCTGATCGCGCGCGGGTCGGGGCCGTATTTCTATCTGCCGAAAATGGAGAGCCATCTGGAGGCGCGGTTGTGGAATGACGTGTTCATTCACGCCCAGGCCGAGCTCGGATTACCGCGCGGAACGGTGCGGGCAACGGTGCTGATCGAGACCATTCTTGGCGCATTCGAGGCGGAGGAAATTCTCTATGAATTGCGCGAGCACGGCTCGGGGCTCAACTGCGGGCGCTGGGACTACATGTTCAGTTTTGTGAAGAAATTCCGTAATCGCCCGGGTTATCTTTTTCCCGATCGCACGCTGATCACGATGGAAGTGCCGTTCCTTCGCTCCTACGTGACGCACGTGATCAATGTTTGCCACCGGCACGGCGCCTATGCGATGGGCGGAATGGCCGCGCAAATTCCAATTAAAAATAATCCCGCCGCGAATGAGGCGGCGCTCGCAAAAGTCCGGGCCGACAAGGAACGCGAAGCCAAAGCCGGACACGACGGTACCTGGGTGGCGCATCCCGGGCTGGTGCAAACTGCAATCGAAGCGTTTGCCCGGCACATGAAAGGCCCGAATCAACTTCACGTCATCCACGACGCAAAAATCACTGCCGCCGATCTTCTGGCGCCGTTGCACGGTCCGATCACGGAAGCGGGGGTGCGCTGGAATTTGCATGTGGGCGTGCGCTATCTTGAAGCCTGGCTGGGTGGATCGGGCGCCGAGCCAATTCACAATTTGATGGAGGATCTCGCAACGTCGGAGATTTCACGTTCGCAATTGTGGCAGTGGCTGAAATTCGGAGCCAAGTTGGAAGACGGCCGCCCGATTACTGCACAACTCTACGATCAACTATTGCCGGACGAGCTCGCGAAAATCCGCGCCGAGTATGGCGACGAGCGCTATGTTGCCGGGCATTTCAAAGCAGCGATTGATCTGTTCATGCGCATGTCGAAGAGCGCGGAGTTTGACGAGTTTCTCTCGCTGCCGGCATATGAGTTACTTCCTTGAGGCGGAAAAATTCCAAAATCCAAACGGCCAATTTTCAAATTTAGCTAACCATGCTTTGTATCTGCTTTGGATTTTGGACGTTTGGCTTTTGAAATTTAATCACCGATGAGTTTCACGCTCGATCAACTCAATCGTTCCAGCTGTGCGGGATTTGTGGCTGCCCTTGGGCATTTGTATGAGCATTCCCCGTGGGTGGCGGAGGAAACGTGGCCAAGGCGTCCGTTTCGCGACGCAACGCAGTTGCACGTCGAACTTTGCCGGACGATGCAATCGGCGTCCGTGGAAAAACAATTGGAATTGATTCGGGCGCATCCCGATCTCGCGGGGCGTCTCGCCCGGCAAAACCAATTGACCAGGGAGTCGACCCACGAGCAGGCGAGCGCCGGTCTCAATCATCTCAGCGATGAGGAATTGGCGGCATTTCAAAAACTGAACGACCAGTACCGCACTCGATTCGGCTTTCCATTTATCATCTGTGCGCGGCTGAACGCGAAAGACGCGATCGTCAGTGCGATGAAATCACGGTTACAGAATACGACGCCCGCCGAACACGCGGCCGCTCTGGCGGAGATCGAAAAAATCGCCTGGCTAAGGCTCAATGATATATTCGCTATCTAATTCGCTCTACCTTTATCGACCTACTTAGTTGTTTCGTATTCTGTGTCTTCTGTTTATTCTGTGGTTAAATTATTAATCCCATGCCCGGTAAACTCACCACTCATGTCCTGGATCTCACCTCCGGCCGTCCTGCTGCCGGGATGCGCATCGAACTTTGGCAGCTCGACGGCAAACACACGCTGCTCAGAGCTGTCACCACCAACATCGACGGACGCACGGACGAACCGCTGCTGGCTTCCTCGCTCATGGTGGTGGGGACCTACGAGCTGTTGTTCTTTGTGAAGGATTACTTCGTCACCCACCGGACTGACAGTCCTTTTCTTGACCGCGTGCCAGTGCGGTTTGCCATCGCCGATGCAGCGGCGAGTTATCATGTGCCTCTGCTCGTGACTCCGTGGGCCTACCAGACTTATCGGGGAAACTGAACGGCATGGAAGCTTCGACCGCACGCCTGGTCAGCATGCTCGACGAACTCGGGCAGGTGACGGATGAACCCGGACGGCTCACCCGCACATTTCTTTCTCCCGCAATGGAACGGGCGAATCAGCTCGTGGGAAAATGGATGAGCGAGGCGGGACTGACCGTGCGTGAGGACGAAACCGGTAATTTGATTGGTCGGCTGGAGAGCGCGACACCTGCAGCAAAAACACTGTTGCTCGGTTCCCACCTCGACACAGTACGCAATGCCGGCCGCTTTGATGGAGCACTCGGCGTGGTGCTGCCGATCGTCGCGCTGCATGAGTTAAAACAGCAAGGAGTGGTCCTCCCATTTCACGTCGAAGTACTGGGGTTTTCCGAGGAGGAAGCGGTGCGTTTCACCGGAGCCTATATTGGGAGCAAGGCGTATACTGGGCGCTTGCGGGTTGCGGATTTAAAGCTGCGCGATGCCAGAAACCTGACCTTGCGTGAAGTGATCGAAGCACATTCCGAAAAACGGTATGTGCCGCCGAAAGCGATGCACCGCTCTGCGGAATTATTGGGCTACATCGAAGTTCACATCGAACAAGGCCCAGTCCTCGAATCTAAAAAAATGGCAGTAGGAGTGGTGTCCACCATCGCAAGCCAGGCCCGGGGCCGGCTCACTTTTCGCGGCAAGGCTGGTCATGCCGGTACGACGCCGATGAACTTGCGGCGCGACGCGCTCGCGGGCGCCGCCGAGTTTGTATTGTATGCGGAAGCATATGCGTCGGCGCGGCCGCCATTGGTTGCGACCGTCGGTACCATTACCGTGCCCGCGGGGGCGGCGAACGTGATTCCGGGTGAAACCACGGTATCGATCGACGTACGCCATCCCGACGATGCCGTGTGCGATGGCGCGCTGGCGGAGCTGGTGAAGATGGCCCAACGGACGGCCCGTTCACGGCAGCTCATTTGCGAATGGCAACCGACGATGCGGCATTCGGCGACCCCATGCTCACCGGAATTGACGCGTCAATTGGCGCGCAGTGTACGGACGGCGCAGGGGAAGAATTTATCGATCATCAGCGGCGCCGGACACGATGGCGTGGTGATGGCGGTGCTGACGCCAATCGCGATGTTGTTCGTGCGCTGTCGCGATGGACTGAGTCATCATCCGGACGAATACGCATCATCGAAAGATCTCGGAGTCGCGCTGCGCGTGGTCGTGGATTTTCTGCAGAGGCAGGCAAAAGAGTTGCGGTAATTTCCCTGGATTCGTTCCGGGACCGCAGTGGGACGGCGAATCTCCGCCATCGAATTTGCGACCGAACGGGTGGTCGCTGGTTTGCGCCGAAGCGTCGGTGTGGAAACCGACGCCCACCCACGAAAGCCCCGAGAAAACGGATGGTGAAAGAATTCAAATTGCGGATTTATTCGCCAGACTATGAGAACGATTCCATGGCGCCGTAACACAGGTTCTCCTCTGGTTTTCGCGTGATTCGTGTGTTTCGCGGGAAATCTTCTGCGTCATTTCGGTTTAGAACAGTTTTAGCCGTGGCGATTTTGAAAAACCGTATTTAGTTTTTTTGCATGAGCAGTCGGTTGGATTTGATCATTCGCAATGGCTCGGTCGTGACACCGGAATCGGTCAAGGTTTCCGATGTCGGGATTTTGGGCGACCATATCGTCAAGGTTGCTCCGAATATCGATGACGCTTTCGTGGAGGAGATCGACGCCACGGGATTGCATGTGTTTCCGGGAGTTCTCGATGCCCATGTGCATTTCAACGAACCGGGTCGCACGGATTGGGAGGGATTGTCGACGGGGTCGTCAGCGCTTGCGGCGGGCGGTGGCACTTGGTTTTGCGACATGCCATTAAATTCGAATCCGCCGGTGATCGACGCGGAGCACTTTGCGGAGAAACGCCGGCTGGCAGAGCAGAAATCAATGGTCGATTTTTCCCTCTGGGGCGGATTGGTGCCGGATAATTTGGATGAACTCGACGGTCTCGCCGAAGCTGGAGCGATCGGTCTGAAAGCGTTTATGTGCGGCAGTGGCATCGACGAATTTCCCGGTGTGACAGATGCCGCGACCCTGCGTGCAGGAATGAAACGCGCAGCGGCGCTGGGTTTGCTTGTGGCCGTTCACGCCGAGGATGATGCGATGGCGCAAAAACTCACGGCCGCGGCGCGGGGAAGTGGCGCGACCGATCCGCGTTCATGGCTGACGACCCGACCGATCGAAGTGGAGCTGGCGGCAATTCGCACCGCGACGGAGCTGGCGGGCGAAACCGGTTGCGCCCTTCACATCGTTCACGTCAGCAGTACGGAGGGAATTTCGCTGATTGCCGCGGCGAAAAAGCGGGGAGTGAACGTCACGGCCGAAACGTGTCCGCATTATCTGCTGTTGAATGAAGAGGATGTGGTCCGGCAGGGCGCCGTGGCAAAGTGCACGCCGCCCCTGCGTCCGGAAAGTCAGCGCCTGGGGTTGTGGGGCGGGTTGGTCGGCCGCGATATCGATACGATCGGATCTGATCATTCGCCGGCGCCACCCTCAATGAAGACGGCGAAAGATTTTTTTGCGATCTGGGGCGGCATTTCCGGATGCCAGCATTCGTTCCCTTTGCTGATTTCCGAGACGTTAAACGGATCTTTCCCGGCGACGCACGCGTTGTCCGCGCTGTCCGGCTTTCTGGCTGACAACGTCGCCCGGCGCTTCCGGCTTCCCCGCAAGGGGCGGTTGGCGGAGGGATTTGACGCGGACTTTTCGCTGTTGGACTTGAATGCCCCCCACGAACTGTCGAATGCGGCACTGCTGTATCATCACCAGCAAGGCCCCTATCATGGACGACATTCCCGGGTTAAGGTGAAACGCACAGTGGTGCGCGGGCGCACCGTGTACAGTGAAGGACGGATTGCATCCGGCCTTCCCCCCGGTAAGTTCGTGCAGCCATCACCTTGAACCACATGACCGAACTCTTTGGATCCACCCGCGCACATGTTGCCGTCCGGCACGCCCTGATCACTCCTGCGAATCACGTTAATAGTTCGATTCCCGGTATCACGGGAGCGAAGTCGGTGGTTTTAATCAATCCGGCGATGGGCGCGAAATTTGCGCAGACGCTGGTAACTTTTCAAAAGGACGGTCGCGCCGATTTCGCCGCGAGCGACGTGCAGACGTTTGGATATTTCACGGGCGGCGGCGCCACTCTTTCACTCGCTGGAAAAAAGCAGAAGTGTGGTGCAGGGAATTATTTCTACTCGCCCGCGGGTGAGTCGTGCTCGATCACCGCTCCGAAGGCGGGTACGGAGCTGATGCTGTTTCAGAAAAAGTATGTGTCGCTCCTCGGGGGTACGCCACCGTCGCCGATTTTTGGCGACGCGGCTTCCGTCAAAGGCGTGCCGTTTCTCGGGGATCCGGCGGCGAATCTTCAAGTGCTCCTGCCCGACGAGCCAGCGTTCGATATGGCGGTAAACGTTTTCGCCTATCAACCAGGCGGACATTTGCCGTTTGTGGAGGTGCACATCATGGAGCACGGACTCGTGATGCTCGACGGTCAGGGAGTTTATCGACTCGAGGATTTATGGTATCCGGTGGAAACTGGCGACGTGATTTGGATGGCTCCCTATTGCGCGCAGTGGTTTGTCGCCATGGGCAGGAAACCGGCCAGCTACCTCTACTACAAGGACGTCAACCGTGCGCCGCTCTGACAGCGGTGAACGATGGGCGCGATTCGGTCGCACTGCGTTGGGATTGGCGATCATCACTGCGTGCTTTCTGGCGGGCGATTTTGCCAAACAGCGGCTGGCATTGATTTTACCAGGGAGTGTCCTCGGACTTTTCCTCCTGCTCGGTCTGTTGGGCGCGCGGATCATCCAGGTGGAGTGGGTCGATGGCGCCAGCCGTCTTTTGATTTTCGTCCTGCCAACCTGTTTTGTTACACTGTATGTGATGGCTGGCGCTGAGCGTGAACTGTGGCGCGAGTGGGGCGTGGTAATTGCGAGCACGCTCACGTTCACGCTCGTGCTGCTTTGGATTTTTGCCGGCTGGCTGGCGCAACGATTGCTTCGGGGCGATCACGGAAAATGAATCTGGCAAATCTGATTTTATGGAGCGCTATCACGATCCTGGCGTTTGCCGGGACGCGGTGGATTTTTATGCGGACAAAATTTCCGCTGCTGCACCCGGTATTGGTCTCGACGCTCGTACTGATTGCCGTGGTGGAATTTTCCGGACGCCGTTACACCGCGTATGCAGAGGGCGTTCATTGGATCGGATGGATTCTTGGACCGGGAGTGGTGGCCATGGCGGTACCGGTTTATCGGTTGCGCGCGCTGATTTTCGCGAAAGCAGGAGTGTTGCTGGCAGTGGTGTTATCGTCACTCGCTTTCAGTATCGCGACGACCTCGGGCATCCTTGCGCTGTGCGGGGCGAGCCGTGCGATCATGCAATCGCTGAGCCTCAAAGGAGTGACGGCGGCAGTGGCGATGGCGATCGCCCGCGAAGCGCACGCGCTGCCGATCGTCGCCGGTGTTGGGGCGATGTTTGCGGCAGTGCTGGGTGCCGCGGTCGGACCTTGGATTTTGCATCGTGCGAAGATCGTCGACCCGCGCGCTGTCGGGCTGGCATTGGGGTGCGGGTCGCATGCGGTAGGGACGGCCCGCGCGTTTGAGTTGGGCGAAGAACATGGCACGTTTGCGTCGGTCGGGTTGTCCTTAACCACTTTGGCGGCGGCTTTGATTTGCCCCGCGTTGTTTATGTTGTTTTCCTGATCCCGATGAGCTTTCCATCTGCCGATGCGACAGGAGCGCAGACTGGCTTCGAAATCGTGATCAACGGCCAGTCGGTGCGTATTTCTGGCGTGCCGCCGACCACGACGCTCCTCGATTGGTTGCGGGGGAGCGGGCGCACCGGCAGCAAACAAGGCTGCGCGGAAGGCGACTGCGGAGCATGTACGGTGGCGTTGGTGGATCGCGATGCCGCCGGGAAAACGACATATCGCGCGATCAACAGTTGTATCGCTTTGCTGCCCATGTTTGCCGGTCGTGAGATTGTGACCGTCGAGGGACTTGCACCGCGCGATGCTTCGCTGAAATACGATCCGGCTAAATTGCATCCGGTGCAGGCAGCAATGGTCGAGCACTACGGCTCGCAATGCGGCTATTGTACTCCGGGATTTGTGGTGTCGATGTTCGAGGCGTATTATCGCGACGCTTGTCGAAAGCCGTGGCAGATCAGCGATCAGTTGTGCGGAAATTTGTGTCGCTGTACAGGCTATCGCGCGATCCGGGATGCGATGACCGTCGCAGTGAAGCACCGCGATGAATCCATCAATCCTGATCCGTTCGCTGAAAGATTGAAGGCACCGGTCGCCTCGGTCGTAGCGCTGGCGTACGCGGCAGGAAGTGATCGATTTTTCCGTCCGACGTCGTTGCAAGAGTTGCTCGCGCTGAAACAAGCGCATCCCACCGCGCGTTTGGTGGCGGGCGCGACGGAGATTGGCGTGGAGCTGAATAAAAAATTCAAACCGTTCCCCTTGCTCATTTCGACGGAAGCGGTGGCGGAGCTGACGCGCATCGAGAAAACCGAATCGATGTGGCGAATTGGCGCGGCTGCGACGTTGACCTGTATCGAAGAAGCACTGGGCGACGAATTTCCTTCAGTCAGCAAGATGCTGCGGGTGTTTGCTGCCCGGCAAATTCGTAATCGCGCGACGCTTGGTGGTAATCTTGTTACGGCTTCGCCCATTGGTGATAGTGCTCCGGTGCTGCTGACGTTGGACGCGAGTGTCGTGCTCGTTTCGAGCGCTGGCGAACGAACGGTGCTGCTGTCGGATTTTTTCACGGCTTATCGCCAGACGGCGATGCACGCCGATGAGGTAATGCGGGAAATTCTCGTGCCGCGTTTCTCCGCTCCGAACGTTGGCCTTCAGCGGCGGGTCGATTTTTTAAAAGTCTCGAAGCGGCGCGAGCTCGACATCAGCATTGTGGCAGCGGCGTTCTGTGTCGACACGGATTCGGCTGGAGTGGTGCGCAGGGTGCGGCTGGCTTATGGCGGCGTGGCGGCAATGCCCGGTCGCGCGCGGCGCGCTGAGGCGGCATTGGAAGGTCGGAAGTGGAGCGAAGCCGCCGGGACGATCGATGGAATTTTGCGTGACGAATTCAAGCCGATCGACGACGCGCGCGGCGGAGCGGAATACCGGCGCAATCTCGTTGTTAGTTTGTGGCAGAAATTCGTTTCTGGTGAACAGAGTCAGGCGCAGGATGCCAATTTGGATTTCACTGCTGACGGCAGATGGACGATTGACGATCATTCCCGGGCGCTGAGTCACGAAAGCGCCGTGGGTCATGTGACGGGCCGGGCATTATACGTGGACGACACCGCGCAACGCCGGCCGATGCTCGACATGTGGCCGGTGTGCTCGCCGCACGCGCGTGCCAAAATTCTCCGCCGCGACGCGACGAAGGCCCGTCTGGCTCCGGGGATTTCGGCGGTGTTGCTCGCCGAGGATATTCCAGGTGAGAACAACACCGGTCCCGTGCGGCACGATGAACCCCTGCTGGCGGTGGATGAGATTTTGTTTCACGGGCAAATGGTGGCGATGGTGGTGGGCGAATCAGCGGCGGCATGTCGGGCCGCGGCGGCATTGGTGGAGGTGGAATACGAACCTTTGCCTGCGGTGATCGGCCTGCCGATGGCGATGGCGCAGAGCAGCTATCATACGGATCCGCACGTGCTCAAACGCGGCGATGCGCACGCGGCGTTGCAGACCGCGCCGCTCACGTTTGAAGGGGAGTTCGAGTTTGGCGGACAGGAACATTTTTATTTGGAGACGCATGCCGCTTGGGCGGAAGCGGGAGAGGAAGGCGCTGTGATGGTGCATTCCTCCACGCAGCATCCCTCCGAAATCCAGGCGATTGTCAGCGAGGTACTGCACCTGCCGCGCAATAAAGTCGTCGTGCAGGCCCCTCGCATGGGGGGTGGATTCGGCGGAAAGGAAACGCAGGGAAATGCTTTCGCCGCGCTCGTGGCGTTGGCGTCCGTGAAAACCAGCCGGCCGGTCCGTATCCAATTGGATCGCGACCTCGATATGAAACTGACCGGAAAACGGCATCCGTTTCATGCTGAATTTTCGATTGGTCACGATCGTGATGGCCATCTGCTCGCCGCGAAAGTGGAACTCGTGTCCGATGGCGGCTGGTCGCTCGATTTGTCCACGGCGATTTGCGATCGCGCGCTGTTTCACCTCGACAACGCATATTATATTCCCGCCGTGGATTTCAGCGGTCGCGTGGCGAAAACCAATGTGACTTCACATACCGCATTTCGCGGATTTGGCGGGCCCCAAGGGATGATCGTGATCGAGGAAGTGATCGATCGCGTTGCGCGACGCCTGGGTTTGCCGCCGGAGGTGGTACGTGAACGAAATCTCTATCACGGCACCGGAGAGACCAACCGGACGCACTACGCGGAAGACATCGGCGACAACCGGATTCAGGAGATCTGGCAGCAGGTGCTCACGAAGGCGGACTTTGCAGCGCGCCGGCAGGAGGTGGAGGCATGGAATGCGAGCCATCCGCACATGAAGCGCGGGCTGGCCGTGACCCCTGTGAAATTCGGAATTTCATTCACTCTTTCCCACTATAATCAAGCCGGTGCTTATGTGGTGATTTATTCCGACGGCACCGTGCAGGTGAATCACGGCGGTACGGAAATGGGTCAGGGGTTGCACACGAAAATTCTCGGCGTTGCGATGCGCGAACTCGGACTGCCGGCGGAAAATATCCGCCTCATGACGACGAGTACGGACAAGGTGCCGAATACCTCCGCGACGGCGGCGTCAAGTGGCGCCGACTTGAATGGCGCAGCCGTGGCAGCGGCGTGCGTGACCTTGCGTGAACGGCTCGCCGCGGTGGCCGCGCCGCTGTTGGGCATAGCGCCCGAGAAAATTGAGTTTTCCCGCGGTTGCGCGCTCGAGCGTGGCAATGACAAAAACAAAATGCCATTCGCCAAGGTGTGCGGTCATGCCTACGTGGCGCGGGTGAGCCTCGCGGCGGCGGGTTACTACCGGACGCCGGATGTGAAGTGGGATTGGACGACGGCGACCGGACGTCCCTTCCATTATTTTGCGTGTGGTGCGGCAGTCGCGGAAGTTGAGGTGGACGGATTCAATGGCATGCATCGCGTACGTCGCGTGGACGTCGTGCATGATGTCGGCGACTCGCTGAATCCCGGCGTGGATCGTGGTCAGATCGAAGGCGGTTTTGTGCAAGGCATGGGCTGGCTTACGCGAGAGGAATTGCGCTGGGATCAGGCAGGACGTTTGCTCACGCACAGCGCGAGCACGTATCAGATTCCGGCATTCAGCGATGCGCCGGTGGAATTCAACGTGACCCTGCTGCCGAAAGCGGCTCAACCGAACACGATTCACGGCAGTAAAGCGGTCGGCGAACCGCCGCTGATGCTCGCGTTCTCCGTGCGCGAAGCGATTCGCGATGCCGTGTCGTCATTTGGCAAAAAGGGTGGGGAAGTGCGACTGGCCTCGCCGGCGACCGGCGAAGCAATTTTCGCCGCGATTCAGTCGAGGACGATCCGCACGGCATAAATTTCCCAGACGGGAAGTTTAGCCACGAAAAGTCACGAAGAGCCGCTGTTTCGCCGCGATAATTTTCCGCGCGCCTATAGGCGCTTCACACACGCCCACTGGGCTCAGGATGATTTTTGTGACTTTTTGTGGCGAAAATTCTGTGTCTGAATCTGCCCGTCAATCCGCGATTCTCCTGAACCTGCAGGCGGAACGCCCGCAGCTACTTGCGGAGCACACCGTTTCGCTGATTGATTTATCCGTGCCGATCCGTCCAATCGGTGGTTGATTTTACCATCGGTAGACGAATCCCCACATGAAACAACTCGATCGATTCATTCAGCGCTGGCGCATGCGACAGGCGATGCGATTTATTCCCGCGAATGCACGGGTCATCGATATCGGGGCGCACGAAGGGGAATTGTTCAAGGCGCTCGGTTCGAAACTGGTGCGCGGCTTTGGTGTGGAGCCGTTGATCAATGAAAAATTTGACGGATTGAATTTTGTCATCGTGCCTGGATTTTTCCCCGCCGCGCGTCCGGAGAACAATAACTGGACCGTCGTCACCATGCTTGCGGTGCTTGAGCATATTCCGCGTGCCGCTCAGCCAGCACTCGCCCAAGCGTGTCACGAATTGCTGATCCCGGGTGGACGCGTGATTATCACAGTGCCGTCCAAAGCGGTGGATTATATCCTGGCGCTGTTGCGCTGGCTGCGTCTGATCGACGGAATGTCTTTGGAAGAGCACTACGGATTCGAACCCGCGGACACCGAAAAGATTTTCAGCATGCCCCGGTTCCGACTTCTTCATCGATACAAATTTCAATTGGGATTGAATCACCTGTTCGTGTTCGAACGAACGGAGTGAGCCCGCGAATCACGCGAATGCTGCGGTGAGTCATTCCTGTCTTATCGCAACGCATCTATCAGTATATTTCGTGCCCTTCGTGTGTTTCGTGGGCAATTCCGAAGCCTTGATCTCTATTCGCGTTTATTCGCGTGATTCGCGGGCGAACTCCGAAGTTTATCCCGTTCGCTCAGCAATTGCGCGGCAATGCTCAGAGCGATTTCGTGGGTTTGATTGGTGCCGAAGGGAAGCCCAATGGGACAGTGAAACTTCCGCGTGAGTTCCACCGGCACGCCGGCGGCGATCAGTTCACGACGAAGCACCTCGGCCTTCGCATCGCTACCGATGACGCCGATGTAGGGAAAATTCTTTTCCGTAAGCGCACGCTGCAATACTGGCCGATCGCTCGAATGGCCCTTGGTCAGGCACAGCACGAATGCATGGTCAGGAATTTGCGGCACGAGATCGGCGGGTTGGTTCGAATGTACGTAGCGGATGTTTCGTGCGCGGGGAAGGCGGTCGAGCCAGTCGCTTCGCGGATCGCACACGGTGAGCTGACAGTCGAGCGGTGCGAGCACCGGGACGAGGGCTTGAACGACATGACCCGCGCCGAAAATCCAAATCGGCCATTCGGCGCCCGCACCGCCGGCGGGATGTGATTCGAAGTAAAGTTTGACGGAACCTCCGCACGTCATGCCGACATCCCCTTTAAGCGTCCAATTGAAGAACGACGGTGTCATCGTTCCAGCACGAAGCATATCCGCTGCTACATCGATGGCTTTGGCTTCAATTTTTCCTCCGCCAACCGTCCCCGCATGCAAGCCCTGCGCGGTGACGAGCATTTTTGCGCCGGTATCCTGCGGCGTGCTACCCAGGGATTCGACAAGCACTACGAAAACAAACGCAGTCCCTTCGGATTTAAGGGCGACGAGCCGTTCGTAGAAAGTGGCATTGTCCATGGGCGATGAGAGTTGCCGGAGTAGAAGGCAGTTCTGCGTTCGGGGCGAGCTTGCGGTGAGGTTGGAAATGATTGGGCGTTGCCCGCTGGTGTTTGCGGTGGGCGGGAGCCGTCGCCGATGTGCCCCTCGACGGGCTCGGGGTCCTGAGCTTGTCGAATGGAGAAATCGGCGACCACCTCATCTTGGTTAGAAATGTAGGAGCGGCTTTATGCCGCGATCAGGACGTTCCGTCGCGGCATAAAGCCGCTCCTACATAAAACAGTCTCGCTACTTATTTTGCAGCAGGATCTGCGGCCAGCGGTGTGAGGGTCACGTGACGCAACTCAAAGGCCGTGCCCTCGAATTGAAAACCTACGCGACCAGCGTGCGGCGCAGCTTTCGTGATTTTGTTTTGCAGGACGCCGTTGATGGTCACCTCGATAATGTCGCCCTGACAAAGGATGTCGCACGTGTTCCATTCGCCCACCGGTTTTTCGCTATCCGCTGCGGTGTGCGCTTTGATCAAGGGGGCGGCGCCCGGAGCGCTGGTCAGTGGTTCTGCAAATGTGGCCCCAGCCATCGGCAACAAGTCGCCGACATTTTTGTTTTTCGTCTGAATCTGCATGCTGAGTGGCCAAGCTCGGTCTTTGGGGCCTGAGCTGATATGAACCAGCACGCCGCCATTGCCAGGTTTGCCACTCCAGCGCCATTCAGCGTGAAGCCGATAGTTTTCGTAGCTTGCGATCGTGCTCAGAAACCCGACGGGCAGGCCTTTTGCTGCGATTACACCGTCCGGCAAAAATTTACAGACCTCATGGAGGTCAGCGGCTGGCGTCGCCACCAACTCCCATCCGTCGAAGTCGGGAGCGCTAAAGAGGTCGGCGGCGGATACGCTTGAGACTAGAGAAATCGACAAAGCGAGGCAACAGAGTGGCGGGTTGAGAAAGCGCATTACTCAAGTTGGCAGGAATTTCGGCGCACGTGGAGAGCAATCTGGCTGGATTTTACAGTCAAGTGACGGAAATCGTGTCACGACTTGTGGAACTTGGTGGTCGAAGCGTTCCGACGAACGGTATTACCGCTGACGCCGGTGCGCGGCGGTCAGCGCCTGGGCGATGGCACTTTCGACTTTGCTGCGGGCGTGGTGGAGGTTTTGCGTCAGAAAATGGCGAGCCTTCGCGAGGTCTTTTTTCTCCAAGGCCTTTAGGATTTTAAGATGTTCGCTCGCCGTGGTGCGGATGCGCTCGGGCGTGGTGGCAACGACGAGGCGGACGAAGCGAAGGCGTTCATTGGTGTCTTCCAGTGAGTCGATCACGTAGGGGTTGCCCGCGGCTCTTGCGAGATCGAGATGGAAGGCTTCGTCGGCTTGGACGAGAGCCATGCCGTCGATGGCATCGCGTGGGCTGACGTTTTCCAGCGGTTCCCAATAGGCGCGCTGACGGGCCAGAAGATCGGCTGGGAGCCCGCGGGGGGCGAGGGTGTCGATCACGAACAACTCGAGCGCGAGACGAAAATCATAAAGGTGATTGATGCGTTCGGCATCGGGTTGTTGGACGAAGCAACCCCGGTTCGGGACCTGGTCGACGAGACCCTGTTCGGCCAGTGCGCGCAACGCCTCACGGACTGGGATCCGACTGGCCGAGAGTTCGTCGCACAATTCCTGTTCACCGAGATGATGTCCGGGCGGGTAGTGCCAGTGAAGGATACGTTCCCTCAACTTTTGCTGGATTTGCAGTCCCAAGCTACCGGGTGACCTTCGCACAATGCGGGCTGACTTCGTAGCCGGGACGGAGGGAGGCATGACCCGAATTAATGGCTGGGGCATCTCGCATGCAATGCCGAACACAAAAACCATTGCGCATAGAGTATACAATATTGTATACAATCTGGCATGGCCGCTGCTCGAAATGGTGGGACGCTACGAAGTTCATTTCCACCGTTTCGACTACATGACCGCTACACCTTGCATCCGGATTTCATCCCGCGCCCAACGGCTTTGGCCGATTGTGGCGCTTTATTCCAGCTTTGTCTGCTGCGCGCTCCACGCCGCTGATTCCGATCCCGTGGTCACACTCGACAAATTCACCACGAGCGCCAGGGCGGCGGACGTCTATGACGTGCTGCCCGAACGCGAAAGCTCAAGTGTCTTTGGCACCTCCCGCAGCCAGCAGGATACGCCGCGTTCCGTAACGCTGGTCGAAAGCACGCTGATTGATTTGTACGGCATTCATACGGTCAACGACTTCGTGGCCGTCACGGCCGGTACGTTCACTGGAAACTACTTTGGAGTGCCCGGCGCGCTCGACGTGCGGGGCGAGCGCGCAGACAATTTCTTTCGCGGCTTCCGTCGCATTGAAAACCGCGGCAACTTCCCGACGCCCATCGCGGGCACGGACTACGTTGAGATCATCAAGGGACCGCCGCCACCGGTTTACGGTGGTGGAAAAGTCGGTGGCATCCTCAATTTTATCCCGAAGACCGCGAAAAGTAAGACGGCAAAGTTTATCGACAAGCCGGTGGGAACTCTCACCACTACGGTCGGCACCTACGGCAAGAAACTCGCGAGCATCGAATTTGGCACGCCGTTCTCGCTGGCTGGAAAACAGTCGGGCGCCTACGTGTTTCTCGAGCGAGAAGACTCGAAGGGTTACTATCACGACATCTATAACAAGGACACGCTCCTGCAACTCGCGGTCGACACTGAGCTTTCAGACAGCGTCCTGCTTGAATACGGCGGCATGGCGCAATGGGCCAACCTGAATCAAAGCCTCGGCTGGAATCGTGTCACGCAAGCCATGATCGATGGCGACGGCGTCTATCTCGCCGGTCATCCCACCTTGAATCTCGATACCAATCACGACGGATTCCTCTCTCCTTTGGAAGTGGGCCCGTACTCGCTTGAACAATTTGCTTTCGCCAATCCTTTTCCGGTTGGCGCACTCAGCGCGAATCAAGTCGCGGCGTTTGCACTCGATCCGGCCTCGGTGCACACCGTGCGGCTGAGTCACCATCAGGTGCAGGCCGAATCGATCGATTTTTCAAAGACTGACGCGCTGACCGGCTTCTTTGATGTCACGAAAACCTTTCCCAACGAGGCGACACTTAAGAACCAGTCGTTCTATGATTCGATGAACCACACGAAGTATTCGAGTTATGGATTCACGGCGGATTACACGGATGTGGTTTTCGAAAACAAGACCACCTTTCATTACAAGTTTGAGCCGCGGAAGGGCACGATTGTGGATAATCTTTTCGGTGCTTCGTATCGCTACACGAGCGGGGATGAACGCGAATCGCGCGGTCGTGGTTATCAGGTACTGGATCGTCGCGATATTTCCGCCGGTGCGACGGCAAACGATCGATTTGAAGGCGCGCAGACCGGAACGGGGAATGTGCCGTATAACTGGCGTCAGATCGGGACCTCCTCGGACTTCGGGATATTTGGTCTCATCGATACGACTTTTGCCGAGCGCATCAGTTTGATCCTGAGTGGCCGGTGGGATGCCTATCGTGCCACGACGAATGGTACGGACTTGAATGGTGTTTTCGCAAAAGTGACCGGCAGCGACAGCGCCTTCACTTATAATGCCAGCGTGAGCTACAAGGCGGAGAACGGATTGACGCCGTACTTTACTTACGCCGAGTCAAGTTACGTGGAATTGGGGCAGGGCGGCATGATCGATCGGCTCAATCTTGCAGGCGGCACGTGGCTTCAGGATTCCAAAATAGCCGAAGGCGGCATCAAGGGAACCTTGTTGGAGAAGCGTCTGTACGCCACCCTGGCTTACTATGAGCAGCAGAAAACGGCATTTAACACCCAGGCCGGTACGTTTGATAAATATAAGTCGAAGGGAACGGAGCTGGAAATTCGCTACGCTCCCACCAAGAGCTTGAGTTTCACGGCAGCAGGCACGGTGCAAAAAACCACACTGCTGAATTCGCCATTCTTCCTTGGGGTCACCCCGTCGTATCTCGGACTTGATCCTGCGAAATCCTATGGCGGACGTTTCGTGGCGGTGGGCGGTTTGATTGGAGTACCGACCGGTTTGGAGACGCCGACCCCACGTAAAGTGTTCTCGCTCGGTGGGACTTACACGGCTCCTCAAGGATGGGGCTTCTCGCTTGGCGGGTCATATGTATCGTCGATGTTCGCCGGTTATCTTCAGCAAATCCGGCTTCCGTCCTATTTCATCACCCGCGCCGCCATTTTCTACAACAAGGGCCACTGGTCGGCGCGGCTGAACGGTACGAACATTCTCAACGAGAAATATTACACGCCCCAGTTCCTCTTCTGGGATACGTTTATCAGTCCCAGTCAGGGACCAACTGCTGAACTTACCGTCGCTTACAAATGGTGACCTGATACAAATTTCTTCCTCTGCCGCGGACTTTGCCGCGGCGGAGCTTCCCAACCCCGGCCCGCTAGCTGCTTACCCCTGTTACGATGCCTACCATCAATGATCCGGCTATTTGCGCGGAAATCTCCGTGCTGCACGATGCCTACGAGGCGGCGCTCGCGGCGAATGACGCGGCGGCGCTCGTGAACTTCTTCTGGTCGTCGCCACATGCGGTACGGTTCGGAATCGCCGAGCATCTCTACGGCGCTGATGCCATTGCGGCCTACCGCCAGAATCATCAGCTCGTTTTTACTGAGCGTAAATTGCTCCAGCGGGTCATTGTGGCGGTCGGACAAGATACGGCATCGGTGATGTGCGAAATTTCGCAGAAGGTATCCGGGTTTCCACGTCACAGCCGCCAGTCGCAGGTTTGGGTGAAATTTCCGGATGTCGGTTGGAAGATTGTCGCCGCACACGTGTCCAATCCCCTCGCGCCCGTGTCGACAAACTGGGAGAATTATGTGGACCAAGCAGCGGGTGCACTCGGACTTCCGTTATCACCCGCGCACCGACTCGGTGTGGCGGCGCAGCTTTCGCGGACCGCGGCGATTGCCGTCCCACTGCTTGATTTTCCGCTTCCGGTTACTTCCGAACCCGCGCCGGTATTTACCGCATGAATCTCGCGCAATCCACGGCATTGGAAATTTCCGCGGCGGTTCGGGCTGGTCGCATCTCGGCGCGTGTTGTCGCTGAAGATGCCCTGGCCCGAATCGCCGCGACTCACTCACGTCTGAATGCGTTCACCACCGTGACTTCTGCCCGCGCGCTCGCCGAAGCCGACGCGGTCGATGCAGCGTTCGTCTCCGGTCGGGATCCCGGCGCGCTCGCGGGCGCGCCCTATGCGGTGAAGAATCTGTTTGATCTTGCCGGCGTCGTCACGGTCGCCGGTTCGAAAATCAACCGGGGTCTTCCACCAGCGTTGGTTGATGCCACTGCCGTGAGCAAACTTCAATCGGCAGGCGCGGTGTGTGTCGGGGCACTTAATATGGGCGAATACGCGTATGATTTTGTGACCGAAAATGCCCACGACGGCGCCACGCGAAATCCTCGCGATGAAACGCGTTCGGCGGGGGGCTCGTCGGGCGGATGCGGCGCGGCGGTCGCAGCTGGTCTCGTTTCATTTTCGATTGGCACCGATACCAACGGCTCGATTCGCGTGCCGTCGTCATTCTGCGGTATCTGGGGACTCAAACCCACCTATGGCCGCCTCTCGCGAGGAGGATCGTTTCCATTTGTCGACAGTCTCGATTGCATTGGACCCTTTTCACGTTCGGTGTCCGATCTGGCGGCGAGCTATGATGCGATGCAGGGAGCCGATCCGCGGGATCACGCGTGCGCTCCACGTCCAGTGGCCCCGACCCTGAGCGGCTTGGAAGGCGGGCTGAATGGCCTGCGCATTGCGATGCTCGATGGTTATTTTTCGCAAGGTGGCGAGCCCCAGGTGCACGCGGCGGTGGCGCAGGTGGCGGCCGGACTGGGTGTGACGCGGCGGGTGGAGATTCGCGAGGCGGCGCTGGCGCGGTCGGCGGCGTTTCTTATCACGTCAGCAGAAGCGGGTCGGCTTCATCTGAATAATCTTAAAACACGAGCCGATGATTTTGATCCCGGAATTCGGGATCGTTTTCTCGCAGGAGCGTTGCTTCCTGCCAGCTGGTATCTCCAAGCGCAGAAATTCCGGCATTGGTTTCAAGAACGTATGCGTGAGCTGTTTCGCGAGTACGATGTACTGCTGGCGCCAGCGACGCCCGTGTCGGCGACAAAGCTTGGACAGCAGGAAATGACGGTGAATGGACAGACGATGCTCGTTCGACCGAATCTGGGATTGTTCACGCAACCGATCTCTTTTGTTGGACTGCCCGTGGTCGCAGCGCCTGTTCAGACCGCTGGTGCAATGCCGGTGGCGGTCCAACTTATCGCCGCGCCATGGCGTGAGGCGGAACTTCTGCGAGTGGCCCGCGTGCTCGAGCACCGGGGAATTTGCTGCGCTCCCACCGCACTTCTTGTTCCATGACTTCCCGAAGCACCATTCCGATCACGGCCAAGCCGTATGATTTCAATCTGGACCTGTCGGCGTGCGCGCTCGTGATTATCGACATGCAGCGCGACTTCCTGGAGCCAGGCGGATTTGGTGAGGCGCTGGGCAACGATGTTTCGTTGCTGCGGCGGGCGATTGCGCCGATTGAAAAATTGCTGGCCGCGTGGCGGGCGCGCGGACTGCTGGTCGTGCATACCCGCGAAGGTCACAGGCCCGATCTTTCCGATCTGCCGGCGGCGAAAAACCGTCGCAACGTCGGGGGACGCGGCATTGGCGACGCGGGCCCCATGGGACGATTGCTCGTGCGCGGTGAAGCGGGCCACGCGATCATTCCGTCGCTCGCTCCACATAAGGGTGAAATCGTCATCGATAAACCCGGCAAAGGCGCGTTCTGGGCGACTGAGCTTCACGCCGATCTGCAGGAAAATAAGATCCGCCAACTCATCGTAACGGGTGTCACCACGGAGGTGTGCGTTAATACTACCGTGCGCGAGGCCAACGATCGCGGCTATGAATGTCTGGTGGTCGAAGATTGCGTCGCTTCTTATTTTCCCGAGTTACATGCGGCGGCACTCGCAATGGTTATGGCCCAAGGTGGAATCTTTGGTTGGATTTCGCAGTCTGAGAAAATTCTGAAGGCACTGGGTTGAGGGCCGGAAGAAATGGCCAAGACTAACATCCTATCGATGCGTCAATCATCACGATTCTTTGCAAGAGCGGCCTTGCGCCGCGATTCGTTTCTGTTGCCACGTTCGGATCGCGGCATAAAGCCGCTCCTACATCAGAACGGAACGGTGTCCTTCGAATTCGCCGAAACGTGTGCAACAACGTCGGGCTTCACAAAGCGCTGTCCGCCATTTACTGATCTTACGTTCACTCGTTCCTGACCGACACTTTTCCATGACGACCATCGCCAAACCACGAATCTGGGTGCCGGGAGATTGGAATGCATTTTTTGGTTTCGGCACCAATCTCCTCGTCAATGTTCTGACTCTCACCGGACTGTTGCGGTTCGTCATCCAGATGCCCGACGATTTGGTGTTCGGACGGATTCTGCCGGCAGTCGGACTGACGCTTTGCCTGTCGACCTGCTATTACGGATGGCTCGCGTATGACGTCGCGCGGAAGACGGGCCGCAATGATGTATGTGCGTTGCCCTCGGGTCCGGGAGTGGGGCACATGTTTATCGTCGTTTTTGTCGTGATGCTGCCGATCAAGCTGCGCACCGGCGATCCGATCAAGGCTTGGGAGGCCGGACTAACCTGGGTTTGTATTCAGAGCGTGGTGTTGGTGATCGGCGGTTTTATCGGACGCTGGGTAAGGAAAGTGACTCCGCGCGCGGCGTTGCTTGGCACGCTGGCGGGAGTTTCGATCACGTTCATCTCGATGCGGCCCGCGCTCCAGATGTACCTGACGCCATTCATCGGTCTCGTATGTTTTGTGATTCTGATGGTGAACTGGTTTGGTGGGGTGCGTTACTTTCGCGGTATTCCGGCGGGTCTGGTGGCGATCGCGGTAGGAACCCTGGTCGCGTGGGGATCGAATATTTTCGACCTCAACTATGGGGGGCTTTCATTGAGTGGTCTCACCGCGTCGCTGGCGAATTTTGGATTCCGGGTTCCACTGCCAGCGTTCGGTCATGTATTTTCGGGCTTCGAGTTTCTCGGAGTGCTGCTGGTCACGGCAATTCCGTTTGGGCTCTACGATTTGGTCGAGGCGATCGATAACGTGGAAAGCGCGGCCGCGGCGGGTGATAGTTTTCCCACGACCAAGGTGCTCGCCGCCGACGGATTAGTCAGCCTGCTGGGAAGTTTGATGGGCAACCCATTTATCCTCGCGGTCTACATCGGTCATCCCGGTTGGAAGGCAATGGGCGGCAGGGTGGGGTATTCGGTGGCGACGGGAATCATGATTTTGGTGCTTTGCTGGTTCGGGATTGTGCCGGTGATTTTGGCGCTCGTGCCGGTCGTCGCGATTCTGCCGATTTTGCTCTATATCGGGATGCTGATTGGCTCGCAGGCTTTTCAGGAAACGCCGCGACGTCATGCACCGGCCATCGTGCTCGCGTTCGTGCCGAACGTGGCGGCGTGGGCGCTCGCGCAAGTGAAAGGCGCGTTAAGTGCGGCGGGCGTTACTTCCGTCGATGACGCGTTACAGGCTAAAATGGCTGGTGAGGGAGTGCTTTTTCATGGGTTGGAAATCATGGGTGGCGGTGCGGTGCTCGCAGGATTGGTCCTCGCAGCAATGGCCGTCTTTATCATTGAAAGGCAATTATGGCGGGCCGCGGCGTTTGCCGGAGTGGGCTCGATCCTGACGTTTTTTGGTTTCATGCACGGAGAGCGGATTGGCTTTGCCCAGTCGCCTCAAGTGGCGGCCAGTTATCTGGCGGTGGCCATTTTCCTGGCGGGGTGCGCGAAATTCGCTCCGGGGACACCGCTACCGCCCGAAACGGCGTCTGGTCATCACTGACCGGCCTGGCGAAAAGCAGGCATTGCGCGGAAAAATGACTTGTCCGGCATGCGACGTGCTCGCATTTATGCGTAACACGCTCTATCAAAATCGTAACACGTTTCCCCATGTATCTTCACCGCCGCCTCACCTGTCTCACGGTTCTTGCTCTCACTGCGCTGTCTTCGGTGCTCAATGCTGCCCCCATCAAAATCGCCTACAGCGACTGGCCGGGTTGGGTCGCTTGGGAAGTTGCCATCCAAAAAGGCTGGCTGAAGGACGCGGGCGTCGATGCCGAATTCCTCTGGTTTGAATATGGTCCGTCCATGGAAGCTTTTACCGCGGGCAAGGTCGACGCCGTCATGGTCACCAATGGCGATGCTTTGGTGACGGGTGCGAATGGGGCCAAGAACACTATCGTCATGCTCACCGATTACAGCAACGGCAACGATATGATCGTGGCGAAGCCGGGCATCAAATCCCTCAAGGACCTAAAAGGTAAAAAAATCGGGCTCGAGGTCGGTTTGGTCGAACACTTGATGTTGTTGAATGCGTTGAAGAAAATCGGTTTGTCCGAGGCGGATATTGAAATCGTCAACACGCCCACCAACCAAACTCCGCAAGTGCTGGCTTCGGGTCAGGTCGATGCCATTGCCGCCTGGCAGCCGAATGCAGGACAGGCTTTGACAGCGCTGGCGGGTTCCACGGCGATTTATACGAGTGCCGATGAACCCGGTTTGATCTACGACACGATCACCGTTTCCCCGCAGAGTCTCGCGCAGAACCGTGCCGCTTGGGTGAAGCTCGTTTCCGTTTGGGACAAGACGCTCGCCTACATTAAAGATCCCGCGACCAAGGACGATGCGCTTAAAATCATGGCGGCACGGACCGGTTCCACGCCGGCGGATTATGCAGCGTTTCTTAACGGAACACATTTCCTTACTTTGGCGGAGAGCGCAAAAATTATCACGGGTTCCGACAAGGGTTTTAAGTCGCTCGCCGGTTCCTCGTCGGTGGCGAATGACTTCAATGTGAAAAACGCGGTCTACAAGGAGTCCCAGGATGTTTCCTCCTATATCGACGCCAAAGTCACCGCAGAGGCTCTCGTCTCCGGGAAAAAATAATCGACGGCCCGCCCTGAGCGGGCTCTTTTTTGATCATGTCGCGCACCCGGTGGTTTGTGATTGGCAAGGAGCTGTCTCCGCGGGTGCGCATGGTCTTAACTCTGTTTTCGTTTTTGCTGCCGCTCATCGTGTGGGCCTTGGTCAGCTACGTGCCGTTCCTCTGGCATCCTCTGATCCGGGTGGCATCGCCGGGCGACGTCAGTTGGTTTAAGCCGGGCCTGCTGGTTGACCGTGCGGCATTTGCCGAGGAAAATGCGAAGGTTGCGGCTGCCGGCGGGAAAGTCGCGGACGGCACGCGAGCCAACCCCGTATTTCTTCCGGCGCCGCACGAAGTCGCGAAGGCGTTCTATACCGCGTTTAACACCAAGCCGCTGTTGCGCGGTGATCTCTGGCTTCATGAAAGTCTGGCGCTGAGTATCAAAACCATTTTCTGGGGCTTTGTGCTTTCCTCGCTCGTTGGAGTTCCTTTGGGCATCCTCTGCGGCGCGTACGCTCTGATCGCGAGGCTCGGGGAACCGGTAATCGATTTCATTCGTTACATGCCCGCACCGGCTTTCGGCGCGCTCTCAGTCGCAGTGCTGGGAATTTACGAGGCGCCCAAGATAGCGATCATTGTTGTCGGCACCTTTTTTCAACAGGTGCTGGTTATCGCCAATACCGTCAGACGCCACGACCCCGCGCTGGTCGAGGCGGCGCAAACGCTCGGGGCGCGTCCAATGCAATTGCTGCTGAGAGTGATTGTGCCGAGTTGTATCGTCGATCTCTACAATGATCAGCGCATCCTGTTGGGATGGGCCTGGACCTACTTGATCGTGGCGGAGGTAGTGGGAGTGAGCAGCGGCATCACCTTTTTCATTAACCAACAGGCGAAGTATCGGAATTTCGATAACGTTTACGCTGCGATTATTATAATTGGAGTCATCGGGCTCGCGACCGATCAAGCGCTGGCTTTCATCGGCCGTCGCATTTTTGCGTGGAAGAATCCAGGTACGAGCCGCTGGCCCGCAATTTTTGCCCGGTTGCTTCCAGCTCGTCCCGTGGTTTTGGTCACCGAAGCTCCCAGTTCACCGACCCCGCCATCATGAGCGCGTCTATCGACTTAACTTTGCCGGATTATCGCACACAGGTCCCTGCGGTGGCGGACCGGTTTCGACGGATAAAAGAACGGCCGGTAGTGCTCGAGATCGACCGCTTGGGCAGACAGTTCGCGGGAAACAATGGAACTGTTACCGCGCTGCGCGATATCTCCCTGAAAATTCACCGGCGTGAATTGGTGTGCGTGATCGGTCCTTCGGGATGCGGGAAGTCCACCTTGATCCGGATTATTGCGGGGCTCGACGAACCCACTTCCGGACGAATGCTCGTGGATGGCAAGGAGACGAGCGGGCCTTGTCCGGAGCGCGGCATGGTTTTTCAAGGCTATACGCTGTTCCCCTGGCTCACCGTGCGGCGCAATGTGATGTTTGGTCTTGAGATGGCTGGCATGGACACGTCCCAGGCAGAAAGTGAAGCCCTGCAATGGATCGATCTGGTTGGACTCGCGCGTTTCAAGGATTCCTATCCTGCGCAACTTTCGGGTGGGATGAAGCAACGCGTGGCCATCGCTCGCGCGTTGGCGCCGAATCCGCGGGTGCTGCTGATGGACGAACCATTTGGCGCGCTCGACGCGCAAACTCGCGCCCAGATGCAGGCGCACCTTCTGGAAATCTGGCGCAATGTGGATGTGACGATTTTGTTCATCACCCACGATCTCGATGAGGCGATCTTTCTGGCGGACCGGATTATTGTGCTCAAAGCGAATCCTGGCGAAGTTCAGGAAATTATCGAAGTTCCAGTCCCGCGGCCCCGCCATCCGTCGCAGTTTACCTCGCCGGAGTTTCTGGCGACCCGACGCCGCGTTGATGCGTTAATCCATCCGCCTTCCGTGCAAGGGCCGATGGAAAAACTGCCGATAGTGCGATTAACCCAGGCAGGCGACGACGTGGAGTAATCATGCACCCCGCCGTTTTACCGCTGGCCGAATTCCACGCTTCACCTAAATTGCCCGGCTCCTCCATGTCCCGCCGAAAACCCAGTCTTGCCCGTTTCAGTGTTTCCCTGCCTTCCGACCTGCTCGATGAGCTCGACGACATGGTGTTGCAGCGCAAACTTCCGAACCGGTCACACGCAATCGCCGAGATGGCCCGCGAGCAGTTGACCGAGCATGCCAGGGAAGAGGGGACCAAGAGCATGGCGGGAACCATCAGCCTCGTTTACGATTATCGGAAGCGAAACCTCCAACGGAAGCTCGCGGACATCCAGCACGAGAACTATCTCATGGTCGTCACCTCGACGCACGTCCATCTAGAGCACCACCACTACCTTGAGGTGTTGCTGGTGCAGGGACCCGCCCGCGAACTCCGCCAGCTTGCCGATACCCTTGCCGCCTGCAAGGGAGTGAAACACGCCAAACTCAGTCTCACTGCCACCGCGATGCCGCCGTTGCTGTGAAGTAACCGCGCGCTTCAATCCATTTGCCACGTTTCCAGTTGCTGACTTCTGCTCTGCGCTTGACGTAACACGAATATAAACAAACGTAACACATTGCTTCATGGACGTCGTCATCAATAATTCTCCGGCCGCCGCCTTGTTTACGAAAACCCTGACCCACTCCGGTTTATGGTCGGGTGTGATTTCCCGTGGCAAAACACTTCGACTGACCGCGTTGGAAGCTGGAGCCAATGTGGGGATGTTGCTCTACAACGCTGACGTGCCGGGCGAACGCTACAACCTCCCTGATACACTCAAGGGACAGCACATTTTTTATCTCAGGCATCCGTATTGTCTGCATTCCGACATGGGACGCGTGTTGGCGTCGATCGCGGCTGATACGGTGGGCTGGCACGACACGGTGTGTGGCGCATCTGATTCCAAATTAGTTGCCGCCAAGTACGGTGATAAAAATTATCAGACCGCTCGAAACGATTATCACCGCAATGCGCGCGATTCATTTTTGATCGAGCTGACGAAATGGGGACTGGGACCACGTGACCTCGTGCCGAACCTGAATTGGTTCAGCAAGGTGATATCCGACGACGCAGGGAAACTGACGTTCGTGCCCAGTAATTCCAAAGTGGGGGATTTCATCGAGCTGCGTTTTGAAATGAATACGCTGGTGGTGCTCAACACCTGCCAGCATCCACTCGACCCCGATTCGCAGTATCATCCACGCGACGTTCGCCTCGAAGTTTTTCGTGCCGCGCCAGTCTCCGCTGATGATGTTTGTCGTCGGTCGCGTCCGGAAAATGAGCGCGCGTTTATCAACACCGAAAACTACAATGCGCTCCGTTGGTAGGGCGGATTATCCTTAATCCGCCGCGTCCATATTCGAACATCCCATCTTCCCAGAGCGGCGCGATAACCCGCCCTACCTTCAATCTCGATGACCACCAGCATGCTCACTCCCGCTGACGCGATTTACCGGCATATCATTCCGGCAGGCGATCCTTGGACCCACGAAATCAAGCGCGGGCAAGTCCTGCGCATCGTGGACGTGGAAGGAAATCAGGCGGCGGACACGCTTTTCTACGATGCGCACGATCCGGCCAACCGCTATAGTGCCTCGGATACGATCCGGCGACAGGCCGCGCTTTATCTCAGCACGGGCACAAAATTGATTTCCACGATGGGTGACGAATTGCTGACAATCGTCGCGGATACTTGCGGCCGGCACGACACCCTCGGCGGCGCCTGTTCCCGGGAGAGCAACACGATGCGATACTCACTCGACAAGGAGTACATGCACGCCTGTCGCGACAGTTTTATCTGCGGTGTGCACGCATGGAGTCCGGACCTCGGCAAGCGTGACATCACCTGTAATATTAATTTCTTCATGAACGTGCCTGTCACACCCGACGGCCGCCTTACCTTCGCCGACGGCGTCTCCGCTCCCGGCTATTACGTTGAGCTACGCGCCGAGCGCGACGTGGTGTGTGTCCTCTCCAACTGCCCGCAACTCAACAATCCCTGTAACGCGTATAATCCTACGCCGATCGAGGTTCTGATTTGGGCCGCACAGGCGGAGTAGTTGGCAGTTGGTAATTTGTATTTTGTGAAAACATCCGAACACCTACGTTCCAAGCGAACGAAGATAAGCGTTCAAGGTTGGCAGCAGTTCTTTCAGCAGACGTTGCAGTGGTGCTCTTTGGTCTTTTGTCAGCAGCCCGCGTTTGTCCGCACGACGAAGGAAGTGCCGAACTTCGTAGAGCGATCCTCGTGCCGTGCGGATGAAACGCTGGTGGTCTACCGGCGAAGCGCGGCCGTACCCCTCGGCAATATTTGCGCCGACACTGTCAGCGGCTCTTACGAGCTGGTGACCAACGGTGCTCTTCGGAAACGGCTCCCATCCGGCAACTGCGGTCCACACCAGATCGGCCAGCTCTTCCGCCATGGCATATACTCTCAGTTCTTCGAGCGCAAATTTAGCCATAGGTTATCGGTTATCAGCGATCGGCGCAATTACCAACTGCCAACTACCAACTTCGTTCCCCTTTGTTCACAAAAGTCTTAATCGCTAATCGTGGGGCTATTGCCTGCCGCGTTATTCGTACGCTTCGCAAAATGGGCGTGAAGTCTGTCGCGGTTTATTCCGATGCGGACAAGCACTCCCTGCATGTGCAGCAGGCGGATGAATCGATCCACATCGGACCGGCTCCTGCCGCGCAAAGTTATCTCGATGGAGATAAAATCATCGCGGCCGCGAAAACCGTCGGTGCACAGGCCATTCATCCGGGTTACGGATTCCTCTCTGAGAATCCCGCTTTTTCCGATGCGTGTGCCGCGGCGGGTTTGGTGTTTATCGGTCCGACCGGTGACCAGATGCGGATGTTCGGACTCAAGCATGCGGCACGGGCCATTGCGCAACAACACAACGTGCCACTGCTGCCGGGATCGGAATTGTTGCGCGATGAAGAACAGGCGCACGCGGAAGCGACTCGCATCGGTTTCCCCGTAATGTTGAAAAGCACGGCGGGCGGTGGCGGTATCGGCATGTCACTCATTCGTAAACCGGGCGAGCTCTCAACCGCGTTTGCCGCGGTCGGCCGGCTTGCAAAGAATAATTTCAAAGAGGGCGGAATCTTTCTCGAAAAATTTGTCGAGCATGCGCGTCATATTGAGGTGCAGATTTTTGGCGACGGCAAAGGCCACGTCGTTTCCGTCGGCGAGCGCGATTGCTCGGTCCAGCGCCGCAACCAAAAGGTGATTGAGGAAACTCCGGCACCCGGACTGACCGCGGCCCAACGCTCCCAGTTGCTCGAATGCGCCGCCCGATTGGGTGCTGCCGCCGGCTATCAAAACGCCGGGACCGTTGAATTCGTCTACGATAATGCCACGGGAAATTTCTATTTTCTAGAGGTTAATACGCGGTTGCAGGTGGAGCATGGCGTCACTGAGGAAGTGGCCGGCATCGATCTGGTCGAATGGATGCTGCTTGCCGCTGCGGGCGAGCTCGATTTGTCCGATTGGCAGGGGACATCGCAGGGCGCGTCGATTCAGGTGCGCGTGTATGCCGAGGACCCAGGCAAAAATTTTCAACCTGCCGCTGGCACTTTAGCCGACGTGCATTTCGCGACCTCGGCACGCATTGAAACCTGGGTCGAGCGGGGTACTGAAGTATCTGCGTTCTACGATCCACTACTGGCTAAGATCATAATTAAGGGCAGCGACCGTGAGGAAGCGTTGCACCGGCTGGATGTCGCTTTGGCCGATACCCGGCTTCACGGGCTCGAAACGAATCTCGCTTATCTTCAGCAAATTGTCGCTTCCGAAGGTTTTCATCGCGGAGGTGTGACGACGAAATATCTTAACACACTGCCGTATACTCCATCGACGGTCGATGTGCTCGAAGGTGGCACGCAAACCACGGTGCAGGATTATCCGGGACGTTTGGGGTATTGGGATGTGGGCGTCCCGCCGTCAGGCCCGATGGACGGTCGCTCGTTTCGTCTGGCGAATCGGCTCGTGGGAAATCCGGATACGGCTGCCGGGCTTGAACTCACTGTGCAAGGTCCGTCGCTCCGGTTTAATACGACGGCAGTGATCGCGCTCACCGGAGCGACCATGCCAGCGACACTCAACGGAAAACCGATTGCTTATCATCGTGCGCTGCGAGTGAAGGCGGGGCAGACGCTTCGTTTAGGTGCGATTGAAGGAGCCGGGTTGCGGACCTATCTCGCGATCCGACACGGTTTCGATGTGCCAGATTATCTAGGCAGCAAGGCAACCTTTACGCTGGGGCTCTTCGGCGGCCATGCGGGCCGCGCCTTAAGAGCGGGCGATGTTCTCCGCATCAACCGAAGCACGGCAGCGGGCGTAACCGATGACGCCGCCTTGTTGCGCGCTCCGGTGAGCATTCATCCACCGCTCACCCGTGAATGGGAAATTGGCGTGCTATACGGTCCGCATGGGGCGCCGGATTTTTTCACGCAGGAAGACATCGGCGTACTTTTCAGTTCAGCATATGAAGTGCATTACAACTCGGCGCGCACCGGAGTTCGTTTGATAGGTCCGAAACCACAATGGGCGAGGCGCGATGGCGGCGAAGCGGGTCTGCATCCGTCGAATATTCACGATAACGCTTACGCAATTGGAGCCATCGATTTCACCGGCGATATGCCGATTATTTTGGGTCCGGATGGTCCGAGCTGCGGCGGTTTTGTGTGTCCTGCGACGATTGCTCAGGGAGAACTTTGGAAGATGGGGCAATTAAAGCCCGGTGATAAAGTTCGATTTCGTGCGCTCACTGCGGAAGAAGCACGCATTGCCGCCACCGCACAGGACGCCGAGATCGAGTCGCTGCTTCCTGCGCGGCGGTCTAAACAATCGAAAATCGAAAATCGAAAATCCAAACTTACGTCCGAACCTGCGATCCTCCATCAAATCGCTGAGCGACCCGACGCCCCTGCCGTCTGCTACCGTCGCGCCGGCGATTCCTATCTGCTCGTGGAATATGGCCCACTGATGCTCGACATCGCGCTACGCATGCGCGTTTACGCGCTGCAATCCTGGCTCGAGCGGCAACACATTCCGGGATTGGTTGATCTCACGCCGGGCATTCGCTCGCTGCAGCTCCATTTCGATTATCGACTGCTGCCACTGGAGCGGTTGATGGAAATTTTGCTACGTGCAGAAAGTGAGTTGCCCGCCGTCGACAATATCGAAGTTCCGTCGCGCATTGTGCACCTACCGCTTTCGTGGGAAGACGAATCCACGTTGCTCGCGATTCGCAAATATATGCAAATTGTGCGCAAGGACGCGCCATGGTGTCCGAGCAACATCGAATTTATCCGCCGGATTAACGGGCTCGAGTCAGTGGACGAAGTGCATCGCATTGCTTTTCAGGCGAGCTATCTCGTTCTCGCCCTTGGCGACGTTTATCTTGGCGCGCCGGTGGCAACGCCGGTCGATCCGCGTCACCGCCTCGTCACGACGAAATATAATCCCGCCCGCACCTGGACGCCGGAAAATGCGGTGGGTATCGGCGGCGCTTATCTTTGCGTGTACGGTATGGAAGGCCCGGGTGGCTATCAATTCATCGGCCGGACCTGTCAGATGTGGAATCGCTACAAACAGACGGTGGAATTTACGGATGGGCGCCCGTGGCTCCTGCGCTTCTTCGATCAGATTCGTTTTTATCCGGTGTCGAATGCCGAGCTGACGAAATTCCGGGAGGATTTTCCGCAGGGCAAGGTGCAGCTGAAGATCGAAGAAACCAAATTCCGACTGAAGGATTACCAGAAGTTCCTCGTGGATAATTCCGGCACCATCACCGCTTTCAAAACCCAACAGCAAGCCTCGTTTGAAGCAGAGCGGAAGCGTTGGGAAGAAAGTGGACAGCTCAATTTTTCCGCTGAGTCCGAATCCGCCGCGGTCGCGGACGAGCAGGCGATACCGGCAGGTTGTGTGGCGGTCCCTTCGCATATTCCCGGTAACATCTGGAAAATCAGCGTCGCGCCCGGCGATATCGTTAAGGATGGCGATCCATTGGTGATCCTTGAGTCGATGAAGATGGAAGTGACTGTGGTGGCGAACCGTCCGGGTAAAGTGCGCGAAATACGCTGCGTCGAGGGCCGACCGGTAAATGCGGGCGAAACACTCATTGTCATCGAAGGATGAAAAACTTTGTGTCTCGCGAAGGATTCGAAGGAAGCGAAGTAAAACCAAGACTGGCTGAAAACCAGCTTCATCCTTTTCCCGCACCTTTGTAGCCTTTGAATCCTTCGCGAGACAATTTCCGAGTCAGGTTGGCCGATGAAACCGTCCTGCTCCGGATGACAACCCGTTCAACGAACGGGTTTGTCAGATGAAAACCTTTATGTCTCGCGAAGCAGGCGAAGGAAACGAAATGGGATCAGAGTTGGCTGAAAACCAGCTTCATTATTTCTCCGGACCTTCGTTGCCTTCAAATCCTTTGCGAGACAAATTCCGATCATGACGTTTTCCCTCGACCTTGCCGCCATGCGTGCTCGTTACACCGAAGGTACGATCACGCCGACTGCGCTCATCGATGAACTCTGGCATCGCCTGGAAGCGTACAACGATCCTGCGGTGTGGATACACCGGCTTTCGCGCGACGAGTTGCTGGCGCATGCGCAACGGATTGAAGAGCGGGGAATCGCCGCCCAGCCGCTGTACGGCATCCCTTTCGCGATCAAAGACAATATCGACCTCGCAGGTGTGCCGACCACGGCGGCGTGTCCGGAATTTGCTTACACCCCGGCTGAATCCGCGTTCGTTGTGCAACGGCTGATCGACGCGGGTGCGATTCCGATTGGCAAAACAAACTTGGATCAATTCGCCACGGGGTTGGTCGGCGTGCGGTCTCCCTACGGAGTTCCGAGAAATCCATTTCATCCGGAAATGATTCCGGGTGGTTCGAGCAGTGGTTCGGCCGCGGCGGTCGCGGCCGGACTGGTAAGCTTTTCCCTCGGCACGGACACCGCGGGCTCGGGACGCGTGCCGGCAGCATTTAATAATTTGGTCGGACTGAAGCCAACAAAAGGTGCATTCAGTAACCGTGGCGTAGTGCCGGCGTGCCGATCGCTGGATTGCGTTTCGGTTTTTGCGCTCACCGTGGAAGACACGGCTGCGGTCGCGACAATCGCCGGAGTCTACGACGCCGCTGATCCCTTCGCGCGGCCGGCGCCTTCCGCATCATTTGGTCCGGTGGCAGCACCGGCCAGTTTTCGTTTTGGAATTCCCACTGCTGGGCAGTTGGAATGGTTCGGTGATGCGTTTTCGCCCGTCTGTTTTGCCGAGGCCGTGCGCGCGCTCGAAGCGATGGGCGGAATAAAAACCGAAATCGATTTCACGCCATTTCGCGATGCGGCGCGTTTGCTTTATGAAGGACCCTGGGTCGCCGAACGTTGGTCCGCGGTGCGGGCGTTTCACGAGAAACATGCAGACGCGATTTTTCCGGTCACGCGACGCATCATTGAAGGTGGTGCCAGGCCGCTGGCGGTCGACGCATTCGAGGCAGGTTATAAACTCGCCGCTCTGCGTCGCGCCGCGAATGCGACGTGGACAAAAGTGGACACGTTGGTTCTGCCCACGGCCGCGACCATCTACACGCGCGCACAACTTGAAGCTGACCCGATCACACTCAACTCGCGGCTCGGGACCTACACTAACTTCGCGAATCTGCTCGATACCGCAGCGCTGGCGGTGCCCACGGGATTCCGAGCGGATGGTCTGCCGTTCGGTGTCACGCTCTTTGGGCCAACGTGGAGCGATGCACGGCTCGCGGCGCTCGGGGGAACGTTGCATCGCGCGACAGTTAAAACCGCGGGAGCAACTGGACTCGCTCTGCCTGAGCTGACGACCAAGATATCGGTGCAAACCGGAGAAATCGAACTGGCCGTGGTGGGAGCCCATCTTGCAGGACAACCATTGAATGGTCAGCTCACGGCGCTCAACGCCCGGCTGCTGCGCACGACACGCACGACAGATTCTTACCGGCTGTACGCGCTGGCGGGAACCGTGCCGCCAAAGCCCGGTTTGGTGAGAGGCGCGCAGGGAACCGGTGCAGAGATCGAAGTGGAAGTGTGGGCCCTTTCGGCTGCGGCATTCGGTTCATTTGTCGCGGCGATTCCGCCGCCACTCGGCATCGGGACCCTGCAATTAGCGGACGGCTCATCAGTGAAAGGCTTTATCTGTGAGCCCGCCGCATTGGAGGGAGCGAAAGACATCACATCTTTCGGCGGCTGGCGCGCGTTCCTGAAGAGTAAATAGGAAGGCGCAATAGTCCCAGAGAATGCGCCTTTGTCATCGTAGCAGCCGTCGTCAGACGGCTGGGCCAGCGGTGTTACCACCGCTGCTACGATGAGAATACCCCGCGTTTTTCCCATCAAAGTTCGAGATGCTCGGCTAATTTGATGCGCAGAAGATTGATCAACTCCGGATCCATGAAAGTGAAATCATCGGGAATCCGGAGCGTAATGACGGGCTTATCGCCGAGTTCTTCAGTGAATTGTTCACGCAGGCGATCGGCATGTTTGCGTTCCATGCAAAAAATCATGTCCGCCCATCCGATATGGCAGTCGGTGACTTTAATGCGGGCACGATCGGTGGTTCCGGCGCTGCGAGCAGAGTAGCGGGGATGATTCTTAAACAACGCTTCTGCGGTGGGGCTGCGCCACTGGTTGCGCGAACAGATAAAAAGCAGTTTTAATTTCATCTGTTTGTTGCGCGGAGATCTGTGGGTGCGCGACGTATCACGTTGACTTACACCTCAACTCCTTCGCGGCGCGTTAGGGATAACGCGCCCTACCTTCAGATCAACCCGAGCTTCATTTTTCCCTCTTCGGAAATCATGGACTGATTCCAAGCGGGTTCCCACGTGATGCGGACGTCGGCAGTGCTGACGCCCGGAACGAGCAGGATTTTTCCTTTGGCATCTTCTGCGATGGCCGGACCCATGCCGCAACCGGGCGCGGTGAGCGTCATCGCTACGTCCACTTTGTGTCCGCCGCCTTCTTGTTTGCCCACGTCCATCGAGTAAACGAGACCGAGGTCAACGATGTTTACGGGAATCTCAGGATCGAAAACTTTGCGCAACTGATCCCAAATGGCTTCCGGATCCGGCGCGCCATCCGCCAGCGTGGAGGCGGTGACGGTTTGCTCGGCGACGGTTTCGCCGATCGCGTCGGCGTCCTTGCCATCGATGCGAAAGAGTCCGGTCGAGGTCTGCACGGTGTAGCTGCCACCGAGCACCTGATGGATAAACACAGAATCGCCCTTGAAGAGTGTTTGTTTGTCGCCGCTCGGGATTTGAGTGGCGACGACTTCACGGGAAAGGATGCGGTCGCGTTTGTCGGTGCTCATGGGAACGGAAGTAGTGAGTAGCGAGTAGCGGGTAGTGAATAGTCAGACGGCGGAAGAAGTTGCGGTAGGCGGATCGGGTGTGCTCGCGACTCGCCACCCGCTTCTGACTACTGCTTGAATTTTGCGCGGATGATAGTCGTCAGTTGATCGTGAAGCTGTTCGTTTTCGATTTTGCCGAGGACTTCCTCGAAGAAACCGAAGACGAGCAATTCCTGGGCTTGCGTGGCGCTGATGCCGCGGGCTTTCAAATAAAATTCCTGCTCGGCATCGATGCGGGCACTGGTTGCGCCATGGGTGCAACGCACATCGTTGGCTCGAATTTCCAGACCGGGCAGGGAATTGGCCTCGGCTTCATCGGAGAGCATCAGGTTTCGATTGCTCTGATAAGCGTCGGTTTTTTGCGCGTCGGGATCGACCACGATCAATCCGGAAAAAATCGTTTTTGCCTGATCGAGCAGCGCGTTTTTGTAGAGCAGGTTCGAACTGGTGTTTGGCGCCTGATGAATTTGCAGCGTGCGCTGGTCGAACTCCTGCGTGCCTTGGGCCACGGTCAGCGCGAGCATTTCCGAGTGGGCTCCGGGGGCTTGTAGTTGGGAAAACGATTCGTGCCGCGCCTGACGTGCACCAGCGTGAAGATTGAGTGAGAGAACCTTGGCGTCGCGTCTGGCGACGATGGCATTGAATTGGAAGGAAAGTGATTCGCGGCTCCAATCTTGCATCGCCACGTAGGTCACCTGTGCGCCGTGGCCGGCATATAGGTCGTTGCCGCCGCACGCGAAGTGGGCGTCTTCCCCTTTTTTGGATCGGAAAAAATCGGCAACCGTGATCTTTGAGTTGCTCTCCGCGATTACCAGGGTGTGTGGGAAAACGGCCGAGCCGGGACCCGAAGCGTGGTGAAACACGCTGACGGGAAGTGAAGCTTCGATGCCTTTCGGTACGTAGACGAAGGCTCCGTCTTCCAGAAACGCCTCGTGAAGCGCGGCGAATTTATCCGAACCTAGCTTGGAAGGCTGCGCCAGCAGATGGGCCTTGATCAGATCACCATGCTGAAGCAGTGCGGTCTGCAAGTTGTCGAACACGATTCCGTGCTGCGATAAAATGTCGGCTGCGGTGGCGGTGCGTACGGCGAGAGCGTTGTTTACGAACGTCAGTGATGCGGCGGCGACGTTCGACAGCGGGGGTGCTGAAAGGACATTGGGAATCGTGGGCTCCAGGCGAAAGCCATCCAGAGTCAGCGTGGAAAGATTGGAGAAACGCCAGCCTTCATTGGTGCGTTTTGGCATCGGCAGCGCGACGAAACGCTCGTACGCGGCGCGTTTGCGATCGAGCCACCACGCGGGCAGATGTTTCACGCGCTCGAGGTGCGCGTTGAAAACTTCGCGGGTGAAGGAGCCGGTAATGGAAGTAGTGGAAACAGAAGACATTGAATTTTCGATTTTTGATTCTCGATTTTCGATTGGGATTCCCGCTTTCGAAAAATCGAAAATCGAGAATCCAAAATCAAAAATGCGGCCGTCAGCCGACGCTGCCTTCCATTTCGAGGTCGATGAGGCGTTTCAGCTCGACGGAGTATTCCATCGGGAACTGGCGCGCGAGGTCGTTGATAAAACCATTGACCGCGAGGCTCATCGCCTGGGCTTCCGTGAGGCCGCGCTGTTGCATATAGAAAATCATGTCTTCGCTGACTTTTGAAACGCTGGCTTCGTGTTGGGTGGCGTTTCTGTCGCCCCGTACCGTGATGGCCGGATAGGTATCGGTGCGGCTGTTGCTATTGATCAACAGCGCATCGCACTCGGTGTTGTTTTTACACCCTTTCAAATGTTTCGGGATGTGGACGACACCGCGATAGGTCGAGCGGCCCTGGCCAACGGAGATGGATTTGGCGATGATGTTGGACGTCGTGTTATTCGCGGCGTGAATCATCTTGGCCCCGGTGTCCTGGTGCTGGCCATCGTTGGCAAGGGCGATGGAGAGCACTTCGCCGCGCGCGCCTTCGCCCTTCAGGACGACGCCGGGATATTTCATGGTGAGGCGGCTGCCGATGTTGCAGTCGATCCACTTGATCTCGGCATTCTCGTGGGCGACGCCGCGTTTGGTGACGAGATTGAAGACGTTATTGGCCCAGTTCTGGACCGTGATGTATTGGATTTTCGCGCCTTTGAGCGCGACGAGTTCAACCACGGCGCTGTGAAGCGTCGACGTGGTGAATTTCGGCGCCGTGCAGCCTTCCATATAGACCACTTCCGAGCCTTCGTCGGCAATGATCAGGGTGCGCTCGAATTGTCCGAAGTTTTCCGCATTGATGCGGAAGTAGGCCTGGAGCGGCTGCGCGACTTTCACGCCGGGCGGCACATAGATGAACGAACCGCCGGAAAACACGGCGCTGTTGAGCGCAGAGAATTTATTGTCACCAGTGGGAATGACCTTCCCGAAGAATTTTTTGAAAATCTCCGGATGTTCACGAAGTCCCTCGGTGGAGTTGACGAAGATAACGCCCTGCTTCGCGACGATGTCCTTGATATTCGAATAGGCTGCTTCGGAATCGAACTGCGCTTCCACGCCGGCCAGAAACTTGCGCTCCTGCTCGGGAATGCCGAGACGCTCGAAGGTCTTCTTGATGTCGTCGGGAACTTCATCCCAGGTGCGCTTCGGTTTCTGGCCCTGCGAGAGATAATAGCGGATCTTGTCGAAATTGATGTTTTCGAGATCCTTGGTCGCCCAGTGCGTCGGCATGGGTTTCTCGAAGAAGGTTTTGAGGGCCTTCAGGCGGAATTCGAGAATCCATGGCGCCTCTTTTTTGACCGTGCTGATATAGCGGACGGTGTCTTCATTGAGGCCCGTGCCTGCGTCGAAGGCGTAGTCGACCTTGTAGCTGAAGTTGCCAGCGGTCTGGTCGATACCGACCACGGGATTCTCAACGGTCTCCGCGGTTTCGATTTCGGTGGGTGGTTTCATCGGAAAATCAGGATTTAAAATTAGCGATTAGAGTCGGTGCGTCTATCCCGCCCTCAGGCGTTGGCCGCGACGAGTTCCTGCTTCACCCAGTCGTAGCCCTTGGCTTCGAGTTCGAGAGCGAGGGTTTTGTCGCCGCTTTTCACGATACGTCCGTCGTACATCACGTGGACGAAATCGGGCACGATGTAGTCAAGGAGGCGCTGGTAGTGCGTAATCAGCATGATTCCGAGCGGACCACTGCGCAGGGTGTTGACGCCATCGGCAACGATCCGGAGCGCGTCGATATCGAGGCCCGAGTCCGTTTCATCCATGACGGCGATCTTGGGTTCAAGCATCGCCATCTGCAGAATTTCACAGCGCTTCTTTTCACCGCCGGAGAAACCTTCGTTAACGGAACGCGAGGTGAATTTCCGGTCGATCTTCAACAGATCCATCTTCGAATAGAGGCGTTTGTAATAGCCGCTCGCGTCGAGTTCTTCGCCCTCGGTCATGCGCGCCTGCACCGCAGCGCGGAGGAAGTTGGCGATCGAGACGCCGGGAATTTCACTGGGGTACTGGAACGCCAGAAACAAACCGGCGCGGGCGCGTTCGTCGGGCGCCATGGTGAGAATGGATTTACCGTCGAGCAGCACATCACCGCCGGTGATTGTATAGTCGGGATGGCCGGCGATTGCTTTTGCGAGCGTGCTCTTGCCGGTACCGTTCGGGCCCATGATGGCATGCACTTCGCCCTGTTTAATCGTCAGGTTCAGGCCTTTGACGATGGGCTTTTCGCCGATGCTGATGCGGAGGTCGTTGATTTCCAGTTTGCTCATTTAGGTAAAGGGAAGAGGGACGAAATAAGGATTCGATTAATTGCTGCCGTGCGAATCCGCCGGATTTGCAGCGCGGCCGCGAAATGCGAGTTCGACCGTGTTGGCGTCAAAGCCGGGGGGGAGGAGTTCGCGCAATTGCTTCATCGTATCGGCGGGTAGTTCGATATCGTGAACGCGACCGGTGGCATCGTCGTGAAAATGCGCGTGTTCGTGCAAATTCGGGCAGTAACGGGTGGGCGCGCGCTCCAAATTGACCTGGCGGACTACGCCACATTGCACGAGTGTTTCGAGGCAATTATAGACGGTCGCGAGTGAGATGGTCGGCATCTGCGACTTTACGCGGGCGAAAATTTCGTCGGCAGTCGGATGGTCCCGTTTTTCCAAAATGACCTTAAAAACAACCTCGCGCTGGGGGGTAGGGCGGAGACCGCTCGCAGTAAGCTTTTCAGCGAGGTCAGCACATGTTTTGGCGGTGGAGTTCATGAGATGGATACCCAGAACGAATTAGAATAAGACCAGATTGCAACATGGATTTAGAATAATTCTAAACTGTTTTTGTCATAATCACTTTTCACCTAAATAAGGCCGATTATGGCCCAAGGATTAGCCTGCATCCAGTGGGGCGAATGAGGCAAATTGCCCCGAATTTGGACGCTTACAAAAGACAGTTGTTGCCTGACAAGGACATCTGCTGGAAGCGTGGTTTTACTTCCCTCCCAACGAGACTTTCGATCACAGCACCCGCCGTCCTTCGCTGGTTCAGGCTGCCAATACGGCGGCCTTAACCAATTTCTTCGAGCCATCGACCTCCCGGGTCTTTTTTGTGGGAAGCGATGCGAGCTTGTCGGTCTGCTTTTTACGGCCACCGACGAGATTGCCAAGATCGAGGACGCTGTTTTCCAGCGTGGAGGATTGAGTGATGAGGTCTTGCGCGACGCTGGCGCCTTCCTCGGCGCGAGCCGCGCTCGCTTGCACCACTTTGTCCATTTGCCCGACGGCGAGGTTTAGATGTTCGATGCCTTTCGTCTGTTCGGAAGAAGCATTGGCGATTTCATTCACGAGTTCGTCGACCTCGCGCGATTTGGTGGCGATTTCCTTCAGACCCACGGCTACTTTTGCGCACACTTCAGCGCCGTGGTGGCTCTTGCTGACCGAGTCGTCAATTTTATCGGCCGTTTCCTTGGCGGCGGTCGCGCTGCGTTGCGCGAGCGCGCGGACTTCTTCAGCTACAACGGCAAATCCGGCGCCGGCTTCACCCGCGCGGGCTGCTTCTACTGCGGCATTGAGCGCAAGAATGTTCGTTTGAAATGCGATCTCGTCGATGGTCTTGATGATTTTCGCGATGCCATCGCTGGAGGCTTTGATTGCGTCCATGGCATGATTCATCGCCTCGACATTTTGCGTGCCGGCGTCGGCTGCGGTGCGCGTCTGCCGCGTGAGGTCATTCGCCCGTTGGGCGCTCTCCGCGTTGCGCTTTGCCATGCTGGAAATTTGTTCGAGCGAAGCGCTGGTTTCCTCGAGAGAGGCAGCTTGTTCGGACGCGCCGTCCGCCAGCGTGGCGCTGCTTTGTGAGATGAGACTGGAAGACGCCGCATTAGCTTTGGCTGCCTCGTCGAGTTTGCGCAGCACCGCGGCAAATGGTTTGGGAATGCTTCGGGCGACAATCGCCGAAAGTATCACCAGCAGCAGGAGACCGCCGCCGGCAAGAATTCCCACCACCTTTTCAAAAGCGCGAAAATGTTCACCGTTGGCCTGGTTCGCGATATTGGCTTCCGATTCGATGCTATCGCTCAGAGCGCCCATGGCGGCTTCCATCCGATGAAAGGAGTCCTGTAGAGTCGAAAAACTCGCTTCTGCGGCTGCGGGATCTTTTCTGGTGAGTTTGATGAAGGTTTCGGTGATCTGAAGATACTCAGCCAGGAGCGGTGTGATCGCTTTCATCTTCGTGCCAATGGCCTCACCCAGCACGCGTTGGTTGTTCGTTTCAATGTCGGCGCGAATCTGCGTTGCGTGCTCGGTGTAGTCTTTTTCGGCCTCGGCGAGTTGGGCGGCTTTATTATTTCTGGCCGCGAGCATGCCCGCGATGGCGTCGCCCCGGATTGCGTCGTGCATCATGTCGGCTGACTGCTGGGTCTGAAGCGCGCTGGCGAGGAGCAGCACGCGGTCGTCACCCGCACGAATGATCGAGAACTGGCGAAATGTCCCGGCGAGGACGATGCCGAGAATGATCGCGGCAGCGATGGTGATGCTGAAAACTTTTTGGCCGACGGACAGTTTCATAAGACGGGTTGGTTAAAAACGGAAACTGACTCCGGTAAAGACCACGTGGTCTTCGGTGGCACGGGTCAGACCGAAATTGGCTCCGGCATCGAGCTGGAGATGCGCGTTGACGCCGTAGGTGAGGCCGCAGTCGAACGTCGCGAGATCGCGACCGCGTGTGAGGTTCGTGGCGATTTCGACGTATCCGCCGAGTTTACCGGCGATGTCATGACTGAAGGTGGCGGTGTTGACCCAGTCCATCGCGTAGCCGGTGTCCGCCTCATTGCGGACAACATCGAATTCGGTCATCAAGCCCATACCCCAGCCGCCGGGTAATTCCACCGCCAGCGGTGCAATCAGGCCGCCCTCGACGGATTTGTTGCCCAAGCCGTGCTGGTTCGTGGGCCACTTCACAAAAGGCATTACTGCAAACGCGGTGCCGCCACCATCATTGCCCCAGAAATTAATCTTCAATCGCGACGTAATATCGCCAAAACCCGAAACTCTGTCCCGGGTGCCGGAAATGCGATCGTTAACCCGAACGCGGGTGTACGGTTCGATCACAGTTTGCAGGTCTACATTGGAAGTCAGACCGAACTTGAGATTGATATTGGCGAATGAAAGCGCTGTCGCTTTCAAATCGGCGCCGTCGAGTTTGTCATGATCCCGGCCGTAAGCGAAGACGTCCATTTCCACCTGAACCCACCCGGCGTCGACGGTGTAGGGACTTTCTGTAAGGTCGGGCCGATCAGTGGTCAAATCGCGCAATTGCGATTCAGGTGTACGATTGAACAGGGTGTATGCGGATTTATCCGGCCGCGCCGCGTCAGCAGCACTGCACAGGGAAGACCCGATCGACAACGCAAGCGTTGCAATAACCGAAAAATACTTTGTATCCATGACCCCAGTAACTGCGGGCTATAACGACACTGCAAGATCGCGGCTTTACCGGTTATTGGAGAAAGAATACCTCATGCGCTGGGTTGTGAACTTGATGTGAGTCGTCTTTCCGCCGCCACTCTGCGATTGGCCGATAGATAATGGGTCCGGTTGAACGGGACATGGAAAAAAGCGAACTGCCGCGCACTCAGGCGCGACGGTTCGCTTTTGTTAATTCTTGGTGATTGGTCGGCGGGCAGTTTCCGTCAGGCGCGATCAGGCACCGCGATCAGCTCTTCGTAAGCGCGACGCAGGTTTTCGAGCGATGCGAGGGCCGCGGATTTTGCCGTTTTCCAAGTCTCGTCATCGGATAGGCCAAGCGTGCGAATTTTTTGGGCGAAATCAGTGCGGGCCAGCTCGAGTTTATTTTCCGTAGCGCTGGTCGAGACCCCGCCGTGTGATTTCCAATTGGTAATATTGGCATTGATGGCACGGCTCAGGTTTTCTGGTACGGGGTTGAGTTCCGCCACCGAACTGGGTGTCACGCGGTCAAGTGCGGCTGCCGCCTGTTCGAATGCGTCGGAATTTACCGTTGCATCCACAGCCGCCGCAACGGGAACAACCGCTACCCGATGTTGTGGAAGAGTGCGTTCCGGCGTTGGATTTACCGCCGGTCCGGGGCTGACCTCAACTGTCTTTAAGGTGGGATCAGGATTCCGGGGGCGGTCCGAGCAGCTGGCGCCCGTTGCAATCACACACGAAAGAGCGGTGGCACCGAGAAGGGAGGAAAAATATGTTTTCATAGCGTGAAAGTGGAAGCCAAAGCTGGGAAGGTTCATGGGTTAGACGGGCGGCCGACCGCGAAACGCTCCGACCAGGAGCGAGACGACAAGCAGCACGAGGAAAATATAAAACAATACGCGAGCAATGTCGGTCGCGGTGCCTGCCACGCCGCCAAATCCGAGAGCGCCGGCGATGAGTGCAATAACGAGAAATGTAATGATCCAGCGTAACATAACGACTCCTTGGTTGATGGGGGTTGGGTGATGCGAAATGGGTGACAATAAACCTCAGGTTCTTTGGGGCACAGCAAAGGCCAGCCGGCTGGCTTCTGAAGGGCGTGATGCGTTTCTGATCTGAAAAGTGAGTTTGCCCATTTCTCTGGCGCAGTTGTGCCATTCGTCGGACCAGCTGCTCAGTGCGGCGTTGAGCGCGTCGAGTCCGACGATCAACGCTTCATCCGCAGCGAGACGTGCTTTTAACTCCACGTGTTGCGCGAGCAGCTGAAGATTGAGCAAGACCTCTGAGCCGAAAATTTGCGGGTCTGCTGCTGTGGGCAGGCGCTGGAAAAAATCCGTGATGAGGGTACTCGGCGAGGCATCGGTGGTGGTGGGGAGAATGATCCCCGTTTCCAACAGTGGCTGTTGAACCCGCGTTTCTCCGTCGTCACATAACGCGATCATGGAATTCAGCGTATGGGTCAGCTCGTTGGAAAACTGACATTCCGGACGCAGTGCCACGAGGAAACTGCTCACGAGTTCGGTGGTAAGTAATAGCGATGCCACGTCGCGCAACAGCATCTCCGAGACGTTCCCGGCTGGGGATGAGTGCGAACGATAAGAATTGTGGGGAAGCATAAACAGGGAAGGGTTGGGATTTCTGTCCGATCTGCGGTCGTCGCTGATTGCAATCGCCGCTATTTGTTTGATGCCTGAGCCGTGCCGTTTGCGCCCGGGAGTTTTAATCACATAGATTCAAACAAGATAGCGACAGACCGGGGTTTTCCCGATGCGCTACAAGCTGGCTTTTTGCAATCCAGCCCTCTTTTTTCACCGCACCTTGCAGCTTAAAGTGCGTTCAGGGCGGGAATTTGCAGAACAGTGATCCTCAACTCCTGTCTGGGTATACGCCGGATGCGGGGTTGCCAGTCCACGTTCCGGCTTGTTCTCTATTTATTGTAATCTCATGCGCATTCTCATCGTTGACGATCAACGCAGCATCCGTCTCACCTCCGCCCAAGCAGTTAGAGCTGAAGGTCATGAAGCCGACACCGCCGACAGTGGTCGCGTGGCGTTGCTGAAATTACAGGAAGAGCGCTACGATCTCGTGCTGCTCGATCTTCGCATGGAAAGTGAAATCGATGGTTTGGACTATCTGGAAAAACTCCAGAAAATCGCGCCGAAACTGCCCGTCGTGATCTGCACGGCGCATGCGAGCATCGAAACCGCGGTCGAGGCCATGCGACGCGGAGCACAGGACTATCTTGAAAAGCCCTTCACCCCCGAGCAACTGCGCCAGCTGCTGACGCGCGTGGAAAAAGCGCAACGATTGCTGCAACGGGTCGACGAACTTGAGGAGCAGGTGGCGCAAACTCTGCCGGCGATGAGCTTCACCTCCGAGGAGCCCGAAATGGCGAACGTGTTGTCCGTCCTTGAGCGTGCGGCGACCACCAAGGCGACAATTCTGATTCTGGGCGAGAATGGCACCGGCAAGAGTGCGCTGGCCCGTCATATTCATCAACTCAGCCAGCTGTCGAAAGGTCCATTTGTGACGGTGAGTTGCCCGAGCCTGTCGCGCGAATTGCTCGAGAGTGAATTGTTCGGACACGTCAAAGGCGCTTTCACCGGTGCGATGAAAGACACTTGGGGAAAAGTGGACGCGGCACGCGGCGGTACGCTCTTTCTCGACGAGATCGGGGAGTTGCCGATGGAACTTCAGCCGAAGCTCCTCCGTCTTTTGCAGGAGCGTGCATACGAGCGCGTGGGCGATACGAAAACCCGCACCGCCGACGTACGGGTGATCGCGGCGACGAATCGGGATCTGGCTGGTGCGGTCAAGGCGGGAAATTTTCGCGAAGACCTCTACTACCGGCTGAACGTGATTAGTGTGACTCTTCCCTCGCTCCGCTCCCGGCCGAAAGACCTTGAGCGTTATGCCCGCGACTACCTGCTCTTTTTCGCCGAGGAAACCGGCCGGCCGGTGAAGGACTTTTCAGCGGAAGCCTGGGCCGCGGTCCGACGGCATCCCTGGCCGGGAAATCTAAGGGAACTGCGCAATTCGATCGAGCGTGCGGTGATTTTAACCCGCGGTGCCAAAGTCGAACTTGATGACCTGCCGGCGGAACTGGCTGCGCCGACGGCGGGCGGAACAGAAGTGGCTCTTGGCGCGCTGGTGCCGATGGACGTGATTGAACAAGCCCATGTGCGATTGGTCACGGCGCGGACCTCGACCCTCGAGGAAGCGGCGCGTGTGCTCGGCATTGATGCGGCGACGATTTATCGGAAGCGCAAACGTTGGGCGGCGGAGCCGGCGGCGGAATCCACGCCATGAACCGTTGGTCGTTCATCAGCGGACTTACGGTCACGCTGCTGCTATTGCTGATGCTGAGCGGTTTTTGCGTATGGGCGACGCGGGGCCTCACCGGAGACATCAGTTCGATCATCAATCAAAACTACGACAATATCCGGTCCATTCGTGAGCTGCGCTCGGCGATGACCCGTTTGAACGCCCAAGTCCTCGTGATCCCGGACATCAGCAATTTGCCCACAGTCTCGAAAATGTTTCCGCAGGAACGGGACGTTGCAGAAAAACGAATCCGGCAGCTGGAAAAGAATGCGGCCAGCCCGGACGAAAAAGAGCTGGTCGCGCGATTGACGGCGCTCGGTCAGGCCTATTTTGCCGCGTATGACGAATTATTTGCCCTCAGACAGAATGCCGAGCCCAGGCATATTGAACTCAATCATCTGATCACCGGCCTGACGGGCGATGTCAGCAATGTTGCGGATGAAATGGTGGTGCGCAACGAACGCTTTTTGATTTCGCGCCGTGATGTTGCGGTCCAAAAAGGCCGCCGGGTAACCGTTATCGCGCTCGGATTCGCGATTTTTTCGCTCGGGATTTATGTGCTGACCTCGATGCGGTTGACGCGGGCGATCTATGAACCCTTGCGGCGGTTGCGCGATGCGATCCAGCTCGTGAGCGCGCGCCGGTTCGATACGCTGGTGCCGATCGAGGGAGGCGAGGAGATCGCGCAAATTGCCGCGGGCTTCAACAACATGGCGCGCGAACTCCAACGCTACATCAGCGAAACCGACGAACGCGCCGTGACCGCGAGCCGGATGAGCCGCGCAATTCTCGAGGCATTGCCTTATCCTGTTTACATCGTCGACCACACGTTCGCTGTACGGCAGACCAATCCGCGGGCTGAGGCATTGAGTGAAGCATTAGGTATTCCGCGTGCGTTGCCCGGGGAGGTGCGTCGGCAAATCGACGAAGCTGCCGCGCAGAATCAAGACATGTTGGGCGATGATATTCGCCGCGCGGTGCGGCTCGAGCCGCCTGCCACCGAGGGAACCAGCCCGCTCGGGGGTGACTATCTTCCCTTGATTTTTCGTATGTCCGGTGCGTTCGGCAATGCCGATGGCTGGGCTGCGTTGCTGGTGGATGTCACGCGACTCAGGCGCAACGACGAGGCAAAGACCAAGGCGCTGGCGACATTAAGCCATGAGGTAAAAACGCCGGTGAGCGGCATCCGCATGACACTTCATCTGTTGCTCGAGGGAAAATTAGGAGCGATCAACGACGACCAACGCGAACTGCTGGAAGTGAGTCGCGAGGATTGCGAAAGACTGCTCGCCGTGTTGCAGGCGCTGCTCGAACTGGCGCGACTCGAAAGTGGACGAACCGAGCTGAAACCAGAGCCGTACGCGCCGTCGGATTTGCTCGGCGAAGTCATGGCCGCTCACGGCGAGAGAGTGAGACTCCGTGGTGGATCACTTGTCCTCGAGATACCACCGAATTTGCCTCTGGTGCTCGCCGATCCGTTGCACGCCAGCCGCGTACTGGCAAATTTCCTTTCCAACGCCGCAAAGTACGGCGTGGCCGGGAAACCCGTTACGTTGAGGGCTCAAGCGCGTGGGGACGGTTACGTGCGCTTCAGTATTATCAATCATGGGCGGTCGCTGAGCGATGCGGAGCAAGCCAAGGTATTCGATCCTTTTTTCCGGAGAGCCGGGGAAGTCGCGGAAGGGACAGGACTCGGATTGTCGATTTGCCGCGAGATCGCCATCCTGCATGGCGGCCGGGTCGGGGTATTTAGTCCGGCTGACTCGGACCTGGTTGAATTCTTTTTTGATCTGCGTCGCGCCGCGACCGGTTGAGCGTCACCCCGTTGGCCTCGCCACGGCGGGGGCGGGCACAAAAAAAGCGCATGAATTTCATGCGCTGGAGAATGTATTGTCGCGAACTACTAGCGGCCGAAGAGGCCGAACTGCCGTCCGATGTTTGCGAAAAAACTGATCTTGCGGAACCAACGACCCATCTTTCCAGGGACCAAGTGACTGAAGGGCTCGAGATAGCGCAGAATTTCGCTTCCGACAGCCGCAAGATGAGTGCGCGGCGGGGAGGGGCGGAACGCCCGGACCCACGCGACGCGATCACTAGCGCAGGCAAGCGCCAACAACTGCTTTCTTTCAGCGGTGGTCAGCGGATTACGGACTTGATCAGTTGGCTCAGACATTGGAAATCCTGATTTAATTGGGAGGTGGTTTCACTCAACGGGCGCCAGGTGCGAAGCCGTTTGACGAGCGTGAAACCCGTGAGGAAAGCGGAGCCGAGATAAATCGCGCAGAGGCCCGTGAGCCACCAGACACGATGCGGACTATCCCACACCAGGCTCGCGAACAAAAGCGTGATGGCGAATCCCGTAAACAGCGCCAGCACGACAGTGCCGGCGGCGAGTAACGTGGAGACCATCGCGTGGTCGCGGGCTTCACCCACTTCCACTGACGCAAGCTCGGCCCGATGCGAAACAGATTCGCTAAAAAGTGAAAATGCGACGCCCGGGGCGGGCAGGCGGGAACGTGGCTTGGGGTCGGTGAGGGCGGAAAGCAAAGACATAAAAGTAGTCGGGCGGTGCCCGGAACACCGTCAATCAGTGGCCCGATGCACCGCCATTACACGCCGGTTTTTTTAGCGTGAATTGCTGAAACTGCGGGAAACGAGGATGCCGATGAGAGCACCCACGCCCGCCGCTACGCCGATTGCGTAGTAAGGATTTTCGCGTACCAGCTGGTCAGCCTGCCTGGCGCGACGTGTAGCCTCCGCCTTGAGGCGATCGAGGGAATATTTTCCTGAATCGAGTGCGTCGCGAAGACGTTCGCGAAGTTCGTCGAATTTTTCGCCTGCTTCGCCGGCGGTGTCGCTCAATGCTTGTTCAGCTTCGTGAAGGAGGGCCTTGAGTTCCTCGGTGGTCTGTGTTTCGGATTTTTCTGAGGTTGCGGTAGACATGATTGGATAGGTTTGGAGGTTATCGTTGGATGATGATGATGCGGAAGTAAGTATTCGCCGTGCTGATCGCGTGGCTCTCGTGCGATGATTTTGAGCTCGGGACATGGCGGGAAAAAGTTAAATTCTTCTGACGACCGGACAGGATTTTTAGTTGCCGCTGCGGCGGAACAGGGAGCCGAGGCCCCCGACAATGATACCAATTACGCCAAGGATGATGAGCCACATGCTCTTGTCCGTCGGTGTGCCGGTTACAATTTCCTTGGCGCCGGAAGCGAGTGATCCATGGGCATTGATTCCGAAAACCAAAAGGATGATTCCGGCGACGAGAATGGCGAGGGAGGCGGCTCTATTCATGATGGGATGGGGTTGAGTGAAGTTATGTATACAGACCCTGGTTTAGGGCTTCTGGTTCGCTACTTCCGCAATTATGCGATGGGTTTGTTGCCCGTGATGACGCGAACGAGAATCATGATCAGCGCTGCGACCAGCAGCACATGAATGAATCCCCCCAAAGTGTACGAGGAAACGAGGCCGAGTAACCAGAGGATGACGAGGACGATGGCGATGGTTTCGAGCATAGCGGGAAGGGGGTTGAGGCTTCATTTGCATCGTGCGTGCCACGGCCGTGGCATTCTCTTACTGGCTTTCCGAGAGCGAGATAGTTTTTGCGCCGCGCGTGGCGCGAATTTTTTCAGAGCAAAATGCGGGGTGTTCAAGTTGACCGCTTGCAAATTGCGGGCCGCGAAGCCGGCCCTGCGGCGCGGCAGGTGGGCAGCTCCGAATAGTAGCTCATCGCTGCGCCGGGGGAAGTTCCCACGCGGATTGGGAAAATTGAGAATCGCATTCGATAGGGTGTGACACCGGCAATGCGCGCTGGCGGAATTCAAGAAAAGCACGGTCGCCTTACTTAAGTATTAAAGCGCCGACTGGCTTGGTGAGGATGGCGGGTTGCGGCTGAATCGCATTTCGATCAATCCGGCGTCCCACCGATGGGAGATCGGTTTACCCTATGACCTCCAAGTTATTTTCAATCGCCCTGTTTTTCCTGGCCAGTTCGAGGATTGTCGCCTCAACCGCAGATCCCCGCGCCACAATTTCCCGGGCTGATCTCGATTACCTGCAGCCCGCGGCGCGCAGTGAGGAAGGCATGCCGGTTGGCAACGGCCGGATGGGCAGCCTCGTGTGGACGGCGCCTTCTGCTCTGAAATTCCAAATCAACCGCGTGGATGTGTTCGCCATGCACGCGTCCTCCGTGAGTTTTCCCCGCGCTGATTCAGACTACGCAGCGGGTTGTGGTTACGTTGACCTCAACCTCTCGTCTGCGGGCGATGATGTTTTCTCGGGAGAAACATTTCACCAACATCTTTCAGTCTACGACGGACTCATGGCTGCGCAGGGGAAGGGGGTTACTGCCCGCGTGATCGCATGGCCGGCACGCGATGTTCTCGCCATTGAGATTGATGACCAACGCGCCCAGCCGGAACCAGTCAATGTCGACCTTCGAATGCTGCGCTATGAATCCCAGTTCATCCCCGGAAAAAATTTCGCGCTTACGCAGGAGCATGCAGTCGAAGTGCACACGGCGGAACATACGGCCCGCTCCAGGCTCGATATCCGCGACGGTCGAATTTTATTGAGTCAGCAATTTTCCGAGCGCGACTTCTACGATTCCTCGGCGGTTGCCATCGGCGCTTTGGGCCGGTCCGCACGAGCACGCTACCTCAACGAGTCCACTGTGCAGCTCTCGGTTGCCGCTGCTCGGGGCAAGTTCACCCTGCTCATTTCCAGCGCTGCCACTTTCGACGCGAAGCAGGACGTCGGGGCGCTGGCGCTGGCCGAAATGGATGCAGCGGTTCCTCGTGCCTTTGACGGCTTGCTCGCCGACACTGTTGCGTGGTGGCGTGATTTTTGGGGGCGCGGCCACGTCACATTGCACAGCACCGACGGACAGGCGGATTTTGTCGGGGAAAACTATAATTATTTTCTCTATCTCATGGGCGCCAGCTCGCGGGGGAAATATCCGCCACGTTTCGGCGGTTTGCTCTGGCGCACGACGGGCGACCTCAGCCGCTGGGGTTCGCAATACTGGTGGGCCAACACCAGTGCTTATTATCGCAATCTGATGCCAGCCGGCCGGCTCGATCTGATGGATCCGATGTTCGATCTGTATTCCGGCATGCGGGAATCCTGCGCGGTCGCCGCCCGCCAGCAGTGGGGTTCGCAGGGACATTGGATTCCCGAGATTGTTTTTTTCGACGGACTGGAAAAATTGCCAGACGATATCGCGACCGAGCTGCAGGACCTGATGCTGGTGCGCAAACCTTACGAACAGCGGTCTGCGGCCTTTCAGGCATTCGCCGAGGTGCGCAACCGTCATCACGCCCGCTGGAACTTTCAAGCAGACGGCGAGTGGGTGAACGGTCATTACGTCGTGCCGACAAAGGGCCACGGAATTTTCGGTCATTGCACGCATATCCTTGGGCCCGGCACCCGGATTGCCGATCTGTTCTGGCAGCGCTATCAGTACACCATGGATGAAGCGTGGCTGCGCGATCGCGCTTATCCGATGATCAAGGGCATGGCGGAATTCTACCGGAATTTCCCGAATTTCCGGAAGGAAGCCGATGGCAAATACCACATTCGCAATATCAACAATGGCGAGTCGCACACCGAGTGGGGTTCATCGGATTCACCGTATGAAACGTATTGTATGAATCTGATTTTCCCTCTGGCGATTCGCGCTTCCGAGATTCTGGGCGTCGATGCGGACCTGCGTCCCCAGTGGCAGGAGATCAAAGCGAACCTCGTCCGCCTTCCGCCGGGGCGCGGCACCGGTAGCATGGGCGGCAGCGGCGCGGGCGGATTCGGCGCGTTTGTTTATGGAGGCGACGGTGCCATCCCTCCACTCGGATCCGAACCCGAACTGAAGGCACGTTTCCTCAACATCAACCGGCTCGCGAGCTTCATCGATGTTCCCGGTATTGGTGGTGCGCAGATATTTCGCAACCGGCTGCGGCTTCGCGAGGGCCCGGGCGCAATTGATGCCGAGCATCTCGGCGGCCTCGTCGGCGGCGTTCACGAAACACTGCTGAACAGTGCTCCGCCCTCCGAAGAGGGTGATCCGGTGCTGCGCCTTTTTTCAACCTGGCCGAAGGAATGGGATGCCGATTTCACTTTGCTTGCCCGCGGTGGGTTTACTGTTTCGGCGGCTCAAATTGGCGGCAAAGTCGGCTCAGTGGAGATTATTTCTCACGCGGGGACTGTGTGCCGTCTGCAGAATCCGTGGAATGAAACTGCGGTTCATTTAACTCGCGACGGTCGTACGGCGGAAACCTTGCAAGGCACGCAGCTGACTTTCCCCACCAAGGCTGGCGAACGCCTCGTGGTGGCGCCGGTAAATTAGCGCCTTTTAACCTGAATCGTAGCCACAAAATGCACAAAAAGCGCAAAAGATTTTTTTGCGTCTTCTGCGCCTTATCCTAAAAACCGCAGTTGAGATGCGGAGTAGCACAGAGGAAATGAAGAACTGGATTCGGTATATTGCTCATCTGTGAAGTGAACACCGTGCCATCGCGTATGGGGATTCAAATTTCTGTTTTTGCGCTTCTTGTGCTTTCTGTGGCTATCCCTGCCCGATAATTCGGGACAGTAAAACGCTTAGGCTTCCTTGCTGGCGAGCCAGCGCTCTGCCTCGATGGCGGCCTGACAACCCATTCCCGCTGCCGTGATGGCCTGGCGATAATGGTGGTCGGCGCAATCGCCCGCGACATACACCCCGGGAGTTTTCGTTTTCACCTGACTGTGTCCGGCCGGCACGAAGTAACCCTGGTCATCCGTGTCGACGGCGCTTTTGAATGGCTCCGTATTCGGTACGTGGCCGATGGCGACAAATACACCTTTTACCGGCAATACCGATTCGGCGCCGGACTTGATGTTTTTGATTTTAAGACCGCTCACGGCACCTTCCGCGACACCTTCCACGGCAACCGGAATGCTATCCCATACGCATTGGATTTTTGGATGCGACGTGGCCCGATCCGCCATGATTTTTGAGGCGCGCAGTGAGTCGCGACGGTGCACGAGATAAACTTTGCTCGCAAAACGGGTCAGGAAAAGCGCTTCCTCTGCGGCACTATCGCCGCCGCCGATCACCACTACGTCCATCTTGCGATAAAAAGCTCCATCGCAAGTCGCGCACGTGGTCACGCCTTTGCCGCCATAGAGTTCGGTTTCGCCCGGAATGCCGGTCAGCCGGGGCGACGCACCGGTTGCGACGATGATGGTCTTCGCCAGGATTTCCCGGTCGGCAAGTTTCAACGTGTAGGGCCATTTGGCGGTGTCGATGCCTTGCACTGATCCGCTTTCGTAACGCGTACCAAATTTTTCCGCCTGCTTGCGGAGATTTTGCATGAGTTGATATCCGTCAATTCCCTCCGGGAAACCGGGAAAGTTTTCCACTTCGGAGGTCGTCGTCAGTTGTCCGCCAGGCAACACACCCTCGAGGACGAGGGGCTGCAGATTGGCACGACCCGTATAGATGGCGGCGGTGAGGCCGGCGCAGCCGGTACCGACGATGACGACATTTTCAACTTTTGCAGACATGTGGATGAAGGGCTGAAATGAGCGTAACATTTCCAACGGTGCAACTCCGGAGATACGTCAGAGTGGAAAGATTTCGCCAACTGCCACGGTTGGACGAAAGCTTACCGTCGCGGCAGGAACGTTCCGCTTTCTATCTGATCGTCACGCCCGCGCGCCTATCGCCTTTAGCAGGGTCTGCTTCAAAGATTCCGTGGAAAATGGTTTACTAAGCAGCGCGGTGACACCCTCGGCGTGGAGTGCGGTGCGAATATAGTTGTCGAAGCGTCCGCTCATTACGGCGACTGGCGTAACGATTGATCGTTTCTTCAGCGCCTTCACGAGCTCAACGCCGTCCATCAGTGGCATGTTCACGTCCGTTAGCACCAACGCAATTTTGTCCGGGTTTTCGTCGAGCTGTTTAAGCGCTTCGATACCGTTGGCGGCTTCCATCACCTGATAACCGAGTTTGCGCGAGGCCACACAAACAAATGAGCGCACCGCGTCGTCGTCATCCACAATGAGAAGCCCGCGCTTGCCGGTGAGTTCCGCCTTCGCTCCCATAGGCGGCGTGCTGCCGGTAGCCGCGCGGTTTTCGGCGCGGCGTTTTTCAAAAAGATCCATCGTCTCCGAGGTTAGCATTTTCAGTGCCGCCGCCTCGCTCGGTGACAGATTACGGGCGTGTCGATCGAGGACGCACAATGTGCCAAGCGCAAATCCACCGGAACTGATCAGAGGTGACCCGGCGAAAAACCGAAATCCTTCGTTGGCTACAATCGGCAAGTGACTGAAGCGCGGGTCCTTCGTTGCATCAGGTATCACAAAGATTCCCGCGAACCGAAATGCGTGGTCGGAAAACGACAGATGGCGCTCGATTTCGGTTCGTTCGATGCCAAACCGGGCTTTGAACCAGCAGCGTTTTTCGTCAACCAACGCCAGACCTGCCACGGGAGCATTGCAGTGGCTGGCCGCACGCTGCACCAGTGAATCAAAAATGGCTTCTGGTGGCGTATCCATCAGTCGATAGCTGCGCAATGCGGCGAGTCGTGCCTGTTCGGGGTCTGCATCGATGGCGGAACTGGAAGCCATTTTTTTGGGACGCTATGCGAGCGGGTTGCTGTCACAACTATTTTCATCGACGTTCGTTAAAACTCACTGGAAGTGCTGAATTGTCGCAAAGAGTTGGCGGCAAAAAGCGCTTTTATGGAGAGAATTTAACAATTAACACACGGATTCGCGGTGCTGAAAATGTGGGCCGCCCAACGATTTCGCAACGAAGGCGTACGTGCCAGGCGGATTCCTGCCCGTCAACGGAGGTGGATCAATTTCCACCTCCTTAAGTATCAGCCAAATGTGTCGACGTTGGAAGGGAGATGGGGTAGGCAAACTCGCCTGCGTTATCCGTCGATTTTCAGAATACGACGTAGACCTTACATGTTATTTTTCGAACGCATTCTTAATTCCAAACCAGGTGGAAACAAAGAGCAGCGTCGCGCCACGCGCTACGCGGTGGGTTCGTCGTTTCCCATGAAAACGATGCTGAATTTGTTGGGCCGGGATGAGTTTGGCCAGCAACTGGCCTCCGCCGATGGGCGGGGGTGGAATTGGACCGGGCGACTGGTGAATTTTTCTGAGAGCGGAGTCAGTATCCAGCTGCCGCCGGCAGTTATCGCGAAAAAAGGGGATACCTGTTTGCTGATCCTGTCTTTGGCTGGTCATCAGCTCAACATCCCGTGCCACGTCATGCACATGCGTCCGCATTCCGATTCCGTCCAGTTTGGATTGAAATTTGATTTTCCCGACAAAAATACCCCGGCTGGCTTTCAGCAACTGGTGGAGCTGGTCGCGTTCGGTGCTTCCCTCAAACCTGAAAAGCCCCAGTCGTCACTGGATGCCTCTGGTTATCTGGTGGAGTACTACGAGGGCGATTTCGACTCCCGCTTGACGGTCTGGCGATCCAAGAGCGGCGGTCCGGTCCTGTGGTTTGAATTTCACCTTGCAGGTTATTGCGTGCGTGGTGACACCGGGGCCCGCACCCTGGAGTTCGCGACCGGCGAAGGAAAAAACGCCAAGCCCGTCACCCCCGCGCAAGTGGGTGAAATCCATCAGCTTTTCAAGTGGGTCGTTCCCAACATCGCGCGGGCCGTGCCGTCAGACATCCGCCAGTCGTTGCAAAGTTTTGCGGCCTGAGCGCGCCCCGCCGCGCCCGCGGTATTCATCCTTCAATTACTTTATCGGACAGTTCGTTTTTGTCGTCGCCGTGTCGCGGAAAGTGGGTGGCCAGCAACTGACCTGCGCGTTCGATCCCCTGTTGTAGGCCGGTGGTGAAGTTCCCTTGTCTGAAATGAGTTTCCATTGAAGCGGTAAGTTCGGTCCAGAAACCGGTGCTGCATTTCTGATGCACCCCTTCATCTCCGATTACAGCGAAGGTTTGTGACGACGGCGCTACGAGAATCAGCACGGCATTGCGGTCCTTCGTTTTCGTCATTCCGAGCTGCGTGAACATTTCCCGGGCGGCAGACAGAGGATTGCCCGTCGGTTTTTGAATCACCGCAACGCGGATTTCCCCCGACGTCATTTTTTCCGCGCGTGCGATTGCGGCTTCGATAGCCGCGTGGGCCAGCAGTTTAATGAATATTGCCTTGTTCATCTCACCATTTTCCTCCGGCGCCGCCCCCGCCAAAACTGCCGCCACCTCCGCTGAAACCGCCACCGCCCGACGATCCCCCGCCGGAACTCCAGCCGCCTCCGCCGCCGGGCGGGCCAATCCACCATCCACCGCGCGGTCCGCCCAACACATAAGTGCGACGGCTGCGCTGGCGGGAGATGACGATGAAAATAACGATGAACACGAAAATGACTCCGAGATTGAGTCCGACGGGGCGATTTTGACCTGTCCGGTCACCACGGGTTTGCCCGGTGCCACGATATTCCCCCTGGGTCGCCGCAATCATCGCCTGGACCGCGGCACGCATTCCGCCGTCGACATCGCCCTCGCGAAAACGCGGAACGATTTCGTTCGAAATGATTCTTTTCGCCGTGACGTCGGGCAGGACTCCTTCAAGTCCATAACCGACCTGGATGTATAGCTGGTGCTCCTGCATGAACGCGAAAAGGACCGCACCGTTTTTCTTGTCCTGCTGCCCGACTTTCCACGCTTGCGCCACGCGCACCGTGTAGTCCTCGACCGAGGAGTCGGATTCCATGCGCGGGAAAATCGCGACCACGAGCTGGTTTGAACTCGTGCGCTCGAACTGCTTGAGCGTGGAGTTCAACTCTTCCGCCACACGCGGGGAAACAGCATTGGCGTAGTCGTTGAAATACTGCGCAGGCGTCGGCGGAATCCGCTCGGCCGCGACTAGTGTGAACGTGCTGCTACAGAGCCCGCAGATCAGGATGAAGCGGCGGAGGCGTGACATCATGTGAGGAAGTGAAATCAAGGCTTCGCCGGCGCGGTTTTGCCGAAATCAAATTTAACTTCGGGCGCTTTTTCCGATCCGGGGGTCGCGGTAAAATAGGCCTTCTCCTTGAAACCCATGACGCCCGCAAAAAACACTGCTGGCACCCGCTTGATTGCCGCGTTGTAGTCGCGAGCCAGCTCGTTGAACCGGCCACGCTCGACTGAAATGCGGTTTTCGGTCCCTTCCAGCTGGGCCTGAAGATCCTGAAAATTTGCCGTGGCTTTAAGCGTGGGATAATTTTCGGCGACGACGAGCAACCGGGAAAGCGCCGAAGTCAACTGGCCCTGGGCACGATCAAATTCGGCGAGTTGCGCAGGATCTGTCGGCGCAGCGTTGGAGTTGATCTGTACTTTCCCCACGGATGCGCGCGCATTGGTGACTTCGGTTAGCGTGGATTTTTCAAAATTCGCCGCGCCCGACACCGTGGCGACCAGGTTCGGCACGAGGTCAGCGCGACGCTGATAGGCGTTTTGAACCTGCGCCCATTGCGCGTCGACCGCCTGCGATCGGTTGACCAGGCCGTTGTACTGGCCGGTAAGAAAGAGAAAGAGTACTGCCGCGATGGCGGCGAGAACGCCGAGGACGATTAAGACTGTTTTCATTTTTCAGACAACGAGTGTCTCCAGTTCTTCGACAGCGCAAATAAAACACGGTTACACAACCGCTGCTTGTTTCGCATCACTTTACCGTGATCGTGAATTGCGACCTGGAAAACCGTGATGATTTCCCGCGGTCTCCGTACCCCGTATCTGCTCACTCAGAGCGCAATGCTTCCGTCGGAGCGATTCGCGCGGCCTTTCGGGCCGGCAACCAGCAGGCGGCAACACCGATGGTAATCAACAGAGCCGTGATGCCCGCGAACACGATTGGATCGTGAGACGTAATGCCGATTAGGAAACCCATGTTGTCGAGCAGACGGCTGGCGGCGAACGCACCGATCAGTCCGAGAACAAGCCCAATAAGCAATTGGGTGAAACCGCGCACCAACACGAGTCGCGCGATGTTGGCGGCCGTTGCGCCCAGCGCCATGCGAATGCCTATTTCCCGTGTCCGACGGGCCGTAGTCTGGGCCACTACCGCATAGATGCCCACCGAAGCCATCAACAGGCCGGTGAGTGCGAAAACCGAAAACAAAGTACCAAAGACACTGAGGAACCAACGTTCTTTTTCGAGCGCCCGGGTCAGGGTGCGTACATCAAAGAGCGGCAAGTCTTGATCGATTTTTTGAACAATGTCGCGGACTGGACCGGCGAGAGCAGCGGGATTGGACGAAGTGCGGAGCAAAATGCCCATCCAGCCCCAAGGTTCCTGCCGGTAGGAAACATGGATGACCGGAGGGGTTTCCTTCTCATTGGGATTTTGGACAAGATCGGCGCAAACTCCGATCACCGTCATCCATACACCCGGTTTGTCGTCATTGATCATGCGGAATCGTTTTCCAACGGCTGTATCCACTGTCCAATGCTTGGCCGCAAACGCCTGCGACACGATGGCTGTTTCCTTTCCCGTGTCTCCGTCGGTTTCGAGAAAACCGCGACCGAGCAAAACCGGCAGTCCGATTGCCTGGAGGTAATTCGGGGTTTGCACGATTCGCGACGCTTTGGGCGGTTGCTTCGGATCGGGATTGGGCCAGCCTTCGATTTCAATATTTGTCTCTGAAGAACCCAGACCTGGGAAGCTGGCTGAGGCGGCGACTTCAGTTACGCCAGGCAAGGCGCGAAGCTCGGGCAAAAGCTTTTCGAAAAATTGACGGCGGGCCGCCGGTTCCGCGTACCGTTCGCCTTTCCCCTCTGGCAACTGGATGCGTGCCGTGAAAATACTTTCCGGACGAACAAACGAATTCAGCTCCTGGGCGGCAAAGAAACTGCGAATCATCAAACCGGCACCGGCAAGAAGCACCACCGTCAGGGCAAATTGAAAAATTACCAATATCCCGGTCAAGCGTCCGCGATGACTGCCGCTGCCTGGCGTTCCTTCCTTCATGGCGGTGTTCAAGTTAACGCGGGACGCGCGCAGCGCAGGAACGAGCCCGAACAAAATCCCGCTGAAGACGGAGAGCACGGCAAAATATCCAAATGCCACCCAGTTCATTTCGAAGAGCACCCAATACGGTTTACCGACGTCCCGGGTCGCAAGGTCGAAGGCGTGGACGCCAAAAGTTGAAAGACCCAGACCGAGCAGGCCGCCGAGCGTGCTGAGCAGCACGCTTTCAATCAGCAGCTGGCGGATGAGCTGCCAGCGGGTTGCGCCCATGGCACTGCGCACCGCAATTTCACGGGATCGTGCGATGGCCCGACTCAACATCATGTTGGCCACATTTGCACACGCGATCAGGAGCACAAACGCGACCGCACCAAGCATGGTCAGAAAAACAGCGCGGATTTTGTCTCCGTTATATGTTTCGTGAAACGTACGGACGAGTGCGCCAGTCTCCTTGTTTGTGTCGGCGTGCTCACTCGCGATTCTCGCAGCGATGACGCTCAGATCGCTGTTTGCTTCGGCAACGGTAACGCCCGGTTTGAGCAATCCGAAGAGTTGAAGCCCATGGTTGGTTCGTTTTTCGAGTTCAGCATCGGGCGTGAGGGGCATCCAAAAATCCTCATTGTTCGGAAACTTAAAACCTTCCGGCATCACGCCAATAATCGTCGCCGGAGTTCCGTTCACGCGTACAATACGTCCAACGACATTCGTCGCCCCGGCATAGCGGTTTTTCCAGACTCCATATCCGAGAAGCACGACTGGTTCCGCCCCCGCTGCGCCGTCGGCGGGTGCGAAGCCCCGGCCCAAAATGGGCGGGGTTTGAATAAGCGTGAACAAGCTGCTGGTAACCCGGGCCAGACCGAATCGTTCGGGCGGGTTACCGGGTTCACTGATTACACCTTGATCGATTGCGACTGCTTCGAGGCCATCGAAGGAATGGTTTCCGGTTTTATATTGCAGGTAGTCGGGCCACGAAACACGCATTCGTTCCTCCCGCTTGTTAAGACTCTGGCCTGCGACGGTGACGATCCGTTCGCCACCGGGAATTGGCACCGGTTTAAAAAGCACGGCGTTCACCAGCGTGAAAACCGTGGTATTGATGCCAATGCCGAGCGCGAGCGTCACGATGACGGCGGTGGCAAACCACCGGTGCGATGCAAGCATCCTGAGAGCGAAGCGAAGATCTTGAATCATGGTGTGATGTTGCCCGACCGCATTCGGCACGAAAATCGCTCCGGACGCCGGACTTCATAAAATACCCGGCAACCCGCTGCAAGTCGCAGAAATTTCCGATCAACCTGGATTCCGGGATGAGTCGGCCACAAAAGACGCAGGAAGAGCGATCCCCCGAAGCTTGTCGTAAGCCGTGAACCCGGTCAAACGGTCATGGACCCTGAGCTCGTCGCAGGGTCACGGATCCCGAGCTCGTCGAAGGGTTCCGGCTTGGTTTGATGTAGGAGCGGCTTTATGCCGCGATTCGCGCGCGTTGGCACATTCGGATCGGCATAAAGCCACTCCTACAGTAAGAAGCGATGGCGGGCGCAGGTATTGAGTGGTCCTTTTAAATGCCTCGGGGGCTTGCCCCGAGGATCTTTACTTCCTCCTCTGCTCGCTCGTATCGCTTCCCGTCGCCGCCATCGTCCTACTTTAACGTGATTGCAAATACCGTGGCGATGTCGCCTGTCACTTTCTCCGGCAGATAGATCGTCAATCCCTGGGGTGCGCGGGACCACCGGATCTTTTCATTGCTCCCCAGCAGTTGGATTTCAGTGATCGTTTCGTCGAGCAAACCTACTGTGGTACCGAGCGATTTAAGGAGCAGCGGCTGGGTGGGTTGACCAAGCGCGATGGCGTACAGGACATTTCCTTTGATGGTGTAGCGAATATCTTCCACGGTCAGCGGCTTGCCTTTTCCCTCGTTGAACCCTTGAGCGGTGATCGGCACGGCCTTTTCCAGCGCGGGGCCCTCGCCGCATACTTTCCACGGACGCGTGCTGAAAATGCACTCCCGATTGATGTCCATCCAATCGGCGATTCCGCGTACCACTTTCAATTCGTCATCGTCGATCGAGCCATCCCCACGCACCGGAATACTGAGGAGCAGGTTCCCGTTTTTGCTGACCACGTCGACCAGGGTTTGGATGACGGTCTTGGTACTCTTGTAGCCGTGTTCGGTGAACAAAGACCGTTGATAATGCCACTGACCGAGACACGTGTCAGTCTGCCAGGGCCGGGGCTCGATCTGATTGCTCTGACCGCGCTCGATGTCCCACACCATCGTCTTCCGTTGCTGCTCATCGAGGATTTTTCCAAACATCACCGCTTCTAATTTGCCGCCATGTTCGCGCATATTGCGGTTATAGAAATGAGCGGCGATCTTGAGACCCGCGTCACTCACCGGCCAGAGTGGCAGGACAGTATCGTCGAAATAAACCAAATCAGGCTGGTAACGGTTGATGAGATCGAGCGTGCGGTTGTAGAATTTTTCACAATAGGCCGCATCGGGCAGACTGGCGCCATTACCCCATTCCCACTGTTGGCCCAAAGTATCGGGATTTTCCGAATTCAGGCTCCGCGGATGATTTTGTGCGTAGAGATCCTGCGGATCGAGGCCGTCCCACCACAGGCCCTTTCCATCCGCTTTGTTCAATTTGCCGTCGTAGGGCACGCCGGCAAATTCGCCCGTGGCGTCCGCGCCTTGCGAAGGTTCGTACCACGTCCAGGCGTGCGATGCGTGAACGCTCACCCCGAAACGCATGCCTTGCGCGCGCGCGGCCTTCGCCCAGCCGCCGATCAGGTCCTTCTTTGGACCGACACGGACGGAATTCCATGGCTGGTATTTCGAATCCCACAGGTCAAAATTGTCGTGATGATTGGCGAGGGCGAAAAAATATTGTGCGCCCGCCCGCTTGTAGAGCGCCATGAGTGAATTCGGATTCCACTTTTCCGCCTTCCACGTGTTGATCACGTCTTTGAAACCGAACTTCGACTGCGGGCCGTAGGTTTTCAGGTGAAATTCATAGTCGTGCGGTGCCCACGACGGGACTTTTTCCATGTACATGAACCGTGCGTACCAATCACCGTGTTCCGGCTGGCACTGCGGTCCCCAGTGCGCCCAGATGCCAAATTTCGCATCGCGAAACCACTCGGGGGTCTCGTACTGCTGAAGGGATTCCCAAGTCGGCTTGAATTTGCCCGTCTCCATCGGCTCCGCAGTGCTGCTAATCTTTACGACAGGCGTTTCTGCAGCGGCGGCGACTGACGCGACAATCAAACAAAACAGGAGAGGGAATTTCATCGGTACACTATGGGTTTCGCCTGCCCGTCAGGTCGCGGCAGGCTGAAGACTGCATAAGAAACTCACGGTGGCAGCAAATTAATGTGGGTGGGAGCGTTGCGATCGCAGGTGAGTTTACCGTCTTTTTCCGTCAGTTCGACCACTTGGATTGAGCTACGGCGCAGATCCAGCGATTCCTTGTCCTCCGGTGTGATCGTGCCGGCGCGGCCTGGGTGGGTAAAATAAAACAAGTAGGCGCGATCGCCGCTGATCACCACGCCCGGGTGGCCGCCATTGACGTGATCGTCGGCCCCAGTGCCAGGGGTGCCGAGCAGATCGCCCTCTTGCGCCTTCCAATGCAGCAAGTCGTCGGAGCGATAGACTCCGAGACCTTTCCACAAATCGACAAGCATCCAGGAATGACCTTTCCATTGGAAAACAAACGGGCCTTCGCCTGGACGTTCACCCACGCCGTCGACTTTGCCGTGGTCCGCCCAGGTTTTCAGATCCGGGCTGTCGGCATAATAAATGGATTTGTGATCGCGTTCGTTGTTGTACCAGAGCCGCCAGCCGCCGCCTGGAAGAGGATAGGCGCACGCATCGATGACGCGATCCGAGGCCAGCTTCAGCGTTGAGGCATAACTCCAATGCCGCAGGTCGCTGCTGGTCAGATGCGCGATCGTTCGCGGGTGATTCCAGTCTTCGAACACGCCGGGCACAGTCGTGAGAAACATATGATGCAGTCCTGCCGCGTCGGTCCGGACGTCGGGTGCCCAATAAGTCGGCTGATCGCCCGTCAACTCCTTGGGCAACTGGATTTCCGCGACGCCGGACGCTTTCCAGTGCGCGCCGCCGTCGGTCGATTCGGCGATCCCGATGGGAGTGCCGTGAACCCAGGCAACGCCCGACAGTCCCGGAACGTTGGCCCGCCGATTGGTATAAAACATCCACCAGGATTTTTGGTGCGGATTCCAAACGACGACCGGGTCCGCTGCGCCGTCATAGAGCGGATCGCGAAAAAGCGGTTTGGTCGCAATCTGGTCGGCGAAAATTTCCGGCAACGAAAGCAGTGCGGCGAAGATTGTGAGCAGCAGGCGGATCAAACCACGCGGTAAATTTCTCATGAGGATAGGGCAAAAGCAATAGATGCATTGATCATCCAGAGAAACCTTTTTTCCGCGGCCCGAGGACTCAATCTTCGCCCGCGAATCACGCTAATTCACGCAAATAATTCCCCGTCCGCCCGATCCCTTCCGAACCGTAGGGCTGGCCCTAGTGGCCACGCGCGACTGACCGCACATGCCGACCTCGCCACAATCTCCCAACGGAATCGAAACCAAAACCAACCGGGATTTTTCAACCACTGATCCTCACTCACATTCGCTGATGCCCGGATATTTCAGATCAGTGACCCATCAGTGCAATCAGTGGTTACCCATCCGAATTCGTCTCTTCCGGCTTTCATACCTCTGTGCCTCAGCGCCTTTGTGGTTCAACTCCGTCTTTCAGCTCCATTCGTGTCCTTTCGTGTGTTTCGTGGGCCAATCCTCCTCTGCATTTGGATTGTTAGGATTCCAATGTCAGTCGCATGATCAAATCGTCGCATAACTTTTCCCCGATCTGAAACTGTCGCTGGCCGACCGCGCGGTAGCCGAGTTTCCCATAGAAATGAATCGCCTCATGATTTTGCGCATAAACGCCCAGCAACAGTCGCCGCACGAGGTGCGCGAGCGCATGACTTCGCGCTTGCTCCATCAAGCGCCGTCCCATCCCCGCACCTTGGAAACGATGCAGCAGGTAAATTCGTTTTATTTCCAAGTCCCCCGGCGAAATATCTGTGAGCGGAAGGTCAGGCGTAGTCAGGACCACGTATCCGATCGGAGCTTGTTCGATTTCCACCAGCCAAATCGTCGACGCGGGATCCCGCAGCCAACCCGCATATTTTTCGACGGCATGTTGTTTGGCGCAGTGCAGGAGGATGTCCTTCCCGGGAAGAATTCCCGCAAACGATTCGAGAAAGGTCGCCTGCCCGATCAGGGACAGTGCCGCCTCGTCTCCGGGCCCACATTTGCGAATGACTGCTTCGCTCATGTTATGGAATTTGCAGATCAACTTGCAGCTGTCGAGGGCTCGTTGTTCTCCGCCCCACGGATTTTGCCCGCGAATTACGCGAATCATGCGAATAGAAAACCGGCCAATGAACAGCATTCTGATTTCCGCCCACGAAACACACGAAATGGCACGAAATGGAATAAGGTAGGGGCCGTTGCCCTCTGCAACGGCCCGTCAGGACACCCGCCATGCGAATTAAAATCCCGTCCAACACACTCCTGATTTTTAACCACTTAGTCTCACCTAATTTCCCACGAATGTTCTGATCCGAATCCTGTAGGGCTGGCCCTTGTGGCCATGCCGCCGTTCGCGCCCGCCCCACCGGCTGCGGAACAAAAATCGCGTCCGGATTTTTCAGGTTGGTGATCCAGGTGAATTCGCGCGACAATCTTTGATGCGCTTGTGGACCTTGCATCCTCGTTATCTCGACCCAAAGGGGCTGGTGGCTTGCTGGCGGGAGGCGTTGCTTGCGCAGAAAGTTCTCAGTGGTTCGACCCGGGGCTATCGCAATCATCCCCAGCTTTTGCGATTTCAGTCGTCGGACGATCCGATGTTGGCGATCGCTGCGTTCCTTCATGAGATCGCGGTCGAGGCCGATCGGCGCGGCTACAAATTCGATGTTCGGAAAATCGCAGGACCGCTTAGCTCACTTAAAATTCGTGAGACTCGCGGCCAATTGGACTACGAATGGGCGCATTTAAAACGGAAGCTGCGCGTGCGAGCTCCTGCCATTGCCAGGCAGATGCGCGGAGTCGTAAAGCCGGAGCCGCATCCGCTGTTTCAAATTATCCGGGGAAAAGTGCGCGAGTGGGAAAAGCGGACCAACTCCAAACCAGACGAATCAATCGATGGTCCACGAAACACTCGAAAAAGCAGGAAGTGACAGAAGGGTTGCCCGCGAAACACGCGAATGACGCGAAAGCTGAGCGAAACGCTGCACGTGGTCGTAGCCATTCAGTAGGACCTGTAGGCTGGACGTCCACGCCGTCGCCTCTCGACGGAGCGGCATGGCCACAAGGGCCAGCCCTACCACCGATCTGCGGCTCGCTCCACCGGTGAATTCACCGAGCCGGGCTGGGGCTCGGCGGTCCCGGGGGAAGACCTCATTGGACAAATAGTAGTCGGTGAAATTGTGCAGCAGTGAGGATGTTTTAAGGGCAGCTGTGCTGGCTGGGGGCGGTGCGTTGCTTGACAGGGATGTGTGGTGACCGCGGAATGGAAGTATGAGTCAGGCGGCATCTCAGTCCATGAGCAGTCAACCCAGCGCACCGGTGGAATCGACCGTGATGAAAGTGCTTTGGGCTTTGAGCCTTTCCCATCTGATCAATGATACGCTGCAAGCACTGCTGCCGGCGATTTATCCGCTGCTGAAAGATTCGTATCATCTCAGCTTCACCCAGATCGGACTGATTACGCTGACTTACCAGGTGACGGGATCGTTGCTCCAACCGCTCGTAGGTTACTACACCGACCGGCATCCCAAGCCTTTTTCTCTCGCGGTAGGAATGAGTGTGACTCTGACGGGGCTGGCGGTGATGTCGCAGGCATTCAGTTTCCACATGTTATGTTTGGCTGCCGGAATGGTCGGCGTAGGCTCTTCCATTTTTCACCCTGAAGCGTCGCGCGTCGCTCGCATGGCCTCGGGTGGAAAACACGGTTTTGCGCAGTCGCTCTTTCAGGTGGGTGGAAATTTTGGGACTTCACTGGGACCACTCGCGGCGGCGGCGATTATTATTCCCCGGGGGCAGAGTCATATCCTTTGGTTTACGTTGCTGGCGCTGGCTGGCGTCTTGTTGTTATCCCGGGTGGGCGGCTGGTATCGTCGCAATCTGCACCTGCTTAAACCAAAGCCGAGTGCCTCCGGCGACGCTGGGGTGGTAAGACTTTCCCGCGGGAAAGTTGTCTTTGCTCTGGCCGTGCTGGTCGCGCTGGTTTTCTCCAAATATTTCTATCTGATCAGTCTGACGAACTACTATACGTTTTATCTGATCAATAAATTCGGCGTCTCGGTGCAGACCTCGCAGGTCTATCTTTTCGTTTTCCTTTTCTCCGTGGCGGCCGGTACAATTATTGGCGGACCGGTGGGCGATCGCATCGGACGCAAGCTGGTGATTTGGATTTCGATTTTGGGGGTTGCGCCGTTTTCACTACTGTTGCCGCACATGGGATTGGCTGGCACGATCGTCCTGACGGTGGTTATCGGGGTGATTCTCGCCTCCGCTTTTTCGGCGATCCTTGTGTATGCGCAGGAATTGGTGCCGGGAAATGTCGGGCTGATCGCCGGGCTGTTCTTCGGCCTGGCTTTCGGTGCCGCGGGAATTGGCTCCGCTTTGCTCGGACGCCTGGCGGATCACACGAGCATTTTGCACGTGTTTGAAGTGAGCGCTTATTTTCCGCTGATCGGTTTGCTCACGGCATTCCTGCCGGAAGTAGAGCCGAAAAAAATGCGAGCGGCGCGAGCGTAGGGACACGGGTTCAATTTGCATCACGCGTTCATGTTGCCTGGCATTAGTGATACTTAGTGTGGATTAGTGGTTAAAAATCCGGAGCAGTGTCTCGCGAAGGATGAAAAGGGTGCGAAGGCAAGGCATGGCCTGCCGATTGCTCCTGGGTGGTCATCGATTTCCACATCGATGATTTGCGACGGACGCGCGACTACTCGCCGGGACTGGCCATCCACGGAAGCGTGTTCAGGTCCACGTTGCCGCCAGTGAGGATCAGGCCGATCCGTTTGCCGGTGGCGGGCAGCTTTCCTTCACGGATCGCCGCAAACGGGACGGCAGCAGAAGGCTCGATCACAATGCGCAACTTTTGCCAGAGTTCACGCATGGCGGCGACGATGCTTTCCTCGGAAACGGTCACGATATCATCGACGTACTGCTGGATGATCGGGAAATTTTTTTCGCCCGTGCAATTGGTGCGCAAGCCGTCGGCGATGGTCGCGGGCGTGGGAATGGAGATGCGCTTCCCGGCGCGAAAAGATTGCGCGACGTCGTCGGCGAGCTCGGGTTCCACGCCGATGACCCGGATGCGCGGATGCAACGCTTTGGCGGCGACGGCGGTGCCGCAGAGTAATCCTCCTCCTCCCACGGGACAGAGAATGAAATCCAAATCCGCCGCATCCTCCAGCAATTCAATCGCGGCGGTGCCTTGTCCGGCCGCCACCCGCAGATCGTCAAACGGATGCACGATGGTTGCGCCGGTCTGGGCAGAGACCCGGGCGCAGGCGGCCTCGCGGGCCGCGAGATTGGCTTCGCAAAAAGTGATCCAGCCACCGTAATTGCCGACGTTTTGGATTTTCGATTGCGGGGCGTTGGCCGGCATCACGATGTGTGCGGTGATGCCACGAAGCTGCGCCGCGCGGGCGAGCGCGGCGGCGTGATTACCGGAAGAATGGGTGACGACGCCATTGGCGGCTTCGGCGTCGGTGAGGGAGAAGACTGCGTTGCAGGCTCCGCGCGATTTGAATGCGCCGGATGCCTGCAGGTTCTCGCATTTGAAGAAAAGTTTTGCTCCGCATTCGTGATCAAGCGCGTCACTGGTCAGGACTGGCGTGCGTTTGATGAACGGACGGATGCGGTCGTGGGCCTCACGAATGGTGGCGAGATCAAAGGACATGTCAGGGCGCGTTAGGATCGAAATAGAGGATTCTGGGTGCGAGATCAAAACGAGGCAGCAATCGATGAATCAGAATGTGTCTCGCAAAGGATTCAAAGGATTCAAAGGATACGAAGGTCGGATCGGATCCCCTTTTTATCCTTTGAATCCTTCGCGAGACAATCCGTCTGTTGATCGGAAGTCCGATCGGATGAGGTTTGATTTCGAAACAGGCAGACGTACTTTGCGAGGCATGATCGTCAAAAAACTTCTCCACACCCGCATGCGGGTAAACGACCTTGAGCGCACCGTGAAGTTCTATGAGCAAGCTCTGGGTCTGACCGTGGCGCGCCGGCACACGTCGCCTCGCGGTGCTCAGCTGGCGTTTCTTGCCACGCCGAATAGCGAAGAGGAAATTGAAATCTGCCAGCTGCCGAATTCGCCCTCGGTGCAGGTACAGCCCGACTTGATGCACCTCGCGTTTGAAGTGGACGATTTGGCCGGATTCGCCGCCGATTTGGAAAAGAAGGGATTCAAGCTGAGCGATGGTCCGACCAAAAGTGGCAGTGGCTCAGTTATCGCCTTCATCGATGCGCCTGAAGGGTACGAAGTGGAATTGATTCAGAGAGTGAAGTGAAGCAGGCGCCTAATCTGAAAATGGCCACAAGAGGCACAAAAAGCGCAGAAGGAGAAAAGTGTTTTGTGCTTTCTGTGCCTTCTGTGGCTGTTCTGGGCTCGTAAAACGTCCAGTCATCATCGTCCGCCGTATTTTCGCTCCCAGGCGAAAAGATATTGCTGGGCGAGTCCGGCGAGTGGGCCGAAGTGGGTGCGTCCGAAATGAGCGACTTGCGCAGGCTTCCAGTCGTCGAGACCGTAACGACGGGCGAGCGATTTCAGTACCCAGGTATCGACGGGAAATGCTTCGAGTTTTCCTGCTCCGAAAAGGAGAACACAGTCGGCGACCTTTTCGCCGACGCCGGGCAGTTCCATCAATCTTGCTTTCGCAACTGGGTAGGGCAGGTGCTCGGTTTCTTCGAGCCAACCGGGCCGTGCCGCGAGAAATTGCGCGGTGGCAGCAATGTAGCGTGCCCGGAAACCGAGGAGACAATCACGCAAATCCTTTTCAGGGATACGGGCGAGTTCGGGCCACGACGGGAGCCGATGAAAGGAAGGGGCGCACAATGGGGCCGACGACGGTGGGCTCATTGCTCCCGCCTTACCTATTTCGGTGCCGTGGCGCTCGGCGAGCAGTGCGCACATTTGTTTGATCTGGACGATTTGCTTCGTGGCGCTGCACAGGAAACCGAGCAGGGTTTCGCCGAAAGGCTGGCGGAGGATGCGGAGCCCACCGAAAGCCGCGATGCACTCTGCAAGATGCGCGTCGCTCCGCCACGGGAGCGCGTCGGTTAAGGCGGCCCAATCCAGATCAAAAGAGAGATAACCTCTTAGGGCGGGAGCCGATTCTCTGCTGTTCCCGACGAGACTCCGCCACTCGACGCAGCCAGTCGGATCGTGGCTTAATCGCAATTCCACCGCGGATTCGCCCCAAAGGCCGGTCCACGTATCGTCAGCGTAACTCCAGCGAAAGGATTGTCCGCCATCCAGCGTTTCTCGCAGCACGGCGGATGATGGAGACCAGTCGGGAAGCGTCTGCCAATCGGATCCCATGGTAACGCGCGATGCTGGCGCGGATTATTTGCTGACAGGTCTTTCCCAGAGATAGCTCTTTTCGCTCGCGAGAACCCGGCCGTCTGCAGCGACGAAATCGATTTTCCAAGCGACGGGATTGGCTTTCGCATCCAGCCAATCTTCACCGGTCAGGCCCAAGTCGAACACGTTGGCTCCGGTTTTAAGTTCCGTGGTAAAAGAGAAATCCTTCGTTTGCTTGTCGGTTGGCGTGACGACCTCGACGTTGATTTTCACGGGCGTTGACGAACCCGTATTGTTCATCCGAATGAAAAAATAGAAACCGGAGCGCTGTTCCGCGCGGGTCCGAAGGACGACGGAGCCCCCGGTGTTTTCCTTTCCGGTGAAATACTCGGAGATACGTTTGAAAGATGCTCCCTCCTTCCATCCGGTGAATACGCGGACGACGGTCACTCCGCTATCGCTGGGGGGATTCGCCGCAGCTGCGCTGGCAGAGGCGGCAGCGAGGGCCAGGGAGGCGAGCGCGACGACGAGGAAAAAGGATCGGGAAAGAAAGTGCATGGTGACGGGAGAAGGCTGCGATCAGGGGCTTTGGAGGTAAACCTTTTTGTACTGGTGAATCCCCAAGGTGGCGGGATCCCAGTTTTTCACTGCAGGATTGATCAGGTAGGCCCGTGTGCGATTGACGAGAGGAGCAACTGGCGCGTCATGCAGGAGTAGCGTTTCGGCTTGTTGGAAGAGCTTGAACCGGGCTTGAGCGTTCGCGGTGTGGGAGGCTTGGTCCAACAAACGGTCGTAGTCTGCATTGGCCCAGCCGCTCCAATTGTTGCCTCCGCCGGTTACGAAGAGGCTGAGAAAGGTAATCGGGTCAGCGTAGTCACCAACCCAGCCGAGAAAGCCAAAGGTATGACTCATGGTTTGCTGGTTTTGCAGCCACGTTTTCTGCTCGTAGGGCTCAATGCTGATTTGCACGCCAAGTTCGCGTTGCCACATCGCTTGAAGCGCTTCGGCGAGTTTGGGTTGGCGGATATCGTTCAGGACCTGCAAGGGAAGAACCGGGAGACCTCTGCCACCCGAGAAACCCGCCTCGGTGAGCAGGCGGCGGGCTTCGCCAAAATCGTCCTTGAGTCCCTCCGGTGGCAGATAGCTCCCGCAGTTTGGCGGGGTGATCACGTGCGCGGCAGGCCACACGTTTTCGAAGACAGAGCGGGAAACCGCTTCGCGATCGATCGCGAGGGCGAGTGCGCGACGGACGAGCGGATTGTCGAACGGCGGTTTCTTGATGTTAAAGTTAAGATAAAGAATATCGAGCAACGCATCGTTGCGAAAAGGGCTGGGGGTTTGCGCGCGATAAGCGGCGATTTTGGAGACTGGCAAATCCCACGTGACGTGCAGCTGGCCGGAGCGAAAATTTCGTTCCTCCACGTCAGCGCTTTCGATCGGGAAAAAGATAATCTTGTTGAGCCGGGTCGATGCGGCGTCCCAGTAGAGCGGGTTTTTCGTCACCACGATGCGCGCGTTTGGCGTCCATTCGGTGAGGCTGAACGGCCCATTGCCCACGAGATTGCCTGCGCGCGTCCACTTGGTGCTGCGCTGATCCATACGGCCGAATTTCTCGATCGTCGCGCGATGAACCGGACACCAGGTGGGATGGGCTGCCAATGAAGGAAGATAAGGCGTGGGTCGCTCCAGCGTGAGGCGAAGGGTGGCGTCGTCCGGCGTGGCAATGCCGACGCTCGCGAAATCGTGGATTTTCCCGGTATTAAAGGCCTCGGCGTTTTTAATCGGCCAGAGCATGTAGGAATATTCGCCCGCAAAACCGGGCGTGAGGATGCGCTGGAACGAGTAGGCGAAATCGTGTGAGGTAATCGGATCGCCATTGGACCATTTCGCATTGGGGCGCAGGTGAAAGGTATAAACCAAACCGTCGGGCGACGCCTGCCAGTGGTCCGCGACGCCCGGCAGGGCTTCGGAGGTTTTCTCGTCTAAAACCGTGAGTCCTTCAAAAATCGCCATGAGGACGTTCATGTCCGTATAGGCCGTATCGATATGGGGATCGAGGTCCTGAGGCTCCGCCAGATTCCCGACCAGCAGGGTCTGGGTGCGAATTCCTTCGTCCACCGCCGATTCCCGCTTCGAACAGGACGCAATCAATGCGAGAGCAAACGCGATGCAGACGGGAAGGATGCGCCGAATCATCCTGGCAGTTAAACCCCAAACCCCGACGCCGCAAGGGCGGGGGAAAATATTTTGTGTTCAAGACCTAATAAACCCGCCAGTCATGCGTCTTAAGAGCAAGGTCTCGTGAATATCGAACCGGAAAAAAATCATGTCGGAGCCGATACCAGCTCTTTTGTGCAGGATGCCGTGGCGCGTCATCAAACGCCTCTGCTCCACTATGCCGCCCGTCTGCTGGGCGGCGATGTGGACCGGGCTCGCGACGTGGTGCAGGACACCTTTGTCCGTCTCATGGCTCAACCACCGGAACGAATCAATGGGCACCTGGCTGAGTGGCTTTTCACCGTCTGTCGCAACCGTTCGCACGACGTGTTGCGGAAGGAGGGACGCATGAGACGCTTTGAGGAAGGACAAGCCGAGCGGCTGACTGCCGCCGATCCGCGCCCGGGCCGTACGATGGAGCGCAACGAACAACACGAAGCGGTGCTGCGCCTGATTGGCCGGTTGCCGCATAACCAACAGGAGGTGGTCCGGCTGAAATTCCAAAATGGATTCAGCTATCAAGAGATCAGCCGCATCACGTCCTTATCGGTGACGAATGTCGGTTTCATCCTGCACACTGCGCTCAAGTCGTTGCGCCAGCAAATGACCGCGCAACCCGACTAGAGATCACCACCGAACCGATCCAGGAGAACGAGAAAATGGCCCAGCATACAATTTTACCCGACGATCCCCGCCTGACGGCTTACGCGCTCGGCGAGATGGAAGCGGTGGAGCGCGCGGAATTTGAAACGCAGCTCCAGCATGATCCGGTGGCCCGGCAGGCTGTCGCGGAAATTCGGGCGACGGTCGAGTCGTTGACTGGCGCACTGGCGAACGAACCGCTGCCCGAGCCGGCCAGCCGCTCCCTCGGAAATGCGGCAATTATCCCCGGACGCGATCCACGGCGTTTGGACGGTGGGCTGGCGTCGCCTGATGGGATATTGGGAAAGAAGATCTCGTTTCCGCAGTTCTATTATCTCGTCGCGGGTCTCGCTGCGGCATGCTTCGCAGTTTTCTTTGCCTACTGGGACCAGCATCGTCCGCTGCATGAAGTGAAAAAATATGTCGAGATGCCGCAGGGCGAAGTGAAGCACCGGGAAGAGGTTGGATCAATCGCGATGAATCTGCCGGTTGCTGAATCGGCGGTATTGGACGGTTACGAGAGTAGCAGCCCCACTTCGGCGACGGGAAATACCGAGACGTACGCATTTCACCGCGACAGTGATTTCCAAAAGCCATCAGATAATCCGCTCTCCACTTTTTCGGGGGACGTGGACACGGCGTCTTATTCGAACGTGCGGCGTTTTATTATGTCGGGGAAGCGGCCGCCGGTGGACGCGGTGAGGATCGAGGAACTGGTGAACTATTTTCCTTATGGTTATGCGGCGCCTAGAACTGAGGCAGCGAATGGGGTGGAGTTACCCGTGGACAGCCAGCGCGCGCCGTTCGCGGCGCATCTGGAAGTTGCGAGTGCGCCTTGGGCGCCGGAACACCGGCTGGTCCGCATCGGATTGAAGGGGCGCGAAGTTTCTGAGGCGACGCGTCCGGCGGCCAATTTGGTTTTTCTGCTCGATGTGTCTGGTTCGATGAACGAGCCGAAGAAATTACCTTTGCTGAAGCAGTCGTTGCGCTTGCTGGTGGACAGGTTGCGGTCGGATGATCGTGTCGCGATCGCAGTTTATGCGGGAGCGTCAGGGCTGGCATTGCCTTCGACACCCGCATCGCACAAAGCGGAGATTCTCGAGGCGATTGACCGTCTGGAAGCGAGTGGTTCGACCAATGGCGCGATGGGCATTCAACTGGCCTACGACATCGCCAAAGCGAATTTTGTGCAGGGCGGCGTCAACCGCGTGATCCTCGCCACCGATGGAGACTTCAATGTTGGTCCGAGTAGCGAAGGTGAGCTGGTGCGACTGATCGAAGAGAAGGCGAAAAGCGGCGTCTTCCTCAGCGTACTTGGTTTCGGCACGGGCAACATTAAGGACGCCACGATGGAGCAGCTAGCGGACAAAGGAAACGGCAACTACGCCTACATCGATTCCCTTGCTGAAGCGCGAAAAACCCTCGTGGAGCAGGCGGGAGGCACGCTGGTGACGATTGCCAAGGACGTGAAACTTCAGGTGGAATTTAATCCAGCGTTGGTTCAGGCGTACCGGTTGATTGGGTATGAAAACCGACTGCTGGCGAAGGAAGATTTCAATAATGACAAAGTGGACGCCGGGGAAATTGGGGCCGGACACACGGTTACGGCGCTCTATGAAATCGTGCGTGTCGGAGAAAAAATGAGCGAAACGCCCGGAGTCGATCCGCTTAAATATCAAACGACCAAGGCAGTGGCTTTGGCCGATGGGGAAGGACCTGCGAGCAAAGAGCTGTTGACGGTGAAAATTCGTTACAAGGAACCCGCGGGCGACGTGAGCAGTAGTTTGGAATTTCCCTTGTTCGACCGTGGCGTGCGATTCGCGGATGCGACGCCCGATTTCAAATTCGCATCGGCGGTGGCGGCTTTCGGGATGGTTTTGCGGGATTCGCCGCATAAAGGAACTTCCACCCTCGATGATGTGGAGGCTTGGGGACGGGCCGGCCTCGGCAGCGACGCGGGTGGATATCGCAGTGAATTCCTCGGTCTCGTGGAGAGATCGAGGAGTCTGTTGCAGTGAGGAGAAAGGGGGACGGGAGCGGCTTCCCGCGAAGCCGCTTCTACTCGTGAAACTGGCTGGTGGTAGGGCGGATTATCCCTAATCCGCCGTTCAGGATATTCCGCGTGCGGGAATTTTTACCGCCAGCGACGGCGCGTTAAGGATAACGCGCCCTACCTCACTGATAAACTCCACCGCGAGAGCGCGATAGTCCCCCAGCGCTTGATGCTTGCGGCGTCCGACCGCTTTGCGATTCTGCGCGAATGGCAATTTTTGGCCCACTGTCCACTGTTCGAGCTCAATTGGCAGCGGATCCCCGCTTCGCGGCGGCGTTTCGTTACGTCGCAGACTTGCTCGATCCGAATTCCGCGGCCTTTCAGCGGATCCATAAAATCGCGGTCGGAGTTACTGATAAGCTGAACTTGGAAGGTGGCGCGTTTGCGCTCGAACAGGTTTATCAGGCCAAACCTCGTGCGGACGTTTTTCTCGAGTCGCATCGCAAGTATATCGACGTGCAGGTGATCGTGGCGGGTGCCGAGCGCATGGAGGTGATCGACATCACCCGGCTGACCGAAAGTCAGGCTTACTTGGAAGAGCGCGATTTGATCAAGTATGCGGACACGACCGCGACCTCCCACTTGCGGATGGAGCCGGGCAATGTCGCGATTTTCTTCCCGGTCGATGGACACCAGTCCACGTTGCTGCCGGAAGCGGGACCCGTATTGGTTCGGAAATCCGTCGTCAAAGTCCCGGTGGGATAAACCAATTGCCCGCGCCGTTTCGACGGCGGGGGACTCTTCGATGAACTATCGGCATCATTTTCACGCGGGGAATTACGCGGATGTTTTCAAGCATGTGCTGCTGTTGCAGCTCATCCGCGCGATGCAGCGAAAAGAAAAAGGGTTTCTGTATCTCGATACGCACGCCGGACGCGGCGGCTACGATTTGTCGACTCCGTCGGTTTTACGTGATGGACGTTCACGCGAGCCGGAATACCCCGCAGGCATTGGTCGTCTGTGGGATTCAGGCCTCGGAAAATCGCCGGTTTTTAAGGAGTATCTGGAGCTGATCCGCCGTTTCAATGACCGGCAGGGAGCGATCGGGCCGGAGCTGAAGTTTTATCCCGGTTCGCCTTGGGTGGCAAAGTTATCGCTGCGCACGCAGGATCGGATGGCGCTGTTTGAACTCCGTGAAGAAGACGCCGAGGCGCTGGATTTTGATTTTGCGCGGGAGTCAAAAGTGAAAGTGGAGGCGATCGACGGTTATACCGGACTCAAGGCGATGCTGCCGCCACCGGAAAAACGTGCACTCGTGCTCATCGACCCGCCGTTCGAGAGCAAAGGCGAGTTTGCGGACATTCTTCAAGGCGTTCGCGATATGCTGAGACGTTTGCCCAGCGCGGTGTGTGCGGTGTGGTATCCGGTCACGGAACGCGCGCGCGTCGATCAGTTTCATCGCGAATTTCTGGAATTGTCGCCTCCGCCGACCCTGTTTGCGGAAATCAGCGTTGCAGGGGATGGATCGCAGTTACGGATGAAAGGCTGCGGTTTGCTGGTGCTGAATCCCCCATGGCAGATCGATGCGGAGGTTCGTGCCGCGCTGCCGGAGTTGGTTAAAGCGCTTAAAGTGGAAGTGGGAGCAGGCAGTCAGATCGGATGGTTGGTGCCGGAGCGGTGAGAAAACACTGCAGATGGTTTTAACCACGGATTTCACGGATCGGCACGGATGTGGAAATGATCCGGGAAGGAATTCCTTCCACAGTGAAAGGGAAGACGCATGGGATACGTATGCTTGGTTATCCGTGATCATCCGTGGAATCCGTGGTGAAAACGGTCTTTTTAGGTGAGAAAGCGGAAAAGTATTATCCCTGCCGCGACGCCTGCTCGCTCGCGACCGCCCAATAAAAAACCCGGCCGGAGCCGGGTTTGAAAATTTACGCTGCTAGATAGTGGATCAGCTGCGTGATTCGCGGTTGATGGCGCTCAGCGGTTTGATCGGAAGCAACTCCACTTCGACCTGCGGATTAAGCAGTGCGGGTGGTTTGAACAACAGGCGACCGGAGGAGATATCGCGGAGCATCGCGTTGCGAACTGGAGTCAGCGCCGCGGCCAGGGCGGCGAGCGGTCGCTTGCGGAGATGATTTGGAAAGTAGGTCATCGTCGTGGGGGCTTGGGGTTTAGTTCTAAGACGGCGGGTCAATGCCGTATTATTTAAGAACCCGAAACAGCGCTGTTTGTTCCTCAAAAACGAGTAAAAAACCCGTGCATCCGATGGCTAAAACGGACGCACGGGTTTTGTTTTTCCGCGACTATGCGACCTGACGGTGCAGAGCGGGCTCGCTGGTCGGAACCAGCTGCTTTTTCGGCAACGCGATGGTCAACACGCCGCGGGCGACTGATGCCTGCAGAGCTTCGTAATCAAACCCCACCCCGAGCCGCAGCTTGAGCTGATAGTCGCGTTGCACTCCTTCGAGATGCAGCGCTCTCCAGTTGGAGCGGACGTGGTGGGTTTTGCGGGCGGTCACAAATACGTCTGGGCCTTGGGTGGTGATCTCGATTCCGCTGGCGTCCACACCCGGCACATACACGACGAGCTTGAGAGCCTGAGCCATGTCGATGCAGTCATAGTGCGGCGAACGGAAGTCCTGCGAGACAGGCTCAGTGTTCGGGAAGCGATTATGGTGATTACGATGGATGATGGTATGCATGGTTGTTCCTCTCGTCGGTTTTAAGACCGCCGGGACTCCTGGGAGCTGAGGTGAACCGATTTACGGTTCTTCAGGTCAGGCAGCCCGTGCCGGTGGCTTTAATGGACCACACGGCAATGGTCTGACGCATCTGCTGGTTGCAGCCAAGCTGTCGGGCGGCCTTCGTATTCGAAGTGTCGCTCGCGCGGTGCTGAACTTTAAGCGTCGGTGCCATGATTGGTCTCGGGCTCTAAAATGCACATCGCGTGCCGACTTCAAAATCTTTTTTCAAAATCTGCAGATACAGATCATCGGGAATAGCGCGGGTAACTGTGCTTGGGGTGGCGGCGAGGAGATTGAGGCGCCTATCGGTGCAGGGACTGGCCCTCGTGGCCATGCCGCTCCGTCGAGCGCTGAAGGCATGGCCACAAGGGCCAGCCCTACGGTTCGACCGCCCAGCCAAACCACGGAAATTGCTATGCTTGCGCGACTACGGGGGTGGGGTAAGTTGAACGCTATGACGCCGCTAACTGACAAAGAAACGACGATTGCCGAGTTGAGGTCCCGCGTGCTCGCCTTTGTGCATGAACGCGATTGGGAGCAGTTTCACTCGCCAAAAAATCTCAGCATGGCCCTCGCGGCCGAGTCCGGCGAGCTCATGGAGCACTTCCTCTGGAGCGAATCCAAAGATTCGCTGGCGGTCGCTCACGACGCGAAAAAACGTCCCGCCATCGAAGCGGAAATTGCGGACGTCGTGATCTACGCGTTGGAGTTCGCGAACATTTGCGGAATTGATCTGGCCTCCGCGATCGAAACGAAGATGGCAGCCAACGCGAAAAAATACCCGGTGGAAAAAGCGCGTGGCCGGGCGGACAAGTATACGGAGCTTTGAGATTCTCGATTTTGGAGTCTTGATTTTCGATTGGGGATCGTGCTTTCAACGCAGAATTTTTAACCGCTAATCTTCGCTAATGTCCGCTAATTCCGGACTGTTTTAGATTAATGAGTCATTCGTGTGGATGAGTGTTTTATCCGTCTGAGTTGCTTTCTCATGGTCCGGGTTCACTGGTTTTTGTGGGGCTGGCCCTTGTGGCCATGCCTCCGTTCGACGGAGCGGCATGACGCGAGGTCCACCCCTCAATGCCCAACGCTCTGTCCGAAATCGAGAATCGAGAATCAAGAATCCAAAATCGAAAATGGATCACGCGATCCCGCCGTAACTCAGGTAGTCGTCGAGATCGAGAAGGTCGGCAAATGACCGGATGTCGTCGCGAGTGGAATTGTGCCCTTTCAACGTGGCGGCAATCCATTCGTGGCCTTCTGCTCCGCCGGGACCCCGCTGTTCGACCCACGCCGACCAGGTGTGGATATCGTAAGGAAGCTTGCGTGCGTGGGCGCTCACCCAGGCGAGAATTTCGATGTCCGATTTGCCCGATTTGATTTCAACCAGCATTGCCTCGTGATGAATGCCGGTGAAGGCAAAGAACTGTTGGTCGAGCGGACAGTTGTAGTGGTACTCGGCATTTTTCCCGGTGAGAAAGGCGCGGCCTTTGTCGAGTAGCCGGCAGAGGTGTGCGTAGCCCCCGAGACGAACGCGGACACTCCGCGGCGGATGTTGGGTGAGGTCGGGCTTGCTGTAGTTGATCATGGGGTAGGTTAGAGGGAAGGGATGCGGGGACCGCGGTGACAGGCGCAACCGGCGGCGCAGGTTGTGGCGGGTTTCGGCGACGCGGCGGCTGCGGATGGCGGGAACTTGGGCCGTGCGTTCATGAGCCCGTAACCCCCAACGACGACACGTCTCACTGGCTGACCCGTTTCGGGATGCTTCTGAAGCGCCGCGTCCCTCATGCTTTGCACCACCTCAAATTGTTGAGGAATCTCGTCCGCGTTTTGCGGAATGGTTTCGTAAACGTAGGTCGCCATGCGGAATCGTCAGTGGGAATTCGAAATTTCTTTTTTGGCAATGTACAAACTTCCCTCATCGTGCGCGAATGAAAACGAGCGCCGCACTCGAGCGGTATTATGTCCTGCCTTGCTGTCTGTTATTGCTGAACCTCTGCAACGAGATCGTGGCCTACAAGGCCCGGTTGATTCACGACGGACTGCTGCGCACCCTTTTCATCATCGGCATGGTGCTGTTCGGTTCGTCGTTGGTGGCCTTTGCCATCGCACCGGGGCTGATTTGGAGTGTCCAAGCGTTGCGCAAAACCAGTCGGTCGACAGGGGGCGGTGTGGGCGAAATCATTTTTCTTTCGGCGCTCGGAGTGGTCATCTTCTGGCTTTATTACCGAAACTATATGCTGGGAACGCAGTTTATCCTACCGGTCGCGTGGAGAAATAGCGGTGCATAAAGAGAGAACCAGTTGTGTAGCCCGCGCCGGGAGGCGCGGGACCCTGCGCTCTCCATCGACGGGCTCAGGACCTTGAGCAAGGTCGAAAGGCCGCGCAGGGCTACATTTCAGAGCAAGAGGACCCTAGCCTTGCGGGAACTACCAGCCGGCGTGGACTTCCTCTGGCGATCGCCCTTGCTCGCGTAGGGTTCGAATTGCCAGTGCATCGTGTCGCTTGGCGAGCCGCTGGCCTTTGTCGTCGGTAACCAGCGGACAGTGATAAAATTCCGGCACCGACCATCCGAGGGCGCGGTAGAGGAGAAGTTGGCGAAACGTCGAGCGCATCAGATCCGCACCGCGGACGACCTCGGTGATTTTCATTTCGGCGTCGTCGACTACGCACGCGAGCTGGTAGCTGGGCATGCCGTCTTTTCGCCAAACCAGGAAATCGCCAAAATCGTAATTGGCGGTGGCTCGCTGCCCGCCGAAATGATGGTCGTGAAAAGTCAGGGTTTCGTCGTCGGGGACGCGAAAGCGCCAGTTGACCTGGCCCGATTCGACCAAGGTCGGGATTGTGGCGCCTGGAGTCGGACGGAATTCAATAGGGTAGAGCGGTTCGTCCGAATCATCGCCTTCGTGCGGGGCGCTGATGGCGGCGAGCACGTCTCGCCGAGAACGATGGCACGGATAAATCCAGCCGGTAGCATGGAGTTTTTCGAGCGCGGCCCGATAAAGCGGGAGGCGGTCGCTTTGCGAGACCATCGGTTCCTCCCATCGGAGTCCAAGCCAGTGCATGTCTTCCTTCATCGCCGCGACGAATTCCGGGCGGCAGCGAGCGGTATCAAGGTCGTCATTGCGCAAAAGCAGGCGACCGCCGGCAGCGCGGGCGCGTTTCTGTGCGATCCAGAAAGTGCGGGCGTGTCCGAGATGAAGCAGGCCCGTGGGCGAAGGGGCGAGGCGTCCGCGATAAGTGATGGAAACTGAATTAACCACGGATTACACAGATGAACACGGATAAAACCCAAGGCGACGGTGAAAGGGCTTAAAATTTATCCGTGCCAATCCGGGTTATCCGTGGTGGAAATCAGTATGGTGAAATCACTCTGCGTCTATTGCTCCTCCAGTGACCGGCTTGAACAGAAATATTTCGCGGCGGCGGCCGCAGTGGGAATGGAGATGGCGCGGCGTCAGTGGACGCTCGTCTACGGCGGCGGGAAAACCGGCCTCATGGGTGCGGTGGCGCGGGGAGTGAAATCCAACGGCGGTCGCGTAGTGGGAGTGATTCCCGAGTTCATGAAAATTCGCGAACTGGAATTTACTGAGGCGGATGAATTGATTTCAGTTCTGACGATGCGCGAACGGAAAATGCTGATGGAGACGCGGGCCGATGCTTTTCTCGCCCTTCCCGGTGGTTGGGGCACGTTGGAGGAGCTGTTGGAAATTCTCACGCTCGCCCACTTGGAAGTCTTGCGGAAACCGGTCGTGATTTTTAATCAGGACGGCTACTACGACGACCTGATCAGGTTTTGCCAAAAAATTGTGGAGGAGAAATTCATGCACGCGACGATCCATGGAAAATATTTGGTGGCGCGTTCGGTGGAGGAAATTTTTCCGCTGATCGAAAACTGGTGCCATCAGCCGGGTGACGCGAAGTGGTTTCAGACGAAGTGAAATGACGAATGACGAATGACGAATGACGAATGACGAATGACGAATGACGAATGACGAATGACGAATGACGAATTGAGGTGGGCGGCTAGCGGGATAACGTGAAGATGTCATCGGTGAATTCGTTGTTTTTTTGAGTGAGGAAGGAGATTTTTTGTTTTAGGTGCATCTCTTCGCGAATGCCGCGCGTAGAGAGGGGAAATGAATTTGAGGTTACCCCAGTGGAGTCGGTTGATTTTCGTGAGTTGCGGGTTGATGCTCGCGGTTCCTTACGCGGCGAAAGCAGAGAAAAACGATACGCCGACTTCGATCCCGGCGTTGTTGATGATACCACCGCGGGATGCCACCGCGATCGACCGGCAGATTTTGGCGAGCCAGCGAAAACTGGAAGACACCACGGCTCCGGGCGCGGAACTGGAGCGGCTCGGCTGGTTGTATATTGCGAAGGCGCGCGTGAGTTCGGATCCCGGTTTTTTTACTCTCGCAGGCGTCGCGGCCGATGCGCTCGAACACAAATTCGATTTGCCGCAGGAAGCGTGGCTGTTGCGCGGCCATGTGTTGCAGACGCGCCACCGTTTCGCGGAGGCCGAAGCGATCGCGCGCAAACTGGTGGCAGCTCGCGCCTCTGCGGCGGACTTCGCGTTGCTGGGTGACGCGCTTTACGATGAAGGAAAAATTTCGGAAGCGGCGGAGGCGTATCAGCAAATGGTCGATCTCAAGCCCAGTCTCGATTCCTATGCGCGAGCCGCAAACATTCGCTGGATCAAAGGAGATCTCGAGGGGGCAGTGCGCCTGCAAACGTTAGCGGTGCGTGCCGGCGGACCCGGCGACGTGGGTGCATTGGCCTGGAGTTTGTGCCGGTTGGGACAACTCGTGTGGCAACAAGGTGACGGGGTTACAGCGGCTCGTTGTGCCACGCGCGCCCTTGAGCTGGCGCCGGAATTTGAACCCGCGCTGTTGTTGCAGGGGCGCCTCTTGTTGGCGGCGGGCCGCCCAGCTGAAGCTATTGTTCCACTGGCTCGGGCAGTTGAAATTCTTCCTTTGCCTGAACCGCGATGGGTGTATGCGGAGGCCCTCCGAGCCGCCGGGCGTGACGCTGACGCAGCTGCGATCGAAGATCAGCTGGTGAGCGAAGGACGCGCGGAAGATCCCCGCACGGTGGCTCTTTTCCTCGCGACGCGAGGACGTGAAGCCGCGGTGGCGGTCCAGCTCGCTGGAACGGAGCTCAACGTGCGTGCGGACGTGATGACACATGCCGCGAACGCGATGGCCTTGGCTCGCGATTCCAAAATCAACGACGCGTTAAGCCAGATTCACGCTGCCTTGGCTGAAGGTACCTCTGACGCGCGGCTGTTTCTGTACGCCGGCTACGTGAGCGCTGCGGCGCGCGAACCGGGCGCAGCGGATTTCCTGCGACGGGCCACACAACTGGCTTCGCTGCTCCTGCCGTCCGAACGACGCCTGTTGGAAGATTCACTTTTGTTGCTCCCCACCAGCCCCGGCTCGAAGGACGACATTAAACAAACCACACAAAATAAAACATCATGAATCCCACGTTTAAGCCCGCGAAAATCACGGGTGTATTCTCCAGGATTGCCGCGGTGGTGCTACTCAGCGCTGCGCCCGCGTTTTTGAGCGCATCCAGTCATATGGATGCTCCGCTTATCACTCTCGATCCGTCCGCCAACACGACCGATGTGTACGCATTTGTCACGCAGCACGGCGGCGCAAAATACCTCTCGACTGCTCTGGCGGTTTATCCGCACGAAGAGCCGGGAGTGGGTCCAAACAATTACAGTTTCGACGACAACGTCCGTTACGAAATCCACGTCGCCACGGGCAAGGATGTCGCTGCGGGAAAAGCCACGTATACCTATCAATTTGATTTCAACACAACCTACAAAAATAATTCCACGATTCTTTCCTCCTATCTCGGGGTGATTCAGGACCCGGGTGATGCCTCCCAAAACCGCACGCAAGTGTACTCGGTGCGGAGACTGGACCATCGCACCAACCGATCCACTCCACTGGGCTGGGGGAAGGTGGCGCCGAACAACCAAGGGATCGCAACACCCTATTACAATCGCGAGAACAACGGTGATCTGGTGGCGCGCGATGGCGTCGCTTCGTTCGCTGCGCTCGATCGATACACGTACGAATCGATCATTGAAGTGAACGGGTATCGCTTCTTCGCTGGCCAGCGTGAAGACGGATTTTATGGGGACATCAACGCAATCTTCGATTTGTTGAAATTGCGGGCGCTGAGTTCGAATCCGGCGGTGGCAAAATCGTCATTCGACAGCCAGGCTGGATTTAACGTTCATACCATCGCACTGGAAATTCCGCTTTCCACTCTCGGGGGCGATCAACAAATCGTTGGCGTGTACGCGACGACGAGCCGCCAGCGCGTGAATGTGCTGCCGGATGGCGAAGGCCGCGGTCTGGATCGCGGCGCGATGACCGGCGAGTTCGTCCAAGTGGGACGCCAGGGTAATCCTCTCTTCTGCGAAGCGTTGATCGCGATTAAGGACAAGGATCTCTACAATCGCACGGCGCCGACCGCCGATGCGCGTTTGTTTTCCAAGTATGCCGCGAGTCCCGAACTCGGCGCTTTAATCAACGCACTCATCTTCAATGGCGCGGGTGGTTTCCCGACCACGAATCGCACGGACCTCGTGGGAATTTTCATTCCCGATTTGATCAAGGTCGACCTTTCGACGGCACCGGCACGTCTGGCGGGTGGCGGCGCAGCGCACGCCACCACACCCGACGATGCCGGCTACAGTCGCTTGGGCATTTTCGGTGGCGATACACTGACCAGCAGCGTCCAGGCCGGCTTCGGCAACGGCACGGTTCCCGGTGGCTGGCCAAACGGCCGTCGCTTCGGTGATGACGTGATCGACATTGCGGTCACTGCCTTGGTGAACGATCTGCGTCCCGGTTCTTTCTCGGTGACGTTTGTCGCCGACGGAATCGACAGTGCCAGTCACAACGACGCGGTCTACAACAAGGTGTTCCCCTACGCGGGCACGCCTTTCAATGGCCGCAACCACACCCATCAATAAAATCCTCTGGAGCCGGCGCGCACACGCCGGCTCCTTTTTTTATGGCTGGATTGCGTTCAGTTTTTGCCCTGCTTGCGGGAATTTTTATTGGCACCGCAACGTTTGCCCACGATCCGGGGCTTAGCTCTGCTCGAATTAGTCGCAATGATCAGGAGTTAAAAATTGAGTTCGCGTTTGCGTGGTCTGATCTCACTTCGCTTTTGCCACCCACGGAGAGTTCGACGCGTCCCGATGCCGACGGATTGCAGTCGCTCGCACCTGCTTTGGTCGGGGCAGCCGGAGGGTTTGTGCAGATTTCGTCGGGCCCAACGCCGCTGAAGAATCCACTTCCGATTTTGGCGCCGGGTTTGGCTGGCGCGACTGAAGTAATGATTTCGCTGACGTGGCGGGAGATTCGAAACGAGCGCGCCGTGATTGATTTTCCTGTTCTCGCGAAGATGCCGTTCGGTCATCGAATGATGATTACTTTGGGCAGCGACGCCGAACCGGTAGCGTTGCTCGACGCGCGCCACCGGAATTGGGTATTGCCGGCGACGATCGAAAAGATTCCAGCCGCTGCAGTTGCCGCACCGGCTTCGGTTTCAATGGCTGCTTTTGTTCAACTGGGCGTTGAGCATATTCTCACGGGATTCGATCATCTCTGCTTTCTGTTCGCGCTGTTGCTTGTGACCGCCCGCACACGCGAGGTGTTAACGGTGGTGACGACTTTTACGGTGGCGCATTCGTTGACGCTGGCGGCGGCAGCATTCGGAGCAGTCTCGCTCTCATCACGGATTGTCGAGCCATTGATCGCGGCCTCGATCATTTATGTCGGATTGGAAAATTTGATCCTTCGCCGGCAGCCACGCTATCGTCTCGCAGTGGTGTTTGGCTTTGGGCTGATCCACGGGCTAGGATTTGCCAGTGGACTGGCGGAGCGCTTGCCAGGCGCAACGGGATTCGCGGTTGTGCCGCCGTTACTTGGTTTCAACGCCGGCGTCGAATTTGGGCAGCTTGCCGTCGCGGTGTGTTTCGTCCCGTTGATTGCTCTGGCGAGGGGGCGGCCAGATTTCTCGATGCGATTGCAACCGGTTTGTTCATTACTGATCGCGGGTGCAGGGGTGGTGTGGCTGGTTCAGCGGGTTTGAGGTTTTGGTAGGGCGGATTATCCTAATCCGCCCTACCTTTCAGCGATACAGTTTGATCACATCTTCGCTCTGCGCCCAGCCGGTTTGACCGCCGGGGAAACGGAGTTTGCTCCAACCGAGGAAAGTTTTTTCAACAACGGCGATGGAGCCGGCGGAGAGCGGGGAAGATTTTTGGGAAATATCCGCTTCAGTCGGAATACTGCGCAGGCTCGATGCTTTCCAAACCATCGCGACCTCGGGGTCTGCCAATGGCCCGTAGACGCGCAGACCCAGCGTGCCGAGAACCGCGAGGAGCATGGCAACGAGGCTCATGAACAAGGCCGTTGGTTTCGCCCACGTGCCGGCCCGCTTGTAGCCCTGGAACAATAGCACGAGAATCGCTGCGGCAAAAAGGAGCGCGGCAATAACGAGGATGATCTGCCATTCGCCAGGGGAGGCGAGACGCGCCAGCTTGAAGCGATTCTTGCCGCGTGAAAACTCCACCAGTTCGGTCGGCGCCAGACCGGAATGTTGCAAGCCTAGCGCAAGGTCCCAGCGGGTGATTTCCGATCGCGGATTTAACAAAAACGCACCGGTCCAGGCGGCAGTGGCTTCAGCCCATCGCTCCTGTTGCGCGAGAGCGAGTCCGAGATTGTGGCGGGCCGACCAATCTGAAGGCGATGTTTCGAGAGTCTTGCGCCATTCAGTTTCCGCCGCGGGATATTCCCCCCGTTTGTAGGCATCGACTGCGCTCTCGGCATGTGCACTCAGTGGAAGAAGAGCGAAAAATAGAATATATAGAAACGGAAAGAGGTTGCGCGCGCCGAGTAGTGACAGAGGCGGCCATCCTGGAATTTGCACAGCATTGAGCGCCGCTTCCGCGCGGGAAATCCAATCGGATGGCAGGGCGGTGTTGCGGCTGTGTTGGGCGCGGTCAGCGTCGGACCACAGGGTCGCCCACGTGCTCGCGATTTCTTTTTGCCGCGCGCCGACACGTGTTTCGATCAGTGATGCGCCGGGTGCCGCGTGAGGAATTTCCCAAAGCGCGGCGGTCTGATGCTGCCAGGCATTAAGCTTGTTGCGAAGTGATGCGGGTTGATTGGCGGAACTGCGAATTTCAGCCAACAGGGTTTTCAAATTCGCGCGGGCGGCGCGGCGTTGTCGTTGCGGGTCCGTGATGCGCGAGCGGATGCCTGCGAGAATCAGCCAGACGATTACGATCAGCACGGTGGCCGGTACGAAAAAGATGATCCAGAAAATGCCCGCCTTGAGCGGCGCGCGGCCGTGGGCGGATTCGACGACGGGATCGCGTGGGAGATTTTCCGGTGCGACCGGCGGAGTGGCGTTTGGCAAGGTCGGCGCAGCGGGAGCAGTATTTTGAGAAGCGGGTGGAAGCGAAAACTGAACCGGTCCGTTGGGATTTGTCGCTGCCGGCGCGGGCGCTTGCGTCGCAGAGGTCACGGTAACCGTCGCTGCTTCGCTCGAAATGGTTTTATAGCTACCCGACTTTGTATCGAAATAGGTGAAGTGAACGGGCGCCAACCGATAGGTTCCAGCGCGTGAGGGGACGAGAACCACGTCCTCGACCAGGGTTCCATCGAACAAGGTGCCTTCCTTCATCGTGCGTTTCGATTTGGGTTGCACGACTTGGAAATCGTTGGAGACGTCGCGCTGGGGCAGTCCATTAATATCCGGCCAATTGCCAGTGCCGCTGAGTTCGATGGTCCAGGTGATGGGCTCTCCGATTCCGCCGGACGTGGGAATGATCTTCGAGGTGAAGGTGAATTCGCCCACGGCGCCGGAAAAATCCGCAGGAGGCGCGGGAAGCGGTTTGATCGTCACCGGAACGGAATTTGAATCCAGCTGGCGCTGTTCCACATTCGGCTGGGAGAAAATTCCGAATCCGGTCGAGCCAACGACGAGATTCACCATTTGGTTGGTGGGATTTAGCGTCAGATTGCCTGGTTGCTTGGCGTATGCACGGGTCGTTTGGACTGACACGACGCGCCGCTCACCATTCACCAATGCCTCGTTTGGATCGGGTTTGCTCCACTCTTCAGCGGCAAAAGGAGTGGCCGGCCATTCGACGTTGGAGGCTAGCGAATGAAAATAGCGGCGGGTGACATCGAGATTATAAGTTACTGGAAAAACTTCTCCGGCCCAAAACGTGTTTTTCGGAACGGAGAGTTTGGCTGAGGCGATATCGTCGACCGAGACGCCGGTATTGCCGACGGAGGCGTCCCCAACGCTGTAATTTGCCGGGGAAACGCGCAGGTTGCCTTTATCGGTCTTAATTTCGAACGCCGGAATGCTCAACGTGGTTTTCTTTGAGGGCCGCACTGGAAAAACCAGCGAGAATGTCCGCGTCATCGTGAAATTCACGATGCTGGTCTGGCTGCTTTGCGAGGGTCGGCCGAAAATCAATCCGTCGACTTGCGGTAGATTTGGCGGTCCATCGGGTTCGCAATTTTCGAAGACGAGCGAAATTTGGCTGACCTGATTGAAGCCCAGCTGGCCCGACGGAGGATCCCAATGGACGGATTGCGCCATCGCACTGACCGCAGTGATCGCGACGAGCGCCGCGCAACGCCATGCCGCCAATGGACGTCCAGTGGGCCGGGAAAATATCGCCTGCAGCCAGGCTCCTACATGGAAAAGAAAAGAATTACGTCGCATTGAAAATTACCAGTCCTTGCCCGGAGTGCCGGGCTTTTTTTGCTGCTGCTGACCTTGCATGATCTGCTGAAGTTTGGCGGGTGAATCCTGGTTGCGCACCTGTTCCAGCTTTTGGAGAGGCAGGGCGAGTTCAGGGTCTTTTTGCTCGTCGCCCTTTTTGTCCTGCTGGCCGCCAACTTTTTGCGTGCCGGACTGTGGCGGCTGCGGTTTTGACTGAGACTTTTCCCCCGGTTTGTCCTTCATGTCGTCGAAGGCGTTCTGTTGATTTTGTTTTTGCTGCTTCGGTTGCTGATCCTGCTGCTGTTGCTTTTGCTCGTCCTGCTTTTGTTGATCGGACTTTTCCTTGTTCTGGTCGTTTTGCTGATTCTTGTCCTGGTTCTGTTGTTTTTGGTTTTTCTGCTGATCCTGATTTTTCTGGTCCTGATCCTTTTTGTCGTCGTCTTTCTTTTTCTGGTCCTGGGGCGGCTCCTCCTTTTTCAGCAGCTCCTGTAATTCCTGACGAAGCCGCGGCCATTCCCCGGCTTTCTCATCGAGTTTTTCGCCTGCGTCCACCGCTTCGAGTGCGTCCTTGATGGTTTTTTCCGGGGCGCGTTGCTGCGCTGATTTCAAACGTTGCCCGTAAGTAATGGTGGTCTGCGCCAGCTCGGCATAATCCCTGGCAGTGATCGTCGGCTGCTCCGCCATCCGCGTGATGGCAGTAATGAGAGGTTTGCTGTAGGTTTCTGTGGGCGCCTCTTCGGGAGCGGCGGGTGCGGTCGGGGGAGTCGCGGCAGACGGAGTCTGAGCGTGAATGGAAGATGGCGCGCCCAAAACGGAGAACCAGAGCAGCCCGGTGGTGAAGGCGAGCGCGGCGGCCAGTTTAGGTGGCGTGCCGACGGTCTTTTGTCGTGCCGGCACTTTACCCAGTGGAAGTGCACGTTCGCGCGGACGAACGGGAAATTCAGTCCAGAAGCTGATCAGTAAAAGCAAAAGGCTGGGCGCGAGAAACCACTGGAAACGTTCCACTTTCCTCGCGGTGTTTTTCTCGGAAAAATCGCCCTTCGCGCCTGCTTCCACGGTTTTCTTTAACAGCGCCGAGAGATCGATCCATGAGCTTGCATCGCTATAAGCTCCGCCGGTAACTTGGGCGAGTTCTTGCAAGGTGGAGCTATTCAAGCGGGCGAGCACGACGGCCCCACGCTCGTCTTTGACGAAACCGCCAGCCGCATCCGGGATGAACGAACCTTGAGTGGTGCCGACGCCCAGACCGATCACGCGAATGCCCTTCGCCTTGAGCTGTTCCACGAGCGGCTTCCAATCCTCGTCCGTCGCCTCGCCGTCGCTCAAAATGATCAGATAACGATCGGCCGTTGAAGTGCCGAATGCCTGGATGGATGTTTCGATTAAGGAGCGGTAATTCGTCCCGCCTTCCGGCAAGTAGTCCGGTCCCATCGAGGGAAGAAACTCGCGCAGAATCTCGTAGTCGGAGCTCAGTGGACTCTGCAAAAATGACGTGCCGGCGAATACCGCGAGTCCGACGCGTTCGCCTTTCAGGCCGTCGAGCAGCGACTGAATCAACAGTTTGCTGCGGTCGAGTCGCGACGGCTTTACGTCCTGGGCGAGCATCGATTTCGACAGATCGACCGCGATCAACACTTCGCGCGACTGGTCGAACACCTGCTCTTCGATCACGCCCCATTGCGGACGGGCGAGGGCGACAATGCCAAACGCGAGACCAAACCACAGCCAGATGCGCGGGCGATTTTCCGCCGTCGTATGCTGGGCACCGAGAGAGACATTAAATGCTCCCGCCCACGCCCGGGCGATTTTGGGAAACGTCGCCGCGGCGCGTGCGGTGTGCCGCGCCAGCTCCCAGGAAAACAACAATACGAGCGGGACGAGCAGCCAAAGGAGATGCGGTGATTGAAAACTCATGTGGCCGGAGAGGTGCGGGAAGCCGTCGCGCCCGGAGCTTTAGTGGACTCTGAAGCGTGGCGCCGGCGGAGTTGCGGTGGCAGAGCGAAAAGCGCGCCGAGAAAAAGCAGAAACGCACCCGGCGCTGCGAGCCAGGCGAACAACTCCGTGCTTAACAAATACGATTTGGCGGTGAATTCGATTTTCTGCGCCTGATCGATCGCAGCGAACGCCTTCTTGATCGTATCGGAGTCGAATGCGCGGAAAAATTTCCCGCCCGTGGCGTCGGCGATGCCGCGGAGCTGGCCTTCGTCCAAGTCCGAGAGCGCACGGCGATAACCAATTTTGTTTCCGGCCTCGTCGAAGACCGGCATCCGCACCAAACCATCCTGACCGGCGCCGATGGTGTAGACCGGG
>Ga0307508_10000027_pt1 | contig 171013 bp, 126 predicted proteins | sample 9_EM_MG_FD_203089 | JGI IMG/M metagenome (GOLD analysis project Ga0307508, IMG submission 203089) | Populus trichocarpa ectomycorrhiza microbial communities from riparian zone in the Pacific Northwest, United States - 9_EM | ecosystem: Host-associated > Plants > Roots > Unclassified | place...
TGCTCCGGGTCGCCTTCAAGCCAGTCCTTCACAATCAGGTGATAAAACTGTTTCGACCACAGCAATCCGGCGTACGCCTGCCGTGCCACATTGCGTTCCTCTTTTCCCACGCTGGCCGGCAGGACTGCGTCGTAGAATTCGTCCGCTTCGCGGCGCCGGGTCGCGAACACCTCATCGAACGTTTTTCCAAATACCTCCGTGGGTTTTTCCGCGTCGGCGTACAGCCTCATCCGCATCGTTGCGCTCTCCCCAGCGCCGAGATCGAGAGTCTGGTGCGCTGTCACCTTGGTCCCTTTTTGCTTCGGGTTAACTGCTTCTTTTTTTCCACCGACCACGTAATCATGGAACGCGTCCTTGACGTAAGGATTCGCGTTCTCGCCGTTGAACAATCGCCGGAGATTGCTCTCGTTGTCAGTGAACAACAACGGTGCCTCTGTGCCCTTCGCCGCCTGCACCTCCCAAAAAAAACGTCCCAGGCTTGCGTGGTCGGTCTGCACGCGGCCGGGCGCAACCGATTGCATGCGCGGCTTGACTTCACAGCCCTCGTGTTTGCAGCCCCACGACCATGAGTTTCTGAACCATAGGGTCGGCAACAATTGCAGGGTCGCACGTTCGGGACCGCGATTCGTCACCGTGATTTCGGTCAGCATATCGTCGGGACCGTCCTTCGCATACTCGACGGCGATTTCAAAATAACGATTCTGCGCAAAGACTCCACTATCGCTCAGTTCAAACTCCGACTCGTTACGATTGCGTTTCCGATTTTCCTCCCGCAGCCGGGCGTAGGGAAATTCAGCATGCGGATAATGGTACACCGCGCGCATGTGACTGTGCGTCGGCGTGCTTGCTGTGTAGAAATAAGCCTCTTTGACATCTTCGCCGTGATTGCCCTCGGGGCCGGTCAAACCGAAGAGCCTCTCCTTTAAAATCGGATCGCGCCCATTCCAGAGCGCCAAGGCGAAACACAACCGGCACTCACGATCCGTAATTCCCAACAGGCCGTCTTCGCCCCATCGATACGCGCGGCTGCGCGATTGCTCGAAGTTAAAATACGTCCACGCCTCACCGTCGGGCGAATAGTCTTCACGCACTGTGCCCCACTGGCGCTCCGCCAGATAAGGTCCCCACCGCTTCCAATTTTTTCCCCGCTGGGCATCCTCCGCGAGCCGCTGATGTTCGGCGGTTGAAGTCGATGTTTGGCGCACGATGGAACCTTACACGCGTTCGCGATCTTCGCACGGAAAAATTGCGCGGGTGAACTACGACGATATCGCAATGGTAGGGCGGGACCGCTTGGCCCGCCGCGAACGTCGTTACGGCGCGACAGTGTACCGCATCCATCTGACGGCGCTCAAGGGTCGCCCCTTTTCTGACGCGCTTGCGCGGAAGGCGGAAACGCCGGTGAACGTCACCGTGAATTTCTCGCCGGACACGACGCTCCATCGAACCAGGTGCCGTCCACGAAGGTTTTGATGGGAATCGCCGGCACCCCGAACTTGTGATGCTGGAGTTGCCCCGTGACAATCTCCACCGCGGTGGCTCCCACCACATCGTGGTTCTGACGGACTCCCGCCACGGACCCATCCGTTTTTTCCAAAAATAAATCGGCAAAGGCGATGTCGCTGGGAATGGCCAGGCCGAACTGTCTGATCAACGGCAGCACATAGGCTGCTTTCGCAATGACCACATCAGGACGATGCTGGGTCAGCCACTGTTTGAATGGGATGGCATCAGCCAACACCGACGCATCGGTTTCGTGAAACCAACGTTCCATCGGAATCGCATTCGGAAAAATGTGCGCCGGCAACCGGTCACTCAGCGGCAGATCCTCCTGCGCCGTAAGGTAACCCGCGGTCCAGTTGTCATCGACAGCGTGGTTCCAGCCGCGGTGCACGACAAACCCAAGGCGGCGGTAACCGAGTGCAATCAGCCGGCGCATGGCGAGACGGATGACGTTGCGTTGATTGTTGGTGACATTGTGCAGTCGCGGCTCGTGTGGAAAATAATCGATTTTCACGGCGCTGATTTGGTCCCAATCCAACTGCAGTTTGTCGCCCAGTTCACGACTGTGCGACGCGATGATGACGCCATGGATTTCACGTGCCGCGAGGATGGTCGCAAGCTGCTGCTGCGAAAATCCCGGTTCGTGCAGCCAGAAATGCTCCAGGCGAAAACCGAGTTCGCGGGCCTTTGCTTCCGCACCGGCAAAAAAACCGGCATGCGCGGCCACTTTTTTCCAGCCCCAGCGGGTATGCCAGTTCGTGACGTACGCGAGGATGGACAATTTCCTGCCCGGCCGGCCTCGTGCGCGATAGGCGACCAGTGAGCGCAGAAACGGCGCGGGTCGATAATCCATCGCCTCCGCCAATGCCTGCAATCGTCGTCGCGTGGCCTCGGCGATATGCGGATGATTGCGCAGCGCCTGGGACACCGTGGTGACGTGCACGCCTGCCTTTCGCGCCACGTCGGAAAGAGTCACTCGAAGTTCGCTCATGCGATTACGCTCAGGATTAACGACCGCCCAACCGACGCGGGGCAAGTGGTCGCTCGGATTTTCCGTCCCAACGTTAGACCTCCGCACATTTTTTCGCGCGGGCACATTAACAATCCGGCAGCAAATTTCGCGCACTTCCGCCCCAAAACCCCAAAAATTGCTAATGTTAGACTTACAGTCGTTTTGATTCCACCATGGGCGTCCTGTTACCTGCCCACACACCGGTCTCACGACCGGAATAACCCCTACCCCGCTTCCTCAAAAGCTTTCGGCTCTGCGTAGATGCCCTCCTGCTTGAAATCAGTGCAGTTCCATCTGCCGGCGCCCCTCTCCGACCCATGAACAAAAACCTAAGAAAACCTCTGACCGCGTTTGCCTTCATCGCAAGCGCGTGGCCTCTCATGGCCCAAACGACTGCTCCAGCGACTGCGCCGGCAAAGCTGGACGAAGAAGTCATCCAACTCTCCCCCTTCGAAGTATCCTCCAAAAAGGATACAGGTTACCAGGCATCGGAAACGCTCGCCGGTTCCCGCATCCGCACCGAGTTGAAGGACGTCGCGTCGGCGATCCAGGTCATCACGCCGGAATTCCTGCAGGACATCGGCGCGACCAACAGTGGCACCCTGCTCCAATACACCACCAACAGTGAGGTTGCAGGCACCCGCGGCACCTACCTGGGCCAGGGGAACGGAACCAGCGTTGATGAAACCAACAATCTCCGCAATCCCGCGACCGCCAACCGCGTGCGTGGGCTCGCCGCCGCCGACAACACCCGCGATTTTTTCATCACGGACATCCCGTGGGATAGCTACAACATCGACCGCATCGACATTCAGCGCGGTCCGAACTCAATCCTGTTCGGCTTGGGCAGTCCCGCCGGCATCATCAACGCCTCCACGCACAATGCCGAGTTTCGCCAGTTCGCCTCGGTCAACGCAGTCGTCGGTTCCTACGGCACCTTCCGCAGCAGCATCGATGTGAATCAGGATCTGATTCCAAAAGTGCTGGCCATTCGCGTGGATGGCATGTGGGACGATCACAAATATCAGCAAGATCAAGCGTTCCAGAACGACAAGCGCTTCTTCGGTTCCATCCGGTTTGACCCGGACTTGTTCAAGCGACGGGACTTTCATACCAGCATCAAGGCGAAGTTTGAGCATGGCGACATCAAGGCGGACCGCCCGCGCTCGCTCCCTCCTTACGACAGCCTCACGCCTTGGTTCGTACCCGATGCGGCCACTCCGGCTCAGAGGACGACGGAAACTGGCTTGGGCAAACTCTCGGTTCCAAACGGCTACATCCTCGGTTCAAACGCCGCGGCCTATGCGCCTTGGTTGGGCGGCTACGCCAACCAGCAGCAACCCATCTGGTTCATTGATGGCACGAGCAATAATCTTTATCGCATCTACGGTGGTTACGTGAACACCGGTGCGCTCAATGCCGCCGGCGTCGCTCAAGGCCAGGGCGTCAATCTCGTAGGTCAGAGATATGCGGACGCGTTCTCCGATCTCACCAGCTTTAGTTCGTATGCTCTGAACGCGAAACTTCCTAATTATCAGTACGGCCAATACCGGAACCGCACATTGACCGATCCAACGGTGTTCGATTTCTACAACAACCTCCTGGACGGTCCGACCGCGTCGCAGTTTGAAAAGTGGAATGCCAGCAACATCGATGTCACCCAGACATTTTGGGATGATCGCCTCGGTGCCGAGTTCACCTACGACCGCCAGAAATATAAGCGCGGGGGCCAGTCATTGCTGAGCTCCACCCCGACCCTCAACATCGACATCCTGCAAAATTTTCAGGACTACGTGATCGGTGCGAACAACGCCAGCAATGGCAATGTCGCCAATCCCAACTTCGGCCGGCCGTTCGTCCCCGCTGGTCCGGGCTCCGGCACTTCCTACGAAAGCGATCGCAAGTATCTTCGCGGATCGCTCTTCGGCGAGGTTCGGGCGACGGATTTCTTCGCCAAAGAAAGCTTCCTCGCCAAGTTGTTTGGCAAACATCGTTTCAACGTGGTGGGTAGCGACGAGAAATATTACACCGAAAATCGGGCTTGGAACATGTATGCCAATTCCACGGCCTACGCGACCTACAAGACCCAGGGGAATCCCGACGGCTTCCAGAATCTTCCGCCAGTGGCCGTCGTTTACCTCGGAGGATCGCTCGCCAGCAAGTCCACCGCGGCCGGCGCCAATATCTCGGGCATCACTTCCAATGTGACGCTGCAGAACGGGAATATCTATCAGTTCGCCTCCACTTGGGCTCCGCAGCCGGGCGTCGTCTTTAATGCTCCATGGACCGTTCCGGACAACCTGAAGCCACAATTCGGCCCAACCGGAGGCGCAAGCTTTGTCGCCGGCGGTGCCGACTACAGCGGCTATACCCAAGTTTCGAATCCTGCCAACTATGTCGGCTGGAACAGCAACTTCAACGATACCCTGTTGCGCTACGATAATGGCGCTGATCAGAGTCTGATCAAAGCGGCCGCCAAGAGTCAGCGGCAGACGAAGTCATATGCTGGATCCTGGCAGGGCTTCCTCTGGAATGACGCCATCGTACCCAATCTTGGCTGGCGCTACGATGAGGTCAAAAGCAAGGGAGTGACCGCCCTGCCAGGTCCATCTGCGACCCGGTTGGTGTTTAACCTGAGCCCGGATGTCTACAAACTGCCTGACGCCTATCCAACGAGCCAGATCATCAAGGCACATTCCACTGCCGGCGGCGTGGTCGTGCATTTGAACAAATTACTCGATCAGCACGACTTTCTTCCCATCAACATCAGCTTGACGTATAACAAGTCGAACAACTTCCAAGTCACGGATATCCGCCACGACATTTATGGCGGTTCGGTGCCTAATCCGACCGGTGCCACCAAGGAATACGGCGTGCTGCTTTCCACGAAGGACAGTAAGTATTCCCTCCGCGTGACCAAATACGACACCAAGTCGACGGGCGTCAACACGCCGCTCAATCTGAGTACCCCGAGCGGCAGCCTCACAGGCACCATTAAAGATGCGATGAATTGGAAGAACATTAAAACCTATTACATGTCGGGCTATAACTGGCCCACGGCCAACCAGACTGACGTCCGACATTACTCCGGCGTTCGGTATATGTGGGACGCGGTGTACGTGGATAATACGAGCGGCAGACCCACCGGTCCAGGCGCTCCCGGTTCTCCCGTTCCCGCCAATTCCCATCTGGAGACGCAAACGGAAGCCGATTCGCGCCGCGATGCCTCGATCACCGCTCTCAATAACTTTGCGAAATTCCTTGCCGGCAATGGCTACTTCACCGCTTGGAACTACGGTGTCGGGCCCACGTCGCTGTCTACACTCACCACTCCGGGGACTTATCAAGCCAATCCCTCTGGTAATCAACCCGCCAGCACCGCGAGCGTGTTTGATTATCGCGGCAACCCGGATTTGCAGGGCTTCGCGGTGACCTCCGATGCCCGGTCGAAGGGCTACGAGTTCGAACTCACGGCCAATCCACTGCGGAACTGGCGTATCGCATTCAACGCCGCCAAGACTACCGCAGTGCGCACGAATGTCGGCGGCGCCGCACTCGATGGGCTTGTGAGTTACATGGACACTCTGATGGCTGGACCCGGCGGCGATCTGGTCCGGTTCAACTCCGACTATTCTGCCGCAAATGAGCTGCGTGCAGCGTGGGCCGGCTGGCGCGGCGAATACACGCTTCTCAAACTCCAGGAAGGTTCAGCCGCCTCCGAGCTGCGCAAGTGGCGGTACAATGTGGTCACCAACTACAGTTTCGATCACAGCTTCCTCAAGGGAGTTGGCGTGGGCGCCGGCTATCGTTGGCAGGATAAGGTCGTCATCGGCTATCCGGTGATCCCGAACCCGACCAATCCAGCCTTGGGCAGCTTCGATCTGACGAAGCCGTATTACGGCCCGGCGGAAAGTGCGCTCGACCTCTGGGTCAGCTATGAGCGCAAACTCACCAACAAGATCAATTGGAAGATTCAGCTTAACGTCTATAATGTTGGAAAGGGGGACAAACTTATCCCGATTTCCGTCGAACCGGATGGTCACACCTGGGCCTCAGCGCGCATCGCGCCTGCCCAGGAATGGCAGTTGTCGAATACCTTCTTGTTCTGATTTCCTACTCAAAGCCGGCCCCGCAATGGGCCGGCTTTTTTTTCGCAAAAAACTCGAACCGCGAAGCCACTATGTGAAATCCGCTGGTTTTCGCGGGCAGCGGGAGGGGCGAGGTGCCCTCCTAAAATATTTTGCACGAAGTCGTCGGGGGCCAACGACGTGCATTGTGCATCACACAAAAACCAAAAAACGCAAAAACATGAAAACAGTAAAAGTATCGTTCCACAGCATCGCACTGGGTCTCTGTCTCCTGGCCGCGAATGCTTTCGCTGCCAGCTACCTCATCCAGGTAGACTCGCCGCAGTTCCCCAATCAATACGGGGCATTCTGGAATAACGGGAGTATCAGCAATGTCCCGGCCGGAGCCAATTTCGAATGGGGAATTGAGGCCTCCGGCGTGGGAGCTTCACCGTACGCACACATCATCGTCGGCGGCGGTGGCCTGAATGTAAATCAGAGTGTGGGCGCGGGTGGTAATGCCTATGATGTCGGACAAACCAGCTACGCCGACACCATCTCCTATCAGCTGAGCGCCAACACCTGGGCCTATCCCGATCATGCTTCGGCACTGCTCTACGTCGGCTGGTAACTTGTAGTCTTCAATTGCAGGCGGGGGCGTTTCCGCCCCCGCCTTTTTTCCGAATTGCCGTGCGCACATTCTTTTTGCCGGTGAAAATCAGGCTCCTGCCCCTCGCCGTTTTCGCGCTCGTCCTGGCGACGCGGATATCGGGCGCTCACGAAGCACCAAATCCGGCATTCGCGGTTAATCTAACCCCCGCGATAAGGATTGGAGAATTTACGACCTCCCGCTACCTGTTTGAAAAAAACTATCGCCAGTTCACCGGATCGGGTCTTCGTCACCCGAAAAAAGATCCCGCGACAGAGGAATTGAATCGTTGGTTTGCCTTGTACCTGGCGCGGCTGGTCATCAAAGCCGACCTGATCCAGCAAGGGGAATTAGATCGCCCGGAAGTGGTGACAATCACCCGGCAAATGGCCCGGTACATGTTAACCCAACCCCAAGGTCCGCTCTATATCGCTCTTGGCGGATCGGACCCGCCCGCCTTTCGTCGCGAAAGACGCGCGCAGATTCTCAAGGAAAGCCAGTTTGCCGCCAACTCCGGTAATATCTCGCAACTGTGGTCGGCAATTGCGCCGCGTTTGAATCGCAAGGAGGCGCTGCGAACGCAGGACGTCGAGCCAATCGGTGCGTCAATTTTGGCGGACTACTTTTTCAACGGTATTGCGAAACGCGTGTCGGCCTCGGATTTCGTGCGGGACTTTCAACAGGGGATCGCACGACTGGTACCGCGTGATATTCAAACCTTGAGCGAACAGATCGAGGACATGATCGTCGCAGAATACGACCTGGTGGACGCGGAAAAGCTCGGGCTGGATCAAACTCCGCAATTTTTGGAAGACCGTTATAACTTTGCCTTGAATCAGGCACTGGCACTCTACGAAGAAAAACTTTCCAAACAACTGGTCATTTCATCCGCCGAACTCGAGACCTACCATCAGGCAAACCTCCGTCGCTATAGCTCACCTGTGGAAATCAGGGGAGCCTTGTTCATTTATTTCGATTTGGAAACCGCGCGCCGGGGAATGACTGCCCCAACGGAAGAAAATATCCCAGGCCTTGCGCCGCTGCCTTTCCAGACGATCGATCCATTCATTATCCCACGTGACGTTCCTACGCCGCCGCTCGACGTTCCCTACCCGTTTCTCATCTCAACTCCGATCGGCCAGCGTTGCGGCCCCTTCCCCTATGCCGGAAAATACGCGGTGTTTCTCAAACGAACGGCGGGCGAATTTTCGCCGCTCCCGATGGAAAAAATTCAGGATCAACTGCGCCGCGACCTGTCGCGTGAAAAAATCGAGGCAGCTGAAATTGAATCGCTGATGCGGAATTTGAACCGCGTTCAGTTGTTATTGGAACTCACGGACTACAAAATTGAAAACCCTCTACCCCGCTGGAGAAGCGAAACCGGTCAGGCGACGTCTCAGGACGCCGGAACCAACGGGAAAAAGACGGAAATAGATTAGCACCGCTGAACACTAGCCCTGATATTTAACACCACCTGTGCACCCGCTTCCATTCAGCGAAATACTCAGTAATGTAGCCCTGTGCGGGAGCGCAGGGTCCCGCGCCTCCCGGCGCGGGCTACTCCAATTGCCTATGCGCGCTTCCCATCTGCTGGTTATTTGCCTCGTGATTTTTCTCGGCCACGGCCTCGGCCGCGCTTCACTCACTGATCCATCCCTGCTGGGGACGGGCGCCGCGAACGAAGTGGTACTCGTCCGTGCCGGCGCTGCGGCACCGATTCTCGTCGCGGCTGACGACTGGCCCGGCGTCCAGCGCGCCGCGCGGGATTTGCAAGCGGACGTCGAACGGGTGACGGGTGTAAAGCCCACGTATTCCACGACCGCGCCCGCGACGGAATCAACCGTCGTGTTCATCGGCACAGTCGGCCAAAGCGTGTTAATCGATCAACTCATCGCAAGTGGCAAACTCGATGCGAGCGGTCTGCGGGAGAAATGGGAGTCATTTGTCATCCAGACTATCGAGCATCCCCTGCCCGGCATCGACCGCGCACTGGTAATCGCGGGCAGCGATAAACGAGGCACCATTTACGGCGTCTACGAAGTTTCCGAACAAATTGGCGTGTCGCCATGGTATTGGTGGGCGGATGTCTCGCCTGTGCGTCGCGATTCAATCTCGTTCAAACGGGAACGCCTGTCTGTCGACTCACCGTCGGTGAAATATCGCGGCATTTTCCTGAACGACGAAGCGCCTGATCTGACGAACTGGGTTCGCGCCAAATTCGGCAACGTAACGCCGGAAGCCAACCCCCGCGCCCCCGCCAACATCGCGAACTACGGCCACGAGTTCTACACGCGACTCTTTGAACTCATGCTCCGGCTGCGGGCCAACTATCTCTGGCCCGCGATGTGGAACAACGCATTCAACGAAGACGATCCTGCGAACGCACGCCTCGCCGACGAATATGGCATCGTCATGGGCACCTCCCACCAGGAGCCAATGCTGCGCGCGCAAAAGGAATGGGACTGGCGCAACTTGAAAACGGTCGGCCCGTGGAATTACGCGAAGCAACCGGACATGCTCGAACAATTCTGGCGAGAGGGCGTCCGCCGTAACAAAAATTACGAAAGCATTATCACGATGGGCCTTCGCGGGGCAAACGACACCGAGATGGCTCCCGGTGGTCCCGAAGCGAATCGTGCGCTGCTGGAAAAAATCGTCGAGGTGCAGCGCGGCATCCTGCGCGCCGAAGTAAATTCCGATCTCACCCAAGTCCCGCAGATGTGGTGTCTCTACAAGGAAGTTCAGGAATTCTACGAACACAGCATGCGCGTACCCGATGATATCACCCTGCTCTGGGCCGAGGACAACTGGGGCAACATCCGCCGACTCCCAACGGCCGCCGAACGCAAGCGTTCAGGCGGAGCAGGCATCTATTATCATTTCGACTACCACGGCGGTCCGCGCAGCTACCAGTGGCTCAACACGAGCCCGATTCCGAAAATCTGGGAACAGATGTCGCTGGCCAAACGCTATGGCGCAGATCGCATCTGGATCGTTAATGTCGGACATTTCAAAGGCTACGAGTTCCCGCTCGAATATTTTATGAGCCTGGCTTGGGACACCTCCCACTGGAATGCCGGAAACCTCGGTGAGTTCACGCGCCTGTGGGCCACACGCGAGTTCGGACCCGAACACGCCAGCGAGATCGCTGATATCATGGCGAAGTATTCAAAATACAACGGCCGTCGCAAACCGGAGATGCTGGCGCCGGACACCTACAGCCTGACGAACTATCAGGAGGCCGAGACCATTGTCGCCGATTACAAAAAAATCGAGACGAGCGCTGAAGAAATCGCGAAGAAACTCCCGGCGACAAAACAGGACGCGTTCTATCAGCTGGTGCTCTTCCCGGTGAAAGCCAGCGCCTTGGTGAACGAACTCTACCTCGCAGCTGGCCGCAATGCGCTCTTCGCCGAACAGGGACGCGTGAGCGCCAACGAGCAGGCGATCGAAGTGCGCAGCCTGTTTCAGCAATACCTCGATCTGATCGGTCACTACGACACGACGTTTGCCAACGGCAAATGGGGGCACTTCATGGATCAACCCGTGCTCGGCTACACGACGTGGCGCGATCCGCCGAAAAACAATCTTGATCATCTTAACCTCGCCAACGTTACACCGTCGGCATCCGCGAGTCTCGGCGTCGCCGTGGAAGGCGCCTCCGCGGCCGTGGAGTCTGGCAAAGCGAACTTGCCGATGTTCGATGCATTCAACCGCCAGCGGTTTTTCATCGACGTTTTCAATCGTGGCGCAACGGCATTTGATTTCACCGCGACCGCGAATGCACCTTGGGTGACTTTGAGCGCGACGCAGGGATCGATCGGCCAGGATCAACGCCTGTGGATCAGCGTGGATTGGGACAAGGCTCCTCACGGCAAATCCGATGCGATCATCAAGGTCGCCGGTGCCGGCCGTGGGGTGAATGTCAGTCTATCCGCTTTCAACCCCACCGAAATCACCCGCGACACCTTGCTGGGCTTCGTTGAAGGACAAAGATACGTGTCGATTGAAGCCGAGCACTACACGCGGCGGATCGAGGCCGGCGAAAATTATTGGGAGCAAATCGAAGACTATGGTCGCACACACTCCGGCATGCGTGCCATGGGACCGGTCGACGCGCCCAGTGCAACTCCCAGCAGGGACTCGCCTTGCCTCGAATACCGGATGTACGTGGTCAATCCCGGTCCGGTGGAGGTGACAGCCATTACCGCGCCGACATTGAACTTCGTGCCTGATCGCGGTGTTCGGTACGCGGTGTCATTCGACGATGAAACACCGCAAGTGGTGACCTTGGTGCCGCCGGGTTATCAGGCGCAGAATCAGAATGTCGCTTGGGAAAAATCCGTCGCCGACAACGCGCATTTGGGACAATCGAAACACATCGTGACCGACGTGGGTTACCACACATTGAAAGTCTGGATGATCGATCCCGCAGTGGTCATGACGAAGCTGGTGGTGGATCTCGGGGGCGTGAAACCGAGTTACCTTGGACCGCCGGAAAGTTTTTACCGCCAGGCGCCCTGATCGCCGCTTTCGCGCCAATCTAATGGACTTGTCCGTGACAAAACCCGCCTTCCGGTCAACTGTTAACCCGTGAACATCCGTCGACTCGCCCAAATCGCACGGCTTTCTCCCTCGGCCATTTCGCTGGCGTTGCGCGACAGTCCGAAAATCTCCACCTCCACTAAAAGCCGGGTGCGCCAACTCGCGGAAAAACACGGCTACCGTCCGGATGCCAAAGTGGTCGCGATGATGACCCATTTGCGCAAGCCGCGCGCCGTGCGCCAACAGGCCTGCTTCGGCGTCATCTCGTTCTACAATACGCCGCGCCCCTGGGAAAAGTCGGGGCACCTGTTGCAGATTTATGAGGGCATGAAAAAACGGGCCGACGAACTGGGCTATCGCCTGGAACCACTTTGGTTGCGCGCACCGGGAATGACCTATCACCGGTTTCGGGGAATTCTCGACGCTCGCGGTATTGAGGGACTGCTGTGTTTTGGCAGCCCGGACCTCGAACAGGAATTTCCGTCGGAGCTCGGCCACTACGCGATTGTCACGGTCGGCTTGAGCATTCGCACTCCTCTCCACCGCGTAACAAGTCACTTCTACAACGATAGCGTGGAAGTCCTGAACCGCGTTTATCAGCTCGGTTACCGGCGACCGGGTCTGGTCCTCGGCCGATATGAGGAAGTTCGCAGCGGACACGCCCATACCGCCGCCTATCTCGGCTGGTGCGAATACCGCCTCAGACCCGGCCACGCTCTCCCGATTCACCTCGTCGACGCGGTGGAGGAAAAACCACTGCTCGAATGGCTGGAACAGCAGCGCCCGGACGTGATTATTTTTGTCCATCTCTACGAACGACTGGCGGAGTTGCGCGCCGTCCTGAGGAAAAACCGCATTCGCGTGCCAGCCCAATTGGGGGTGGCGGTACTCAGCCATCAACTCGACGGCACGGGCTTCTCCGGCCTGCAGCAAAACCAGCCTTTGATGGGCGCTTGGGCGGTCGAACTGCTCGAAGCCCGCATCACCAACCATGATCTCGGCATCCCCAGCAACCCGCGGATCGAGATGGTCGAAAGCCATTGGATCGACGGCCGTTCCCTCGCCCCTCCCCGCTTAGTCAACAGTTGAACGCCTTTCAATTCGGCAAACCCCACTTGCAGACTAACGTTTGATCTACCCCATGAAACTCGGTCCCGCACGGTATCGGCGCATCTTTTCACGAAAGCATTTCCCCTGTAGCCCGCTGCAGGAGCAGCGGGATTCACGTGTGTCCCGGCGGGCTCCCTGCGCTCCCGCGCAGGGCTACAATCAAACCGGACTCCCTCCCCTCTCATGAGCGTTCAGTTGCATTTCAATTCCCGCATAAGCGAAGCCGAAACCGGCTGCTCGCTTTTCACCTGCGCGGAAAGACTGGGAATTCCCGTTCCCACGTCGTGCAACAAACAGGGAAAATGCAAAGAGTGCGTAGTTGAGGTGGTCGAAGGCACAGACTGCCTTTCAAAACCGGGTCCGCCGGAACAACACTTGAAGGGTGCCTTCCGGCTGTCCTGCTGCACCCGAATCGTGAAAGAGGAAGGACTTGTTCGCTGCCACACGATGCGTCGCGGTACGATGCGCATCGAAAAACATGCTTTTGAGCTGCCCGTCCACGGCCCGAAGTGGAAACTGGATCCGGCGGTGAAGCGCGACGGAGACCGCATTCTCCTCGACGGCGTCGAGATTGAACGCGGCACCGGTCCGCTGCACGGCCTCGCGATTGACCTCGGCACCACCACCATCGTCATTCGTCTGCTGAACCTCGAAACCGGCGAAGTGGTCGCCGATTCGTCATTTGAAAATCCCCAGCGCTTTGGTGGATCGGACGTCATGGCGCGGATTCAATACGATACCGAGGACCGCACCAAAACACTACAGCGCACCCTCGCGGGTTATCTCAGTCGCGCCATCCAGGAATTCCCAGTGGATTCACGGTCGATCTACGAGGTCGTCATCGCCGGCAATTCGACGATGCGGGATATGTTTTTCAAACTCTCCGTCTACTCAATCGGACAGAGCCCTTATCAATCCATCACCGAACTGGAAGTTGCTTCGGGCGCTCGCAGCACCACGAGTCTTTCAGAATTGGGCAAACGTCTCGGTCTGCCCATTCATCCCAAAGCGCGCGTCTACGGCATGCCTGTGATCAGCGGCCACGTCGGCGCCGACGCCGCGGCGTGCATGCTGGCGGTGGATATCGCCAACGAGGAAAGAATCGTCGCAGTGATGGATATCGGCACCAACACCGAACTGATCGTGGGCAATAAACACAAAGTGCTCGCCGCCTCCTGCCCCGCCGGTCCCGCGTTCGAGGGTGGCCAGATCACTTTTGGTATGCCCGGCCTGCCGGGCGCGATCGAGAAAGTTTCAATCACGGACGACGGTACAGTGCACAACACCGTAATCGGTGATGGTCCAGCAGAGGGCCTGTGCGGTTCAGGACTGGTGGACTTGATGAGTGAACTTCTCCGCACTGGCAGGATGAATCTGCTTGGTCGTTTCGAAGACGGATCAAGCGACTTTACTGTCGTCCCGTCCAGTGACCGGCCGATCACATTCAGCGAGAGCGACCTCAATGCCCTCGCGCAAGCCAAGGGCGCCAACGTCGCCGGCCTGCAAATCGCGTTCGCCGAATACGGCATCAACTACTCCGATCTGGACGTATTCTACCTCGCGGGCGGTTTTGGCCGTCATCTCAACATCGACTCGTCGAAACGCATCGGACTCATTCCGAATATCAGCGCCGAAAAGATTGTTCAAATTGGCAACGCTTCCGTCGAAGGCGCCTGCATCGCGCTGCTTTCCCGCGCCAAACGCGCCGAGTTGGAACAGCTCGTCAAACGGGTCACGCATTGCCGTCTCGAAACGCATCCCGGCTTTTTCGATTACTTCGTCAATGGTTGCCAGTTCGCCGCCGTGGAAAATGCACAGGGAGTTTCCGACTCATGAGCGACTCCCGCCCATCTCCTGCGCGCCCGACACTGGAACTTCTCGATATCCGTCCGGCAGTGAATGTCCACGAAGCGGAATATCGGCGTCTGCTCGGTTATCCCAAACACCACACACCCGGCGAGCGTGCCGACGAACTCGCGACCTGGGCGAGGCAATGGTACGCAGAGCATGGCCGTCCCTGGATATATTTGCGGGAAGTCGAACTGCAGGTCGCCAACAATCAGCTGCAAATCGACGGAGTGAATTTCGAATCAAAACAACTGCACACTCATTTGCTGCAGGCTGAAGCCGGCCGCGCCATGCTCGTCGCAGTCAGCGCGGGACGCAGCTGTGAAGAACAAGCCCGCGTCCTTTGGCAGGAATCAAAACCCGACGAATATTTTTTCCTCGAAATGTTTGGATCCGCGGTCGTGGAGCATTTGGTCGCGACCTTGAGCGGCAGGATTTGCGATCTCGCCGAACGCGACGGACTGATCGCCATCCCGCATTACAGTCCCGGATACACCGGTTGGGACGTTGCAGATCAAAATAAACTTTTTGATCTGATCACCCGCGGCATGACGCAACCATTCCCCGAGCCGACCGAAGTGATGTCGAGCGGGATGTTGCGTCCAAAAAAATCGCTTCTGGCCGTCGTCGGACTTACCGCGCGCACCAGTCGTGCGCTGGCCTCGCCGCATCTCGTGCCGTGTGAAAGCTGTGCGTTTTCGCCGTGCAACTATCGTCGTGCTCCCTACCGCAACGCACCGGTCCAGCCGGACACAATGAGTGAACCCACGCCCGCTCTTTCTGCGACCAGCATTCCGGCCTCTCCGTTAACGCGTGATGCCAAATATACGGTCAACGGACGCGCCTTGAAAAAATGGGCGCATGAACGGGTGCGCCTCGAATTCCGCGAGGACGGTTCGATCGGGGCACAATTCCGTTTCGACGGGACGACATGTTCCAACCAGGGCCGGCCTCTCACGTTTGACTATACGGTAACCTTGAGCGGCCCCGACGCCGGCTACACCATTCTGCGAGCGGACTGCCTTCCATCAGCCGGTGATGATGGTTACACCTTCATGTGTGCCTATCTCAACGACCGCGATGGGCTCATGAAATCGATTTCGCGCGAGAAACCCTTGCTCGGCCGCCCGCTGAATGAAGTTCTGGCCTGGAATCGGACCGGGGCCTCTTCCGGCTGCTACTGCGACAGCGATAGTCGCGCTCACAAATGGGGCCTGGCACTCGAGGCGATTCACTACGCGCTGGCGCAGAGCAAAGTCTAAACCAAATCAAAATTCTTCCCCTCTCCTTCTCCACCATGATGATTAAACTCTGTGACATCGACCAGACTGCGAAGGAAAAACTGCCTCCCGGTTTCCGCGACAAGTCGAACATCGGCGTGCACTACGTCGACGCGTTTATCAAACCGATGAACGCCTCGCTCGCTGATGCCGAAGCCACGCGCGTCTCCTGCAAGCGCCGGGGCTTGCGCCTTACTCTGCGCGTTGGCGCAAAAAAAGGCGACGGCCTGATGCGACGTCTCGACGTCAGCCGCGACCCCGCAGTCATGCTCGACGCCGCATTGCAAGAAGCGGCCAAAGCAGCCGGGGTCACACTACAGGTCGGCGCCACCGAAATCCTGATCGAACCATAACTATTTTCCCCGTAGCCCTGCGCGGAAGCGCATGGACCCGCCGCTCCCGCGGCGGGTGATAACTGCCCCTCACTTTCCAATCCAACCCCACCCCAAAAAAGAAAACGCCTATGAAACCCGCCCAATGGGAAATTTTTAAAAAAGCCGCCCGCCTCGAAAAACTCGATGAAATCCCGCTGGCGCTGATCATCGATAGTCCCTGGATCCCCGGCTACGTGGGGGTGAAGCACATGGACTTTTTTCTCGATCCCGAGATCTGGTTCCAATCCCACCTGAAAATCCACCAGGAATATCCCGACATCATTTTCGTGCCCGGTTGGTGGATGGAATATGGCATGGCCGCCGAGCCGTCCGTCCTGGGTTCTAAAATTAAATTCTGGCAGGACAATACGCCCAGCGAATACCCGATGCTCTACAACATCGAGGACCTCGACAAATATCCCGAATACGAGGTGGAGAACGACGCCTTCATGGCGATGACGCTCCACCGTATCCGCATGCAAAAGCAGCGGGTCTTCGATACCGGCGAGATCATGCCGATCGTCACTTCGCGCGGTCCGATGTGTACCGCAGGTTTTGCGCGCGGCACCACCGAGCTTATGATCGACATCGTCGAAAAGCCCGAGTGGACCCACAAGCTGCTCGATCTTTCGACACGCATCATCATCGACTGGCTCAAAGCCCAACAGAAAGCCATCGGTCGCGATGTCGAAGGCATCTTCATTCTCGATGACATCGTCGGTTTCGTAAACGAGGACCACTATTTGGAATTCTGTCATCCGTACCTGAAGCGCATCTGTGATGCATTTCCAAAAGACTGGGTGAAAATCTACCACAACGACGCGGAAGTCGAAGCCTGCCTCGATCATCTTCCCGACGTCGGCTTCAACGTGCTCAACTGGGGCAAGCAAACCGATATCGCCGATGTAAAGGCCCGCGTCGGCAAACGCATGTGCCTCATGGGAAATGTTAATCCTCTCGAAGTCGGTGTACGCGGCACGCCCGAAGAAGTGCGCATTGCCACCCTCGACGTCCTCGAGAAAAGCGGCGGCGAAGGAATTATTCTCTCCGTCGGCGGCGGCACGAGTCCCGGCATGCCGCGCGCCAACATTGTCGCGATGCAGGCCGCCTTGGCTGAGTTCAACGGCAAACGTGCGAAGAAGTAACCCCATGAAGCGGCCATACAGTTCGCTGCGGTTGTCTTCCTCCCTGTGCTCCCGCGCAGGGCTATATCGCACGGGCCTGCTCCACTAACCTGCAGCCCGCCGCGGGAGCGGCGGGACCCCTGAACCCATTTTTCCCATGCCAGACTACGCGTTGATGAATCAGTATCTCTACGAGGGCAAAGCCAAGGAGATCGAACAAATGACCAAGGACGCCCTCGCCGAAGGTCGTACCGCTCAGGAAATTTTGAGCGAGGGACTCATCGCCGGCATGAGCGTCGTCGGTGAGGATTTTAAATATAACGTCCTCTACGTCCCCGAAGTGCTCATCGCCGCCCGGGCGATGAAAGCTGGCATGGGCGTCCTCAAGCCTTTGCTGAGTGCGAAAGGTGCCGCCGATACCTCAGCCGGCCGGCTTCTGATGGGCACGGTTCGCGGTGACCTGCATGACATCGGAAAAAATCTCGTGTGCATGATGGCCGAAGGCGCGGGTTTTCAGATCAAGGATATCGGCGTCGACCAGAGCGTGGAAAAATTCGCCGCTGCCGCCGAGGAATTCAAACCGGACATCATTGGCATGAGCGCGCTCCTCACTACCACGATGACCTACATGAAAACGGTCATCGACGGCTTCAATGTGCCGGGCCGCGATCATATTAAAATGGCGATCGGCGGCGCGCCGATCAGCCAAATGTTCGCCGACGAAATCGGTGCCGACGGATACGGCGCGGATGCTTCGAGCGCGGTGGACCTCTTCATGTATCTCGTCGGCAAAGGTCCGGCTCCTGCGATTACCGCCAAACGCGGAGTCGCTTTAGTGACCGCACCCGTAGCCTCAACGGTGGTGCGCGATCCCAACGCCAAGTCGAAATATCAAATTCTTTATTGGCAGGATATTCCGTCCCAAGTGAAAGCGTGGGATGACTTCGATGAAGTGAAACTCGACCTTCCTCATCGCTTTGCCGATCGCATCGATGCCCAAGCCCAGCGGCTGGGTTTCGCCAAGGGTGACGACTACGTCGCGCAGCTTCGTTGGGGCGACGAACTCGAGCGGGTCGGAGCGCCCGCCGAAGTGGCCACCACGGTCCGAAAGGAAATCGAAGCTGCGATGCCCTGATCGGAAAATTTTATCCCCGGTGAACAAACACACCTTATCGAATTCACACGTCCTGATCCCGCCCCTCCCGGGGCGGGCTACGGGGAGATTTATTCATGTAGCCCGCTCCGGGAGGAGCGGGACCCTGCGCTCCCGCTCAGGGCTACAATAAAATGACATACCGCGCTAACCCGACGGGAATAAATTTTCCGGGTCAGCCGATGCCATTTGAATTTATCCGTGCAAACCCTGCGTGAAAAACTGGAGCAGTCAGAGCGATTCCTGATCGGAACCGAGCTGGTTTCCGTGCGGGGCGGCATGGCGGAGCGCAGTGCCATCAAAGCACGGACGTTTGCCAACCAGCTCGTCGAGTGCCCGGACATCGATTGGATTTCCATCACGGATAATGCCGGTGGAAATCCCCAGCTGGCGCCGACCGCCCTCGGGAAACCCATTCTGTACGCCGGCAAAGAGGTCGTCATTCATCTGACTTGCAAGGATCTCAATCGAAATGCGCTCGAGAGCGAGGCGTGGCTGCTTCATAGTGAGGGATTCAACAATATCCTCGCGATGACGGGCGACTATCCCGTCGCGGGCAATGGCGGCACCGCGAAGCCGGTTTTCGACATCGATTCGGTGGGACTGATTTCGCTGCTCCATCAGATGAATCAGGGTCTCGATCCCAACGAGAGCCGCAGCGGAGTGCAGCGGCCGCGTTTCGAGCGCACTCAATTTCTGATCGGCGCGGTCACGACCAATTTCAAACTGCGCGAAGGCGAAGTGATGCCGCAATACTTCAAACTCGCCGCCAAGATCGCCAGCGGAGCGGGTTTCATCATCAACCAGATTGGTTTTGACGCGCGCAAGATGCATGAGCTGCACGCGTACGCCGGAGCGCACGACATGGGCCATACGCCGCTCCTCGGAAATGTCTACTTGCTGAGTCCTCGAGTCGCCCAAATTTTTCACGAAGGCCGAATTCCAGGAGTGGTGGTCACCCGTGAATTGCTCGATCTGTGCGAGCAACAGGGACGTTCGCCCGACAAAGGCCGGGCTTTCTTTCATGAATTTGCCGCCAAACAAATCGCCATCTATCGTGGCCTCGGTTTTCGCGGCGCTTATCTAGGAGGCGTGCATGATTTCCCTTCCACGGAAAATATCCTGCGCATCGAGCGCACGTTTTCCCCGGACGATTGGAAACAATTTGCGAAGGAACTCGGATATTCGCGGCCCGGGGAATTCTATTTCTATGCGGGGGATCCGGCCACGAAGCTCGCGGATGTCAGCCGTAGAAATATTCAGCCGGAACGAAAATCGAAACATATCAGCCCTGCCTACCGGCTTTCGAAATGGACGCATGACCTGATGTTCACGCGCGGCGGCGCTCTGAACCAATGGGGCGCGAAGGCCTGCGCGAACGCCGCCGATCCAAAACAAGGACCCAAGCCCCTGCGCGTACTGGAACATCTCAGCAAAGCCGCACTGTTCGCCTGCAAGGATTGTGGCGATTGTTCGTTGCCGGAAATTGCATTTCTTTGCCCGGAATCGCAGTGCGCGAAAAACCAGCGAAACGGTCCGTGCGGCGGCACGCGCGACGGCCGCTGCGAGGTCGATGGCTATGGCGACTGCATCTGGTTGCGCGCCTATGAACGACTCAAACACGACGGCCGCGAAGAACTTCTACTCAGCCATGCTCCGGTCATTCAGGACCAAAGTCTGCGCGGCACTTCGTCCTGGTCCAATTATTGGCTTGGACGCGATCACACCGCAGCCACTCCCCCTGCCATCGAGAAGCCCGAACCCTCCATCCCTCATTTATGACCGGTAAGAAACTAAACATTATCGGTGAATTGATGAACAACTCGTATGCCCGGGCTCGCAAAGCGTTCACCGAACGCAACCCTGCGGACTACGCCCACCTTGCCAAACTGCAGGCGGATCTCGGGGTTCAGTATCTGACGCTCAACCTCGACGGCACGGCGCGTATTCAAGTAAAGATGGAAGAGATGCTGGCACTCCTGCCTGACGTGATTCAGGCCATCCAATCGGCGACTACGTGCCCCATCAGCTTCGACAATCCCTCGATCAAATACCACGAAGTCGCCCTCAAACACTACGACCGCAAAAAAAGTGGACCGCCCATCCTCAACTCCATCGCCGCCTCCCGCACGCAACTGGATCAAATGATCGAACTGGTCGCCGCATACGACACGAACGTGGTGGTGATGGCCTCCGAATATTTCGTTCCCGGCGGCAGCGCGCAATGCCTGTGCGCTGCTGATTCCTATGCCGCGGCCAGGCAATTTATCGAATTGCTCATTACGAAAGCGGGACGCCGGCCGGATCAAATAATTATCGATCCGGGGCTCGCACCGGTGGGCGCCGATACCTACGGACTGGTTAACATTGGTCTCGACGCGATGCGCCTCATCCGCAACGACCCCGATCTTCGCGGAGTGCATTTCATTGTGGGCCTTTCCAATTTCGCCTGGGGCACGCCCAAGGGAGTGCGGGAACAATTGGAAAACGCTTATCTCACACTCGGAATGGAAGCAGGTCTCGATTTCGCTCTGGCGAATCCCGAAAAATCGCCCGGCCCGCTGGCGCCGGAGCATCCCATGGTCGATCGTCTCCGACACGCCCTGACGCAAGGTCGCGCGGCGGAAGGCGAATCACAGGAGACCGCTGGCTATCGCCAAGCCGAGGCCATCATGGAGATTTGCAAGGATGCTGCGCCGGTGGAGTCATGAGTGATATCGCAAATCATCCCGGCGCTCGCGCGCCGGGCTACAAGGCTCCGGCCGCCTGTTCTCCCGTAGCCCGCCCCGGGAGGGGCGGGATTCCGACTACGCCCACGCTCAAATCCAAACTGCCCCGTTTGCGGCGAGAATTCTACCAAGGACCCACGACCGTTCTCTGGACTCACACCTTCGAGCAACGCGCCACCGGATGGCTCAACGATAAGTTCCATCACACCTTCCGAGAAATCCTCCTTCACGCCTGTAGCCGCTATTCTATTGCCACTCCTTGTTACGTGTTGATGCCCGACCACTGGCATCTCGTTTGGATGGGGCTGCATCAAGACAGTGACCAGATTTCAGCCACGGCATTCCTCAGAAAAAATCTTCGCGGCGCGCTGGGCACGGCATGTTTGCAGGATCGCGCTCACGATCGCGTTTTGCGTGATGAGGAGCGTAAAGCGGACGTTTTTCAAAATATATGTTCGTACGTCTGTAATAATCCCCAGCGCGCTACCTTGTGCGCCGACTGGCGCGAATGGCCTTTTCTCGGAGCGATGATAGCAGGTTATCCGGATCTGGATCCTCGACAGGAGGAATTTTGGCCGGATTTTTGGAAAATTCATAATCGATTGGTTGAATCGAACACTGATCCCTGCGCTCCCGCGCAGGGCTACAAATCCGTTGATGCCACTTCTCCTGTAGCCCGCCCCGGGAGGGGCGGGATCAGGACGCCGACGCACGTAAGACCATGACCCTTCCTCCCACCACTCGCGATCATCCGGTCTGGCTGCACGTCGGCACCTTGCTTGACGGCACCAGTACAACGCCTGCCCGTGATGCCCACATTGTATACGACGGCAGCGAAATTCTCTTTGTTGGCCGCAACGGCGACCTGCCACCGCGCGACTTGGTGCGAGGGGATCAAACCACGCCCGACTTCATTGCACCTGATTACACCCTGCTACCCGGTTTGATCGAGGCGCACGCTCACTTGTTTCTCGAAGGCGGCGAACTCGCTCTCGAAAAACGCGCGGCTTACATCAAGCGCAGTCCCGATGATTTACTTTCAGAGGCACGCAAGCGCCTGGAAAAATTAATCCGGCTCGGGATAACCGCCGTGCGCGATGCCGGCGACAAAGACGGCGTCGGCCTCGCCTTGAGTAAACTTTATTTGAGCGGCAATCGTCCGCTCATGCCTTATGTCGAAAGTCCGGGTGCCGCGATCCATCACCGCGGACGCTACGGAAGTTTTATGGGCGAGCCACTGGAGGATTTTCCATCGCCCCACGATTGTGTGGCCGCGCGCGTAAAAGCCGGCGCCGACCGGATCAAATTGATTCCGACCGGCATCATTGACTTCAAGAAAGGATTAGTCACCAGCGCGCCGCAAATGACCTTGGACGAAGTCAGGCAGTTGGTCGCTGCCGCGAAATTCTTCGGGCGCCAGACTTTTGCCCATGCCTCGGGCGATACCGGTATCGATTACGTGATCGACGGTGGCGTGGATTCAGTTGAACACGGATTTTTTGTGCGCGACGACCAACTCGCGAAAATGTGCGACCGTCAAACCGCCTGGGTGCCCACCTTCGCGCCGGTCCAGGAGCAAATCGACCACGCGGATGTGATGGGCTGGACTCCTGAAATCGTCACCAATCTTCGCAAAATAATTGACCGCCACTCGTCCAGCCTGGTCAAAGCTCACGGCATGGGAGTGTTAATTGTCGCCGGAAGCGATGCCGGTTCAGTCGGTGTCGCCCACGGCCCCGGGTTGCTCTACGAAATGGAATTGATGGAGCGCGCGGGTTTGCCGGCGCTTGCTGTCATCAACGCCGCCACGGGCGTGAGTTCGGCGCGGCTTGGCTACAAGGAAAAATTCGGCCGGATCGCGCCCGGATATCTGAGCCGTTTTATCCTGACAAAGTACTCGCCGCTCAAAACTGTCACCAATCTGCGCAGGGCTAAGACCGTTATTTTCGACGGCGCAGTTTTCGAAACCGGAGATAATACCGACGACAAAGGTTTATAGAAAATTTGCTTCAACCTATTCTTAATTTTAAATGCCTCCGGCGATGACAAAAAAACCTCTTCAAGAAATGGTACGCGAACGCCGGCTCGTCGGCGACGGCGCGATGGGCACGCAACTGATGCTTTCCGGCTTGGAACAAGGCTCCTGCGGCGAAGCGTGGAACCTGACCCACCCCGAGCGTGTGCTGGCGATTCAGCGGCGTTATGCCGAGGCGGGGGCCGATTGTATCATCACAAATACTTTCGGTGGCAGCCGGCTCATGCTCCGGCGTCACGGCCATGAACCACAGCTGGCAGAAATCAACGCAGCGGGCGCGCGCATTGCTCGCGAAGCTTTTGGCGAACGTCCTGGATACGTTCTTGGCGACGTCGGCCCGCTCGGCGCAATTCTCGAACCATACGGCGATCTGCCGGCGGCAGACGCCCAATCCGCGCTGGAGGAACAATCCATCGCCTTGGTGAAAGCGGGAGTCGATGCGATCATTATCGAAACCCAAACCTCACTCGAGGAATTGGGCGTCGCGATCGATGCAGCCAAAGCCGCCAATGCTCCCTGCATCATCGCCTCGCTCGCGTACGATCTTTCCATGGACGGGACGTTCTATAAAACGATGATGGGAATTTCACCCGAAGAAGCTGCACAGTTCATCGAAGAACGTGGCGCGCATATTGTGGCGCTTAACTGCGGCACGGGAATGGATATGAAAGGAGCCGCCATCGTATCGCGCCTCTATCGGGCCAATTGCTCGCTACCCATCATGGTCCAGCCAAACGCCGGCCTGCCCGTTCTGGAAAATCTAAAAGCGGTTTACAAACAATTGCCGGCTGACACTGCCCGTGACGTACCCGAAGCTCTGGAAGCCGGCGCCGGGATCATCGGTTCCTGTTGTGGCAGCACGCCCGAACACACCCGCGAAATACGCCGCATGGTGGATTCATACCTCGCGACGAAATAAAATGGCCCGCGCTCGTCCAAGCTATCGTGCTTGTCCGTTTTCGGTGTGAGTTCACGCTAGCCGTAAGTCCGCCGTAGCCCGCCCCGGGAGGGGCGGGACCCTGCACTCCCGTGCAGGGCGACTAAATCACTTTCCCTCATTCCTACTTTTATGAAACAAGCCTCATTTCCCGACGTGTTTTCCCTGAAGGGTGAACACGCTCTTATCACTGGTGGTGGCACAGGCATCGGCCTTGCCATCGCCCACGCCATGCATGCCGCAGGCGCTCGTGTTGTCCTCATCGGACGTCGTGAAGCCGAACTCGCTGAAGCGGTACGCAGCCTCGGTGACGGTGCTTCATACGTTGTACACGACATCACCGAGTTCGACAAAGCCGGCGCGTTGATCGAGGGGATCACCAAAAAGCACGGTCCAATCACGTGTCTCGTCAATAACGCGGGCATGCATTTGAAAAAACCCGCGATCGAAACCTCGCCCGCGGAATTTCAACAGGTGATGAATACCCATATTTTTGGCGCCCATGCCCTCTCGCAGGTAGTGATTCCGGGCATGATCGAACGCAAACACGGCAACGTCATCTTCATCGCCTCAATGGCTTCGTTGTTCGGCATTCCACTCGTCGTCGCGTACGCCGCGGCCAAGTCCGCGATGATCGGCATGATCAGGACAATGGCCACGGAGATGTCGCCTCACAGCGTTCGCATCAATGCGATCGCTCCTGGTTGGATCGACACCGCGATGTCGCGCAAGGCCTTCGCCGGTGATCCGCACCGCAAAAATAAAATCATCAGTCGCACGCCCATGGCCCGCCTTGGTGATCCGGAAGATGTGGGTTGGGCGTCCGTCTATCTCGCCTCCCCCGCCGCGAAATTCGTGACCGGCTCGATCCTGCCTGTCGACGGCGGTGTCGCCATGGGATTCTAAACCGGCCATCTTCTACCCGGGCGAATCGAATCTGTAGCCCTGCGCGGCCTTTCGGCTTCGCTCAAGGTCCTGAGCCCGTCGATGGAGAGCGCAGGGTCCCGCGCCTCCCGGCGCGGGCTACACGATACGGCGCGCGTCGCCCGAGGGCCGCCGCGTAGTGCGCCGCGCGCGGGTCGTGGTCTGCGTCAGAGTATGATTGACGAATCCGCGCTTGAGCACGATGTCACGCCGAATGCTGAATTTTTCCCGGTCACGCCAGCGGGCGGGAGAATCCCCGGTGATGGTTTTGAAGATCCGGCTGAAATGATGAATCGACGCAAACCCGGTCATTCCAGCGATCCTCTTCAACTCATAATCCGAGTAGCGAATAAACCGCATGGCTGACTCGACGCGGTGGCGGCGCAGCGACTGCAGAGGCGATTCCCCATATTTCGCATGCCAGCGCGCGTGGAGATACCGATAGCTATAGTTGAACGCCCGACTAAGGGTCCGCTGATCAATTCTGCGCCCGGTGTTTTCCTGAAAAAATCGGCTGACCCGTCCGCAGAGGGAATTCGAATCTGACTCATCGAGTCGCAAGGTCGGTGTCACCGCGGGAACTGCCGGGAATTTTTGCAGTAGTAGCAACAACACCTGGGTTAGCAGCGCTTGACAGATTTCATTAGCGAGCGGCCCGCGCAGTTCCGCCTCGGCATGCATGGTCTCCAGCAAGGTTTGTACCCGGCGATCCGACTGCAGATGGACAGGTTGAAGCTTGAGACACGCGCGGCGGAGCGCCGGGTGCCGCACGCGGAATTTTGTGTCGAGAGTACGGACACTCGACTCACGGGCGATCTCGAGACCGTGTTCCAGTCCAGGTGGCAGAAATAACACCTGATTGGATTTCAGCGGCGCTGAAGTAGCGCCCAGCAATGCGATGCCGTTCCCGCTAATGATTTGGATCAATTGAAAGTAATCGTCGTGCCGATGCCGCGGCAGGCGCCAGCCGGGACGGTAGTCATACCGGGCGATCCAGAGCGGCTCAACGTCACGAGTAAGCAAAGTCATACTTCACTAGAGACGTTCAACGGCAGGGAGCAAAAATTTTGTTCACAAATAGACAAAATCAGTTCCCAGCCAGTCCAATAAGTCCAGCAACCCGGGCCCAAGTTCGGATGACAAAAATTCTGACCATACCTCCTACAAACCCATCCCTATGAACCCAAACCCCGTTGTGAATCACGGACGCTGGCTTGCCGTCGTCCGCTACAATATGCTGGCCGCTTTGATCGGCAGCACCCTTCTTCTCCCCGCGCTCCAGGCACAGACCGTTTCGCCAGCCACAAAAGATCCCTCCAAACCCGACGAAGTTGTGCAGCTGTCGCCCTTCCAAGTCACGGCCGGCTCAAACAATGGCTATCTGTCATCCGAATCCACGACGGGCAGTCGCGTCGCCACGGCCATCAAAGATCTCCCGTTTAGCGTGAACGTCGTCACGAGTGAATTTATGCGCGACTTCGGCGTGTTCGAGTCGAACGACAATTTCGGTTACACCAGTTCGGTGAGCAACGTCGACGTGTCAGGTGGGGGCGGCAGCAATATGCGCGGCTTCACCAGCCAATACATGTTGCGCGACGGTTTTTTCCGCCTCGGCACCACCGATCCGATTCTAATCGACAGGATTGAATTCATCAAGGGGCCAAACGCCGCCGTCTACGGCGAGACGCAGCCCGGCGGGATCGTGAACATGATCACCAAGCGTCCGAAACCCACAGCGGAAACCAATGCCTCTTTTACTGCCGGCAGCTACGACACGACCCGGGCAACCCTGACTTCCACCGGGCCGGTGGGCTCGCTGCCGGGCACTTACTATTTGCTTACCGGAGCGGATTTCGAACGCGGCTATGCCGTGCCCGGCGCCACGCTGCGCAATCGCACCGCCTCGCTGGGAATCCAGCACAAGTTCGATAATGGCGGCGACCTCTACATCGTATACGGCTACATGCGCAACCAGTCGCATTCGGTCCAATCCAACGTCCCATTCCTCTACAATTCCGTCACAAAAACCTACGAGGGCATTGCCAGCAACCTCGCTACGATCAACCAGAATGGCCCGAACAGCGAAACTACTCGCGACGTCAACGACGTGACCGCAACCTTCGAGAAACCGCTCAACGACATCTTCTCCGTTCGTGCCGCTGCCAACTGGTACCATCGCCACAAATGGCTCTTCAATGCCGGCAACGGTACGCAGTACGACTATCTCAACAACACTCTCGTCAAAGGCACGCCCGCGGAGGGTCTCATCGGCGAGGATGGCGGTGGGGTGCAGGCGGACTTGCTTGCGCGCTACAAACTTTTCGACGACAAGGTAAGCGCCAAGACGCTCCTGACTTTCGACTTCTCCGACTACTATCGTTGGGATCCCACCTGGCAGTTGGGAAACTCCTATATCGTCTCCAACACTCCGACCACGGTCGCACCGGGCCCGGACGGCACCTACTGGTTCAAGAATATTTTCGTCGGCCAGCCGATCAATTACAGCGTGCCAGCTTTCAGCTCGGGTGCTTATAACAACGTCACTCGAAACAATCATAACCGCGCCAGCATCTGGGGTGGACTTCTCCGCCAGCAGTTGAGTCTGATGCAAGACCATCTGCTGCTCTTTGGTAGCCTTCGCTATGATCGCGTGGTGTTCAGCCTTCGGGATATGCGCGGCGCAGGTCTCTCTGTGCGCGGCGTCAACACCGCCTGGTCGCCAAGCGTCGGCTACAACTACAAGGTTGGCTCACATCTTTCCTTCTACGGCAGCCGAAGCAACGGCTTCAACGCGAACGCCCAGAACCAGAGCGCCTCCGCGGGAGTTCAGCCGAGTGAAAAATCCTGGGGCTATGACTACGGCATCAAGGCCGGCTTCTTCGACGACCGGCTCGTCTTCACTGCAGGCGGTTATTATATCGTCCGTCGCAACGTCGCCACCACCGACGTGCTGGCCAACGGCACCACCGTGAGCACATTCACTGGCAGCCAGCTCTCCCGCGGCGCAGAATTCGATTTCTCGTGGCGCGCGACCGACAACTTCACGCTGTTGGGTGGCTATGGCTACAACAACACCATCTACACTTCCTTCGGCCGCGACACCGGGGCCGTCGGTTTCAGCCCGGGCATCGTTCCCCATCACAACTTCGGCATCGCTGGGAAATACGCGTTCACGGAACAGGGCCTGAAAGGGCTATCTCTGAACGCGGGCGTCATCTACGTCGGAAGTGCGGCGTCACAAAATCCCAACACGGGTGATTTGTTTAATTCCGCCGCCCTCGGTGGCACCTACATCGGCAACGACGGTCGCCGCAATCTTACGTTGCCCGGCTATACGCTGGTCGAACTCGGAGCTACCTACCAATTCAACACAGGACGTTTCAAACATACGCTCACTTTGAATGTTAAGAACGCCCTCGACACCGACTATATTCGCATCGCATCGGCCCAGACCAAGGGCGATGGCCGCGGCTTTTACCTGACGTACGGCCTCGGCTTCTAGAGCGAACATTCGATGTCGGGATATTAAATCGCGGCTTATCGCGGCAGTCATGGACAGCCCCCACGACCGGGTCCCCGCCGAGTTGTAGCCCGCGCCGGGAGACGCGGGACCCTGCGCTCCCGCGCAGGGCTACTTGGCCGGTCGAAATTTCTGCAGAGTCATCACTCGTCGGCGTGACAACGAGTGTCAGCCATCCGGGATAAGGACCGTTGCCCTCAACGGTCCGTCCGACGCAGAAGCGGAACTCCCGTCTACGGTGAGACCGACAAAAGCATTGGTTTTGACGCGCGGTTGGCCAATTTGGAGATCGCCCCGCGGCTGAAAGAATTCAGCGCACCCTTTCTCGCGCGTTCCCGACCATGAAACTACCCCGTCTCCTCTCCTTGGTTCTTTTATCCGCCGGCCTTCCCGGCGTGGTTCTTCATTTATCTGCAACCCCCGCCGCACCCATCGGTCAGTTTTCCGACCATGGCGATGTCGGCGATCCGGCGATCGCGGGCTCGACTACTTATGATCCAACCCTCCAGCATTATCGTATGAGCGGCAGCGGCATTAACCTTTGGGGTGCGTCCGATCAGTTTCAATTCGCCTGGAATAAACTCAAAGGCGATTTCATCGTCCGCGGTCGTTTCGAATTTATCGGCCTGGGCGTCGATCCCCACCGCAAATTCGGCTGGATGGTGCGTTCCACCAACGACACCGACTCCGCCTATGCTGACGCGTGTGTGCACGGCGATGGCCTGACTTCGTTGCAGTTTCGCCGCACCAAAGGCGCGATCACGGAGCAACTGCAATTCCCGATCAAGGGCGGCGACGTGGTTCAGCTTGAGCGTCGCGGCAACACCTTCATTTTTTCCTCCGCGCGTTACGGTGAAACGTTTGTGTCCGTCACCTTGCCAGACCTCGCTCTCGGCGACGAAGTAAATGTCGGTCCATTTCTGTGCTCCCACAATCCAAAGGAAAAAGAGGAGGCCGTAATCCGCGACGTCCGCATCATCCGGCCCGCGGCTCCCGACTTTCATCCTTACCGCGACTACATCGGCAGTCATCTCGAAGTCCTAAACGTCCACACGGGAAAGCTGGAGTTGTTGCATAGTTCTGCCGAACCGTTCGAAGCGCCAAACTGGTTGCCCGGGACCAAAACACTCATTTTCAATATCAGCGGATCAGGTGCGACCAAGGGCGTGCTGCGTACCTATAATCTTTTAACGGGAGCAGTCGCACCGTTCGATACCGGCACAGCCACACGCAACAACAACGACCACGTCCTGTCGTTCGATGGCAAGCAACTTGGCATCAGCCACCACAGTGCGGACGACGGCGGACGCTCGGTAATTTTCACGCTGCCTGCCTCGGGCGGAGCGCCGAAACGCATCACCGCCAAATCGCCTTCGTACCTTCACGGCTGGTCGCCCGACGGCAAATGGCTCGTGTACACTGGCGGCCGCAAGGAAAACGGCGGCACGGTCGACAAATACGACATCTACAAAATTTCCGCCGACGGTGGAGAGGAAATCCGCCTCACGAGTACTCCGGGATTGAGCGACGGCCCCGAATTTTCGCCGGACGGAAAATACATCTACTTCAATTCCACGCGCAGCGGTCTGATGCAGCTCTGGCGGATGAAGCCCGATGGCTCCGATCAGGAGCAGATCACGAACGATGAATTCAACAATTGGTTTCCCCATATCTCACCCGACGGAAAATGGCTCGTATTTCTCTCCTTCGGCCAGGACGTGAAGGCGGACGACCACCCCTACTACAAACAAGTTTATCTGCGCCTGATGCCCGCCAACGGCGGCACGCCACGAGTCATCGCCTATGTTTACGGCGGCCAGGGCACAATCAACGTTCCTTCGTGGTCGGCCGACAGCACGCACATCGCCTTTGTGAGCAACGGCAAAATCGAGTGAGATTTGTTTTCGGCCCGATAATTCCTCGTCACTGTCGTTCGGGCGAAGCGAAGAATCCATGAATGTTCTTCGATCCAGCTCCTCAGCATGTAGCCCTGCGCGGGCCTGTCGACTGTAGCCTTGGCGAAGGCTGAAGCGCAATCAGCCAATGCCCTCGTCAGCCTCAAGCACCTCAAAAACGGTTTCAAATTTGCGGGGACTGAGATGCTTGTAAGTCGTCGCCAGTGCGGTCTCCGTCCGGCCCGCCATCGGAAAGCCGGGGCGACCGAGATCGAGTGCGATCCGATTCCATTCGGTGACGCGTTCCGCGGTTGCGGTGGCGAGCGTGTTGAACCAAGTAGCGACTTGATCGTCATTTTCTTCGCCCGCTTGTAGGATCTGCTCTTTTGTGAGCTGGAAGAAGGCGAGAAACTGACCGTCAATCCCAGTCGGATGACCAAAACGCGCGGCATATTCTGGCGGTAGTTCTGCGTGCGTCATCGCCCTCGCTTTCGCAATTATTCGCGGCAACCAAATACATCCGGCGAGTTGTTCTCTTGGCGGTGGAAGTTTCATTCGCGGTTCATTTTCACATTGGCGCCCGCTCTGTCGAGTCGGATGCAGGTCGCGACCGTTACAGTTCAAGCCGAACATCACAAGTGGTGTTGCGGCCTTTAGCGGGTAGGGCGCGTTATCCCTAACGCGCCGGGGACGCGCGAACATCTTTTCACATGCGATGATCCTGAGCGGCGGATTAGGATAATCCGCCCTACCCGTTTGCGCCATTGCGGTGGGCCGTTGCCCCGTTGGCCTTCCGGTTTACACGTCGCATCCCACGGGCCGTTGAGGACAACGGCCCCTACCTTCCTACTTCACTTTCCGATTTCAATCCGCGTGTGCAGGCCGACCAATGCGCCGACGAAACCGCCGGCGGCTTGAGTCGTGATCACCGTCGCGTCGGCGTCGGGAACCAGTGTCTGCCAGCTTCCGTCGTCCGCGGCGTAGCTGAATGATAAAACTTTGTCTTCGCCTACAAGTCGAAGCTTGAGCTGTTTTGCGTCGGCCAGTTTCGCGCTCGCGACGACTTCAGGCTGCTTGGCGTTCAACCGCTCGAGGAAAATCTGCAAGCCTTCTGAGCTTCGGCGAATCGCAAAGTAGTAGTGATGAGTTTCACTTTGAAACGCGACAAGTCCCGCCGACAGGCCAGTCGCAGACGGAACTTCGACCGCGGCGCTGGTTTCAAAACGCGCATGCTGTAATCGACGTCCGAAGAAAGAGGGCTGCCCTTTTCCAGATAGCGTGTCGCTCCGGGAAGTCATCGTCAGCTGACCGCCATCCTGATGCCACCAAGTCTCATGCGGCTGACGAAGCATTATCCAGAGCGGCGAGAGTGTTGGACTGCTAAAATCGTCCCGCCACGTGAAGTTGCCTGTGAGAGGCACCGAAGACGGCGCGTTAGGGACAATGCGCCATACCTTCGGCATCGATACGATGTAGGGCACTCGCTCGCCGGGAGGCAAAATTTGTGGCCAGCCGTCGTCGGTCCATTTCACGGGCAACAGGAATGTTTCGCGTCCGGTAGCGTAGAACTTTCCGGCAAACGGACGACACCCGAGAAATACCGACCACCAATTGCCATCCGGTCCGACGACGAGATCAGCATGCCCTGTCGTCGTCACCGCTTGTGGCACCGTGCCGTCGAGATCGCGCTGCGTAAGAATCGGGTTTTTTTCCCACGGGACAAATGGACCGGTCACTGATTTGCTCCTCAAAATTACCTGGGAGTGATTATCGCCCGTGCCACCCTCCGCGGCGCACAAATAATACCAGCCGTCTTTTTGATAGAGGTGAGGTCCCTCGATCCATACTGGTTTCTTCGAGAGATCGACGCCTCCGTTCACAAGCACCGAACGCGGCCCGATGAGTTTTCTTGCCGCGATATCGAATTCTTGAATCCAAATCGCGCGATGTCCCTGATAGAGCGGCGTGCCTTCCGGCGCTCCATTGTTGATCATCCATGCACGACCGTCGTTATCGAAAAACAGCGAAGGATCGATGCCTTCAAATTTCAACCAGACTGGATCGGACCACGGACCCGCCGGATTCGTGGCGGTCATCAAAAAATTTCCGCCCGCATCGACCATCGTGCAAACCATGTAGAACGTACCATTATGCTGGCTGAGAGCCGGAGCGAAAATCGCCCGCGACACGCCCAAGCCGTCGTAGTTGAGCTGCCCGGGTCGGTCGATCACGTGGCCGATTTGCGTCCAGTTGACCAAATCACGGCTGTGAAAAATCGGAATCCCGGGAAAATACGCAAAGGTGGAATTGATCAGGTAGTAGTCCTCCCCCACCCGGCAAATGCTCGGGTCGGGATAAAATCCTGCCAGAATCGGGTTACGATAGTGCCCCTCGGGCAACGGTGGAGCGAACACGTCGTCACGTCCCTTATATTCAAACCAGTCGAAGCGAACCGCGGGATCAGCCGCAAAAGCAGAACCAAAGAAAGCGAGGAGTAAGAGGTAGGTTTTCATGCAGGGTAAAATTCAAGAAGACGGATTCAGAGTTTTAACCGCTGATCTTCGCTAATGATCGGATTGAGTGAGCGACTGCATTGCAGGTGTGATTCACCTGATCGGTGAATCGCGTGAGTTGAGACTGCTCTCTTATCAGTGATAATCAGTGAAGATCAGTGAAGATCAGTGGTTAAAAATCTGGTTTGTCATTCTGAACGAAGTGAAGAATCCATGGGGACCGAGTGACGCTGTCGGTAAACGCATGGATTCTTCGCGATGCTCAGAATGACAGGAAAGGCGGACTACAAGGTTTGAAACACTCCCCCCGAGGTTAAAAGTTCGATGTCTTAAAAACTGCTTTGAGAGTTAATTGGCGCCTGGATGCCCGGGCATGTAACGGAGTTTGATCGATTCGTAGTAGGCAAGGTCGTGCGCAGCCGGTTCGACGCCTGCGGGCAATGGCTGCTTTGAAAATTGCTGAAAGTACAACAAACACGCGTCTCGCCAGTCCCGTGCATCGCTCTCCTGCCGGCGCAGCAATGCCTGCACATGTGCGAAGCGCTCGTGATCGATTTTGTCCGCGAGCGAGTTCCAGTCGCGCTGCATGACTCTTACCTCGTCCACGCCTTGCTGATAACGCAGCGCCAGTTCCTCCCACAGCGTACGGCCGGATTTCATTTTGCGGTCCCACGCAACGTGATTGAACCACAGCAAAAACTTTTCGGGACAAGTATCGGGATTGCCCCAAAGAGCGGCTAATTCCGGCGCGTATGTTTCCACGGCTTTTGATCCGGCAAGTCCGCGATTGGCGCCGAGCCCTTGCTCGTCGGCTTGATGATAATACGTCGACGACCAGTCCGCGCGCTCCGGATGCTGAACCCACGGTCCGGGACCATAGTGATGACCCTCCGCCATGATGTGGTGCAGTCCGAGCGGCATGGAATAATTCACCACCGTCTCGCGAGACCCGAGCAGCATTTTGACGATCGTGTTTTCGGTCGTCGACTCATCGCCAAAAGTCATGCGCGTCCATTCCCGGGCAATCGCTTCCGTGCCTAATGAATTATCCCACGCCAGCCGGCCGAAGGCATACCAGTTCGCCTGGCCCAGCGGATGTCCGGTCCAATTGCGATCGGTGCCGGTATTGGCCACCCCCGCCATCACTGAGATATCGCGCTTGTTCAGGCTACCGTCGACCACACGCGCCACCGTCGAGCCCGCGCCTTGGGAAAACGTCTCTGCATTTAACGCCTCTTTGAACAACGGGGCGAGGTACGCGAGTTGCACTGAACCGCCGAGATATTCCTGGGTGATTTGCAGTTCCAGCGCCAGCGACGTGTGTTTCATCCCACCGAAGAGCGGGTGAAACGGCTCGCGCGGCATGAAGTCGAGCGGACCATTCTTGATTTGCAGCACGACGTTATCGCGGAACTGCCCGTCGAGGGGCATAAATTCTAAATACGCCTGCTTCACTCGATCCTCCTTGTTTTCGGCGGCGTACACGAAGGCGCGCCACATCAAAATCCCGCCATGCGGTTGAAGCGCATCCGCAATCATATTAGCGGCTTCGGCGTGGGTACGTTTGTATTCCTGCGGACCGGGCTGTCCCTCGGAATTTGCTTTCACGAGAAACCCGCCAAAGTCGGGAATGTAAGAATAAATTTCGTCCACCTTCTTTCGCCACCACGCCGATACCGCCGGATCGAGCGGATCGGCAGTTTTCAGGCCACCGATTTCAATGGGGGAACTGAAGCGCGCTGTCAGGTAAACACGGATTCCGTAAGGACGAAATTCCTCCGCCAGCGCCGCCACCTTCGTCAGATAGGCGGGCGTGAGCGCCAACGCGTTCGCGTTCACGTTCGTGAGCACGGTGCCATTGATACCGAGTGAAGCGCAGGCTCGCGCGTAATCGCGATAGCGGGGATCGCGATACTCCGGCAGATAAAACCAATTCCATAACGAATCTCCGGCGTAGCCGCGTTCGACAAAACCGTTGAGATTATCCCAGTGGTTCAGCAGCCGGCGCTGCACTTTCGGGATGCTGGTCAGCGCCAGTTTCTCCAACGGCTCGCCGGTCTGAATCAGCCGCAACAAAGCGAAGGCTCCATAAAGCACGCCGACGTCGTGCAGCGCGGAAATCACCATCGTGTGCCGTCCGTCGCGCATGCCGGTTTGCAGCGAATAGCCTTCGTCGCCCACCGCTGTGACCGGTGGCGCCGCCACGAGTTCGATCGCTGCTTTCACGCCCAATAAACCGCTGATGCCTGCGCCCAATTCCTCCCGCGCCGCCGCCAACGTCGGCGATTCCTTTCCTTCGGGCGTCGCGAAAATTATCTGCTCCACGGCGGTTACATCCGCAGCGCGCCTCGCGTCGTCGGTAATGCGGTCGTATCTCAACCACAGCCGGTAACCATCCTCGGCGCGCAGTCCGCAGATACCGGATAAAAACAGGAGCCCGCAGAATAAGTGGAATCGTTTCTTCATAGCGTGAGAGTGAATGATCGGATCGCGCTGAAATTCCTCCACTTTGTCCAAAGAGTCACGCTTGCAGTCTAAAATTGATCGGCACCTCTTCCCGGTCGAAACGATTTCCCCTCACAGACAGATTTATGCCGCGACGCCCGCCTTGCGGCGGCGTTCTTCGAGTTCGGAGGCCATCTTCAGAGTAAGACCCTTGTTGAGTTTGCAAAACGCAACCGAAACGACGCAGGCCACAAAAAACAATCCGACGACAATACTGCTCGAGGCGCGATAGCCCGCGACCGCCGCAGCTGCGTCCTGCAGCTTCGTATCATAGTCCCAAAGCCAAACCATGATCCAGAGGAAGGCCGCCCCGCCCAAGGCGAGTCCGGACTTAAGCGCAAAGCCGATCGTCGCGAAAACCATCCCGGTAAAGCGCCGGCCGGTCTGCCATTCGGAATAATCGGCGGCATCGGCGTACATCGCCCACATAATGGCACAGGTGGGCGCGTAGACGATGGAACCCGTGACGGCCTGGAGTGCCATCGCCCAAGCCGCCGTGGGCGGGATCAGGTACATGGCAAAGGCATTCAGTGCAGCCAGTGAGAAACAGACGAGAGCGACATTCTTCTTACCAAATTTTTTGGAGAATCCAGCCGACAGCATGATAAAGATGATGGTCGTCCCTGTGCCGACCATGTTGACAATGCTGTTGAAGACGTCGGCGACATTGGAGTTAGCTGCGGTTTCGCGGGTGCCATGAACGATGTAGCCCACCCAGTCCAGCAAGCCAGCACCCTTGGCCAAGTCAGGCGTGGTAAGGCCGAGCTTCGCGACAAAATCGAACATCGCTGCCGGCTCGGCGTAATGATGGTAGTAGTTGAAGTGAGCGTTGCCACGGTAAACCAACATGCCGAAGTGAAACAGGGTATAACCAACAAGCGCGAACCATGGTCCATTCCTAAGCAAATCAACAAAGTCCTGCTTGGGGGACGCCTGCACTTCGGCAACGGGCCGGATACGTTCCTTGGTCGTGAAAAACGTGACGAGAAATAGCACGAAACAGACGACCGCCCAAATCGTCATCGTGACCTGCCAGCCGTGCTGGCGGTTTGAGCCTTCGGCAAACTTGGCCACGAGCGGAAGCGTGAGACCTCCGACGATGAACTGTGCGATATTGACCGCGACAAACCGGTAGGAATTAAGTTTGGCCCGCTCGTCGAGGTCGCTCGTCATTACGCCCCCAAGAGCGGAATACGGCATGTTGTTCATCGAGTACAGCGTCATGAGCAGCGTGTTCGTAATGCCGGCGTAGGCGATCATCATGCCAGCGCCCCAACCCCAGCTTTTGTCTGGAGTGGTGTAAGCGAGGACCATGACAATCGCCCATGGCAGAGACGTCCAGAGGACCCACGGGCGGAATTTCCCCCAACGAGTATTGGTGCGATCCGCCAACACGCCCATGAGCGGATCGAAGGCGGCGTCCCACAATCGCGGCCACAGGAGCATCGCGGCCGCCGCGCTCGCCGACAGGCCGTAGTCATTCGCATAGAAAGCGCCTTGGAACAGCACCATCGACATGAAGACGAAGTTTGCCGCGGCATCGCCAGCACTGTAGCCGGCTTTTTCGATAAAGGATAATTTTTGCGTGGGAGCGCTCATAGTCGGGGTTGGGGTGAAAATGAAATGCCTTCAGGCGGTTATTCGCGCAACCACAACCACGCGGTCACGCCGCGCGGATAATATCGGCTGCCACACGTGACGCCCGTATCGCTGCGGATCTGGTCACACATGGCATCGACGCCGCAGCCGGGTGTACGCTGCCACTGCGCGTGAACGCGGTCGCCCTCGCCCGCGGCAGGGGTCATCACCTCCGGAAAAAGCCGGCGAACGACATGCTGCGCGATCGCGGTTTTGCTAAACCAGGTATTGGTGCTCGTGCTGCTCATTTTCCAGGCACCCGACGCCGCATCGAGACAGACACCCGGCTGCAACGCGTTCTCGATGTGCCGGCGCAGTTGACCAAGCAGAACACCAAACCGGCCGGCCGGATCGATGGCTTCCTTGTATCCCAGAAAAAGCGGATAAACGAATCCTTCCACCGCGGGAAGAATTCGCGAATGATTTTCCTTTTCGAAAACCGCCGGGAAAAATCCCGTTTCCGACTCAAACTTTGTCGAGAGCGTGTCCGCTAGCAAATTCGCTGCAGCGTTCGCGTCCGCACCGGGAATTTTCATGCGCAGACGCTCAAATGCCCGTTCGAGCAGGATCCATGCGCCCAAGGTTTTCACCGCGAGATACAGATTGTTGCGCGCCTGACCGAGACTGACGTCCAAGCTGTCGTAGGTGGTGATTTCCGAGCCGTGACCGCAACGGGAGGAATCATGCTTGAGAATGCCGTCCCGTTTTTTCGGCTTGGGATCATCACGACGTCGCATGCTCTCGGCGCATGCGAGCAAGGTTTTCTTTCGCGAACCCAGCCAGTCGTAGTCGCCGGTATGTTCCGCATAAGTAGTCGCGCACAACACCCAGTTGAGCAGCTGCTCCATCGTCATGTGGCTGAAACACCCTTCGATGTCATCGCACTCGTAGCTCGATCGGCCCTTCGGAGTGAAATAATTATTCACGCCCATGTCATGGGTGAACGAAAGTCCCAGTTGGTCTTCGTAACTGTAGCGGCTGACGAATTGATCGAGCACATCGCGAACGGCCCACGGATGCCAGGCGAGTTCGAAAAACAAATGGTCCACCGTGAGATCAAACGTATTGATCATGCGGTATTCGCCTTCGTTCACCACCCACAGCGGTTTACCTGTGCGCCATAGCAGCTGCGTGCTTCCCAGATAGCTGTGCACGGCTTGGGCAATGAGAAATTTTTGATCAACATCGAGCGAACTTTTCTCCAGCTCACGGTCGCGATCCGCCGCGATCCGGACATAGCGGGGATGTTGCGCGAGACCGTGGAACAAGACGTCCTCCAGATCGCGAAACCCCTGGGTATAGGCGAACTCCGCATCCAAACCCGTGGTCACGATCCCCTCCGAAAAGAATCCGAGCGAAAGCGGAAACCTCCGGCGCTGTCCGGCCGGGACGGTGAAAACAATTCCGCTTTCACCGCCAATCGCCATTAGGCCGCGAACGTCGTGAAACTTGGGATCAAGGACATTGAAGCCCTGGCGCAACGCCACGCCGCGAGCGGGAGAGGTGGCATAGCCAAATTTGCGTCCGCCGGCGAAGCCGAGGAGCTTGGCGTTGCTGTCGATGAGCGGACGCTGGATATCTGAAGAATCGCCCAAGCCGAAAATCAAATCCACGGGCGCCGTGCCTTTTCGGTTGTCGTACTCGATCCAGGCGGGGATTTGTGGGGCGAAATGAAAACGCGCCGCTGATTTGGGCAGCTTCGCGGGATCAGGCACTTTCCCGAAAGGCGACAGCAGCGAAAAACCAAAACGAGACTCGTCCGCCCGCCACGTATCGCTCGCGAGCTTCAAGGTCCGCTCATAATCCTCCGGTCGAAGTGTCGTATAATTCCTCCGCACGGGCGCGCCGGATTCGCCGGTGAACGCAAACTCCATTGAGGGCGACGGCGCAAAAAACGGCAGCAGCCGCCAGTTGGGTTCATCCGCACTGCGATAACCGATGTAGAGGTTTTGTTTCGCAGGTCCGCGCAGTCCCTGTCCGAAGCCGCCCGGAGCATCGACCAGTCCGATGGTGAAGCTGGCAAACGCCCCGAATGGCGAATGCTGCGTGTGGTAGCTCTCGGTGACCATGGGGCGATCCGCGAGATGTTCATCCATGCAGGTAAGTATTCAACAGATTTTCCAGATACTCCTGCCGGCCGGAGCGGGGTTTGGGTTCGCCCAATTTTGAGAGGACCAGACTGCTCAGTTCGCGGAAGCCCAATTTGCGGTGCTCAATATCGCGCCCGTAGCTCGCGTCGAAACTCGCGTAGCGATCGGAGACGAGTTGCTCAAATTTGCCGTCCGCCAGAATCCGGCGCGCAATTTTGAATGCGAGCGCGTAGGCATCCATGCCGCCAATGTGCGCATAAAACAAATCCGCGGGATCGATGGAAGGACGACGCAATTTGGCGTCGAAGTTGAATCCACCTGAGCCGAGCCCACCCGCCTTTAGAATCGAGGCCATCGCGAGAGTCAGCTCTTTGACGTCGGTGTTGAACTGGTCGGTGTCCCAACCCAGGAGCACATCGCCCGCGTTCGCATCGATCGAGCCGAGCATGCGTTGCGACGCCGCGACTTCGATTTCGTGCTGAAAGGAGTGGCCGGCGAGCGTCGCGTGGTTGGTCTCGATGTTGAACTTGAAATGTTTTTCCAAGCCATAGGTCCGGAGAAACGCAATGCCCGACGCGACATCGAAATCGTATTGATGCTTGGTCGGCTCCTTCGGTTTGGGTTCGATAAGGAACTGGCCCTTGAAATCGATACTCTTGGCGTAATCCACCGCCATGTGGAGGAACGTCGCGAGATGATCCTGTTCACGCTTCAAATTCGTGTTGAGCAGCGTCTCGTAGCCTTCGCGACCGCCCCAGAAAACATAGTTTTCACCACCGAGAAGCTTCGTCACATCCATCGCTTTTTTCACCTGGGCCGCGGCGTACGCAAATACGTGTGCGTCGGGATTGGTCGCAGCGCCGCACATGTAGCGCGGATTCGAGAAAAGATTGGCCGTGCCCCAGAGCAGTTTGACGCCCGTGATTTTTTGCAGGTCCTTCGCGTGGGCGACGATTTTGTCGAGATTGCTGTGCGATTCCGCCAGCGTGCGCCCTTCCGGGGCGATGTCGCGGTCGTGAAAGCACCAGAAAGGCGCGCGGATTTTCTGAAAAAACTCGAAGGCTGCGTCCATGCGCACTTTCGCCACGGAAACGGCATCTTTGCCTTTTTCCCAGGGACGCTGAATCGTGCCGGGACCGAACGGATCCGCCCCTACCCCGCGAAACGCGTGCCAGTACGCGATGGAAAAACGCAGGTGGGAACTTAACGATTTCCCCTCGACCATCTCATCCGGATTATAATGTCGGAACGCCAGCGCGTTGTTGGAACCGGTGCCTTCGAAGGCAATGGTGTTAATGTTAGGGAAATGGGCACGCGAGGATTTCATCGGGACAAAAAAGCAACGTGGGGGTAAAAGGTTGCGAGGCTTCAGCGTCGTGGATTCTGCGCTTACCCCTCAAGGGAGCGAGAGCGCTAACTATAGACTTGAAGTAATGGCGGAAGCGTGCCGAAAGTTACGCACCCCCATGAACGAACGCCGCGTTACCCTTGCGGACATTGCCGTGAAGGCAGAAGTCCACGTCACGACTGTTTCCCTTGCTCTGCGCAATCATCCGCGCCTGCCGGAGACTACCCGCACCCGTATCCATGCCATTGCCAACGCTCTCGGATACCGGCCCGACCCGTTGTTGCGCGCGCTCGTTTCGTATCGCGGCAAGATTATGAACCGGCGCAACACGCCGACCCTGGCCTACGTGACCAACTGGAACACTTGCTGGGGTTGGAAAAATGCCACGGGCCACGCGGAGTTTCACGCGGGAGCCGATGCGATGGCGAACAAGCTGGGTTATAAACTCGAACATTTCTGGATGCGTGAGCCGGGACTTACTCAAGGGCGGTTGAGTCGCGTCCTCTATTCCCGGGGCATCAACGGACTCATTATTGCCTCGCACGGTCGCGAAATGGGCGACGCGCTGCAGTTCGACTGGCCGAGTTTTAGCGCGGTGAAAATCGACTATTTTCCCCACCAGCCAGTGTTGCACAACGTCACGAACAACCAATGCGACATCGTACGCCTCGCGATGCAAAAGGTCATCGCGACCGGCTACAAACGCATCGGCTTCGTGATGCATCGCGGGTGGGACCACACGGTCGATCACTTGTGGACTGCGGGCTTTCTTTGCGAACAGCAGCATCTGCCCACACGCGATCGCGTCGCGGCTCATATTTTCCCCGAAGCACTGCCGGTCGAACGTTGGCTAAACGAAAGCAACGCTCCCGTGGTGCCCGATCTTCCCTCTTTCTCGAAATGGTATGAGAAATACAAACCCGAGGTCTTAATTAGCAAAGGTTCGTTCGTATTGCCCTTGCTGGCAAAGATGGGAGTTAAGATTCCGCGCGATCTCGCCTTCGTCGACGTGTTCCTGGAAAAGAACGACGGCGTCACCGCCGGTGTCCGGCAAAATCACGCGACCGTTGGCGGCACAGCCGTTGAAATTCTGGCTGGCCAGCTTCAGCACAATAAATTCGGCGTACCGGAAATTCCCACGACGACCTTCGTGGAAGGCACGTGGTTCGATGGAGCATCGTGCCCACCCCGAAAGCCTGCCCCAACCAAAGTCACCCGAAAGACCGCAGTACTGGTTTGAGTATATCCGACCGTAGGGCTGGCCCTCGTGGCCATGCCTTCCCCCGTAAACGTACAATCTATTGAACAATAGGAACGTATCCCGATATTTGCCTCCACTTATAACCAATAGATCTGAAACTACTGGGTCGTCTGGCCACCACGATTTGATTTGAGAAACGACCACTCAACACCGATATTCTCACCATCTCCCCCGCATAGCGGGGGAATTTGGGGTAACTAAGAAAGCAATGCCCGCCGTGTAGGGGTACACGGCGGGCTCTTTTTTGCCCAAAAACGGGTACCGTAGCACATCAACCAGTTTCTCCTTCGGAAGAATGCGGGGTATTCGAAGGCCGAATCAGATCTCATCGAGCACCGCCACACTAGGAACGCACGCGAAACGCTCAGAAGAAAAATCCCTCGCTAATTTCAGTGCACAAAAAAGCCGCTTAATCATTTCTGATTAAGCGGCTTAAAATGGTGGCGAGTCTCGGAATCGAACCGATGACACAAGGATTTTCAGTTCTTGTGTTTCCTGAACTTTTGCTGTCGTCAATTGTCTGCTTTTGTCACTACTTATGTGATTGTTTAAAGAGGAGAAATACTACATAAGTTAGCGACAAAAAGAAACAGATGAAACCAGCACAGGACTCAAAAAGTGGCCAAGAAGTGGCCAAGCAAAGTGGCCAAGCATCGTTTTCGCGGTATCATGTCGATTACTGGAAAAAGCGACTTTACCGCAAAACATTCACCCGTGACGGGGAGCCACAAATGGTAGACGAGTGGTCAGTCCGGTTGCAGCATCTCGGGCGGCGTGAGGCATTCTCCTTGGGATCGGTGAATGCGACCGCTGCGGCCGCAAAAGCAAAGGAGGTTGCCCTGTTTCTGGAGTCGAATGGCTGGGAGCTGACCTTGGCGAAGTTCAAACCAGACCCACTATTAAAGGCCAAGGTCTGCACGGTCGGCGAATTTATGGCCGATGTCACGGCACGGAGCCACATCAGCCCGAGAACACTAAAAATCTACGCAACAAAGTTTCGCCGAATCGTCGCGGACATTGCCGAGGTTGACGCCGGCGTGAAAGGCAAGGTGAAGCGCGCCAAGCATGATTACGTCAACGGCGGGCATGCCTCTTGGCTGGGCAAAGTGAATAGTCAGCCCCTCGACCTGCTCACCCCTGAATCGGTGGCTACCTGGCGCAACGTCTACGTCGCGAGGGCGGGCAATGATCCGATGAAGCGCAAGTCGGCAGAGCGGACGGCGGCTTCCTGTCTGCGATGCGCCCGGGCGTTGTTTTCGCCTGATATCGTCAGCCTCCTGACGGTCAAGATGCCGGCCAGTCCCTTTGTGGGCGTGAAGCTAAAAGATCCCGGCCCGCAGCGCTATCATTCCAATGTGAATCCAGAATGGCTCCTCGCGTGCGCGGAACGCGATTTGAGGGAGGCGCACCCGCAGCAATACCTCGCCCTTTTTTTATGCCTGTGGGCGGGGCTGCGTCGAAAGGAAGCGGACCTGCTGACGTGGGCGCAAATCGACTTAGCCGAGGGGCAGATTCACATTCGCCGCACCGCCCATTTTGAACCAAAAACCGAAGAGAGCCAACGCATGATCGACCTTGCACCTGCCGCGGTGGAGGTCTTGCGGACGTTCAAGTCAGGCGGCAAATCGGAATTTGTCCTTGTTGGCGGCGAACCCCACCCTTCTGCAACCTGGCCTTACTATCGGTGCAACTGCACCTGGCGTGAACTGATCGCCTGGCTGAAATCCAAAGGGGTAACCCAGCGCAACGCCGTTCATACTTTGCGCAAGGAAAGCGGTTCCCTCATCGCCTCAAGTCATGGCATCGAGGCCGCCCGCCAGCATCTCGGGCATCGTGACATTCGCACTACTTCATCCCACTATGTGGACAAAAAACGGCGGGTTGAAGTGAATCTAGCAATGCACGGCCCCGGACAACTTAAGATCGTGGCAAGTGAAACAGGGGCGTAGTTATTCCACTCAAGCTCCAACATCGGACCTTGCCGGGAGAACAAACTAGGCTCGCCGTTTTGGGTGAAGAAGCTACGATTACGGCATGCGTTTCGCCGATCTAAAACCGCAAATAGAGCAGTTGCCCCATGACGATATGGTGCAGGCTATGGCCTACCTCAAAAGCCGTTTGCGGGCCGAAAGTCCGGCCAACCGGGAGGAACTGGCGCGCCGGCACGCCGAGATGGACGCAGGACGCAAGGTGCAGTGGGATGCTCTCAAACAGCAGCTTGGTTTGACATAAACTGTGGCCCCTTACGCCTTGGTGTTGCATGAAGAGGCCGCGCGCCGTCTAGTCACCGCTTCCCGCAACGAGCACGAAGGCAGGTTGGTGCGATCCTCGACAAGTTGAAAGGCTCACCCTTCCGCAAAGGCGATTTGCAGGAGCGAGACGCGCAGGGGCGAGAGAATGAGATCATGGTCGACACCGACTGGCTTGTGACCTTCTGGGTCGATCACGCCGTGCGGGAAATCCGCGTCGTCCGCATTGAGTCGTCTGAGGACTGAAGCGGCTTTCTTCTTTAGTCGCCATTAGTTCCAGCCACTTCCCTGCGCGCAATTTCGGATCTATCTGTACAACGCAATCAGCGCATAATGAGGCAAGACACCAACCCCGCTCGAAAAGCGGACCGGAGCGTCGGATGATGCATCCGATCAATCATCGGATGCATCGTCGGCTCGATCATCGGAAGAATATGAAATCCCCGTCGGACCAAAACCGGTGTCAGGTCGGACGTGACATCAGATGTCGCGTCGTTGAAAAACGGAAGGGATACGAAACACGCGAGGGAACCACATCGGGTCCAATGTCTGCACCGGCACGCCAGCACCGTTGGTTGCGTGCTGGCCGATAGTCGCTGATATCTCACGCAGATTCGTGCAGAATATTCGGCCCACGTCTGAATGACTTACCAAAGGACGAAGTCCTTAGGGCCTTGCGTCTGATAAAACACAAAGTGCGCAAGTCATCCATAAACCTGGCAAGCTAATCGCAGCCGAGGATGCCCGATCAACGACGGCGGGACGAATTGACCTCCCCTGTTTATGGTAGGCGGCCTACCATAAATTCGGTAGGACCGCGCTATTGTCGGAGCGTCGCAAGAGGCACAAAAATGCAGCCATGCAAACAACGACCAGATCATTCACCGGGCGAGATGCACAAAGCGACGGAGTAGCAGGACGCAGGTTCAGCAAGGCCAAATCGATTGCTGACAGACTGGGCATTTGTCCCAGGACACTTTTCCGCTGGGCTAATGCGGGGAAAATCACCCGCCACAAAATCAATGCACGGGTTGTGCTGTTCGACGATGCGGAAGTCGTCGCTTTTATCGAGTCAGCCAGAGTCGGGTGATGCCCATGCCTTCTTGCGCGCCAAACGTTCCCAAGGCTCTATCCCATCCAGCGGCTAATTTTGATCGCAGTGTTTATTACGAGCATCACAGCTCCAGACGGGAGAGAGCGCTCAATTGCAAAAACTTGAAATTTTCCCGTGGCTTATTGCGTGGCTCGGCAATAATTTCTCAGCGATTCTGAGAACCGCAGAAAACCCACCCTGATTTTTCCGATGATTTATACTCCAAGGCTTTTGCGTTTTTCATCAGCCAACTCAGGGTTGGCATATTAAACGATCGGCGGAAGATATGGGCAATTTAGATTCATTTCTTTCCTCGACCCCCGGTTACTTTCGGAGTGGCGCTGAAGAAGAATTCCCGTGGACAGCGACCAGCGGCATCTGGTTTGCCCTGCTTGTCGTCGAAGAGGGAAAGATTGTGCGTTACGGTTTCACCGCAGCGAAAAGCCAGAAAGAGAAGATGCGGGAAGCACTCTCCAAGATCAGTAGCTCCGAGGCTCTGCTGCTAGGCGTCTGGACCGGCTCCCATCGCACGGATCTTTTCGTTTTGGATATTTCCAAGGCGGTCGCGAACTTGTCAGGAAGAAGGCCGATCCCGACCACCACAGCCAACGACCTTCATGCGGGCTAAATCGCACACGGCGCTCCACGCTCAACAGTCAGTTTCAGTTCGGAAGGGTTTTGTTTGCGCTCGCCGGTCGTCGGCTGACTGGTAACGTTCGGCAAATCCATGAGCCGCCTCTTGCTTGCTCTAATTCTCACGGTCACTCCCATTTTAGCGGCGAGCGACGGCGAGACAGCGTCTAAGCCGATTTCGTTTCCGGATCTGCCAGCCCTGCGCGAATGGGCAAAAAAAACAAGTATCGGCGGCTGTAACATCACCATGGTTTCGTACGATGGAAAGCAGGCTGCTGTCGTCTCGCGAATGCAAACTTCCGGAATCCGAAGCGACGAACTGACAGTGTTCGTGCCTTGGAAAGACCGTTGGGTGGAGGGGTTGCGCCTCCGGGAATATTGGGGCGATTTCTTGGATGTAGGTCAGCATGATGACCTAGTCAGAATCAGCCTCAATCGTACGAAGGCGGAGGTTCTGAGTTTTTCGATCTCCGGACTTAATGCTCAACCGAGTGAGAAATGAATACGCCGAACCAATCATCGAAACCGACTCTGGCTGGACGCCAGAGCGGTTAACCTCAACGTTGGGCAAAAAATGGGCCTTCCTGCATATTCTGGCAGTCACGAAGCGGCACGCCGCATTTCGGAACTTTTATCGGCGCATGGATTCACGGTTACCCCAGTTCCGATCAAGGCGAATGTCGTGCCGGCAAAGCCGAGTCTCTTCTATTGCGTTTCCGACGGACGCCATTCTGCGACCGTTTTTAGTGAGTTTGATCCAGATTGCGCGATTACGATCATCATTCCCCGATTCAGTCTGCGATTTGGCAGAAGCAAGTTCGTGAGCTCACTTGGCAGGAGCCTTCTAGCCGCCGGATTTGAAAACTATCCGAATGCCAAAGCAGCCTAACAAATCGCCCTACAGCGCAACACGATCGCTCGGCGCATTTCTGCGCTCATAGCATGGCAAACCTGTAACGTTGATCTAGCGATGAGAACTCTTCAAACGGACATCTTGGCCTTGCTCCGGCTCTTTGGTCCACGAGTACTTGACCGCGAAACGCACGCCAAAGTCCTTTCGCTCGCGGAAGAAGAAGAGACCTGGTCTTCAGGTCATGATATCTCAGACATGATTCGTGATCGCGGCAGGTCTCCTGATTTCCAGAAAGACCGGGCGAGGCAGTATCAGTACTATTTCGAAGATATGTGCGCCCGCTGTCTCTATAATGAGTCCAGCCCAGACGACCCCTTCGATTACGATACACCACACGAGATTTCGAAGGCTGCGTTTTTTCTGGCTCGTGCGGTTGGGATAAGAAATGAAGATGTCATAGAGATTCTCGCGCCCCATGAAAAGAAAGCCTAATCGGGTAGCCGGGAGTGATTAAACTCCCGGCCCCCACACCACCGGACGTACGGGTCAGTATCCGGCGGTTCCGATCTGGTTACCGCGTCATTTTCAGGGTTCGCCGAAACTTTCGTAGTCGGCGTCATCTGTTTTCTGGTAACAACAGGCGATCGCAGTCGATCCCCTCGAAGACCGCAGTCTTTCTCCGCCGCACACGGCCGCACCAGCTTAAGAGCTGGCAGGTCGTGGCGGTCGTTGTGTGGAACTAACTCATCCACGTCGCCGGCTTCGTAGCCCATTGTTCCGGCTCATCGCTTCCGCTATGCCCGGTCTTGTCGGCTTCGCCTCGGAACTGTTCGTAGGCTCATTACTTTGACTCCAGCTTCCTTCCCACTCGGTCTCGCGACCGCGCAGTTGCTTTTGTCTAATGCTTTTACTTTCATTTTGGTATCTTACATCGAGGACTTTCACCCCGTCAGTTCACGCCCATGCCGGGCACACACCAGATCATCACAGCGCAACGCGCTTCGCGCGTGGCTGACTGCTGACGTCTGTGCCGAATGAGTACTGAATACTTTGCCTATAGCGAAGATCCCAGCGCGGTGGCGGTTGACGATCTTCTGGCTCGGTGCAGAAAAGCCGGCTTCGAATGCCGGGTCTTACGCGGGCAGTCCGAGAGCATTGCGAGCGGGCCCTTGGCATCTGAGGACGCGATTGTCGGATGGAAGTCTTCGTGGTTCGGAAATCGTAAGGCGGGGCTTGCAGCGAGCGGCGCGGATTGGAAGACCATGGATGAACTCCAGGATCGGAATGTAATCGGAGTCTGCGCCATTGAGATCTGGGACGATCCCTCGGCGTTCAACAATGACGCAGAGATCGAAGAAGCAAGAAGCGTATACGGAGCTGACTACGCTGCTTACCGTGGAAAGAGTAGAGTGCGCTGGTATGTTCGCCTCGCCTCAGGCAGCAGTGGACTGAGCGTGGCACTTGCAGAGATTGTGTTGAAAGCGCTGCTAGGGCTGCGGGGTGGGCTGTTCGAAGATCCACAGTCTGGAGAATGCCAGATTTCTACGCGTGATGAAAGAAGAGCATAACCAGACCAGCACGGCCAATGACCTTCATACGGACTAATTCGCCCATGGCGCTCCACGCTCAACATTCAGTTTCAGTTCGGAAGAGTTTTGTTTGCGCTCGCCGGTCGTCGGCTGACTGGTAACGTTAGGCAAAACCGATGCGCTCGATATCAGCTGCGATTCGAAAGGAGCTCGTCCCGAGGCTCCAACAAATGGGCTTCAAAGGTGATTTTCCCCGCCTGTTACGGCTGCGTGATGCTGCGTACGATCTTGTCGAGTTTCAGCTGTCGTGGCGCGGAGGTGGATTCTGGGTAAATCTCGGGCGCTTTCCGACTACAGGAATTGGTTGGGACGGAAAGGCGAGGCCGGTAGACGAAGTTACTATTGGTTATGTTCCGCATTCCAGTAGGGACCGGCTTGGTTGGAATGGAAAAATGGATGAAGGTTTTTTCCGATATTCAGCCGAGAATGGCGCGAAGGATTTCGAAAGCTGTGTACGCCAAGTCGTGCCTTTTATTGAAGGGGAACTCGAATCCCGAATTCAAAAACTGCGTGTTTCCCCTTCGGAATAAAGACATGCCTAACCAGCTCATCACAGACAAGCCGGGGCTTCGCCCCTCCGTGTCTGACAGAGGACGTTGGACAAAAGAAATGACTCCGACCGAGTTCAAAGCACGTTTCGAGAAGGCACAAGGTCCGGTGCCCGAGGGGATCGACCTCGATCCCGGGAAATTCCGCGCCTTTCCGCCTGACCGCATCGATGAGCTAAGAATAGACGAGCACGCGAAGGGCATCCTGCGAGAAGTTGGATTTCCAGAGGATGCGGCGCCGTTCCTTTCGTTCCATGAGAAGCCAGACAAAATCCTGAAGAAACTGCCATCGGTGTTTTCGTTTCTTGGCCAGGAATTCGAGCGATATCGCCTCCTCGGAAGCAACGGCTCAGGAGATTTCGTCTGCATCGATGAAAGTGATGGGAGCATCGTTTACCTGAACCATGACGCAAAAATGAAGAGGGTTTTTATTAATTCTTCGCTACCTCTGTTTGCCGAAAGCCTCTGTTTGATCGCGGAAGCACTTCAGTCGGATTTCACGATCGATTTCATCGGAGCGCTGTCGCACATAGACCCTGCTGCAATTGAAGATGGCGCCATGTGGCCGCAAGAATATGCCATGATAAAAGAATAGAATGAAAAGAAGACCGTCCAACCAGATCATCACAGCGCAACGCGCTTCGCGCGTGGCTGCCTGATGGCGTAAGGCAAGAAACCATGAGAGGGCCACGAGATATTCTGCTCTACCACGACGGGATCGTTGGCATTGTTGGAATGCCCGTTCGCCAAAAATGGAAGCTCCTTAAGTGGATGATTCCGTCAGCAGGCATTGTTAAAGCCGGAGACATTATTGCTCATTTCGAAAGTGAAATTGCAGTTGTTGAACATGAAATTTACTATGCCGGCGTACTACGGCACATATTGGCGGAGGGTGAGGAATGCTCGGCCTCAACCCCTTTTGCGGCGATTTCCTGTAGCGAAGAGCAGTATCGCTCTTATCTGCAATCGGAAGTTGCCCGCCATATTACGATAGCAGTTACGCCTGATGAGCTTTCCTTGATTGAAGATCGTCGGAAAGATCAATCTCGTGAAGATTTTGTCCGGGCTATGTTTCAAGCCGGGATCAAAACCGAAAACAATACATGACGGAGCCGAACAAGGCGGCCAGAGAACAACGCGCCGGATGTGACGTAAATCGGATGCTCCTTCTCCGCTCAGCATCTTCCGTTTTTCAAAAAGGTTCACTCCACGCTTGCCCGCGCGTGTCTCATCCGTAGCGATCGGCGGAAGAAAGATGAAGCTCCTCACCAAAATTCGTGATCGCATGTCGGGCAAGACACTGAAGCGCGATGTACGTTTCGATAGTGATGGATTTGCCGTAGTGCGGTATGAGCCACCAGCGGAGTCTGTGCGCTGGTCGGACATTCACGAAGTATACGGATTCAAGCTCGATCTCTTTTCCATCGATGAGATATGTCTGGGTTTCACACTCGACGAAGACGGTCGTTACATCTGGGTTGGCGAGGATGACGGCGGATTCAAAGAGTTTCGGTCCGAGGTTGAGCGCCGCTTTGGTTTTGATCCCGACTGGTTCGGCAAGATTATGAAGCCAGCATTTGTAGAAAACCGGACGACCCTATGGAAGCGCACATGAACCCGGGCCGATCCAGCTCATCACAGACAAGCCGGCTTCGCCCCTGCGTGTCTGACTGAGAACGTTGGGCTAAACAATGGACGATCTGGCTACACCGTTTACGCTATATCCAAGCAAGAAAAAGATCGGCCTGCTCTTTCTTGGTTCCGCCGTATTTGTCGCCGGAGGTGTTTTCTTAATCTACAGAGGAGAAACTGCGGGTTGGTATTGCACGGTGTTTTTCGGACTATGTCTTGTGATCTCTCTGCTGCAGCTGTTCCCCGGGAGTTCATCCCTGACCGTTGACGAACACGGAATCGAGTTTTGTGCCCTGTTTCGGAAATCGAGGATCGATTGGGCGGACATCGGGGGATTTGGAGTTTATTCGATCCGCAATCACGGAATCGCTGTCAGCAGGATGGTCGGCATTAACTTTGCGGAGCACTACTCCAAGATGAAAGCCGGGAGGGCGACCTCGCGCGCGCTCACCGGTTTTGACGGCGGCTTGCCGGACACATATGGACTTAAGGCTGAGGATTTGGCGTTGTTGCTCTCCAGCTACAATGAACGCTTTAAAGCAAATCCGCCCAACCAGACGCCCTTTTTTGAACGTTAGGCAAGCCATGATCCTTGGTCTTAAACGCGGTGAAGTCCGATTAGTGCCGCATCAGCCCGAATGGGCGTCTGCGTTCGCACTAGAGAGAGACCTTCTTACGCCGCTGCTCGGCCGCGCCGCGTTGAGAGTCGAACATGTCGGCAGCACGGCTGTTCCAGACTTGGAGGCGAAGCCAGTGATCGACATTGCCGTCGCAGTGTCATCGCTTTTGGCGATCCAATCGTGGCCGTCGATTTTGAAGGAGCAGGGGTATACGTTTTTCGGCGATCGAGAGGGATGGGGTGAGCATTTCTTTGCGAAAGGGCCAGACGAGATGCGGACGTTTTATCTCCATGCCGTTCCCATCGAGACCGAGCGATGGCGCGACTATCTAAGGTTCCGCGACAGGCTCTGTGCGAGTCCCTCTCTGCGTTTCGAGTACGGCGAGTTGAAGCGGCGCGCCGCCGAGATTTATTCGACCGATCGCACCTCGTACACCGAAGCGAAAGACGCTTGGATTCGAAAGCTCCTCAGTGAAAAAACCGCCTAACCAGATGCTCTGGCCGTGGGCCAGAGCGGTTAATTTCGCCATTCTGGCACTCGACCGGGAGCTTACAGATGCCCCATGACACTCAGACAGACATCGGATAGGACTCAAAAAGTGGCCAAGAAAGGGCCAAGCAGGTTTTTTTCTTACCAAAAAACAGCTCCAAAAAACGCCTTAACTACTTGATTATAAAATGGTGGCGAGTCTCGGAATCGAACCGAGGACACAAGGATTTTCAGTCCTCTGCTCTACCAACTGAGCTAACTCGCCGACTGGGAAAGGGGCCGAGTTAAAAGGGTGGCCGGAGTACGCGTCAACGGGGAATTTACGTTTTTGGCGGCTTCACGGGAGAAAGATTTCCACGCCATAATTCACGGTAGATCGTACTCTCGGGCGGATCAAGACGCCCGAGGTCGAATTCCCGGTCCTGAACGTAATCGATACCGTAGTGAAACGAGGCCAGCAGCACCGGATAGGAGAATTTATTGCGCTGATGAAGATAGCTCCGGCACCACGCCACGAACTCCACACCCGCCGCGAGATTTCGTTTCCACTCCCACACCGCAGGCTCATACGGATCTTTGCGTACCGTCTGCCACGCCACCTCTTTGAGCTGCATCAAACCGCGTGCATCCCCGTTTCTCGCGCGAGGGTCGAAATTCGATTCCGCCGCTACCAGCGCATAGATAAATGTAGCATCCATTCGATAACGATCAGCCAGCGGCTGAATTTCGCGCCAGATATCAGCGCGCGAGGGAATTTCTTCCGCTGGTGTGGTCTGGCGACGACAGCCACTTTCCACCAGGCCCAGCGCCAACAGAATCAAGCCGCTGATCGTGATTTTTCTCAGTGCACGCACGCTGACCACCAAGTCAGTCCGATGAAGATTAATTGCAAGGGCACGCGCCACTTCAAGGCTGTGGCGGGCCGCCCTCGTAGAGTCATTTGTCCACGCGCGGCGCGAATATTGGCCGGCAGTAGCGCAATGAACAATACGATCAATGCCCATCCGGCGACGCGCTGAGTCGCCTCGATCAGCAGGCCCACCGCACCGAGCCATTCGAGGGTTCCGGTAATGATCACTGCCGCACGCGGCCACGGCATCCACGCTGGCACCATTCGCACCAAGTCTCCCTGCATCCGGTTGAAATGCGCCGAGCTGGCGAACAACAGCATCGCCGCCAGCCCCACACGCACTGCCGCAGGCCAACTCTCGAAATAATCGACGTCGACCAATCCCAGCGCCCGCGCCAGCAAAATGACGAGTACGAGAACGACCGCGACGATCATTGGCTGGAATGTCCCAGCGGCGCGTTAGAGCTTTTTGAAAACCAGCGCCGCGTTTTGCCCGCCGAAACCGAGGTTATCGCTCAGCACCGCCTTGATATCCGCTTTGCGTTTCACGTTCGGCGTGTAATCCAAATCGCACTCGGGATCCGGCGTCTCGTAGTTAATCGTCGGTGGTACTTCACCGCTCTCGATCGTTTTGACGCTGATGATCGCCTCAATGCCACCCGCCGCACCGAGCAGATGCCCGGTCATCGATTTCGTCGAACTGATGAGCACCTTGCGGGCATGATCGCCAAACACTTTCTTGATCGCGAGCGTTTCGAATTTGTCGTTGTACGGCGTCGAGGTGCCGTGCGCGTTGATGTAGTCGATGTCTTCCGGCTTCAGTCCGGCATCCGCCACCGCATTACGCATCGCCAGCGAAAGCCCCTTCCCTTCGGGATCAGGCGACGTGATGTGATACGCATCGCACGACGCGGCATAGCCTGAGAGCTCACAGTAAATATGCGCTCCGCGGGCCTGCGCGTGTTCGAGACTCTCGATTACCAAAATTCCCGCGCCTTCACCCATGATAAACCCATCGCGATTCAAGTCGTAGGGACGACTCGATTTCTGCGGGTTCTCATTGTTCGTGCTCATCGCTTTCATCGAGCAGAAACCGGCATACGAAAGCGGAGTAATGGCCGCTTCAGAGCCACCGCACACCATGACATCCGCTTCACCGCCGCGGATCATCCGGAGCGATTCGCCAATGGCGTGGGTCGCAGTCGCACAGGCGCTCACGACGCCGAAATTCGGTCCGCGCGCGCCAAGCTCGATGGCAACCAAGCCCGTGCACATATTGCTGATGAGTGCAGGAATCATGAACGGCGACACCTTGCGGGGTCCACGCTCCATCAAAACCTTGTGCTGGTTCTCGATTGTGAGCATGCCGCCGATACCTGATCCGATGATCACGCCCACGCGATCGAGGTCTTCCTTGCTCATGTCGAGCTTCGCGTCAGCCACCGCTTGTTTCGCCGCGCAAAAACCAAAGTGCGTATAACGATCGTTCCGGCGGACTTCCTTCGGATCCATGTGCTGCGTCGCGTCCCAGCCGCGGACTTCCGCACCGATCTTGCAGCTGTAGTCCTTCGTGTCGAACAGCGTGACCAGATCCACGCCGCATTTTCCGGCCAGAATGCTGGTCCAGAAATCATTCACGTTATGACCCAGCGAGGCGATGACGCCCATGCCGGTGACCACGACTCGTTTTTTTGAAGAAGCAGATTCCATTCGTAGATTCAGGGCTGGAAAAGAAAAAGCGTCCTACCTGCCAGCTCTGGAGCCAGACGGTAGAACGCTTTCAACAAAAGCCAAAATTTATTTCTTGCCGGCCTTCTGCTCGATATAGGCGATCACATCACCCACGGTCTGCAGTTTCTCGGCATCGGTCTCGGGAATCTCACCCTTGATCTCGTCTTTGAATTCTTCTTCGAAGGCCATGATCAGCTCAACAGTGTCGAGCGAGTCGGCACCCAAGTCGTCTAAAAATGACGCCTGTGGAGTAATTTGCTCTTCGTTAACATTAAGCTGGTTAACGATGATTTCTTTGACGCGCTGGTCGATGGTTTTCTGGTCAGCCATGAGATTGGGAAAGTGGTGCTAAATGTTTTTGGAAAAAGGTCACATCACCATGCCGCCGTCAACGGTAAAAACTTGTCCAGTAATGTACCCTGCTTCCTCGGCACAAAGAAAGGCCGTCATATTGGCGATATCGGCGGCTTCGCCGAGGCGTTTAAGGGGAATAACGGCCGTAATTTTCTCTGCAGCCTCAGCAGGAAGGGCCGCAGTCATGTCCGTTTTAATGAATCCGGGGGCAACCGCGTTGGAAGTGACGTTTCGGCCCGCAAACTCCTTGGCGATCGCCTTGGTAAAGCCGATCAGCCCAGCCTTAGCCGCGCAATAATTCGCCTGGCCGGCATTGCCCATCAGGCCGACGACCGAAGTGATATTTACAATACGGCCCCAACGCTTCTGCGTCATCGTCCGGCCGATGTATTTGGTCCAGTGATAACAACTGGTGAGATTGGTCGTCAGCACGGAATTCCAGTCCTCTTCCGACATCCGAAACAACAGCCCGTCTTTGGTGATTCCGGCATTGTTCACCAGGATATCGATCACGCCGTATTCCGCAATCAGGTCGGCGCTGGCCTTCGCGATGGCGGCGCCGTCCGCGACGTCGACCGCGAGGGACTTGGCTTTGCCGCCTGCGGCCACAATCGCAGCTGCCGTGGCACCACAACTGTCGGCAGATTTACTCACGCAAATGACATTCACGCCCTGTTTGGCGAGCAGCTCGGCAATGGATTTTCCAATGCCGCGACCGGCACCCGTGACCAACGCAGTACGATTGTTAAATGTCAGATTCATGATGGGGAAGTGCTATGGGATGGAAAGCAGCCATACCCGCAAGCGTGAAAAATTTTCGCAGCAGTTAAACCAGCCCGGAAGAATGTCTCGCAAAGGATTCGAAGGGTACAAAGGAAACCAATTAAACCAGGTCCTTTGCCTCCTTCGTACCCTTTGCGAGACAACCTGCCGTCACTCTGGAACGATTAATTCATGATCCTTGGCCATCAACCCTCTGAATCAGTGTCTATGAGTGTGGATCAGTGGTTGAAAATTCTAGGATTTGAACGTTTTGCAATTCGGGGAGCAATTAAGCGGGTGAACTACAAATCCCAATCGTCGATTTCGTTTTTTCCACCCATTTTGGACACAACCCCCGATTTTTAACCACTGATCCACACTTATAATCACTCATGACGGAGCAGAATTCTCGAACCACAGAATACGCGGAACACACGGAAAAAAACAATCAGCTACCCTTTGTTTCCTTCGTATCCTTCGCGAGACAACCTACCTTAACCTGAATCAGGCAGCAAACCGCTCAATACACGTCGCGCTGGTAGCGTTTGTCTTTTTTCATCTGCTTCACGTAGTCCACCGCTTGGGCCGGCTCCAACCCGCCCCGCTCGGCGATGATTTGGTGTAAAGCGACGTCGACGTCCTTCGCCATGCGCTTGGCGTCGCCGCACACATAGAAATGCGCCCCACCTTTGATCCAACTCCAGAGCTCCGCCGCGTTTTCACGCATCCGGTCCTGCACGTAGACTTTTAGCGTCTGGTCGCGGGAAAACGCGAGATCAGCCCGGGTCAATACGCCCTGCGTCTGCCAGGCGTGCCATTCCTCTTCATAAAGATAGTCGGTGGCGCGATGCTGATCGCCGAAAAACAGCCAGTTGCGTCCCTGAGCGTTCGTCGCGACGCGCTCCTGCATGAACGCGCGAAACGGCGCGATTCCCGTTCCGGGTCCGACCATGATGATGTCTTTCGCGCCGTCCTCGGGCACACCGAAGTGCGAATCAGACACAAACACCGGCACGGCGGTCGTACCGAGTTCAGCCCGGTCCGAAAGAAACGTCGTTGCAACACCGACGCGTTCACGATGGTTCGTTTCGTAGCGCACGATCGCCACCGTCAAATGCACCTCGTGGGGATAAATTTTCGAGGAAGAAGCGATTGAATAAAGGCGCGGCATCAGCTTGCGCATGTGATCGACGAGTTCCTGCGGCGTCAGCTCCACGCTCGGGTACTCCGCGAGCAAATCCACGAATTCCCGGTCCTCCAAATAACCGGTCAATTGATCTTTGCCTTCCGGCGCGAGCAACGTCGCAAGCCGGGTTTTATCGGCATCGCCACTCGCCTTGGCCGCGAGAATTTCCACCATTTTCCGGGTCGGCTTCGCCAGCGCGAGCCGGTTGGTCAGCGCTTCGCGCAGAGATATCGGCGCGGACAACTTCAACATCACCGGTGAAACCAGTTCGCTGCCGGTAGCGCCGAGGTGTTGTAGAATCTCGTCCACTTCCGACGGTCGATTCGTGGGAAACACGCCGAGGGAATCGCCCACTTTATAGTGCAGGTCGCTGCCCGCGATGTTCACCACGATGTGGCGGGTTTCCTTGTGCGAACCAGGTTTATTGAGCAGGCGGTTTTCTTTCAGCCGTGCGGGAAACGGATTATCTTTGCTATAGAGGGAGGAAGTGGGCGCCATGCTCATGATCGAAAGGAAGATTTGCCGCCAGCGCCTCCCCGCTTGCAAGCTTCATTACTGCCATAAAATCCGGGCTTTCCTATTGCTCCGCCCGATCAGGCATGCCATCAGCCAGCTTACATGGAACCTGTCCGCATTCAGAAATTTATCGCCGAGTCCGGCCTTTGCTCCCGCCGGGCGGCCGAAGCACTGGTGGTGGCCGGCGAAGTTTACGTCAACGGACAGAAAGCCGAGTTGGGCCAGAAAGTCGTGCCGGGCACCGACAAAGTAAGCGTAAAAGGCAAAGCGATCCGTCCCCAAGCGCAGCAAAAACTCGCGCTGGTGATGCACAAACCCCGTGGCGTCGTGTGCAGCAACAGTGACCCTCACGCCGAGCAGACGATTTTTGATCTGTTGCCGCGAGAATGGGCCCGGCTGCGGCTGTTTTGTGCCGGCCGTCTCGACAAGGATAGCGAGGGCCTGGTCATCTTGACCTCTGACGGCGACCTCGCCCATAAACTCATGCACCCATCGAATCTCGTGGTGAAACGCTATTACGTTTCGCTCGAGGAACCGTTTCCCGTGGCGCGTCTCCGCCAGCTGTTGCGTGGCGTGATGATCGAAGGCGAACATCTGAAGGTCGAACGCGCTGCACTCGTGAACCCCAGGCCGGATGGCAGCTCCCCGGAGCTCGATGTGCACATGCACCACGGAAAGAAACGCGAGATCCGCCAGCTGTTCACCGCACTCGGTTTTGATGTCCGCCGCCTTCGTCGCTATCAAATCGGTTCATTGCGCCTGAAAGGAATTCCTTTGCGCGGCGTGAAACAACTTTCTACGAAAGAAATCCAATCACTCTTCGCCGTTCCGCGTTCGCACTACCGCGACGAAGCGGCGTCACTCCCCGATGAAAAATAAAATCGCATCCGTCCTTCGCAGTCTTGGAGTAACCGCCGCGTTCGCACTCGTCGCGACCCAGTTGCCCGCCGACATCCTCACGAGCGACACCGCCGTGTTCGCCCAGGCTGACGCCAAGTCCCCGGTGCTGACGCGCCTGAAGAGCGGTTACGCCATCACAGTCGTAGGCGAAGCTCCCTCAGGCTGGAAGCGCGTGGAGTTGACCACTCCCATCGAGGCCTATGTCCACAATCGCGACATCACCAAGGGCCTCGAAGTGAAGCCGGGCAGCAACATCTACGCTTCCGCCAAAAAAGACGCCCAAGTCATCTCGATCGCCGCCGCTGGCGATAAAATCGAAATCACGGGCCTTCATGGCGATTATTGCCAGATTAAGGTGCAGAAAAAGCTCCAGGGTTTCATCGCCACTGCTGAAACAGCAAACATCCCTTCGACGACAACCGCCGCTCCAGTTACCACACCCACGCGACCTGCTGCTCCGACCCCGCCGCCTGCGAGTACGGCCACGACGCCCGGCCGTCCTGTGCAAATGAACGGCAGCTCTGCCGACACACCGCGCATGTTTGCCGGTCGGTTCGTCGTCGCCAAGCGCGCGATCATCAATCCCAACCCGCTCTATGATTATCAATTGATGGACGCTTCGGGCCGCCGTTTCGCCTACATCGACACGAAACGCCTGCTGCTGACGGACAAGATTGAGGCGTACATCGATCGCAACATCGCAATCACCGGCACCATTCGAAACACCGTCGACGGCAAGGATCTCGTGATCGCGGCCGAATCGATGCAGCTAAAATAATTTTTGATTTTCCTTGGCCGGCCGTGATGGCCGGCCTTTTTATTTTCCCACCATGGAACTCATCGACGGCAACAAAATCGCAGCGGACATCATCGCGGAACTCAAAGCTGAGGTCGGTACCTTGAAAGGGCGCAAACCTTGCATCGCCCTCGTTCGCGTTGGCGAGGATCCCGCCTCCGTGTCGTATGTGACGAAGAAGCAAAAGACGTCCGCCGAGATTGGCATTGAGAGCCGCTTGATTCTGCCACCGGTCACGATTTCGCAGGAGGAATTATTCGCGCTCGTCGACCAGCTCAACCAGGACCCCACCGTCGACGGCATCCTGGTCCAATCCCCGCTTCCCAAACACATCAACGAAGTCGCGGTCTTCGGCCGCATCGCCGCGCACAAGGACGTGGACGGTTTCCACACGTTGAATCTCGGCAAGCTCGTCCAGGAAAACGAAACGGGGTTCGTGGCCTGCACGCCGGCGGGAATCATGGAATTACTCCAACGCTCCGGCGTTTCCCTTTCCGGAAAACACGTGGTGGTACTTGGACGCAGTTTGATCGTGGGAAAACCCGCCGCCCTGCTCGCCATGCAACGCAAAACGTGGGCCAACGCCACCGTCACCATTTGCCATTCGCAGACGGCCAACCTTCCTTCATTCACGCGTCAGGCCGACGTCCTCATCGCTGCGATCGGCAAAGCGGAATTCGTCACTGCCGACATGGTAAAGCCAGGCGCGGTAATCATCGACGTCGGCATGAACCGGGTCCCCGACCCGACGAAAAAGAGCGGCTATCGCCTGACCGGCGACGTTCACTTCCCCACCGTTTCACCACTGTGTGCAAAAATCACCCCGGTGCCCGGTGGCGTCGGCCCGATGACGGTTACGATGCTCATGAAAAATACCGTGCTGGCTTTTAAGCAGAATCAACGCGGCTGAACTGGAAAGGGTAAGTCAGATCCATGCAATTGGGTGGGCGTCGGTTTCCATACCGACGCTTCGGCGAGCCCGGAAGTCCCCAGTCGCCGGTATGCTCCTCGACGGGCTCGGGGTCCGGAGTGGTTCGACTCTGCTCACCGCCCAGAGCCTGCCGACGGGTCGTGATCCCGAGCCTGTCGAGGGGCTTGTCGAACGGAGAAACTGGCGACCACCGTTCGGTCGCGAACGCGATCAGGGAAATTTGTCGTCGTCCTACTGCATAGATGCTGCTGAGCAGCGAGGGCCGGCGGCCGGAACACCGGCCACTGGGAAGGTGGAGCGACTTGACCCAAGGCGCTTCGGAATTCCCGCTCGCAATCCAGCGGGTTGAGATCAATCCGCCTCCACCTCCTACTCCGTGATTCCCTGTTAGGTCATGCGCCAGATCGACGGTATTTCACCCCAGCGATGGTTACGGCAGGGTGAAATTCACCCTAGTCCTTCCGCTCAATGACGCTCGATGACGAAATACCTTGCTGGTTGTGCAAGTGACACTTGCCACGTTCGCTCAAACCCGCTTCCCTTCACCGATCCCTTGTATGGCAGTACCCAAGATCCTCGTTGTCGATGACCAGCCTATCAACGTCCAGTTGCTCAAACGCAAATTGGAGCGGGAAAACATGACGGTGACCACGGCCTATTCCGGGAAGGAAGCCCTCGAGCTCATCGCCACGGATAAACCCGATTTGATTTTGCTCGACGTAATGATGCCCGAAATGGACGGCATCGAAGTGTGCCAGCGCCTGCAGGCTAACGACGAAACGAAGACGATCCCGATCATCTTCATCACGGCTCGCACGTCAAAAGAAGGAAAAATCGAAGGCCTCGGTGTCGGCGCGGTCGATTACATCACAAAGCCCATCGATCTCGACGAAACTCTGGCGCGCGTGCAGACGCAGTTGCGTTTCGTGGCGATCAATCGCGAGCTCGTTGATCTCCAGCGCCGGCTCGGTGAATCCCGCCGCTCCGCCACGATCGGTGCAGTCACCCAGGGCATCGCGCACAATCTAAATAATCTTCTCGGCGTCGTCATCGGCTACGTGGATCTCGTCAAGGCCTACCACGAAAAGCCTGAGCTCGTTAAGAAAAACGCCCAGCACCTCGAGGACGCCGTCAACCGCATCGTCTCGATCATCAAGCAACTCACCAATCTCGTGGTGAAAAACCGTCCGCCGCTGGTCCGTTGCAAACTCGCGAGCGTGGTCGACAGCGGCATCAAGCGTTATCAGATCGAATATAAAATCGATCAGCCCGTGACCGTGCAGCACACCTCGCCGGAAATTTTGGTCGATACGAACGTGGAGGTTTTTGAGGAAGCATTATCGAAGTTGTTGATCAACGCGTGGGAAAGTTATCAGGACGAACCTGACGATAAACGCGCCATCAACATTCGCACGGAAATCGTCGACAAACAGGAGGAAGGAAAATTTGCGTACGTGCACGTCGAGGATCGCGGTCACGGGATCGATCCGGAAATCCGCGATCACGCTTTCGAGCCTTTCACGTCGACCAAGCACACCGTCGGCGTCGGCATGGGTCTCACCGTCGCGCGTCACTCGTTGCGCAATCTCGGCGGCGAAGTCGCACTCATCAGTCGCCCCGGCGGCGGCGCCATCGCCACTCTCCGTCATCCGCTCGACCGCAGCCGGATGATGTGAGCTCCGGTGAGTCGGTCGGGAGCATCGAGAATCAGGAATCTCCCGCGCTGATTTCGGTGCTTCGTTTGGACTGTAGCCGCGGGCGTCCGCCTGCGGTGCGAACACGCATTCATTCCACAAAAGCAAAAAAACCATTGGATCATGGAGAGCCGAGAGAGCTGACACAGGATTCACCATCGGAAACCTAAACCACTCAGTTGAAACGCGAAGGACGCGGAGTGCGCAGAGAAAAAACAATGCTTTGGATTGGTTGGGCGCCCAACTCTCGAAGCGTACACGGCCCCAATCGCGGGCGAGACTTCAAATTCATGTTTTGCGCTTCTTGTGCGTTTTGTGGCTAATTCATCTGCGGAATTCAGGACTCACTAACTCACATCCTGTATTCTTTCTCCCGCTTCCTCTGTGTCCGAACTCCGTGTCCTCTGTGAAACCTGCCTTGGTCAGACACGGTGCAAATTATTCGGGCTAATCTAGACTTCAAAAGAACTTGGCACTAATTATCCGCCCGCAGACCTTCACTCACCTCGATCAAAATCCATGAGCTCGCTCAAACTCGCCTTTCTCGGTTCCGGAAATCTTGCCTCCGCCATTATCCGCGGACTGCTGGAGAAAAAAGTCTATGCGCCCGGTGAGATCGCCTGCACCAGCAAGAGTGGACTCACCGCGAGAAAACTGGCGGACACGACCGGGATTACTTTCGAACCCGATCTGCCATTATTGCTCGGCCCCGCCGACATCGTCGTCGTCGCGTTTAAACCGCAATCGCTCGCCTCGGCCGATCCTCAACTGGCGGAGTTAACTGCGGGCAAATTAGTGGTGTCACTTCTCGCCGGGAAGAAAGTTGCCACGCTCGCGCGCGCATTTCCCGCCGCACGAAACGTCGTGCGCACGATGCCAAACACCCCCGCGGCGATCGGCGCAGGCGTCACGACTTATTGCACGCAGTCTCCGCTGAATGGCGCCGACCGGGCATCAGTGGAAGCGATGCTCGGCGCGCTCGGCATTCATCTCGAAGTCGAAGAATCGCAATTGGACGCGCTCACCGCCTTGGGCGGAAGCGGGCCTGCTTTCCTTTTCGAATATGTCGCCGCCATGCGTGAGGCGGGCGTCGCGGCCGGGCTCGATCCGGCCATCGCCTCGAAAGTGGCCATCGAAACCACGCTCGGTGCAGCACGATTGCTCGCCCGCACCGGAGAAGCGCCAGAAGCACTGCGCGACAAAGTCACTTCACCCAACGGCACCACCTACGCCGGCCTGCAAGTCCTCGCTGCCAAAAATTTCCGCGAAACAATCAAGGACACCATCGCCGCCGCCGCCCGCCGCGCCGGGGAATTGTCGAAGGATTGAGCCGGTTAGCTCTCCCCGGCTTGCCGGGCAACGGTCAGCCACATAAGGTCCAGAAGGCGCAAAAAAACTTCCGGCTTTTGTGCATTTTGCGCCTTTTGTGGCGACCATATACCTTGAATATCTTAGCGCCAGCGGGGCAACCTGCTGGTTTGTCTGAGAATAAACGCAGATGCGGCGGTGTTATCACACCTCAACCAGCTTGCGCTCCCTCTCCTCTTACCCACACTGCCCTTATGGAATTCGGCTGGTGGCAAAAAGACGAAGAAGGGAAAAAATATCAGGTGTTTGTCGAAGTTTTCGGCAAGAGCATCACGTGGATGAAAAAATACGGGAAGAATTGCTCGTGGGAGCCCTACGGCCCAACCTCCGACGAAGACTGGGACAAACTCATCAGCGAAGCCGAACGCCGCGTCCCACGCCGGCTCTTTTCGCAGAAGCAATTTGAGTTCATCGTGAGCCAGCGGCCGCGGCCGTAGCTGGGCGGTCAATTGTAGGGCTGGCCCTCGTGGCCATGCCGCTCCGTCGAAAGCGAACGGCATGGCCGCAAGGGCCAGCCCTAGAGGTCAGACTATCGACCGCTAAACAATAGCCCGGATGGTGCCTTCCCTCAACTTTCACAACAACGCCCGCACTCGCGGCCAGATAAACAAGAACGCCGACGCAAAATCCCGTGGCTTCCCGCTGATCCACCGATCGATCTCCACCGGAGTAAACCAATCGCCGCATTCGATCTCTTCCGGTTGCAGCACAAACGGGCCTTCCGATTCGACGCGATAAACCCACACAAATTCCTGTCCCGTTTCCTCGCGGGCTTCGATTTTGAATAACCGTTGCGGGGGTTTCGCCGGCTTACATCCGAGTTCTTCCTCAAGTTCGCGCGAGGCGGTGCCATCGTAGTCCTCGCCGGCGCCTACATGCCCCGCAGCAGAAGAGTCCCACACACTTGGAAACAGATCCTTCGTTTTAGCCCGCTTGTGCAGGAAAAGCTGCCGCGCCGCGTTGACGACCAGCAAATGCACGGCGCGGTGACGCCACCCTTGAGCGTGAACCACACGGCGTGCCGCCTGACCTGTCACACGGTCCTGTTCGTCTACCACATCAAATAATTCATCGAGGTTTTGAGTCACCCTTCGTTTTTCATCCATCAGGGATTCCCGCACGAGATTAATTTTCCTTTTCCACGCGCTCCCGATCGCGCACAGTGTTTTTCCTGAAAGTGCTTTGGCGTGCCGCTTCCCCCAGCGCAGGAAAAACCCTACCCCCATGAAATCACCCGATTTGGAAAAATCGTCTTCAGCCAGTTCCCCGCCGTTCAACATCTCCCGTCGCGCTTTCCTCAAACGATGCTCGATGATCGCAGCAGTTACCGGACTGCCGTTATGGTTCGTCGAGCGTCAGCAGCTCGCCGCCGCCGAAGTAAAACCAGTCACCTCTCCCAATGAGCGACCTGGCGTGGTCCTCATCGGTTGCGGTGGTCAGGGAAAGAACGACGCGCTGAATGCCGTCAACTTTGGCGATATCATAGCGGTCTGCGATGTAGACGCCACCCACGCCGCCGAAGCCGCGCAGAAATTTACCGTCGAAGGTCGCGTGCCGGCAATCTATTCGGACTATCGTCGCGTGTTGGAACGCAAGGACGTCCACATCGTCGTCAACGCCACCCCTGATCACTGGCACACGCTGGTCAACCACGCCGCCGCCCGCGCGCACAAAGACATTTACGGCGAAAAACCACTCACGCTCACGATCGACGAAGGCCGCCATGTCATCAAGGCCGTGCGGGATAATGGCGTCGTCTTGCAAACCGGTACGCAGCAGCGCAGCTCGAAATTTTTCCGCATGGCCTGCGAACTCGTTCGCAACGGCCGCATCGGAAAACTCAAGGAAGCGAACGTCTGGTTGCCGGCCGGACTGCGCGACGGCCCATTTGCTTCAACCGCGGTGCCCGAGGGACTCAACTGGGATTTCTGGCTCGGCCAGGCACCGAAGGTCGATTACGTGAAGCAACGCTGCCACGCTAATTTCAGATTCTGGTACGATTATTCCGGCGGCACGATGACTGACTGGGGCGCGCATCACAACGACATCGCCTATTGGGCAATCGGCCTGATCGCGCCCACGAAGGTCGAAGCCGAAGCGCTTTCCCAACCCATTCCTGGCGGCTACACCGCTTTCGCCGATTACACGGTGAAATACACCTACGACAATGGCATCGCCCTCAACATCCATACGACGAAAGACGACAGCATCTACGGCGAAACCCTCAAAAAGGACGGCCAGCGCAACGGCATTCGCTTCGAGGGCAGCACCGGCTGGATCTGGGTGAATCGCCAGGGAATCAAAGCCAGCGATCCGGAACTGATTAAAGCCCCGCTCCCCGCCGACGCAGTGCGGTTGTACGAAAGCAACAACCACATGGAAAATTTCTTCGACTGCGTGCGCTCGCGAAAGCTCCCCATCTGCGATGTCGAAACCGGACATCGCTCCGCAACGATGTGCCACCTCGGAGCCATTGCGTTGCGGACTGGGAAAAAATTAACCTGGAATCCCGACAAGGAACAATTCACCGGCGAAAATGCCGACGTCGCCAATCCCTACTTGTCGCGCGAAATGCGCAAGCCCTACGACTATTCTTTCGGCGGCTAAACCCTGCCGCGCACCTCAAGCGCCCATTTTCTACTTCACTTAATCGATTCGGTTAATCCTGTAAGGGTAATACGCCAACCTCCACGTCCGTCAGTCAGATCGCGAGCTTCTCAAAACTTCCCCATTATGAAAGACCTCATCTTTTCCCGCCGTTCGTTCATCAAGACTGCTTCACTCGCTTCCGCGGCGATCGCCATGCCGGCGATTCTAAAAAGCCAGGGCCCGTCAGGCCAGTCGCCAAATAACAAACTCAACATCGCTTGTTGCGGCGTCGGAGGACGCGGCTGGGACGCCGTCGATGGCGTAAAGGACGAAAACTTTGTGGCATTCTGCGACGTCGACGACGCGCGCGCCGCCAAAACCTACGATGCGTTTCCCAACGTACCGCACTTTCGCGATTTCCGGGTGATGTTGGAAAAACTCGGCAACAAGATCGATGCTGTGACCGTTTCGACGCCGGACCACATGCATTTTCCCATCGCGATGGCGGCATTGTCGCTCGGGAAACACGTTTTTGTGGAGAAGCCCCTGACGCACACCATCGATGAGGCGCGCAAGCTCGCCGCACTCGCCCGTGAAAAGAAAGTCGCCACGCAAATGGGCAATCAAGGCCACGCCAACGAAGGCTGGCGCTTAATTAAAGAGTGGTCCGAAGCCGGCATACTCGGCGAAGTACGCGAAATCCACAGCTGGACCGACCGGCCGATCTGGCCGCAAGGCATCGATAAACCTGATCACAGCAAATCGATGCCGGTCGTGCCTTCCACCTTCGATTGGGATCTGTGGCTTGGTGTCGCGCAGGCGCGCGAATATGATCCCGCCTATGCGCCGTTCAACTGGCGCGGTTATTGGGATTTCGGAACCGGCGCGCTCGGCGACATGGGCTGTCATATCATGGACGGCGCCTACTGGGCGCTCGATCTCACGGCACCGACCGCAGTCGAGGCCGTCAGCGCACATCAGACGAGCATCAGTCCACCCACCGCTTCGGTCGTGAAATATGAATTCCCCGCGCGCGGCAAGTTGCCCGCGGTAAAATGGACGTGGTATGACGGCGGATTGCTGCCGACGCTTCCGCCCGATCTCGAGGCGACGCGGCAATTGCAGCCCAACGGTTCGTTAATTATCGGAAGCAAAGCGACGGTCTTCGCCGACACCTACTACGCCAGCGCTCGAATCATTCCTGAAGCGAAAATGAAAGAGCTCGCACCGTCCCTGCCGGCCAAAACGATTCCGCGCATCACCGGCGGTCACTTCGCTGAATGGATCCGCGCATGCAAAGGCGGCACTCCCGCGGGATCGAATTTCGATCATTCGTCGCGCCTCACCGAAACGGTGTTGCTCAGCAACGTCGCCGTTCGCGCCCGCCGGCGGATCGAGTGGGATTCTGCCGCGCTCAAGGTCACGAATCTGCCGGAAGCCAACCAATACATTTCGAAGAACTATCGCCCCGGCTTCGGTGTCTGAGCGATCAGCCCATTTTATCATGAGCGACTCCACCTCCGCCAAATGCGGCTGCGAATACATCTCAGCTGCTTTTCTCCTCCGCCTGTTTCTCGGCCTGCGCACGCTGTTCGCCGGCATCGAAAAGTTCGAAGCGAAGGGCACCTACTCCCTGCAAAACTATTCCGACAACATGACGCGGATGGCGCAGGGCATCACCGGCGCGTCGTTCCTCCCGTTGTGGGCGACCAAAAATTTTGCGTTCGTTCTCGGCTATCTGCTGATCGTTCTCGGTTCGGCATTGCTGCTTGGAATCAAATTGCGTCAAACGCTTTTCCTGACGGGCCTCGTTTACGTGGGTTTGTCGTTCGGCCTGATGGCCGTGCAGGAAAGCGAAGGCGTTGCCTGGCTGGGCATCCACGTCGGGATGATCGCGGGCGCTCTCACGCTGGTGCGTTACAACCGGTATTGCCTCTGGCCCAATAAATACGACTGAGCTCCAAGCCATGCCCGATTCCACCCCAGTCGCACCGTCGCTCACGCGCCGGGATTTCCTCTCCACCAGCGCCAAACTCGGTGCTGTCCTGTTAGCCGCGCCCTATATTTCCCGCGCGGCTCCCGTCAGCACTGGTGCCCGCACGCTAAATGTCGCGCTCATCGGTTGCGGCGAACAGGGCCGCGTCCTGCTCAACGCCGCACTTAAAATTCCTGATCTCCGCTTCCGCGCCGTGTGTGATATCTGGCCGTACAATCGGACCTACGGCGAACGCTTGCTCAAGAAATTCGGCCACGACGCAAAGCCGTTCGAAGATTACCGTGAGTTGCTGTCGGGCACCCCCGATCTCGACGCCGTCATCGTCGCAACGCCCGACTTCATGCACGCGGAGCACACCAATGCCGCGCTCAAGGCGGGTCATCACGTTTACTGCGAAAAACTCATGTCGAACACCGTGGATGGCGCACGTTCGATGGTGCTTACCGCGCGGGAAGCCAAAAAATTTCTTCAAGTCGGACACCAACGTCGCAGCAACCCGCGTTATCAGCACGCGAAGGACCATCTGTTGACCGAAGCTCATCTGCTTGGCCGGATCACCAATGCCAGTGGTCAATGGAACCGCGCGGTCACCGAGGATCTCGGATTTCCTGCGAGCCAGGCATTGTCCGAAGCCAAACTCCACGCGTACGGCTATACAAACATGCACGAGTTTCGAAACTGGCGCTGGTTTAAACGCTACGCCGGCGGCCCGATTTCGGATCTCGGCGCGCACCAGATCGACGTCTTCAACTGGTTCCTCGGCACGAATCCGCGCTCAGTCATCGCCGGCGGTGGTGCGGATTACTACAAAGCCCACGAGTGGTACGACAACGTCACCGCGATCTATGAATTTCCGACTCCGTCCGGCATTGTGCGCAGTACCTACGGCGTCCTTACGACCACCAGCGCCGGCGGTGGCTACCACGAATATTTCATGGGCGACGAAGGCGCACTGAAGATTTCTGAAAACCCCAAGTACACAAAACTCTATCGCGAGGCGCGCGCTCCCGAATGGGATCAGTGGGTCGACAAGAATTTCGTTTCCCGCCCCGGCTCGGGCGAAGGCGCCCCCGCTCCGGTGAAACCGTGGGAAAAACAGCGGCCGAAATTAGGTGGCCCCTCAAAGGCGGTCGTCGACGTGCGCGAAACCGCCGAACTCTCCGCTTGGGATATCCCCGTCACCCTCGACAAGGCGATTCATCAGCCTCATCTCGAAAACTTCTTCGGCGCGATTCGCGATGGCACGCCGCTCGCCTGCCCCGGTGAATCCGCTTTTGCCACCGCCGTCACCGTGCTCAAAGTAAATGAAGCCGTCGCTGCACAAAAGATGCTCACGTTTGAGCCCAGCGACTTCGTGGTGTAAGTTTTAAAAACTGATTTTGTTAACCGCTAATTTTCGCTAATCACCGCAGATTCCAATGCACCAACGTCAGGCCTTATCGTTCCTCATCGTCCCGCCAATTCCGCGGCGTGCTACTCTGAAATGTAGCCCTGCGCGGGAGCGCAGGGATCTGGCGAGTCACTTTCAACCTAAACGCAGCGCAAAATCATAATAGAAAACTTAGCCCACGTTTCTCCGATCCCTATCCTCATTCCCAATCCTCGATCTGTGCCCGTCTATGAAATCTGTAGTCTATCAGCTCCCCTTCAGCTTTTAGCGTAGATCAGCGAAGGTTAGCGGTTAAACATTTCTTTTAAAACCTCATCATGACCTCCAGCAAAAAACTTTCCCTTCTCCTCACGTTCGTGGTCTTGCTTTGCGGCGCTCGCGCCGCTGACGAAGTCCCGCTGAAACTCGATCTACCAAAACCGCTTTTCGTCGGTACACCGCGTCCAGTTCAACTTTCAAATCTCGAGAAACCCCGCACCGGTCGCCGTCCCGAGATCATGGTGCAGGCTGGAACCGTAAATCTTTCGAAAGGCAAAACCGTGACGAGCAGCGACTCGCTCCCAGTCGTCGGTGAACTTTCCTACGTCACCGATGGCGAAAAATCCGGTGCTGATGGCACCTATGTCGAACTCGGACCCGGCGTGCAGTGGGTGCAGATCGACCTCGGCGCACCTGCCAAGCTCGCGGCCATCGTCGCCTGGCATTTTCATTCCCAAGCGCGCGTTTATCACGACGTCATCGTCCAGATCTCGGACGATTCCGAATTCAAAAAGGGCGTGACTACGCTCTTCAATAACGACGACAACAATTCCGCCGCTCTCGGCACCGGCAAAGATCCCGCCTATATCGAAACATTCGAAGGCCGCTTGATCGAAGCCAAAGGCGCGACCGCCCGTTATGTTCGTCTCTACAGCAACGGCAATACCTCTGACGAGTTGAACCATTACGTCGAGGTCGAGGTCTACGGCCAGCCGGCCAAGTAACTTCCAACGGCGGACGTCATCGCTTCATGTCGTCCACCCTGCTCTATCGTCTGAGTTTCGCGATCATTATAATCGCAGCTTTCTGGATACGCATCGCCGATTTGGACCGGCGGCCCATGCATGCCGACGAAGCGAATCAGGCGGTGAAGACCGGCGAATTGATTGAGAGCGGTCACTACGCTTTCGATCCGCGCGATCATCACGGTCCCACGCTCTACTATGCCGCGCTGCCGATCGCGTGGCTTCGCGGCGAGCGAAATCTCGCCACACTCACCGAAACGACCGTCCGTCTCGTGCCCGCCGTCGCCGGCACGCTCTCGGTGTTTTTGCTCGCCGCCCTCCTAGGCAAGTCTCCGGTCAGTTGTAGGGCTGGCCCTTGTGGCCACGCCGTCAGCGCTCGACGGAGCGGCGTGGCCACGAGGGCCAGCCCTACCGGTCCTACTCCATGGTTCCGATTCAGGTGGAACGCGCCCTCCGGGCGCATTTCTGAAATTCCCGCCGTCTCCACAAATCCGGGTGGAGTTAAAACCCCATCCCGCGAAAGAAACCACTGGGTCGCACTCCTCGCCGCCGCGTTTCTCGCGGTCTCACCACCGGCCGTTTACTACAGTCGCTACTTTATCCAGGAAACGCTGCTCGTTACATTCACCCTGGGTGCGTTTGTCTGCGTCCGGTTCTGGTGGCGCAGCGGCTCCCTGGCATGGGCGCTTGGCGCAGGCGTTGCTTTAGGACTGATGCAAGCGACCAAGGCCAGCGCCCCTCTGTTCGTCGGCGCCGCGATTATCGCAGCAATCATCACTCAAGTCCCAAGCCCCGTCGCAGTCCGGCCGCGACTCCACGCGGCGCTGGCCGTCATCGCGGCGTTCGCCGTCGCGGCGCTGCTCTATTCTTCTTTTGGACGAAATCCGGCGGGGATTCGCGACGCATTTTTCGTATATGGCCCGGCGTTGCATCGGGCGAACGAGGGAGCCGGACACGAAAAACCGTGGTGGTATTATCTCCAACTTTTCGGGTGGCAGCGAAACGGTGGCTTGGTCTGGCAACAATTACTCTTCTCCGCACTCGCACTCATCGGAACAGTGGCCGTCTTTTTTCAGTCCAACAAATTTCCCCGCTGGGTCGCGACTTATACGCTGTTGGTCGGCGCCACGCTTTCTCTCACGCATTACAAGACACCCTGGCACGCCCTTCACTTTGTACCCGGCATGGCGATTTTGGGGGCCTACGCCATCTCCGCCGCGCCGCGAACGTGGCTCGGGACGTTTGTTGCCGTAGTCACGCTGGCAACCCAGTTCGCTCAAACGCGTCTGGTTGCTTTCACGCGCCCCGCAGATCAACGCAATCCCTATGCTTACGTCCACAGCGCTCCGGATGTTTTGAAATTTCGCCCGTTGGTGGAAACTATACTCGCCTCATCGCCAGATGGCATCGTGCGCGTCATCGGCAATGAATACTGGCCACTGCCCTGGTATCTGCGAGGATTGCCTCACGTCGGTTACTGGTCAACGCCACCTGACGATTGCGACGCCGCGTTAGTGATCGCGACCGGTGAGCAATCAACCGCCGTGCGGGAAAAATTGCGGGGCAACTACAACGAAAGCTATCTCGGTCTTCGCCCCGGCGTGATGGCCGTAATCTTCACCCGCCGACCATGACGCCGCGCTATTCACTGGTCGTGCCGTTCCACAACGAAGCGGGAAATATTCTGCCGCTACTGGACGCGACATTTGGTGCACTCGCGTTTCTGCCTGCGCCTCTCGAAGCGGTGTTGGTTAATGACGGAAGCACCGACGCCACCGCTGATGAGATCAATGCTGCCATTGCCCACTGGCCTCAATGTCGCGCGCTGACGCATCCGCATAATCTCGGGCAGCACGTCGCGCTCTTCGCCGGCTTGAAGGCCGCGAAAGGCGAGATTTTACTGACCATGGACGGAGACGGACAAAATGATCCGGCCGATTTCCCCCTGCTGCTCGCGCCGGTGGAAGCGGGCACGTTGGATGTCGCGTGCGGTTGGCGGGTCGACCGGCACGATTCTGCGGTCCGCCGCGCGATGTCCCACCTGAGCAATGCGGTCCGGCGGCGGGTTTTGAAGGACGGGTTGCACGACGCCGGATGCCAGTTGCGCGTGATCCGACGCAACGTGGTCGACGCCCTTTTCCCTTTCGAGTTTCTGCAAGCATTTCTGCCAGCAATCGCCGTCGCTGCCGGTTACCGCGTCGGAGAATTCCCTGTGCGCCATCACCCTCGCGTTCATGGCAACACCCATTTTGGGATCAAACAACTGTGGTGGAAACCCGCCGTCGCGATGCGGCGCCTCCGCCGTCGGATTTATCCATGAACTGGCCCGGGTTTCACCATGAAGCGATGGCCACGACCTTCGCGATTCTCATCGCCGACCAGGCGCCGGAATACGCGCGCCAGGCGGCAAATGCAGCGTGGCGGGAACTGGACCAACTTGAGAGCGAACTCAGCCGTTACATCGAATCGAGCGACATTGCCCGCGCCAATCGCCTCGCCCGGGGCGAGTCACTCATCCTCGGCGAAAGCGCGCTCGAGTGCCTGCTCGTCGCCGCCGGAGCCTCAGTCGCAACTGACCGCGCGTTCGACGCGGCCTACTCCTCGCAGGGCATGGCGACCGCTCAAACGGCTTTCACCCTCGATCCCGAAAATCATACGCTCACTTCGCAAGCCGAGAGGCTTCACCTTGATCTGGGTGCCGTCGGGAAAGGTTACGCCTTGGATCGAATGGCCGCGATTCTTCGGGATTGGCAGATATCCGCCGCCTGTTTGCAAAGCGGAGGCAGCACTGCGCTCACCTTGGCGGCGCCTCAAAACACAAAGGGGTGGCCGCTGGGAATCGGCTTCGAAGAGACCCAGCGCGTCGTTTTACTTGAGAACGTGGCGCTCAGCGCGTCGGGCACCGCCATTAAAGGTGCTCATTTGCTCGATCCCCGAACGGGATCTCCCGCAACGCGAATCAACCGCGTATGGGCTCTCGCGCCGACCGCCGCCATGTCCGATGCCCTCTCTACGGCTTTTTTTGTCATGTCCGATGCTGACGTGGTTGAATTTTGCCGTGTACATCCGGAAATCGGGGCGGCGGTCATTGATCAGGGCGACGGGTTGAAACGTTACGGTATGTTGGCGGGATGATTGCAACTACTGTGGGAATTTACGGCGGATTAGGGAGAATCCGCCCTACCACCGGACATCGCGCGAAAATTCCTTTGTCATTCCCGGGATTTCGTGTGTTTCGTGAACGCTCTTTCAATCGCCCATGGCCAAAATCGAAGTCAATCAAGTCGCGGATATCCTGAAAAAACATAAAATCGACCCCTCCCTGCTGCGGGAAATCGTCGAAGAGATGAACGAGGCCACCCAGCCGGAAGCTGACGAGGATATCAAGCCGCCCGCGATGAAGAAACAGTTCGTAGTCCTGCTGTCCGATCCTAACGGAAAGCTGAGCAAGCAGGATTTGGTCGGTTGGGTGGTGCAAATCCCCGAGGACGCCAGCCCGCACTCCACCACCGAGCGCATTTTCAAGGGTTCGTATGATTTCAATGCCTCCAAAAAAGGCCGCGGACTCCCCGTGAAATCCGTTGGTGAAGCACTGGAGAGTGTCGCCACCAAGTATTTCAAGGAAGCGGAACTGTGGGTGAAAACCAAGCTGCCGGTAGCCGTGATGGTGACCGACAACGTGCTCCCCAAAGACGAATTTAAAGTCGAGAAGGTCGATAAGCGCCGGAAGGAATAAGGGCGGACCAAATGCGCCCGCTCGATTAGGGCAGATCGATCGGGGATGGGAGCCGGGTTGTGACGCCCCTCCTTGGCGCGATTACAGGCTCTCCAGTGAAGAATCGCCCGTGGAAGTGGTCTGTGGAGGCGGCGAAGCCTGGGCGTGCTCCAGGTACGCTCACACCTTCACCGGCTGCAGGCTCCAGATTTCCCTGGCGTAGTCGCGAATGGTGCGGTCGCTCGAAAACTTGCCCATGCGGGCGGTGTTCAGGATCGCCATTCTCGCCCAGTTGGTTTGATCGCGATAAGCCTTGTCGACCCGCGCGTGCGCATCGCTGTAGCTGCGGAAATCCGCGAGCAACATGTACGGGTCGCCGCCTTGCAGCAGACTGTGATGCACCGGCCAGAACGCGCCTTGTTCTCCGGGAGTGAAGAAATCGCTGCCCAGCCAGTCGATCACGGCGCGCAGCTCCTCGTCGGCATTGTAGTAGTCCCACGGGCTGTAACCTTTCGCCCACAGGGCTTCCACTTGTTCGACCGTAAGTCCGAAAATGAAAATATTTTCCGGGCCCACTTCCTCCTGAATTTCCACGTTGGCGCCATCGAGCGTGCCAATCGTCAATGCGCCGTTGAGCGAAAGTTTCATGTTGCCCGTGCCCGACGCCTCCTTGCCCGCAGTCGAGATTTGCTCGGACAAATCCGCCGCCGGAATAATTTTTTCCGCGAGCGACACCCGGTAGTTGGGCAGGAACACGACCTTCAATTTCCCGCCGATACGCGCGTCATTATTGATATGCGCACCGATGATGTTGATCGCGCGGATGATATTTTTGGCGAGATCGTAGCCCGGTGCGGCTTTGGCTCCGAAAATAAACACGCGTGGCACCACATCGAGTGACGGGTTCTGCAACAGCCGGCGATAGAGCGCGAGAATATGCAGCAGATTCAAGTGCTGCCGCTTGTATTCGTGCAGGCGCTTGATCTGCACGTCGAACAGCGCATCGGGCGACACCTCGACACCGCATTCTTTTTTAATAATGGCGGCCAGGTCCACTTTGTTAGCGCGCTTGATCGCCATGAATTCCTTCCGGAAAACCGGATCGTCGGCGTACTTTTCCAGTCCCCGAAGCAAATCCAAATCACGCGCCCACTCGAGACCGCCGAGCGACTGCGTGATGAGCGCGGAAAGGCGAAGATTAGCCTTCAAGAGCCAGCGCCGTGGAGTAATGCCGTTGGTCTTGTTCTGAAATTTTCCCGGATAGAGCGCATCGAATTCCGGGAAGAGATCCTTTTTCAGCAATTGCGTGTGCAGGGCGGCCACGCCGTTGACGGCGTGGGAACCGGCGACTGCGAGATTCGCCATGCGCACCTGCCGATGGCCATTTTCCTCAATGAGCGAGCAGATGCGTTTCTTGTCATTGTCACCCGGCCATTTCGCTTCGACCGTCTGGAGCAGTTTCGAATTGATATCGAAAATGATCTGGAGGTGCCGCGGCAGAAGTCGTTCGAACAGTCCGACGCTCCATTTCTCCAGCGCCTCGGGCAACAGCGTGTGGTTCGTGTAAGCAAACGTCTTGCTCACGATCGCCCAGGCTGCGTCCCACGCCATATTCTGTTCATCGAGCAAAATGCGCGTGAGTTCAACCACTGCGATCGCGGGATGCGTGTCGTTGAGCTGTACCGCGACCTTGTCGGAGAAATTCGCCCATGAATTTACCGGATTGCGGAAATGACGGCGGATGATGTCGCGCAGTGAACACGCGACGAAGAAATATTGCTGCATCAGGCGCAGTTCTTTGCCGGTCTCGGTTTTGTCGTTCGGATAAAGCACCTTTGAGACGGTTTCGCCAATGGCTTTCTCGCGCACCGCCTCGACATAACCGCCGCTGTTGAACGCCGCCAAATCGAAATCCTCGGAGGATTTCGAGGCCCAGAGGCGCAGCAAATTAACGGTCTGCGTGCCGAAACCCGCAGTGGGGATATCATGCGGCACTCCCACGATCGTCTTGGTGTCCACCCAGCGCGGCCGGTAGTTGCCGTTGTTGTCGAACACATTTTCCACGCGTCCGTAGAAGCGCACTTCCTGCGCATACTCGGCGCGCACCACTTCCCACGGATCGCCGAAGATGGTCCAGTTATCCGGATGTTCGACCTGGCTGCCGTGGGAAAATGCCTGTCGAAAAAGTCCGAACTCGTAATAGATACCATAACCCAGCGCCGGATAATCCAAGGTCGCGAGGGAATCGAGAAAGCAAGCCGCGAGACGGCCCAAACCGCCATTGCCCAAGCCCATGTCGACCTCAGCGTCGCGAATCTTATCGAAATCCTGCCCGAGCGAGACGAGCGCGTCTCTGGCAGCGTCGAACAAGCCGGTTGAAAGCAGATTGGTGCCGAACAGCCGGCCCATGAGATATTCGAGTGAAAAATAATAAATCCGCCGAACGTTGTTCGCATTGTGCACTGCCTGGGTGGCAATCATGCGCTCATGAATTGTGTCGCGCACCGCGAGCGCGGTCGCGATCCACCAATCGCGCGGGGTGGCGGAGGCCATGTGCCGGGCAAGCGTTGATACAAGATGACGCTGAATCAAAGTCCGCAGCGATTCCTGCAGATTGGCTGCGGAGCCGCGGGCATGAAGGACTGCGTGAACGTCATTCATTTGCGTGAAAGGTACGGTGCTCCCAGGCAAAATCGGACGAACGATGGGCTTGGGCTCTGCGACCCCGGTGGGAACGTCGGCCGGACGGTTAACTGGCTTGGTAACAGCAGGTTTTTTCGGCGGCATAGAGAAAGCATGAATCACAAGTCGTGCCAACCCGACACGCAAGGCGGGATTCCGTGAAATCGGGGTGTCGCTAAAAGCGCCCGCCGCCGTGGAAATAACAAAACTTGGCGCAAGCCCTGCGGTATTTGACGAGACCACGCAACTACCTGCCGGTCACCTCCGATTGCAGGAGCGCCTTTATGCTGCGCTCCGAACGTGGCAACGCGCACGAATCGCGGCATAAAGCCGCTTGTCTCCTACATCAATCCAAGCCGATCGATCTTCCACCTTCGCGTAGCAGCCGTCGTCAGACGGCTGGCCAGCGGTGTTACCACCGCTGCTACACCCGGGCCGAAGCATACTTTGAAGTATTGCGGGCCAAACCGCAAAAACTCCACCTTCTATCGCTGAAACCGTCGCGTCAGTTCGCCGCGGCTGAGTTCAAAGTGCGTGGGCCGCCCCGCGGGACTTGTGTGGGGTTGGGAGCACGCGAAGAGTTCGTTGAGCAGGGCCAGAGCGTCGGCTTCAGTCACCGTCGCCGGGAGGCGCACCGCTTTCTGGGCGGCGAGCCGCGCCAGTTCTTCGTCGGCCAGCGCGGCTTTTTTGAGATCCAATCGTCCTTCGCGCATCAGGCCGATCACGTCGCGCAAAAAAGTCTCGGCATCGGCGGGTTCCAACCAAGTGGGCACGGACTCGATCCGGAAAAAATTCCGACCAAACTCCCCCACTTCCAATCCGTGACGCAAAAGAAATTTCAGATGATCGGCCAACAGCGCACTGGCGATGGCATCCAATTCCACGGGGACGGCGAAAAGCAATCGCTGGCTGGCAACTTCTCCGCGCGCAAACTGCGTCTGCAGGCGTTCAAACCAAATCCGTTCATGCGCACTGCGGCGGTCGATCACGACGATTCCCGCCGGCGCTTCGAACAACGCGTACTCACCATGAGCGGTGCTAAGAAACCGCCATCCCGGCAGCCCGGATAAACGCGGGCGTTCCGGCGAAAACGGGTGCGTCGGAATCGAAGAATGAGCCGTGGTATCTTCGCGCTGCCAGGTGGGAGCCGCCCAACCGGGATTCGACGATGACGGTGAAAGTTGGCTCGTGACGAGCGGAGGAGTCGGTGCGTAGGAACGAAAGGGTTGCGCCATCACACTCGGTGCCGGCGAGTGGCCCAAAACGGCCACGGGCGTGGAGGAAGTTTTCGAAAAATCAGATGTGACCGGATCGCCCGGCATCGCTTCAGCGGCGGGCAAAGCGGGCGCACTGAATTCGCGCAACCGTTGCAGCACCGCGCGAATAACGAATCCCCGCACCGCGCCTTCGCTGCGAAACCGCACCTCGCGCTTGGCGGGATGCACGTTGACGTCGACATGCGCGGGATCGAGATCGAGAAACAAAACCGCAACCGGATAACGCCCTTTGGCGAGCGAGGTCGCGTACGACTCGATCAACGCATAATTGAGCGTACGGCTGTCCACGGGACGACGGTTAACGAACATCAGCAATTCGTGACGCGTCGACCGGTTCACCCCGGGTTTCCCAATCAGGCCCGCGATTGAGACACCCTGATCGAGCATTTCCACCGGCAATAAATCCGCGGCCATCTGCCGCCCGAAAATTTCACCCACGCGTTCCAGCAGCGTCGAGCACACCGGCGATTGGAACAGCACCCGTCCGTCCTCGATCAGCGTGAATGCCGTCTGCGGACACGCGAGCGCGTAGAGCCGCACCGTTTGGATGATATGAGCGGATTCCGTCGCGTCGGTCTTGAGAAATTTCCGGCGGGCCGGCACCGAGTTGAACAAATGCGAAACGGTGATGCGCGTTCCCGGCGCGATGCCGCATTCACGGACGTGCACCAGCTTCCCGCCATTGATCACGATCTCAGTGCCCGTGGCCGATGACGCGGGGCGGGTTTGCATCACGAAATGCGAAACGCTCGCGATTGACGGCACCGCTTCTCCGCGAAAACCGAATGTGTTCAGGCGGTCGAGATCGACCGTCTCGACCAATTTGCTGGTCGCATGCCTTTCAAGGGAAAGCAGCGCCTCATCCTTCGACATACCGCTACCGTTGTCCTCAACGCGAATGAGCGAGCGTCCGCCATGGCTGAACTCCACTTCAATCCGGGTCGCGCCGGCATCCAGGCTGTTTTCAACTAATTCCTTCACTACCGCGGCCGGGCGCTCAATCACCTCGCCAGCGGCGATCTGATTGGCAACCCGGTCGGAAAGAATGCGAATGACAGGCATGAAGGAAATCGCAGCGTGCAGAAAACCCGCAGCGCAGCGAGTCTATCGTTTGCGGACCGGCCACCCTTTTCCGATCCTAAAAAATTTTAACCGCTAATAGTTTCGCCAAAACAAGGCGGCGAAACTTAAGAAGACCCCCTTGCGCGACTAGGTTTCAAACCCTGTAATCCCGTTCTCTGTCATTCTGAGCGCAGCGAAGAATCCACGTGTGCGTTACTCACGCGATCATCGATCGCATGGATTCTTCACTTCGTTCAGAATGACAAACAACGTTTGAAAAAACGCTTTAATTGTCTTGGTGGTAGGGCGGATTATCCCTAATCCGCCGGTCACCACTTTCGCCGCGATCGAATCGGCGGATTAGGGATAATCCGCCCTACCTCGGATGCCACTCAGCTCAGAATTTTCGCCCAGCGTTTGAACTGCCGGGCGATTTGCGTTGGGCCGGGCATGCCGGTGCCTTGGCGGAGTGCGATCGCTTTCGTCAGATTAAACGAATCCACCCAGTCCGGTTTAAACGCGTCATGGATCGGTTGAACGTCCTCGAAAGTGAGTTGGTTCAACGGCAATGATTTTTGCTCGGCGAGTTTGACGACCGCACCGACCGCGTGATGGGCATCACGGAACGCCACGCCATTCCGCACCAGATAGTCGGCGAGATCGGTGGCGAGCAATGCGGGGTCGGAAACTGCGGCGGCGCATTTGTCGCGATAAATTTCCATTCCAGCGAATGTACCCCCGAGCACCTCCAGCGAAAGGGTCGTCTGATCGTGACTGTCGAATACCGGCGGTTTGTCCTCCTGCAGATCGCGATTGTACGTCAACGGCAGTCCCTTCGTGAGCACGAGCAGCGTGTGAAGATTGCCCTGCAGCCGGGCCGATTTGCCGCGCAGCAATTCCATCGAATCCGGATTCTTTTTCTGCGGCATCAAACTCGAGCCGGTGCAAAACGCATCGGGTAATTCGACAAATTTGAATTCCTGGCTCGCCCACAAAATCAAATCCTCGGCGATGCGGGAGAAGTGAACCCCCGCCAGCGCACAGGCCGAGGCGAATTCGATAAACAGATCGCGATCGCTCACGGCATCCATGCTGTTCTGGGTCACTTGCGGCCTGCCCTTCGCATCGACAAACCCAAGAGCCACCGCGCTAAATTCGCGGTCGATCGGCAGCGTCGTGCCCGCGATGGCGCCTGAGCCGAGCGGACTCCAGTTGGCGTGATCCGCGACGACCGCGAAACGGCCGGCGTCACGTTGCAACATTTCAAGATAGGCGAACAGATGGTGCGCGAGAAACACCGGCTGGGCCCGCTGCAAATGCGTGTAGCCAGGAATCAACACGTCCTGATTTTTCTCCGCCACCGACAAAATGGCCCGCTGAGCGGCGGTGATTTTCTCGATGATCTCCACGCAAGCCGCCTTGAAATACAGGCGCATATCGGTCGCGACTTGATCGTTGCGGCTGCGGGCAGTGTGCAATTTCGCAGCGGCGGGAACCCGTTTGGTGAGTGCTTGCTCGATGTTCATGTGCACGTCTTCGAGTCGCGTTTCCCATTTGAATTTGCCCGCAATAATATCGACGAGAATCGAATCGAGCCCGGCATGAATGGCATCGCGTTCGGCGGTGGAGATGAGGCCAACGTGAGCGAGCATCGCAGAGTGCGCTTTGCTGCCTTGAATATCAAAGGGAGCGAGACGGCGGTCGAACGAGACGGATTCGCTGAACTTCAGCATCAGCTCCGCGGTTCCCGCGGAAAAACGTCCACCCCAAGTTGCCTGCGCCTTTTTTGCCATAGCGGCCAAGCAACGGCTCGCTGTCGATCTTGGCAACGCGGAAATGGCCATCAGACCCGGCAGCCGTACCTTTACTTTCAACTTACAGTTTGCCCCGCCCCGGGATGCTCCCATCGTGGCAAAATGCGATTTTACGCATGCTTCCTTCTACTGGTCATGGGGTTTGCCGCTGCGCTGCGCGCGGATACGGTTCACCGACCCGATCACATCGCGGTCGCGCCGATGAAGACGTCGATTTACGTCGGCAGCGTAAAACTGATCACCGGCACTTTCGACCGCAAGGATGACTCCTTGAGCACCACCTATGAAGCAAAAGTGACCCCGTGGTTTTTCTGGGGTGAAACGGGAAACATCACGATCACCCTGAGCGAATCGGATTTCGCCAACCTCGCGAAAAAGCAAACCGTGGAATTTAAAGGCAACGCCACGAACCAGAAAAACAAACCGCGCACCGTCACGGGCCGGGCCCAGCCCGCCGACGCAACTTCCGGCAAAATCAAAGTCCGCGTCATGGCCGATGGCATCGAATTGATTTTCAACGGCACGTATCAATTCAAGTGAAGGTTCGGGCGGATGAACCAGCCGGAGTTTTGACCACAAAAAGTCACGAAAAGGCACAAAATCAGATGGGATCGCCGTCAGAAGCTGTTCGCGACGCGATCTCTTATTTGTAGGAGCTTGCAAGCGACTGAGCATGCGGACGGACAACGAACGTCCTGAATCGCTTGCGAGCAAGCTCCTACATTTCAGTCGAGACCCGTCCGCCACCCGATCAACTATTTGCCGTGGTGTAGCAGCCGTCGTCAGACGGCTGGCCAGCGGTGTTACCGCCGCTGCTACGTCCCGGTCGCAATGGTGGAGCGGGACCGTTTGCCACGGACGCAGGTGCGGGGACAGATAGAGGGATGCGAGCACGCAGCAACGGTGCTGGACCCGCCGCGAATGTCGTTACGGCGCGCCCAGCGGTCGCGCCCTACCCGCTGAAAAGTGAGAATGCACAGGGCGACTGGCAATTCCCCGCTGAAATTTCCAGCTCCCAAAGACTACATTTCCCTCTCCGAATTTTTGTGCCTTTTCGTGACTTTTTGTGGCCAAACCTCAGCGGAATTTGCTGATTCTGGCTGCTACGTCAGCGCGCAGGCGGTCGATGTAGCCGAGCGTGAATTGCTCCACGAAAAGCGTCTCGTCGTTCACGAGCGGCGTAAGATCGATCGCCCAGGTCAATGCGGTCGCTCGATCGGTCGCGTGGGACGTGTGAAAAGTGGCATTGGCCAGTCTGCGCCCTGCAGCGGCGAGATCGTAGCGTTTGCCGCCGGCGATCTGCGATTCGAACACTGCGACCAATTCGGCGGCCAGCAACGGATTCGGAGAAGCATCGAGCACGTGTTTGTCCGTATCCAAAAGCCAGTCGAGATCGCGCCAGACCTCGCAACCGTACACTTGTTTTGGGCGTTTCGATTTTGGCAACGCGCGTAGCGCTTCGAGACAGCGCAGCAACACCGCGATGTGTGTGTCGTGCTTGTCCGCGGGATTGTGCAGATAAACCGTGTGCGCGTTTGGCGCGGCAGCGAGGATTGCGCCCAGATCACCACGCACCTCGTCTGACTTCGGGCTTTTCACTAGCGTGCTCGGATGCGCCAGTTGAATGACCGCGGAATATTTGCCGATGCGCGCCGCGGTGCATTGTTCTTCGCGACGGACTGCCTTCATCTCCTCGTCAGTGAAATTTGCGAATTTTCCGGCGCGCGGACTACCGGACCCGTCGGTCACGATCACGCCGGAAAACCAGCGCTCAGATGCCCCGTAACATTCGGCGATTCCGTGATACGCCATGATCTCGATATCATCCTGGTGCGCAGCAATGCAAAGATGGGTCGTACGCGCGAGAGCGGCCTCTTCGGAAATGCCCTCGGGGATAAACGTGTCAGCGGCAGGATTGGAAAATTTCATCGGAATGGTTGGCCACAAAAAGTCACGAAAAGGCACAAAAAGGGAAAGCCTGAAAGCCGGAGGAGATCACTGAAATTTAGAATCGGAGATCGCGAGGCCGGCGGATTTAGCATAGATGCAATCGCCCCTGAATTCGTCATTCGTCATTCGTCATTCGTCATTCGTCATTCGTCATTCGTCATTCGTCATTCGTCATTCGTCATTCGTCATTCGTCATTCGTCATTCGTCATTCGTCATTCGTCATTCGTCATTCGTCATTCCGGCAGCGCTTTGCAGCGTATTTACTGCCTGAGGCTCACCCACTGTACGCCAGTAGCGCGACCGTTGGTCTCGAATTCCACCTGGGCCGCAGACAAACGCACATCGCCTGTTGCCACTTCGAAGCGACGGGGAAGTCCGTCGAGAAAACGACCGATAACGGGCGCGATTTCGCGTCCCAACACCGATTCATGCGGGCCGGTCATGCCGACATCGCACATGAAGGCGGTTTGCTTGCGCAGCAGCGACGCGTCCGCCGTCGCGACGTGGGTGTGGGTGCCGAGCACCGCAGTGACCCGCCCGTCGAGATGCCAGCCGATCGCCTGTTTTTCGGAGGTGGCTTCCGCATGGATTTCGACGAGTGCGCCATCGTACTTTCCCGCGAGCTTTTGCAATAGTGCATCCGCACAAAGAAACGGGCATTCCGCTTTCATTCCGACGTAGCTGCGACCCAGCACCGTAAACACCAGCAAACGAAATCCATTCTTTTCCACGATCACGTGATCGCGACCGGGACATGCCAAAGGAAGATTGGCCGGGCGACATACGCGCTCTAAACCGGTGATTTCATTCTCGAAACCTTTTTGATCCCACACGTGATCGCCGAGTGTGATCACATCGACGCCGGAATCGAGCAGCTGTTTGCAGAGGGAACCCGTGATACCGGCGCCCGCGGCAGCGTTCTCTCCGTTCGCGATCACGAAATCGAGCGCGCGCGACGTGCGCAGCCCGGGCACCAGCGCGGCCACTATTTCCCGGCCGGGTTTGCCAACGATGTCGCCGATGAAGAGAAATTTCATGACGACCGGAGGCGTGTCGCGTTTATCGTGGCTGATGCGTGCAGCGCGGGCGCTTGGGGGCAAGCGCCCCTACCCCAGTTCTCTGAACGCACCTGCGGGGTCACTGCGGCAGGTAGCTCGCGTTGGAGGCGTTGCCGAGCGAGGCAGGGCTGAGCCGCGTAGCTTTGCCAGATTCGGTATCGAGGAGATACAGGCTGCGCGTGTTGGCTCCGCGGAAGGTACAAATCACGTGGCGTCCATCCGCCATCCACACTGGCTCGATGGCATCCGTCGGCGCTTTCGACACGATCTTGCTCGAATTCGTCCCCATGTCGAACACGGCAATTTGGTAACCACCGCCCACGCCAGCGGTGAAGACGATCTTCTTCGGATCCGCGGTGCTCCACTCGGGCTCGGCGCAGTATTTCGAAATATTGGTGCTCAACCGTGTCATCGTTCCGCCGGTCGCCGGCATCAAGTACAACTGCGGACCGCCCGCGGTGTCGGAAACAAAAAGAATACGTGATCCATCGGGCGACCACGTGGGTGAAGCTTCGACGGCGGGCGTCTTGGTCAGACGTTTAATCTGCCGGCCCTGCGAGTTGCCGACATAGACCTCGGGATTGCCTTCTCCGGAAAGCACCATGGCGATCTGCGCGCCATTCGGGCTGTAGTGACCGCCGCTGTTGGTGCCCTTGAAACTGGCGAGGAGCGAGATGCGGCGGTTCGCCATTTCGAGCACATAGATGTCCGGGAAACTCGTCCGGTAGCTCGTGAAAATAATGCGCGAGCCATCGGGCGACCAGCGCGGCCCCAGGATCTGTTTGTTTTCACCGGTCCAGCGGAGCACGTCACCGAAAAATAAATCGGATGTGTAGATTTCCGTTTTGCCGGTTTTTTCACCCACGAACGCCAGTTTGCCAGCGAAGAATCCCGGCAGACCGCTGGTCTTGGTCACGGCGACATCGGCCGCGCGCAGCAGGGCATTGCGCGAATCGGTGCCGGTGACGGTTTGGGTCGCGAGGGTCGAGCCATTCTTGGAGACTGTGACCGTGACCTGGTTTGCCCCCGCCGAGGTGAAGTTGATGGCAAAAGCCGAGCGGCTCGCACTGATGGAAAACCGTCCGTGCGCACCAAACGCTTTCAACGCGAGGCTTTGCAGCTCCGGTGAAGGCGAACTGATCGTGATTGGAATGGTATTGTTGTCACCGGCAACATCCACCGTGCCGATATCGCGCGCATTGGTCGATTGAAGGAAAAGAGGCGCCGCCAGCGCGAGGCCGAGGAAAAATCGAAAAGCATTCTGCATGAGGAATTGAGACGCGTGTTGTTGAAGAAAGTTCGGAGCCGGTTTTTGTTTTACTCCCGGCAACCTACTCACAAGGTCAAACCGCAGCGTTTTCCAAGCCATTTTCTCACCGCCCGTGACCAACGACTCCCTCAAAGAAGCACTCAAACAGGTAAAGTATCCCGGATTTAGCCGCGACATCGTGTCTTTCGGTCTGGTTCGCTCGGCCGCTTTCGCTGAAGGAACGGCCAAAGTGGCGGTCGCGATCACCACCTCCGATCCGAAAGTACCAACCCTGCTCAAGGCCGATATCGAAAAATGTCTGCGTGCGCTGCCCGAGGTAAAAGACGTGATCATCGAGATCGCGGTGTCGGCGGCGAAAGCACCGCCCCCCGCCGGCCAGGCGAACGTCGGCGGCGGCAAGACCCCCGCCGGATTGAAGCACTCGGTTGCGATCGCATCCGGTAAGGGCGGTGTCGGCAAATCCACCTTCGCAGTGAATCTCGCGTGCGCACTGGCACAAATACTCGAAAAAGAGGGTCGTTCCGGGCGCGTCGGATTGATGGACTGTGATATTTACGGCCCTTCAGTGCCGTTGATGATGGGCATCACAGGACGGCCGGAAATCGACGGCGAGTTGCTGGTGCCGCTCGAACGCCACGGAGTAAAAGTGATGTCGATGGGTTTTCTCGTCGACGACAACACGCCGGTCGTGTGGCGCGGGCCCATGATCATGAAAACAATTCAGCAATTCGTCCAAAATGTGAAGTGGGGCGAGCTGGATATCCTGCTGGTCGACCTGCCACCCGGCACCGGTGACGCGCAACTTTCCCTCGTACAAACTCTGCCGCTCGATGGCGCGATTCTGGTGACGACACCGCAAGCCGCCGCCACTAATGTCGCGCGCAAAGGCGGATTGATGTTTCAAAAAGTGAATGTGCCCCTGCTCGGTGTCGCGGAAAACATGAGCTGGTTTGAAGATTCCACCGGGAAAAGGCAGATGCTCTTCGGCGAAGGAGGCGGCGCGACGATCGCGGAATCCCTGGGCACCACGCTGCTCGGACAGGTACCTCTTTTTCCGGACATTCGAGCCGGGGGCGATTGCGGGATGCCCGTGGTGGTCAACGATCCCGAAAGCAAGCCTGCATTAGTGTTTAAAGAAATTGCGCGAACTTTACTGAAAAAATTAAACGTGTGAGTACGCTGGTTGACACGGACACAACGAACTATCTAGGGTAAATACCGCATGACACTCCATCAGGGCCAAATTTTGCCGATTTTTAAAATGGGGCGCATTTCCCTCTGTCGTTGAACCGAATTAATGCCTGCCATGACGACCACCACCACAGAAAGCAGCGGCAGCAGAGAATTCGTCAAGCAGTCCAGTTTGTACCAGGAATTTCTCGCCGAGCGTGAGGAAATCCTGAAACACAAGTGGATCGAATCAGAGCGTCTCGGTTATGACATTGGATTTGAGCGGGCCTTGCTCGACTGGATCCGCAAACACCGGGACAGCTGGCGCGCGGCGCGGCGGGCGCAAATCGCGGCCACCGGTGGCACCACCCCATCGGTTGGCGGCGAGACGAAGAAGTAAGCGCAGCGACGCTTTCGAGATTTTTTTGCGGACGGCAGACTTTTGAGTCTGCCGTTTTTTTGTGGCCGATGAGAACAGTGCTGACCGCCTTCTTACACCTCGACGATGGCCGACCCGTAGGGGGACCGTTTGCCTCGTACGCAGGTGAGACCGGGCTGCGAGCAAGCAGCAACAGTGCTGGGCACGCCGCGAATGTCGTTACGGCGCCGAAAAGAGAAAACGCACCGGGACCGAGACGCTTCAATTTCGATTGGATGTAGGAGGGGAGAATTTGCGAGGAGGCGCGGGAGCTCACTCGACGGTATTTCCATTCGACATCGCAAATCGCCGATATGGAAATCGACGACCACCTGTTCAGCCGACCAGAGCACTTTTAATAAAATTGTAGCCGGGGGCGCTGACCCCGGAGTCTGCGGTTGTGCCCCGGCCGGGGTCAGCGCCCCCAGCTACAACAGGAAAATCCGGCCACAGTTTTTATGAAAACTCTACAGGTCTCCTTTTGTATCCTTCGAACCCTTCGCGAGACACAAATCCTGTCTTCACTCCACCTCTCCGTCCGCCCAAATAAAAAGGCCGGTTCGCGAGGAACCGGCCTTGGAAATTGATGAGCTATTTGCCCGGGAGATTACTTGATCTCTTTATGCAGCGTGTGGCGCTTGAGGAAGGGATTGTACTTCTTCTTCTCGATACGCTCGGTAACCGTCTTCTTGTTGCGCTTCGTGAGATAGCGCGAGGCGGGTTTACCTTCTTTGCGGGCTTCGGTGCATTCCAGTGTGACGGTTTCTTGCATGGCTTAAATGGGTTGTAAAGGTCGAGAGCAAAGCCGCGCCGGCCCCGCGTGCAACATAAAAGTGCGACCGTTTTCCGAGCGAAAAACCCCGTGAGTTGACTCGCCAGATGCGCTTCCCGCGCGACTCCCCTTGCCCGTCTAAATCAAGCGCTTACCTTCTTTTCGGTCAGCGACATCATCACTCCGCGGCGAAACAGGGTTACCTGACCTGAGCTGGACGAAACCACGAGGGCAATGCAATCAGCTGCCACTGAAATCGCCGCCGCCGCGGCGTGGCGTGTCCCTAGCCCGCTGGGCAGCGTGTGATTATAGTCTGCCGCCTGAATCAAAGATCCGGCGGACTCCACCACTCCGTCGCCGCGAATTACAAACGCGCCGTCGATGGACGAGAACTCCTTGATCGTTTCATCCATGAACGGATTCAAAATATTCCGGTCCTCCTCCTTATAACCGTAAAATGGATTAAGCACGAGGGGCTTGGTTAACTTCTCCACCTTATCGCTGTCACCGACAACAAACAAACAGCCCACCGGCCGGCCCTCGCGCCCCTCGACCGCGAGTTCGGTCGCGACTGCGACCACGCGCTCCAGGACCTCAGGCTTCACGTCAGGCGGTAGAAGATCGGCGTGGCCCGTCAACAGCGCCTGGAATTCCTTTTCCACGTCCACGACGACGATCGTGTCGAATTGGTTGCTGCCGGCGATGCCCCCGACGCAACACACCCGATCCGAGAAAACCAACAGTCCGCGAGTCAGACCCACGAGCACCGCGCTGCGCAGCTGCGCGAGACGCTGGCTGGAAAATGAGCGTACTTGGATCGTTTCGTCGAAACGTGCGGGGTGATCCTCCGCGTCGGTGAGACTGCGCGTGACGAGAATCGTCTTGATCGACGTTTTCCACTGCGGAGATTCGAACGTCCCGGAAAACGTGTCGCCAAACACCATCAGCGCGGTGGAGCCGCTGCCGCGCGCAATCTTTTCCACCTCGCGCAGCACGACCCGGTTTACACGGCTCTGCGTCGCGGGGACGGCTTTCGGGGAAAGACCACCAAAGCCGGCAAACAATCTCTCGTGGAAGGTATCGAGGTCGGGCGCCTGCAGCAGACTGTCGACAAAATCCTGCTCCTTCAACAATCGCGCCAGCGCCGCCAGAACCTGCAAATAATCGCGCGCTTTTTCGTCGGCGATCAGCATGAGTACGAGATGCACCGGCTCGTTCTCCATTGCACCGTCGTAACGAATTCCGTAATGGCTCCGACCCACCGCGAGCACGTAACGCCGGCCCATTTTCACCCGGACGTGCGGCATCGCTACACCGAGGCCGAGGTAAGTCGTCATCGTATTCTCACGACGCAGCAGCCCCTTCAACAGCGCGTCCCGATTCAGGTCTGGAAAACTTTCAACCGTCAGAGTGAGCAGTTCGCCCAAGGCTCCCTCGATGTCCGCGCTTCCCAGATCGACTACTCGACTGCGCGAAATGTATTTGTCGAGCCGCATGGGAAATTAAGTCGCTAGACCGGTCATCGGGACGGCGAGGAAAATCTTAAGGTGAGATTGGTAAAATCGTGCCGGGGCGCTGTCTCCCGTTGCAGGATTCACTTTTCCCATTCGAGCGCGCCCTTCTTCACTTCGTAGAAAAGTCCCAGCACCAGGACTCCGAGGAAAAACAGCATCGGCGTAAGAATCGCGATGTGGTTGGCGAGAAAATCACGATAAACAAACGTCCATGGAATCAGGAACACGACCTCGATATCGAACAGGATGAAGAGCATCGCCGTGACGTAGAACTTGACGGAGAATCGCGTGTGCGTGCTGCCATCGGAAGGCACGCCGCACTCGTAAGCGGTGTCCTTGATCGCGTTGCGCCGAAAGCGCTGGCCCAAAAGCTGGCTGGCAGTGATCACGCCGATGGTGATCGCGGCAGCGAGGACAACCTGAATTAGAATGGGCAGATAGGCGACGTAACTCATCCCCTTGAAGATGCGCGCAGATACGCCTGCGCATCAAGTGGAAACTTAGTGGGAATCGCCGACTTTTTCCAAAACCACGTGCTTGGTGTCGGTTGAGCCGACGCCGAGCTGTTGGGCAAAGTCCAGCATGCGGGCATCGTCGTCGGTGATCGGCGCAAAGCCGTTCTTTTTGCGCGCGGCGTTCAGCTTCTCGAACATCAAGGAATCCAAAATCACCGGATCGGCGCTCATCAACAGCCGGGGTTCCGAATTCGTGTAGAGCGAGTTGAAATACGGTCCGCCGATGAACTGATAGAGCTGCAAGCTCACGATGTTCAGCGCCCACCCTTCGCGCAGTTCGGGAATGGCGGACATCTCAGCGACCGCGGCGGGAGCGGTGGCCGGGCTCTTGAAGAAACGGAACGTATTGGACGCATTCCAAAGCGTGGCGTTGACGAGCGCACCGTTGATGCCGAGCACCGGGTGATCGGTATAGACCGGGAGATTAATCCAAAAATCCGCGTCCAGGAACAGCGGCGTGGCCAGGAAGCTCTTGCGATCCTCCTCGGTGGTTGTTGTCGATTTGCCGCCGGCCGCCATCTCTACCGCGCGGTCATTGGTCACGGGATCAAACCGCGACGGCAACGGGCTGTCATAAAACCACGCCGGATCGTAGAATTTTCCCGACTCCAACACATACACGGGATGCCCGGGGAACGGCACGACACCGGTCGCGAGCGAAGGCAGAAAACCCGTCAGGCGCAAACGCAGCGGATTCAGTCCGACCAGGAAAATATTATTTGAGGCAAACCCCCGTTTCTCGAGGGCGGCGATCACACCACGGATCAATCCAAACGGTGTCGCGAGGCCTGGACCGGAATCCGCGTAAATCTTGAGCCCTACTTTTTTCTTTGCTCCCGGCGCCACGGGATGACCGAGCTTTTTTTCGTAGGTCTGAAAAAGCTGCTCAACGGCGTAACGGTAATCCGCGTCGCTAAAATCGGCGAGTTTGTGTTCCCACACCGGCGCGGCGGGGGCGGCTTTGTCGCCGGCGAAAACGGTCGAAACGCCTGCGGCGACGACCAGCGTGAGAAGGGATTTCTGCAGAAAGGAAAACATGTGATTTAGCGCGCGAAAGCGTCGGTGGAAACGGCCGCGCAAGTTGACAGACACCACGGTTGGTTAAAAGTTTAATCTTCCCGGCCTGCCCCGACCGATTATGTCATTTTCAACCTTATATTTTCGCGCTTTTCCCATCGGTTTTTCCTCGTATTGAGCCTGCGTTCGTCCGTTCATCTGCCGCCCTTTTCCGTGCCTGTCATAAAAGCCAACAGCCTCCGCGACCTCAAGAATCGCGTGAACATCCACGACGTCGTCGGCCGGGTGGTGACGCTGCGAAAAGCCGGCGGCGGCCGGTTCAAGGGATTGTGCCCGTTTCACTCCGAAAAGACCCCCTCGTTTAACGTCTCGACCGACAAGGGATACTACAAGTGCTTCGGTTGCGGCAAAGCCGGTGACATCATCAATTTCGTGATGGAAACCGAAGGGCTCCAATTCACGGAATCGGTGGAGGCCATCGCCCAGCGTTTCGCCTTCACCTTGGAGTACGAGGAAGGTTCGGGCGGGCCAACCAAGGAAAGCCGCTCCCTGCGTCAGGAGATTTTCGACATCCACGACCTGGCGGCCGATTACTACCGCCAGTGTTTTTTAGCGAAGACGCCCCACGGGGAATTCATCCGCAAATACTGGACCGAAAACCGCCGGTTCACTGCGGAGCTCGGCGAGGATTTTAAAATCGGCTTCGCTCCGCCGGAAGATTCCGGGCTCGCGTCGACGTTGATCAAAAAGGGCTTCACCGAGGAAGCGCTGCGTCAGTGCGGACTCTTTTTCACGCGCGATGGCGCCGTGCTCACCATCGGTGCGATGCGTCCACGTTTTCGAGGACGGCTGATGATTCCAATCCGCGATCATCAAGGTCGTGTGGTGGCGTTCACCGCGCGCCAACTCGAGTTGACCCCGCAGGACGATCCCGCGCGCGAAGCAAAATACGTCAACTCACCCGAGACCCCGATCTTCACGAAAAGCAATCTGCTCTTCAATCTGGACCGGGCGCGCACGAATGCCGGCGACGGTCATGCGTTCGTATTGGTCGAGGGCCAGCTCGATGCGCTCCGCTGCTGGAGTGTGGGACTCAAAACCGCGATCGCACCGCAAGGTACGTCGATCACTGAAGGGCAACTCTCGTTGCTTCGCCGTTATCATCCACAGGTGGAGTGTTTCTTCGACAGCGATAGCGCCGGTCAAAAAGCCGCGCTGCGCTTTTTGCCGATGGCTCTAAAAGCCGGCCTCGAAGTCCGGTTTTTGATGTTGGCCGGCGCCGAGAAAATGGATCCCGATTTGCTCTTTCTCGAGCGGGGACTCGCGGCCTACGAGGAGGTGCGCAAAAATTCCCTGTCGGCGATGGAGTTTGCGTGCCAGTCCGTGTTGCCCAACGTGACCGCTGCCTCTGCCGAGCAAAAATCCCGTGCAGCGAACGCCCTCTTCGAGATCGTATCACAGACGGATTCCGACGTCGCCCGCATGTCATTTCTCAGTGAAATCGCGATGTATCTCCGCGTTCCGTTGGGCTCATTGGAACGGGATTTGCGCTCCCTGCTCGCGAAACGCAGCACCGGCCGGTTTGCCAATCCCAACGGTGGCCCTGCCCCGGTTTCCGTTCCCGCGAAAACCGCAACCGAAGCGGTTCACAGTGCCACAGAAGCCCACTTGCTTTTTCTCTGTTTGCACCATGAACCGTTGCTGAAAACGCTCGCCGCACAACTTCCGCATGAATGGATCAATCAAAACCACGCGGCCGGAGTTGTTTTGAACCGTTTATTGGCGGAGGTCGCCCACAACGATTGGTCAGGCAATGGCCAAATTGATCAAATCCTTGAAACAGAAGAAGAAAAGTCACTCGTGGCCTCGTTGTTATTCGAGTCGTCCGATGAAGATGATTTGGTGAAGAAAGCCAGTGAAGGCATACGGTCTTTGCAGCGGCGTTTTATTGAACCACGCCTGAGGCAAATAGAACTTGAAATAGCCACAAAAGGCACGGACATTGACTTTTCGTTTCTCTTGAAACAGCGCTCTGACTTAACCCGACAGCTACTCAATCCACCCAAGCTCACGCTGGGGTCCTGAGATTGTCGGAACCAAAGACGACGTCTGCCATTCGCCGGGGAAATACTATCTACGCTATGTCCAGCACTTCCAAGCACGCCAAACCTGCAGCCAAAGAAAAAGCGCCCGCGAAACCGCACGCCGCTGAACCAAAAGACAAGGCGCACGCCGCCGCCGCAAAACACGTCGAGCCCGCCAAGACCGCGGGCAATGGCAAACATCCCGAGCCGACGAAAAACAGCGCCCCGCTGGCCGCCGTCGCTGACGCCGCCAAGGAATTCAAGGAGAAGGCGCTCGAAAATCTTTCCAGCGATCTCAACGAAAAGATCCGCTACCTGATCCGCCTCTCGAAGGAACAGGGATACCTCACGTACGCCGACATCAATGAGGCGTTGCCCGAGTCGGTCGACAATCCCGAGGACATCGAGAACGTCATTTCCATCCTGCAAAATCTCGAGATCGACATTCTCGATCCGCAGGAAGTCGACAATTACAAGCAGCGCCAGGAAGAGGCCGAGGAAGAGGAATCACGCACGTCGAACAACGACATCCTCGACGACCCGGTTCGCATGTACCTTAAGCAGATGGGCCAGGTCCCGCTGCTGACCCGTGAACAGGAAGTTGAAATCTCCAAGCGCATCGAGACCGCGGAAATCAACGCCCTCTCCGCCCTTTTCGCCCTCGGCCCGGTCGGCAAACACCTTTCCGATCTCGGTGAAAAACTGCTCCTTCGCACCGAGCGCTTTGACCGGCTCGTCATCGATAAAAAAATCGAGAGCCGCGAAATCTATTTCAAGAATCTCCAGAAGCTCGTCGAAACCACCCGCAGCAACGATGCTGTCGCCACGGAGGCATGGGCTGACATTCAAAAGTCACGTGACGAGAAATCCCGTAAGAACGCGACGATCCGTTTCAAAAAACGGGACAACGTTCTTCGTCAGTGCTACGTCAAATATTTCTTCAAGCTGAAGGTATTTGAGGATTTCCTCCTCGAGCTGCGCCCGAAGATCCAGGACGTCGAAAAGTGTTTCCACGATCTGCATCGCGCCAAGCACCCGAAGTCCAAGAAGGACGTCACGATCGACGTGAAAGCGGTGAATGCAAAGCTCAAGCAGCTCGAAAGCGAGATGCGCATCACGCCCGAGGCGATGACGAGCACGCTGAAAACCGCACGCGGTTTCATTCGTGAAGCGCACCAGGCAAAAACCGAGATGGTGGAGGCCAATTTGCGCCTCGTGATTTCGATCGCGAAAAAATACACGAACCGCGGTCTCTCGTTCCTCGATCTCATCCAGGAAGGCAACATGGGCCTGATGAAGGCCGTCGAAAAATTCGAATACCGCCGCGGCTACAAATTCTCCACCTACGCCACGTGGTGGATCCGCCAGGCAATCACCCGCTCGATCGCCGACCAGGCGCGCACGATCCGCATCCCGGTCCACATGATCGAGACCTTGAACAAGGTCATGCAGGTGCAGAAGCAGCTGCTCCAGGAATTCGGTCACGAACCAACCCCGGAGGAAGTCGCGGAGGAAATGAATCTGCCGGTCGAGCGCGTCCAGCAGATCATGAAGATGGCTCAACAGCCCATCTCGTTGCAGTCGCCTGTCGGCGATGGCGACGACACCAGCTTCGGCGATTTCATCGAGGACAAATCCGCGGACAATCCGTATGACATGACGGCCTTCTCGCTCTTGCGCGAAAAGATCATGGACGTGCTCGATTCCCTCACGGAACGCGAACGCCGTGTATTGACGCTGCGCTTCGGCCTCGTCGACGGTTACAGCCGCACGCTCGAGGAAGTGGGCAAACAGTTTAAGGTCACCCGCGAGCGCATTCGTCAGATTGAGGCGAAGGCCTTGCGCAAGATGCGTCACCCGACGCGCATCCGTCAGTTGCACGGCTTCTTCGATGCCGAGCAAATCGACAATCCACAGAATTTGCTCAAGAAACCACCGTTGATTCCGCCTCAATTCATCAAGCAAGGCGGTCCGCTCGGTAAGGCCCTGTTCTCGCAAGACTGAGGCCGCTTTCGGCCTTTACTTGCCAACTCTCGATTCTAGCCTGCTCTCATGTCCACTTCCCTCTTAATCGCCGGTATCTTCGGCCTCGGCGGCCCGGAACTGATGATCATTTTGGTGATCATCCTCCTGCTTTTCGGCGGCGCCAAGCTGCCTCAGCTGGCCAAAGGCCTCGGCGAGTCCGTCCGCGAGTTTAAGAAATCCTCGAAGGAGAACTCAGAAGACGAGAAGACCGAAAAGAAGTCAGAGACGGGTTCGAAGCCCGGGAATAACTAATCGAGCGGTTAGCATTCGGGCGACAGCAGGTCGCCCTCATTATTTCAAAGCGCATCCAGGCGGATGCGTTTTTTTTGTGGTCGCGCAAAGCAGCTGGCCGGGATCGTTGCCAATGTAGCAGCCGTCGTCAGACGGCTGGTTTGTCGCTCTTCGTTTTCCCAAGCGTGCCGCGTTTCATCGCCGATTCATAAAATTTCCAAAATTTCTCCCAAAAATCCAAATCGCAAGGGTGCAGAGTCGGGTATCCGGGAATAATGCATCCACTGTACGCCCATTCTGCAGATCGCCCAATCAATCCTGCGCGAACCGGATTTTCTAGAATGTATTCACATGTCTGAGCGAACGCTTTTTTCGTCCGCTGTTCATCACGCAGCACCCGGTCATGTGGCTGATGTTGCCACGTGTGGGGGTGCAGAACCGAGGTCAGTTGAGTTCGCAAGAATTTTGTTGCGAGCCGTTGATCCGAATCATCAGCAATCCCCATCCAAATCAGATGAACATGATCTGGCATGAGCGTATAAACCGGGCAAAAAAGATTTTCGCGCACCGCCGCGTGCAAAAGTGTTTTACGGAAAACACCGTGAAAATTCGGCGTGAGCCATCCCGTCGCCCGACCAGCCAGTGTATGAGTCCAGAATACAACTGCGTTTCCCCGATAAGAGCCTTCACCCAACCGAGGAAGAAATCCGCTCGGCGGCAACATAGGCGGAGATTCCATGATTGGGGTATTGTTTGGAGTGCGCACAGACGTCAAGGCGCAGCGATTGCCTTGTCACCGCCCCCAGCGGTGTTACCACCGCTGCTACATTCATTCATCCACCCATCCATTCATTCCGCTCTCCTCCCACCCCACCCCACACACAACCCTCGTCTGACCTTTCGATCCGATCTTAAACGCGGCGATCTGGTCGGGACTGCCAAGCACCAGCAGGTCGTCGCCCTCCAGCAATCTCTCCGTCCCGCCCGGATTCAGCATGCGCAGGCCGTGCCGGTTAATGCCCGCCACCTGCACTCCGTATTTCGCACTCAAGGCGAGTTCGATCAGCGAACGGCCGAAAAGTTCACTTCCGGGAGGCAACTGAACCGATTCCATGCGGACTTCATCGAAATTAGAAATCGTGGGAGCACCAGAGGCCTGTTGCAAAAAATCCTTTCCTGCCGCCACCTGATCGGCATTGCCCAGCAGCAGGACCTTGTCGCGCGGATACAGCACCATTTCGCGCGTCGGGTTTCCGACCATCACGCCCTGACGGTCGACGCCGGCAACGGTACACCCAAATTTTGAGCGCAACGCCAACTCACCCAAAGTTCGTCCGCGACAGTCAGCCAGATCGGGCAAAATACAGTCGGTCAGCGTCAGATTCCAATCGCTGTGTGCCGCCAGCCATGGCGCCGCCGACACCGTAAACTTGTGGTCTTCCTCGAAACGCTCCTGCAACTCCACTTCAAGCACGCTGTGCCAGTAAATCAACCGGCGCCGCAGCAACACAAACGCCAGCAACACCAAACCGATGGCCGCCAGCGGCAGCCACCGCGCCATTCCATCGATCGGCAAAATCGCGCCGAGCCACAACATCAGCAACAACGCCGCGCCCGCTTTCAAGCCTGCTTCCACGATCGGCGCCAGCTGCTGGCCTTTCGGATGTCCCGAGGTGCTGACTTGCGCGTACAGCAACGACAGCGCTGAAATATTCCGCCAAATCGCAACCACCGGCGCGAGCGATACGAGCACCAACACGCTCCAGAAAATCAATTCCGCTCCGCGTGGCACCGAGCGATCCACCGGGAGATAATCGCGTACCAGCGTGAACATCTGCTCTGAAAACACCATCAATCCCGTCACCAGCAGAATCTCCACGGCAATTTGGATCACGCGCTTTTTGCTGAGCTGCCAAAGCACGTTCTTCTGCTGGCGCTGCTGCAGTCGCTCGAGCAAACGGTGGTAATATTCCTCCCAGGTCGCGAGCCACCGCGGCTGGCGCGAGGCGATTTTTTCGCTGATGACCTCCGAATGTTTGATCAGCTGGGGCCCCACCAGCGTGGTGATGAGCGACACGCCCACAGCGAGCGCCTGGAATTTCGCCGGCACCGCGCCCGACGCCACGCCCAATTGCGCGATAATAAACGAGAATTCACCGAGCGGCGTCACCGACAGGCCTACTCTCAGCGATTCCTTCGTCGACCCGCCGATCACGAGCATGCCCAGCGTCACGGCAAACGGCCGCGCGACCAGTACAAATGCCGCCACTCCCAGAATCAACGCCCACGAATCAATCACCGCTTTGAGGTCGATCAACATGCCGATCGACACAAAAAACACGGCGCTAAAAACATCGCGCATCCCTTCGAACGCACGCCCGACCTGAGTCTTGTGGGGCGTCTCCGCCACGATGGCCCCAAGCATAAACGCCCCCAACGCGAGCGAAAAACCCGCGCGGTCGGCCAGAAACGCCAGCACGAAAAGCAGCCCCGCGACCACGATCGTTGGCAATTCCTCGCCTGCGCTGTGACTCATTTTCTTGAGCAGCCAGGGCACCGTCAGCATGCCACCGATGCCGGCCAGCGAAATAAATGCCCCAAGCAAGCCGAGCGTCGAACCGATGGACGCTTTCTCCCCGCCGATCTGCACCAAAGAATTGAGAATCGTGAGCATCACGATCGCGACGACGTCCTCCAGCACCGACACCCCCATCGCCAGTTGTCCTGATTTTTCGTGGGTTGCCCCCACTTCCTGCAGCGCTTTGCTGATGATCGCCGAGCTGGAAACCATCAGCATGGCGGCCAGGAAAGCCGTCTGCACCGAAGTCCATTCCATCGCCGATCCCACGGCGCGCGTTAAATTATACATCACGATCGCCCCCGTGAAGGTGGCAACCAGCAGCGAAAGACCCAATCGTCGGAGCTTTCTCAAGCTGAGCCCCATGCCGATCGAGAACATCAAAAAGATCAGTCCCACCTGAGCCAGCGTTTCAATGCGGGAGATGTCCGATACGAGTGAAAATGGCGGCGTATATGGACCGATCACCATGCCCGCGACCAGAAAGCCGACGACCACAGACAAGCCCGCCCGATGGCAGGCCCAGCCGACGAGCCCTGCCACGAGCATGACCACCGCCAGATCTTTAATGAAATCGATTCCGTGCATCGCGCGTTGCTGACCTTAACACGGCATAATCATTTTATCCGTCAAGCTTCGCCCTCACGAAATTCATTCATCAGTAAAGAAACTGGAGCCGTTCGACGAGCTCACGGTCTGCGACAAGCTCCGGGGCATTCGATCAACACACTCATGCCACCGAATCCGATTTTCTGCCTTCGCGTAGCAGCCGTCGTCAGACGGCTGGCCAGCGGTGTTACCACCGCTGCTACGTCCAAGCAGGTGCCGTTCGACAAGCTCACGGTCTGCGAAGCTCCGGGGTATTAGACCCAATGAGAACAAACAAAAACGGCGCCCGCGGGAGCGGGCGCCGTCTGAGAAATCAAATCATTCGTGCATAACCCGCGCCGGGAGACGCGGGACCCTGCGCTCTCCATCGACAGGCTCAGGACCTTGAGCAATGTCGAAAGGCCGCGCAGGGCTACATTATTGAACGGATCGTGCGTCCGATGAGCAGCCCTACCTTTCCCCTCAGAGCTTTAGCCCCTTCACAAAGGCAAGCGTCGCTGGGATGTTGGCCAAAGGATCGGTCGTCTCGTCTTCGATGAAATAGTATTTCACGCCGACCTTCTCCGCCGTGCCGATCACCGCTTTCCAGTCAATTTGACCGGAACCTACGGCGACCATGTCCGTCGCGGGAGCATGTCCGAGCGGTTTGCCATACGGCGCACCTTTGCGGAGGTCCTTCAGGTGCAGTGCGCACCAACGGCTGGAGTATTTCTCGAGTAGTTTCACCGGGTCGCCACCGCCATGGTAAGCCCAGAATACATCCATTTCGAAGGAAACGTCTTCGGCTTTCGTGCCTTTGATGAGGTCATCAAGAAGGGTTTCACCGTCCTTCGTTGGTACGAACTCGTAACCGTGCGGGTGGTAACCGAATTTCAGCCCGGCAGCACGGATGGCGGCACCGAACTTGTTAAAGTCTTTGATAGTTTGCTGGACCGTAGCCTCGGTAAAGTCTCCTGTGTGCGGAATCCATGGGCAAATGATCCATGTGACGCCCCAAGTCTTGGCATCGCGGATCGCAGAATCGATATCCTTCGTCAGCGCCTCGTAGGATACGTGCATGCTGGGCGCCTTGAGGCCCCGGGCGTCGAGCGCTGCGCGCACCTCCTCGGGCTTGACCGCGCCCACGCTGCCGCCGCCCTCGACTTCCTTGATGCCCCATTCCTTGGTCAGGTCCAGTGAAGCGGGGAATCCCTTCGCGAGGGTTGTCGCCCGCAAACTGTACAATTGCAGACCGACATGGTCGTGAAAATCAGCCCAAGCACACGTGGCGAGAACTGCAGAGGCTACAACAGAAACGAGAGGAAGTCTTAATTTCATAAACTGGGGGGTTGAGAATTCCGAGACGCCTTACCCGTGGCAAAGTTGCAGACATCCGTCGACTCATTTTGTGACGCCGATGTCGACGAATCGTCTTCAAGTCGGCTTCGCATCGGACGCGCAATCGAAGGGTCGCGGTCCCAGTTTCAACCGGATTAAAATCGCGCCGGGTACTTTGGCTCCGTGCTTCGCCGAAAGAGCGTCACTTCAACGAGTTTGCTTTTGACAATTTCGCTCGCTGCTCGCTTGTATTCCTCAACTCCCGCCACCGCCACAAATGTTCAACCAACTGCTGGGCCTCTTTTCCAACGACATCGGCATCGATCTAGGAACAGCCAACACCCTCGTCTATGTTAAAGACAAGGGCATCGTTCTTCGTGAACCCAGCGTGGTCGCAGTCCACACCAGCTCGCGCAAGGTGCTCGCAGTGGGTGACGAGGCGAAAAAGATGCTCGGCCGTACCCCCGGAAATATCACGGCGATTCGTCCCATGAAAGACGGCGTCATCGCCGATTTCGACATCACCGAGGCCATGTTGCGCTATTTCATAAAAAAGGTGCACAACAACTCGAAGGTCGTCTCACCGCGAGTGGTCGTGGCGATTCCGAGTGGCATCACCGAGGTCGAAAAACGCGCCGTCAAGGAATCCGCCACCCACGCCGGCGCCCGCGAAGTCATCACCATCCTTGAACCCATGGCAGCCGCCCTCGGCGTCGGTCTGCCTGTCGACGAACCCGCGGCCAACATGATCGTCGACATCGGTGGCGGCACGACGGAAATCGCGATCATTTCGCTCCATGGCATTGTCTTTTCGAAATCCATTCGCGTCGCGGGTGATGAGTTCGATCTCGCGATCATCAACTACATGAAGCGCGCCTATAATTTACTGATCGGCGAGCGCACAGCGGAAGAAATTAAAGTCACCATCGGCTCCGCCTACCCCTTGGAAACCGAGCTGGCCATGGAAGTGAAAGGCCGCGACTCCGTTGCCGGTCTGCCGAAAACCATTCACATCACTTCGCAGGAAATCCGCGAGGCAATCGGGGATACCATCGCTGCAATCGTGGAAGCCGTGCGCGCCGCGCTTGAACGCTGCCCGCCGGAACTTTCCGCGGACCTCGTGGATCGCGGCTTCGTCATGGCTGGCGGTGGTTCGCTGATCCGCGGCATCGACAAGCTCCTCTCGGAAAAAACCGGCCTGCCCGTTACCGTCGCCGACGATCCCCTTTCCGCCGTGGCGAACGGCACCGGCGTTTTTCTTAATAACATCGACGAACTTTATCGGACCGCTGCGGACTTTTAAAGTGTCGGCGCGGGTACTGGAAGTATTTGCAATCTTAGTTTGTCATTCTGAACGAAGTGAAGAATCCATTGCCCGCCGATATGCCCAACGTGGATTCTTCGCTGTGCTCAGAATGACAGAAGCGGTCTCCCTTCCGGGCTTGATCCCGCTCCCTGGCAACCTGTCAATCGGTTCCAGGTAAATCCCCGACTGAATTTTCTCCCGCTGTGCTTCCGAAACGATTCGATCAGGCCCGTCCCTTCGTCACCCTGGGCGCAATCTTGCTCCTCTGGCTTTTCCTGTCGCTCGGCATAAAAACCTTCACGCGCGCCACGTTTTTCGAAATCCAGGCGCCGATGGTGCTGACCGATTCGTACGTCCAGGATTTGCAGACCTTCTGGTCGAACCGGCTCCACTCGAAAGACGAACTCTTAAAAGCCGGACGTGACGTGGCGGGATTGATTGCAGACTACGATTTCGGCGTGCAGCAGAATAAAAATCTCCAGGCGGAAATTCTCCGGTTGGAAAACATGCTCAACCTGCCGCCGATGCCGGCGTTTCGTTTCGAGCCGGCTCGCGTTGCCAGCCGGGATTTCTCCGCATGGTGGAATCGCATGATAATTCGCAAAGGCGAAAACTATGGTATCGCTGTGGGCGCACCGGTGGTGTTTGCCGGCGGCGTGGTGGGTCGCGTGACGGAAGTTTACCGTTACACCGCCGTCGTGGATTTGATCACCAGCCCGACGTTCCGCATCGCCGCGAGTGTGAGCGGAGACAGCCGCCCGATGAGCTACCAGGGCGGGTTGAATTATTCCTTCAAGTCCCCCCACGGCACCGTGGAAAATGTCCCGATCGATGTGGTGGTGAGCAAGAGCATGCCCCAACACATCGTCACCTCCCCGCTCGGCGGCGTTTTCCCTCCCGGCCTTTCCATCGGCGAAATCACCAGTCTGGAACCCAGCGCTGATGGCATGTTTAAAATCGGTGAGGTGGCCCTTGACGAACGCCTCGGCTCGCTGACCGAGGTAACCGTGTTGGTGCCACTCAATCCCGACGAACTCTGATGCCGCTGATCTTTCGACGCGCCGATCCCCGCTGGCTGGTGGTGTTTCTCGCCAATCTGTTGCTCTGGTCGTTGCTGGGAACGGCGAATCACTACCTAAGCCGCTTTTCTTTTCTCTGGATCGACTATTGCTCGTTCCATCTCTCCATCGGCGGCCTCTTCGTCGTGTATCCCGCTCTTCGACTGAGCAGCAAACATGGCTGGTTCGCCATTTCGCTGACCGGATTGATGATGGATGCGCTGGAGCCAGTTCCTTTCGGCACCAACATGATTTTGCTCGGACTCGTCTATGCGACACTGCTCTACGGCCGCCAGCGGTTTCCCCGCGAGGGATCGATTTTTGGCATCGTCGTCGCACTTTTCTCAAACCTCTTTCTGATCATTTGTCTTACGTTCATGATGATCGGAGCATCGCCCCGTCCCGCCGAGGCATGGATGCGGGTGTTTGGCGATCTCATCGCCTCGCAGCTCACCATTTTGCTGATCACTCCCTGGTTTCTCGCGCTTCAGGACCGCAGTATGGAACTTTTCGGGATTCATCCCATCACCGGAAGGCGCAGCGCGTATTGATTATTCGCAGCGATTGATTTCCTTCCTCCTGTGAGCCGGCTCATCGAAACCCATACCGCCCGCAACCCGCGGTTGATGCTTTTTTTTGGCATCGTCAGTGTGTTGTTGGCCTTGCTCGTGGGCGGACTCGCCTACCGGCAACTGCTCAAGACGGTTTTCTACACCAAGCGAGAGATTCAGCAAAACCAGCGCCGCGTGGTGATCCCGGCGCCGAGAGGAAATATTTATGACCGCAATGGCGACGTCCTCGTTGGTAACCGGCCGCGTTTTTCGGTCGTGCTTGATCTCGCCCAGCTCCGGAGCGAATTCCGCTCTGAGTACAAGAAAGTAGACCGCAACTATAAGAAGCTGGACCCGGCCGAACGCCCCAACTCCGATCAGCTGTCGCGCATCGCCCGCGCCGCGGTGGCGCAGCGCTATCTCGACAAAATCAACGTCATCCTCGGACGGGCCGAAATTGTTCGTTCGGCCGAGTTGAAGCGACACATCGATCAGACGCTGCTTTTGCCCTACGTTCTGCTCGATGACTTGTCGCCCAAGGAATACGCGCGACTGATCGAGAAGCTACCGGTGGAATCGCCGCTGCAGGTATATATTTCGAGCACCCGTTATTATCCGTATGGTTCCGCCGCCGCGCACACCCTGGGCTATGTGGGCGTGAACAGCGATCCCGACACTGAGGATTTTCCGGGTGACGATCTCCCAACGGTGAAGATGAAAGGCAGCATCGGACGCACCGGTCTCGAAAAATTGTACGAGAACGATCTGCAAGGTGAAACCGGAGGAGCGATCTATCGCGTGGATCCGGCGGGCTACAAGGTTGACCGCCCCATCGAACAACTGCTTCCCGTGCAGGGCCGCAATATCAACACGAGCATCGATATCGACCTGCAGCTGGCGGCGGAAACCGCACTCACCGAACCCGTGGAACGCATTGGCGCCGCCGTCGCGCTCGACGTGAGGACGGGCGAGATTCTCGCAATCACGAGCAAACCGGACTACGACCTCAATTCATTCGTGCCACGCCTGACCCACGAAGAGGCCGATAAAATCGCCGAGGACGGTGCGTGGTTTAACCAAGCCATCGGTGGCGCCTATCCCCCGGGATCAACCTTTAAAATCCTCACGTCGATCGCCGCGCTGCGCAGCGGGAAGGTGACGCCCGATCACCCCATTATCAATTGCGACGGTGTCACCATGGTCGGAAACAAACGCTTTTACTGTGAAAACGGCGACGGACACCATGGCGAGATTTTGCTTCCCGAGGCGATCGCCCACAGTTGTGATATTTTCTATTATCAAGCAGGCCTCCTCACGACCGTCGAAGGAATTGCCGCTGAGGCAAAACGCTTTCACCTCGATCAACGGACCGGCGTGGAAATTCCCGGCGAGACAGGCCGTATGGTGATTCCCGACCCCGCATGGAAGGAAAGAACGCAAAAGGAACGCTGGTTCCCTGGTGACACGGCCAACATGTCGATCGGACAAGGCTTCGTGCTCGTCACTCCACTCGACATGGCCTGCTTCGTCGCTTCGGTCGCCCGAGACGAGATCTATACCAAGCCCACGATTCTACATAATCCCAAAGCACCAACGCAGCACTCTCCGTCGATCGGTCTTACTCCAGCCCAGCGTCAGGCGTTACTAGCGGGAATGGAGGGTTGCACCGTCTACGGAACGGCAAATTACATCACTAAATTCCCCAATCTGCGCGTGCCCGGCGTGCGTATTGCAGGCAAAACCGGTACCGCCCAAAAACTCGTCACCAAGGACGGCAAAACTGGATTCATCAACTATGCCTGGTTTATTTGTTTCGCTCCGATCGAAAACCCTGAAATCGCGATGGCGGTCGTGGTTGAAGGTGAAAAAATCGGGGAAAATTTCGGCGGCGGTTCCTACGCCGTGCCCGTCGCCAGCGCCGTCCTGAAAAAATATTTCGAAAAGAAAGAAGCCGCCGCACTCGCCGAGAAACAAAAGTTTCACGTGCAATAAGCGAATAGCGGAACGCGTCCGAACCGCTGATCCGGAAACGAAGAATCAGACCCGGATGGATTAACCACTAATCCACACTAATGACTCACTAATGGAAACTCCGATCCAGATTAGTGAGATATTAGTGTGAATTAGTGGTTAAAAAATTCCGGCGTTTTCAGCATTCCCGTCAGCTCCTTCTGCGCTGCGCTCGCTTCGCCTTTCGAAACACACTTTTCGGCTCGGGCCAGGTTTCACGTTTTCCGTAGCGGAGCCGTCGCAGATCGGCCACGACCAGATTCAGTTCGTCGTCACCTCCTTCGCTCTCGCGCGAACGCATTTCGCCCGCCGCCCGCAGTCGCGCCAATCGCCTTCCGGCTTCCCGGCGTACAGGATCGAACTCCTGCGGCCGCAGCCAACGCCGGCTTCGCGCCCAACCCCACCGGATCATGAGCCCGACACTCCAGATCAGCGCCGCCGCTCCCGCGATCAGACCGGCCGTTTTCGCCAGCCGCGCCATGCTCCACGGACGTCCCAGCCAGCTCTTGAGCCATTTCGATACTTGCTGAAACCTCTCCTTCAAAATGCCGCTGTAGTCTCGCGTGACGTTCTTCACCTGCTCCAACATCTGCACTTGCGTGCGCGAATCGAAATTTATGACCCGCCGGTACCATAACACCCGCAAGCTGTCCAGGCGCGCCGACCAGCTGCTGTCGTGCTCCTGTTTCCCCATCTGCGCCGTGGCCGATTCCAGCGTGGCAACGGAACCGCCGGGTGTAGGATCAACGCGCAGCCACGCGGTGCTGCCATCATAGATTTCCGCCCAGGCGTGGGCGTCGGAATTTCTCACCATGTAATAGTTTTCAAACGCATTCAACACTCCGCCGCGGAATCCCGTGACCAGGCGCGCCGGATAACCCGCCGTCCGGGCGAGCGCGATAAATCCCGATGCGAAGTACTCGCAAAACCCCGGCTCACTCGAATTCAGCCAGCGCACAATCTCATCCTGATCCGCCGCCGCCGGCAACTTCACCGACATCGCATACGCATGGTGCACTTGCAGCCACGCCGTGGCCCGCCGGGAAAACTCGTCGGCGGATAATGTCATGCCACCGTTGATCTCCGCGACGATGCGCTCCAATACCGCTTGATTCGCCGCACCCGACGGTGCCTTTAACATGATCAGCGGATTATATTTTTGGGTATCCGGTTTGTCCCCCGCGTGCGCCCGCGCATCGGCCAGTGCCCGCGCGAAACTGGAATCGCGAACCGACCGCGTTTGTTCAACCCCTTCCATTCGAAAAGCGGACATCGCCACCGGTTCCGACGGCAATGCCAGCAAACGCATTTCCTGGCTCCATTGCACCCGTGCCAGATCACGCAGATGAATCATCGAAAAACTTCCTGGCATCGGGAAAAAACGACTCACTCCCGGCTCGATATAAAAAGTCCAGGTCCCGCCAACAACATTGAGCCGATTGGCCACGCGGCCGGGAACGTGTTGCATCGTAAATTGGCTACGGATGAGTTCCGCCCTCAACTCCGGAGACATCCGCAAACCCTGCGGAGTATATTCATCGAGCACGACCATCCTCCAGTAAGGCCGCTCGGACAGCCCTGCCAAATCGGTGAGATCGACGCGCATCGCCACACTTTCGTCGCGCACCAATTCCGTCACATCCCCGAACTTCACGTTCTCGGTAAATCCCGTCCGGCTTTTCCGGGTGATGTAGCGGTCGAAGAGGAAGCCCGTCGACAATTCAAACCGCGGAATGATCAGGAATAACAGACCGGACATCACCACCACCGCGGTAAACAGCACCGCCGAAAATCCCATCAGGCGCCAGTCGGCTACGCCACGCAACCGGGTCAGGAATTTTCCATTTTCGATGCGTGTCCAAGCCGTGGCTCCTTCCACCGCCGCTGGACCGCCGGTTTCAGCAGCGTCGACCAGGTTGATCACAAACAAAAACCCAAGCGCAAACGCCGTGAACAACAGCAGGAGAAAGGCGAATCCCAGTGAGACCGTCAGCACGCCGGCCACCACAATCAGGAACATTCCGAGTACAATCAGCTGCAGATCCTCGCGTTTTCGCCGATAGGAAACCGACCGGTAAAACACGAGCAACACCGCGAGACGGATTAATACCGGCAGCGTGTCCGGGCTGAAATAAAGATCCAAGCCCGCTACGACGATGATCGCCGGCACCGACAGTCTCCAGATGACCGCGGGCACCCGCGCGGGAAATTGCGGCCACACCAGCGCTGCGAACACGACCGCGCTGACGACGCCCACCAATCCCAATGCTTCGATATCCAGAAAGAAAACCGTCCACAACGACACCAGCGCCATCGCGCCGCCAAGGAGCCATTTAAGACGACGGAGCTCGTCGAGGTTAAGCTGTCGCTGCTTGTTGACCGTCGACATAAGCGGCGACACCTCGCGCTCCTTCGGGCGCAAAAGAGATGATATTCTTGTTCGAGCGTCCGCGCGGGCTGGCACTCGTTGATGCGGATGCCGGGCGGGCCTGTGTCCGTGATTCGAAACCCAGTTCTGCGTCCGGCAGCGGCTCTACGCGCGCCAATTGATCCAACACTGCTTCCAAATCGCGCATCCGTCGTGTTTCCAGCAACGGCCCACCATTAACGGAGACACCGCGCAACCGTCCGCTCGCGAACAAATCTTCCGCGAGCGTCGCCACAAAGCTGCACAACAATTCGAACTGTTCCCGGCGCGCCCACACTGCCGCGGGCGTATCGAATCGAAGCGTATAGCCGTCATGGCTCTCGGCAGCGAATTGCCGGGTCATCAGCTGACCGAGACGCGCGCTCGCCTTCCAATGGATCAACCGGTGCGAATCGCCCGGCGTGTAATTGCGAAGCGCCAGCAAATCGTCGCCGCGTCCGGCGCGGGCCGTGCGCTGACCCTGTGCGCCGGAGCGCGCGGCACTGGCTCCGGACCACTGATAGGAAACCTGTGCCGGCCAGACGAGCACGCTTTGCTTCACGGCGACGCCGATGTTTTTTTTCAAAAACCCAAACGGAAAAAGCGAACCCACCGCAGCGAGTTCCACGTAAGCCTCGCCGCGTTCGACAGGTTTCACCAACCACTCAAGCTGCGTCTCGCCCCTGGGTTCGATCCGCTCACGCAAATGCACTTTTCCCCGCGTGACGAGCCGGTCGATCGCCGCGAGTACTTCACGAATTTTCATGTCCTTAGCCGGCTTCTCTTCGACCGGCGGACGTCGCGGCTGCGTGTTCAACTCAAACCAAAGGCTGTAGGTCGGCAGCCACTTTTTGCGATTTTGAATATCAACGAGGACAATCGCCTCATGCCCTGCCCGCCAAGGCCCCTGCGGCACCAACCGCCAGCACACCCCGGTGAAATTAAACCAGGATAACAACCCACTGAGCAAAAGACATGCGAGCAGCAGCGACAAGGCGATGAACAGGATGTTGCTGGCCGTATTGTACGCCGCCGTGCCAATGCCCATCGCTAGAAACATGAGAAAAATTCCAGGCACCGTCGGAGAAATGCGATGACGTTTAGCCGGAAACACCAGCGACCACAGAACTGCCTTCGCATCAAACCGCCGCCCAGGCAGATCGGGAGCGCCGGGTCCATGCCAGAGATGATTTTCGCGGTAGGGGCCGTTGCCCTCAACGGCCTTGGCGACTGACGTTATTTCCCAAAGGCCGTTGGGGGCAACGGCTCCTACCTTTGTCGCGTCGGTCATTTTCAGTAACGATTTCACTCTTAAAAATCAGTTGAAACCACGGATTTCACAGATGACCACGGATGATTAATCAAAAACAAATCATTGGCTACACATTGCCGGTGGATGAATTTAGAATAGAATTCCTTTCTGAATTATTTCTGAATCCGTGCATTTCCGTGAAATCCGTGGTTGAACGAGCTGTTAGTCTGCGGAATTGAGGTTCGTTGAACTCACACGTCCCCCATTTGGATTTTGGCCGTTTGTCATTTGGAATTTTTCCCAGTCGCTATTCCGGCACCGGAATTGCCATGACGATCTTCCGCAAGGCGGCAAACACCGCTCGTCGTTCCTCGAGTGCATCGGACGTTTGGCGCGCGAGCGAGAGACGATGGATCAATACCGAGCCCGTCATTTCCTGAATGTCTTCAGGAATCACAAAATCCCGTCCTAACACGAGCGCCCGGGCCTGCGCGGCACCGCGCAACGAAAGTCCGCCTCGAACACTCACGCCGGTTTTGAACTCTGCTTCCGTACGGGTCGCCGTGACGATTTTCAGGATATAATCCAACACGCTGTCCTCCACAAAAACCTTTCCCGCCAGCGCCTGCATTTTCAGAATATCGGAGCGGGTAACCACTGGGTTTAATGCGATGGCATCATAGCCGAGTCGCGGTGCACGCAAAATGTCGAGCTCGTGGACCGGCTGCGGATAACCCATCTGGAGCCGCATTAGAAAGCGGTCCATCTGACTCTCTGGCAGCGGAAAAGTCCCCTCGTAGTCCACTGGGTTTTGCGTGGCCACCACCATGAAGGGCGAACCGACGGCGTGGGCTTCGCCATCGACCGTCACTTTGCTGCGGTCCATCACTTCCAGCAGGGCCGACTGCGTCTTGGGAGTGGCGCGGTTGATTTCATCTGCCAGGACAATGTTCGCAAACACGGGACCGGGTTTGAAAACAAACTGCTTGATCGTTTCATCGTAAATGGAAACGCCAGTGACGTCGCTCGGCAGCAGATCGCTCGTAAACTGGATGCGCGAAAACGCGCAATCCATCGATCGCGCCAGCGAGTACGCGAGCGTGGTCTTCCCCACCCCAGGCAAATCCTCGATCAACAAATGTCCGCCAGCGAGCAGGCAGACGAGCGCTTGCTCGATGACATCGTCCTTGCCCTTGATGGTGGCCCGGATGTTGACCTTGAGACGTTCAAGCGCCGCACGGGTCGACGCCACTTCGGCAGCTGGGGCAAAATCACTCATGATTCTTCAAGTTAGTTATTCGGACCGCCGGTGCAAACGGATATGCAACAGTTAGCATAAACCCCAATTTGCAATCGGTGGGCCAGTACAAATGGTGCGTCACGTATCCCAATTTCAGCGCACCCATGCCACCGAACCCCATCTCCTGCGTTCGCGTAGCAGCCGTCGTTAGACGGCTGGCCAGCGGTGTTACCACCGCTGCTACATCCAAGCCGGAATAATCTCCGGGGTATTGGATCGATTAATCATCGACCCCTCGAAAATGAAAAATATTATACCCACCGGTTTGCTCGGATTGATTTTCCTCACCGTCGCGGCCTCCGCCGATACGGCTAATAAACTGCCCCGCGCCACGCCCGAGTCTCAGGGAATTTCCTCTGCGGCGCTGCTACCCCTCCTCGACGAAGCGGAACAGCGGGATCTCGGTTTGCATGGCATCATGATTGTTCGTCACGGACGCGTCGTCGCGGAAGGCTGGTGGAGTCCTTACGCCTCGACCGAGCCGCACATGCTTTTCTCCCTAAGCAAAAGCTTCATCTCAACCGCGATCGGAATGCTGCAAGCCAACGGCAAGCTGAGCATCGACGATCCCGTCCTGAAATATTTTCCGGAGGATGCGCCCGCCGAGCCATGGAAAAATCTCAAAGAGATGCGTATTCGCGATCTGCTTATAATGTCCACCGGCCAACACCAGGAGGACGTGGATAAGATCAATATCTTCGCGCCCGACAAAACGGGGACGAAACAATTTCTCGCCGCACCCGTGACCCACAAACCCGGTACGTTATTTTATTACAACTCACCCGCTACATTCATGCTCTCGGCGATCATACAAAAAGTTTCGGGGAAAACCGTCCGTGATTTCCTAATGCCCCGCCTGTTCGAGCCGTTGGGAATCGCGCAACCCGACTGGGATCTCACGCCCCAAGGCTACAGTCACGGCGCTTCCGGTCTGCACATGCGTACCGAGGACATTGCGAAGTTCGGCCAGCTTTATCTTCAACGTGGCGAGTGGGAGGGGCGGCGATTACTTCCCGCGGCTTGGATTGACGTGGCGACTTCGCGCCAGGCTTCCAACGGCAGCAACCCCGAGAGCGATTGGGATCAGGGCTACGGCTATCAATTCTGGCGCTGCATTCCCGGCTTCTACCGCGCCGACGGCGCACACGGTCAGTTCTGCATTGTCATGCCCCAATACGACACCGTCGTCGCGATCAACAGCGGCGCCCGCGACATGGGAGCGATCATGAAACTCATTTGGCGCCGCCTGCTGCCCGAGCTGCGTCCGGCTGCGATCCCCGAAAACCCCGAGGCGCAGGCGAAGCTGACCGAGCGCCTCGCGACGTTGGCGATCACTCCGCAGCGCGGCGCGGCAACTTCCTCCCTTGCCGCAAAAACTTTTGGCCGTCGTTTTACGTTCGACGGCAGTTCAGAAAACCGCATCGCACTGGAATCGGCCGCATTGGATAAATCTTCTTCGGGAAAGATCTCGCTGTATGTGAAAATGCGAGGGATCGAACAACGCGTGGTAGTGGGCCAGGGTCAATGGACGAAGGGCTCCTTCGCATTTAACCCCGCGGGTGCCGTACCCGTCGCCGTTTCCGGAGCGTGGACCGACGACACCACTTACGTTGTTCAACTCTGCCAATACCAAGCGCCGTTCACGACGACCGTTCAACTGCACTTCGCCGGTGATGACGTCATTCTCACCACCGAGCAAAACGTCGCTAACGGCCCGACAAAATCCCCCGCGCTGACCGGCCACGCGAAGTAGGCAGAGAAAATCACGCCAGGAGAAATTCGATACCCATCGCATCATCAGGTCGCAGCCCGTACAGAGACGCACAGGCTCCAAGGTAGGGCGGATTATCCCTAATCCGCCGTCAGGATTATCGTAACCGGAAGAACGCTCGTGCGTTTTCGGCGCGTTAGGGATACGCGCCCTACCCTCGGCTCTGGCTCTTATTCACCACACTTAAACAAACGAAGATTTTTTTGGATCACCGAGAACACAGAGCACTGACACAGAGTTCACCGAGGTAAATCCAATGATTCACTGATCTCGCGCTTTTCCCGGGAACGATCATTTGGCGGAGAAACGACGTACAGCTTGTGCTCTCCTGCCGCCTCTGTGTTCGCACTCCGTGTCCTCTGTGAAATAACTTGGTCAGGGCACGTATATATTTTTCGGATTAGTTACCGCAGGATTTCCAACATCCGCGAGAACAACCGGTTCACCTTGGCTTGGTTGTCCTTCACGAGGTCTTTGAATTTCGCGAAATCGATTTCGGTGCCTTCCAGGCCGTTTGCGTAATTGTCGATCAGCGCGAGACTGTTGTAGCGGAGCCCGACTTCAGAGCACAGGTCGGCTTCATGCGCAGCGGTCATCCCGATGACGTCGCCCCAGTGCTGCACGATCTGAATCTCCGCTTTCGTCTCAAAACGTGGGCCGCGCATCTGCACATACACTTTGCCGGGATGAACCGTGAACTCGGGCGCAAGCTGCGCGATCAATCGCGGAATCAAATTATTCGCGATCACCGGCGCCCCGCCTTTCAGCTCCTTGTCGAAAAATGTCGCGGGTCCCTGCTGCAATCCCACGTAATCGCTGCACGAAACAAACGTGCCGGGCGGAAGGTCCTTTTTAAGAGAACCCACCGAGTTAAGCGAAACGATATCTTCAAAACCAAGGTCGGCGAGCGCCTGAATGTTGGCGCGGTAATTGATCGAATGTGGCGGCAGCGGGAAAGCGTAGCCATGGCGGTTGATCAGCGCGAATTCACCCTTGGCCTTGTACGTCACCTCCCCGTACGGCGTCGCGATTTTGCGGACGTCCCACGCCGCAAACAGATTCGAATTAACGATGCTGGTCCCGCTGATGAAGGCTACTCTCATGGGGTTCTATTTCAGTCCATTTCAGGATGGCCTCAATGCGAAAAGCATACAGAGTCACGGCTCGGGCCAAAATATACCTCCATGAGTTTGCAAAACCCTCCTGTTACCCCGGTCGGGCTTGACGCTTCGAACCTGACCTTGCCAAAAGAAAATACGTATTTCACGATCGTGCTGATCGTTTCGATCCTCTTCTGGATCGGGATCGCTCTCAGCATCATCGGACTTTTCTACGCCGCGTTCATTGGTTTTTTCCTCTGGCTCGGCAATGGACTGCTGGTCGCACATCTGCGGTCGGAAGCAGTCCGGGTCGACGAACGCCAGCTCCCCGATTTGCACCGCACCTTTCGCGAGGTTTGCCAACAGCTGGGTGTCGCCCAACCACCGGCACTCTACGTCGTCCAGGCAGGCGGCATGCTCAACGCATTTGCGACGCGATTCTCAGGACGAAACTTTGTGGTGGTTTACTCCGACTTTCTGGAAGCCCTCGGACCCGCATCCCCGGAAATGAAATTCATTTTGGGCCACGAACTCGGACACATTAAGAGCAACCATGTCCTGAAACACATTTTTCTCGGACCGGGCATGATCTTCCCCCTCGTGGGAAATGCCTATCGGCGGGCTTGGGAATCTTCCTGTGATCGGTACGGCGCTTTTGCCGCTCAGGACGTGGAAAGTTCCGTCCGGGCAATGATGATTCTCAGCGGCGGCAGGGAACACGGCCGCACCCTCAGTGCCGACGCCTTCGCCCTGCAACACGTCGATGAACGCGGGTTCTTCGTTTCACTTCACGAACTCACCGCCACCTATCCCACACTTTCGCGCCGGGTCTCGGACTTGATCGCATTAAAACAGGGAGGCGCGGCGCGCCCGCCCGAGCGCAATCCCCTCGCCTACTTCTTCGCGCTCTTCATTCCCGGCGGCAACGTCGGAGGTGGCGGAGGACCGCTGGCGGCCATGATGATGGTCGTCATGATCGGGCTCCTGGCCGCCATGGCGATCCCGGCCTTTCAAAAAGTACGCCAGGCCTCAATGGACAAAGTGTGTGCAAATAATCTCCGGCAGTATTCGGCAGCTTTCGATCAGTACAACCTGGAGCACAATCGTCCCCCGGGCACCCTGACCGAACTTTACGGCCCCGGTAAGTATATCCAACACGCCCTCGCCTGCCCCCGTGGCGGTAAATACCTCATTCCCGTCGATGCGACCTCAGGCGAAGAGATCACGTGCAGCGTTCATGGGACGATCGAACAGATCGGCCAGTCCCATTTAGCGCCGACGTCGCGACGATAACCTCGCGACTGGAAACGCGAATCGCATTCGAGCAGATTCCACCGCTTTATAATTCGGAACGATTCAATCGACGGGCCCACGCAACACACGAAAAAGCACGAAATGAATCCATTGGGTCGCGAGAGTAAAGTTCCCCAGAGGCATTAAACGGAGCTCACGGTCTGCGACAAGCTCCGGGGCATTCGCTCAACACACTCATGCCACCGAATCCGATTTTCTGCCTTCGCGTAGCAGCCGTCGTCAGACGGCTGGCCAGCATCCAAACCGGTGCCGTTCGACAGGCTCACGGTCTGTGATGCGTTCGACGAGCTCCGGGTATTAGACCCAGCGAGAACAAAACGAAATTTCCTCTCTAAACAGTGACTTCTTACTCCATAACCACGTGAAGCGTTTTTCGATCAGCTTTCGCGTCATTCGTGTGTTTCGCGGGCAATCCTTCTGAACGGTCACGAATGGAGAAACCGATGCCCACCCACTAAAGTAGATCCAGATCAACCGACCCAGCTGATTTCCTGGATTTTTTTGGCGAGTGCCACGTCCTTCGCGGTTATTTTGCCCCCGGCATCGTGGGTATTGAGTTTAATGGCGACCCGGTTGTAAACGTTCGTCCATTCCGGATGGTGATCCATCGCCTCTGCCTCAAAGCCGACGCGGACCATGAAGGATAGCGCTTCGCGAAAGCTACCGAACTTAAACGCCTTGGCGAGCGCGTCACCGTCAGCCGCCCAACCGGGCAGGGACGCCAGCGCGTCGGCGATTTCGGCCGTACTGAGGGGTTTTGCCATGCCCCAATCGATCCACGAATCGCCCCTTGTCAAACCTGCGGACGGTGACCTAAATCGCCGTTTCGCATGACGTCTCCCGGCTCCGCCAAAATTCCGCAACACATCGCCATCATCATGGATGGCAACGGTCGCTGGGCAAAACAACGGGGTCTCCCGCGGCTCGAAGGTCACCGGCGCGGGGTTGAAACCGTCCGCACCGTGGTGGACGCCGCCCGCGAACTGGGCGTACGCTATATCACCTTATATGCGTTTTCCGTGGAAAACTGGAAACGTCCGACCGAAGAAGTCTCCGGCTTGATGGGCCTGCTCGATTATTTCCTGAAGCGCGAACTCAACAATCTCATCAAAAACCGGGTTCGCCTTCTCACGATCGGGCGAACCGGCAACCTCCCGGAAAATGTGCAGCGCGAACTGAACCGGGTGATCGAAGCCACCAAGGATTTCACCGAATGGACCCTGGTGCTGGCGCTCAACTATGGCTCACGCACTGAAGTAGCCGATGCCGCGCAAGCATACGCCGCCGCGGTAAAGGATGGACGGGAAAATCTGAGCGACTGCTCCTGGGAGAACTTCAGCCGGTATCTCTACACCGCGGATATACCTGAGCCGGACTTGCTGGTCAGAACGTCGGGCGAACAACGCGTCAGCAATTTCCTCCTCTTGCAGTGCGCTTATTCGGAAATGGTGTTCACGCCAGTCCTCTGGCCGGACTTTGGGAAGGCCGATCTCGAGTCCGCCATCAACGAATATAACCGGCGCGAACGCCGCTACGGACTCACGACCGAGCAAATCAAATCAGGAACCTGACCACTCCCGCCCGTCTCTATTAATCTGTGATCTCACGCATTTTCAGCACCGTGCTACTGTGGACCGTCGTTCTCTGCGGCCTCTATTTTTTCGGTACCAACGCCGCCGTCGTGCTGGTCACCGTGCTCTCGGCGCTGACGTTGCACGAGTTTTATGGCATGACAAAAAAAATGGGCATGCGCCCGTTTCATTGGATGGGAATTTCCATCGGCGTGGTGATGACCGCCCTTCCCTATTACCTGCTGATTTACCAAGACGCTCCGGAAATGGTGCAAAGCATGCCGGTTGGATTGCTGGTGCTCACGCTGATTCTTGCCTGCGTCCGCTCCCTGGGTGAACGCGACACCACCAATCGGATCGAGGCGATCGCTTCCACGGTTATCGGCGTGCTTTATATTCCATTCATGCTGCAGTTCCTCGTCGCGATTTTGATGCGTGACGCCGAGGACACGGAAAACCTGACCCTGTGTTTATGGGCGGTCGCGGTTTCCAAATTTTGCGACGTGGGCGCTCTGCTCACCGGAATGGCGATCGGCCGGCACAAAATGGCCCCGAATATCAGCCCGAAAAAAACCTGGGAGGGCGCGGTTGGCGGCGTGCTGGTTTCCTGCGGGGTGGGCGCAACGATTGCTCATTTTGCCGCAGACTACCTGCCGCCTCAAATGACTCCGGCGATCGCAGCCATGATCGCCGCTCCGCTCGCCATGATCACCATTGTTTCCGATTTGATGGAATCCGCCGTCAAGCGCCGCGCGGACACCAAGGATACCGGTGCGCTCATCCCCGGAATCGGCGGCGCCTTCGATTTAACCGACAGCCTGATTTTGACCGCGCCTGTTGCCTATTTTGCGTTTCTGTTTTTTTCCTGATGGGCAGCCACGGCAATTTTTCCCCACAGATGTCGCGGATAAACAAGGTTGGGCCACAAAAAGCTCAAAAAAACATCTCCTGTTTTGCGTTTTTTGCGCCTTCCGTGGCCAATCAATCCGTGGCTGATTCCACTGAATGAATCCGGTTAAAGCCAGCCTGCCTAAACGACGAATTGTTCTGCTCGGCGCCACCGGCTCCATTGGCGAAAGCACCCTCAGGGTAATCAAAGCGCAAAGCGACCGCCTCGAACTGATCGGCATCGCGGCCCACAGCAATCATCAGCGTCTCGCGGAAATCGCCCGCCAATTCAAAGTCCCGCACGTCGGCGTCTACGACGAGAACGCCTATGCGTCCGCCCGATCGGGCGCCGATTTTCCCGCGGGCACGAAATTTTACGGGGGCGCTGCCGGCCTCAATGAACTCGCCATCCTGGCCGACGCGGACACGGTTCTCATCGCGGTAGTAGGCACCGCGGGCCTGCAACCCGCGCTCGCTGCGATCGGCGCCCGAAAAACCATCGCGCTCGCGTCGAAGGAAATTCTCGTTCTCGCCGGGAAATTCATCATGAACGCCGCCCGCGAAAGCGGCAGCTGGTTGTTGCCTGTCGACAGCGAACATAACGCCGTTTTCCAATGCCTCGAAGGTCATCGCAGCAGCGACGTTCGACGACTGATTCTGACGGCATCGGGTGGCGCGTTCCGCGACTGGCCGATCGAAAAATTGGCGGACGTCACGCCCGCCGACGCCTTGAAGCATCCCAACTGGGCGATGGGACCAAAGATCACCGTGGATTCCGCGACGCTGGCCAACAAAGGCCTCGAGCTGATCGAAGCCCAATGTCTTTTCGGACTCCGCGCCGACCAGTGCCAGGCCGTGCTGCATGCGCAGAGCACCGTGCACTGCCTCGTGGAATTCACCGACGGATCGTTGCTCGCGCAACTGTGTCCGCCTTCGATGACTTTCCCGATTCAACACGCACTACTTTATCCCGACCGCGCACCGGCCGGCACGGATTCGGCGCTTTCACTTGACCGCGCATTTTCGCTCGATTTTCGCCCGGCGGACGAGGCCCGATATCCCTGTTTGCGGCTCGCGCGCGAAGCAATGACGACCGGCGGCGTGGCGCCCGCGATTTTTAACGCTGCGAATGAGGTTGCGGTAGCGGCGTTTCTGCAAAAACGCGTGCCGTTTCTTGCCATCCCGCAAATCATCGATAAGACTTTGAGCACCATCGGTCATTTCGAACCAAGCACCTTGGAACAAGTTCTGGCCGCTGATGCCCAAGCCCGGCAAGTCGCAGCAACGCAAATTAACAAATAATGTCTTCGGAAACGGTTACGTCACTTTTCGATAATATCTGGTCCATCTTCACGATCGTCTTGTTCTTCGGCGGTTCGATTTTCGTGCATGAATTGGGTCACTTTCTGGCCGCAAGAAGACGCGGCGTAAAAGTGACCCGGTTTTCGATCGGGTTCGGACCGCCCATCTGGTCTCACACAGCTAAAGACGGCGTGGAATACCGGGTGTCGTGGCTTCCCCTTGGAGGTTACGTGGCGCTCCCCCAGCTGGCTGACATGTCGACGATTGAAGGCGAAAACGACGGAGATGCCGTCAGTCTTCCTCCGGTCAGCTACGCCACCCGCATGATTGTTTTCGCAGCCGGCGCTTTTTTCAACGTCCTGTTCGCGCTTTTTCTTGCGAGTATTCTTTGGTTCATCGGTCAACCCGTGGTTGAGGAGGAACAAACCACCCGCATCGGCTTTGTGCATCCAACACTCACCCTTGCGAACGGGAAAAAAGTGGATGGACCCGCCTATCGGGCCGGACTGCAAACCGGAGACACAATTTTGACGGTGGATGGCAGGACGGTGAAAACGATGAACGACATCGGTCAACTGGTGGCACTTGGCGCCGGCCGCGACGACGAGGGCCAGCCGGCCGTAAACATCGAGTATGACCACAATGGGGAGCGCAAAAAGACGACGGCTCTCGTCGCTTTATCCGGACGCGACGAAATTCGCGACCTAGGCATCGAGACGGCCGCAAAAGTTACGGTAGCCGGAGTCCAACCCGGAACGCCAGCGGATGCCGCCGGCTTGAAATTTCGTGACATCATCACCCACATCGACGGCAAACCGGTCGGTTATCTCAGTTTCATTTCCGACTATCTTCGCGACGGCGCAGGAAAACCCGTAAAGGTCACTTATCTCCGCGAGGACAAATCAAACGACGTCGTTGTCACGCCAGTCAAGGTCACGGATCCCGAAACGAAGCTCAATGCCTATCGGCTCGGCTTGCAGTTGAAAGGTGCCTTGACGGTGAATATTATCCACACGCCGCCGTGGGAGCAGGTGTGGGAAAAAGCGGTTTCCACGTGGCGGACGTTGCAAAGCGTCATCAATCCCCACTCCAATATTGGCATCAACAAACTGAGCGGACCGGTTGGCATCGGGAAAATTTATTGGGACGCCGCCCAGGCTGGCATCCGCTATGTATTGTGGATTGCGATTCTGGTGAACGTGAATCTTGCGATCTTCAACTTGTTGCCAATTCCGGTGCTCGACGGTGGCCACATGCTTTTTGCGACGATTGGAAAAATTCGCGGGCGCGCCTTGCCGGTCAACTTCATTGCCGCCGCGCAAAGTGTCTTCATCGTCCTGCTGTTTTCGATGATTCTTTACGTGAGCGTATTTGACGTGCGCCGAATCGTGCGCGACGGGCCAAACGAACCGCCAGCCAAGGAATCAACCAAACCCGCAGAGGCGGGAAAGTAGCAAACCGTTGTGGGTGTAGGCCTCCTGACAGACGGTTGAAACGGGCTCTTTTTGTCACTTGTCCCGTGGTCTTTTTCGGGGCTTGTTACTCTCTGCCATGTCCTATTGCGCCTCCCGTTTTTCCACGATCCGCCGCCGCACCGTTGAAGTGAACGTAGGCGGAGTCGTCGTGGGTGGAACGAATCCCATCCGCATCCAGTCGATGACGACGAGCGACACGCAGGATGTCGCGGCCACGGTCAAGCAATCGATCGCGCTCGCCGAAGTAGGTTGCGAAATTGTGCGCATCACGGCGCCCAATGTGGCGGCCGCCAAATGCCTGAAAGATATCCGCCAGCAATTTTCTGCCGCAGGCTTCGGCCACGTTCCGCTTGTCGCGGACATCCATTTTCTGCCGTCCGCCGCGATGGAAGCAGTCGAGCATGTGGAAAAAATCCGCGTGAATCCCGGCAATTACGCCGACAAGAAGAAATTCGCAGTCAAGGAATACAGCGACTCCGACTACGACCACGAATTGGAGCGGCTGCACGAAACGTTTTCCCCGCTGGTGAAACGCTGCAAGGCACTGGGCCGGGCGATGCGCATTGGCACCAATCATGGGTCGCTCTCGGATCGCATCATGAACCGCTACGGCGACACGCCGCTCGGCATGGTGGAGAGCGCACTCGAATTTCTCCGCATCGCCCGCTCGCACGATTACCACGCCATCATGCTCTCGATGAAGGCGAGCAATCCCAAGGTCATGATCCAGGCCTATCGCCTCCTGGTAGAACGAATGCAGCAGGAGGAAATGCTTTATCCGCTGCATCTCGGCGTGACTGAGGCCGGCGATGGTGAGGACGGCCGCATCAAATCGGCGATCGGCATTGGCAGCCTGCTGCTCGATGGATTGGGCGACACCATTCGCGTTTCACTCACGGAAGACTCGGTCTATGAAATTCCCGTGGCGCGCGCGATCGCGGAAAAAGCCATGAGCCGGTGGTCGACGGCGCCGGTGATCGAAACTTCCTCGCAAAAGGATTCGATCGATCCGTTTCACTTTAGCCGGCGCGAAACGGTCCAGCTGCAATTCTCCCCCAAATGCATAGTCGGCATCGAGCAACCGCCGCGCGTCATTGTTCGTTCGTCGCTCGCCACCTTCGCCCACGATGCGAAACAACTCGCCGCACCACGACTGATCGACACGCCAGCGGAAGGATTGCTGGTCGCGGTTGAGTCGGGCGCGGATTTGCAGAAACTCCGCGAGCTCATCGCGAGCTCGTCGCCCCGGGTGGAATTTCTCGCGATTGAAACCGGCGCCGTGATATCGGTCGCGGAACTGGAACCAATGTTCGCCGCGAGCAGCGGTCGATTGATGATCGTTCGGCGTTTCGGCGCGGGCGAGAGCGGGACGCTCAGGGAATTCGCGCGGACGGTACGTCAGCACGGTCATTTTCTCGCGATCGAAATCGCGCCGGAAGATTTCGTCGCCTACGACGCGACGCTACGCGAACTCGGCGACGCCAATTTTGTATTTACGCTGTCACGCCACAGCGCGTCGGCTATTACGGGCCACGCCATCGGCGCTTACCGGCTCCTGTTGGAGCGACTCAAAGACGCGGGCTCGAACGCCCCGATCTGGATTCGCAACACCGTGGAAACGGCGGTGCTCGGCGACAATAGTTTTCTGTCAAAACTTCTCGAAGCCAGTTTTCTCACCGGCAGTCTGCTCTGTGATGGGATCGGCGATTTCATCAGCATTGAAACGGAAGCGGATGTCACACGCGCGACGAAGCTCAGCTATAATGTCCTGCAGGGCGCCGGTGCGCGCATTTCGAAAACGGAATTTGTCGCCTGCCCGAGCTGCGGACGCACGCTGTTCGATTTGCAATCCACCACGCAGCGGATCCGCGCACAGACCGGCCACCTCAAGGGAGTGAAGATCGCGATCATGGGCTGCATCGTGAATGGCCCCGGAGAAATGGCAGACGCAGATTTTGGATACGTCGGCGGTGCGCCGGGAAAAATCAATCTCTACGTCGGGAAAAACTGCGTGCAGTACAACATTCCCCAGGCTGAAGCTGACGCGCGGCTGATTGCGTTGATTCGCGAGCACGGCAAGTGGGCCGATCCCGAGCCGCATCAGTTGGCGAATGCCTGAGGAGCAGCGGCGAATGCCGACTGTAGGAGCGGCTTTTTATGCCGCGATCAGGATCCACGACGATAGCATCGTGTTGTCGCGACGTTATGCCACCCAACTACGTCCTGATCGCGGCATAAAGCCGCTCCTACAACGAACACGGAATCGGAAAAGACCCGTGTGCGGTTACTGTCCGGCGGCAAACCGACTCGTCGCTTATAAAAATAAATCGCGTAAGCTGAACCCCGATCCACCCTCAGGTTTTACGGAAAAAGCGCGCTTCGGACAGTCCAATGCGGCTTCGCGAATTGTGACAAAGAGGTGACTGAGAGGGGAAATCCCGGCCAGCATCGACGTTTCATTTCGCAACAAAAAAATCGGAAAACTTATGCGCGAAAAGAGTGTGAACAACATGTCGGAAAGTTGCGCTTGAAAGACGTTTTTTGATTCACGTTATTCGCAAAGTCATTTTTATCCGTTCTCTCTCTCGATTGTTCTTTGCCAACTTCGCAGCGCACCTCGTCCATCGGCTCTTCCTGGGTTGTCCCTACACGCTGGCCACAAATCACTTTGCAAAGCAGCCCCCCGCTGCCGAGCGGGTGGTGGCCTGAGTCTCATTTTCCCTCCGAATTAGCAGTGACCAAGGCAGCCGATGCAGATGTTGTCGCAATTGCAGTTGCTGAGATGTGAATAAACCGACCCTATTCCGCTCCGACATGCCCCCCACTCCCCTCCAGACCAGTCTCTGGGAAACCGTAAAATGCGACCTCAAAGGGCTATTCCCCGAGGACGTATTTCAAATGTGGTTTCAACCGATGACCTGTGTGGAAGCCAACGAGGACTCTATCACCCTCGGCGTGCCCAATGATTTCGCCGCGATCTGGATTCACGACAATTATCTTGATCTGATCTCGCAACGCCTGCGGATGGCCGCCGGCCGTTTGGTAAACGTCACGCTCAAAAAGCTCGAAGCGGTCGGCTCACCGACCTCAGCCTCTCGCGCCCCGATGAGCGACACCCGCGCCAAGCCCGCCGCGGCGAAACGTCCCGGGATTCGTTACGACGAACGTACCGTCGCGAGTTCGCTTAATCCCCGGAACACCTTCGAGACTTTCGTCGTCGGGGCCAATAACCAGCTCGCGCACGCCGCCTCGCTCGCGGTCGCCCAAGCCCCTGCCCAAGCCTACAACCCGCTTTTTATCCACGGTTCAACCGGGCTCGGCAAGACCCACCTGATGCACGCCGTGGGACACAGCATCCTCCATCGGAACCCTGAAGCGAAGATCGCCTACCTTTCGACTGAGAAATTCACCAACGAATACATCCACGCCATTCAGGAAAACGCCCTGACCAAGTTCCGGCAGCGTTACCGCAGCGTGGATATTCTGCTGGTCGACGACGTGCAGTTCCTCGCCGGCAAAGAACGCATCCAGGAAGAGTTCTTCCACACGTTCAACGATCTGTTCGAGTCACAGAAACAGATCATCATTTCGAGCGACCGTCCCGTGACCGAGATCGCCACGCTCGAAGCCCGCTTGGTTTCCCGTTTTCAGTGGGGCCTGTCCGCCGACATCCAGTCGCCCGACTTCGAGACCCGCGTCGCGATCCTTAAGACCAAAGCCGCCACCCATAAAATCGATCTGCCAATGCCCGTGATCGAATTCATGGCGCAGCACATCTCGAAAAACATCCGCCGGCTCGAAGGCGCGTTAATCAAGATTTCCAGCTACGCCGCGCTGACGGGCAAGACCCTCGACCTCGCCACGACCGAGCATCTGCTCAAGGACGTGCTCATGGAAGAGGCCCAGAATCGCCTTAATATCGAGGGCATCCAAAAGCGCGTGGCCGATCATTATCAGATTCGTCACTCCGACATGACGAGCAAGCGCCGGCCCAACGCCATCGCTTTCCCACGTCAGATCGCGATGTATCTGAGCCGGCAACTCACCCGCCACTCACTGCAAGAAATTGGCGAAGCCTTCGGTGGGCGCGACCACGGCACGGTCATTCATGCCGTCAAAACTGTCGAAAACATGATGGAACAGGATAATTCGGTCCGCGGTTCGGTGGACTTCTTAAAAGCCCAACTGACCAAATAGTCTTTACCCGGCGGACACCGCCGGCAGGAATTTCAGACTTAAGGGCTTGGCTAGTTGCCAAGCCCTTTTTCTTTACTACGGTACCCCTCGAATATGGCCACGACTCTTACACCAGAACAAAAGCAAACTGTCTCCGCCTGGGTTGCCGCCGGGGACAGTCTGTCCACCGTCCAAAAGAAGCTCGCGGAACAGTTCAAGGTTTCGATGACCTACATGGACGTCCGCTTTTTGGTGGATGACCTCGGATTGGAATTGAAGAACGCCACGCCGAAGGCTGACGCTTCGGACGTCACGAAGGCCCCTTTCCAGCAGCCCGCCGCAGCAGCGGATCAGTCTGTCCCGGCGGATGCCGGCGAAGACGCCAGCAGCTTGGATGAGACCGAGGGCGCGCTTCCGCCCGATGAGCTTGCCGATGATACGACGGCTGCCGATCCCAACGCTCCGGCTGGCGCCGGCACCGGTTCCCTATCAATCGAGCTGGATCGCATCATGCGTCCCGGCACCGCGATCAGCGGCAGTGTGACTTTTAGCGATGGCGTGGCCGGCAAATGGGCTCTGGACCAATACGGCCGCCTGATGCTGGACACCGGCAAGAAAGGCTACCAGCCGAGCGCGCCGGACGTGCAGGCCTTCCAGCGCGAATTGCAGGCGCAACTGCAGCGCCAAGGGTATTGAGGTAGCAAACCGTTACCCAACGGTCCAGCTCGAGCGAATGTCCATTGTAGGGCTGGCCCTTGTGGCCATGCCTCTGCGTCGATTGCTGACGGGCGTCCTGACGGCATGGCCACGAGGGCCAGCCCTACAATGGACATTCGGAATACTCCACGATGCGGACAGTATTTTGGCCGCCTCAAAACCTGCCCTTTCGCGATTACAAACGAATCGGACGCCGCGCTGTTTGGATCGTTGACCGGAGGGAATTGTTAACGGATATTATCCCCGCACCGGCGGACATTGGGCCCGTCGGGCTTTCTTACCCTGAACCAAAGGTTGTCCCATGGAAAAGCTGCGTCAATTCACCCGTTGGGCAGACGCCCATCCCAAGGTCTGGCTCGATTGTGTGCGTATTTATCTCGGGCTCGGACTTTTCATCCGCGGATTGTTTATCATCACGAATACCAAAGCCGAGTTCGTGGAAACACTGCTCGATCATTCCGCGTATCCCTGGCTGATCACGGTCGGTCTGTTGCACTATGTCGCGATTGCGCACTTGATCGGTGGACTAATGTTAACCGTGGGATTGCTGACACGGATTGCCGCATGGGTGCAGGTGCCGATTCTTATGGGAGCGATCCTGATGCATCGCAGCGAAGGTCTAATGAGCGGCGGCCAGTCGCTGGAATTTTCCGCGCTCGTGCTCTTCCTGCTGGTGACGTTTGCGTTTGCCGGCGCCGGTCCAGTGTCCGTCGACCACGGCATGCCGCAATTAAAACACGATGAGGATCTTCACGACGAGCCGATGGGGCATACGCCGACGCTTTAACGGAAACGAATCACACAGTAACACGTCAGATCGTCCGCCAGTAAGCCCCTGAGCGCTAGAAATCCGCGAACATCTTTACGGCGCGCCCAGCACCGTTGCTGCGTGCTCGCATCCCGGTATTTGTCCCCGCACCAATGTGCGAGGCAAACGGTCACGCCCTACCGTCGGAAGCTTAGCCAGCGGTCCTACCCACCCGCCAGCATCCTCACAAATTCCGCTTCGTCGATGACCGGCACGCCGAGCTGCTGCGCCTTCTCGAGTTTCGATCCGGCTTCGGCGCCGGCAAGCACATAGCTGGTCTTTTTGCTCACGCTGCCCGATACCTTTCCGCCGGCCGCTTCGATTTTTTCTCCCGCTTCCTCGCGGGTCATGGTCGGCAACGTGCCCGTTAACACGAACGTTTTTCCCGCGAAGGTATTGGTCGTCGCCTGCTTCGCTGCCGGTGCTTTTGCTTTCACCCCAACCTCCAGCAACGCATCCACAGTTTTTCGATTTCGCGGTTCGGAGAAATAACCGACAATCGCTTCCGCCATCGTTTCGCCAATCCCGGAGATGACAGTTTCCTTGTTGGCAATAAACTCACCCATCGTGGCGTGAGATAGTTTTTCGATGTCCCGAAAATGATTCGCCAAGTCTTTTGCGGCCGAAACCCCGACGTGCGGAATACCGAGGCCATGGATCAACCGCCAAAGTTCGCAACCCTTGCTCGCTTCGATGGCGGCGAGCAAATTGTCGGTGGATTTGCCGACGTTTTTTCCCAGCGAAAGCAAGTCCTCGCGTTTCAATTTAAACAGGTCCGGCAATTCCTTCACCCAACCCTTGTCCACCAATTCATCGATCATCGCACTGCCAAGGCCGTCGATATCGAGACACGCCTTCGAAACGAAATGTCCAAGACGCCGGCGCACTTGAGCCGGACAATTCAGATTCGGGCAACGGGTCGCCACTTCCCCTTCGATTTGCATGGTGGCCGTACCACACACCGGACACTGCGCTGGCATTTTATAGGCGACGCACTCAGGCCCTCTGCGCTTCAGGTTCACCTCGATCACGGCCGGGATCACTTCGCCGGCTTTTTCGACGAGCACGTAGTCGCCGATGCGAATATCCTTCCGCGCGATCTCATCCTGGTTGTGGAGCGTCGCACGCGCCACCGTCGTGCCAGCGAGGATGACCGGTTCCAGTTCCGCGACGGGCGTAAGCACACCGGTGCGTCCCACTTGAACGGTAATGTCGTTGATCCGCGTTTCGGCGCGCTCGGCGGCAAATTTATAGGCAATCGCCCAGCGAGGCGCTTTCGACGTGCTGCCTGCTTCGCGTTGCAATCGGAAATCATCGAGCTTCACAACCGCGCCATCGGTCGCATAGGCGAAAGCGTGCCGGAGTTCATCGAGTTCTTTCACTGCGGCCCACACCTCGTCGATCCCCGCAGCTTTCCAATAGCGTTCCAGCGTCGGCAAATTCCAATACTTGATGAGTTCGTGATAGTGGTTTTGAGAATCCGCGACCGCTGGCTCGCAAAAGCCCACCCCATACAACACGATTTCGAGCTTTCGTTGCGCCACTTCCTTCGGATCGAGCTGCTTGATGGTACCCGCAGCAAGATTACGCGGATTCGCGTACAGGGCCTCACCGGCTTCCTCACGTTCCTTGTTGATCCGCTGAAATTCCGCGGTGGTCAGGTAAACTTCGCCGCGGATTTCGATCACATCGGGAATCGGGTGATCCTTTCCGCTTTTTAACTCGTGGGGCAGCGTGCGAATGGTCCGGGCATTGACGGTGATGTCATCGCCCTCCTCGCCATTGCCGCGGGTCACGGCGCGCGTCAGTTTTCCTTTCTCGTACGTGATACTCACCGCGAGACCGTCGATTTTGGGTTCGATCACATACGCCAACTTTTCCCGGCCGAAAAGTTTCACGAGCCGCTGATGGAATTCACGAAGCTCCGCCTCCGAATAAGTGTTGTCCAGACTCTGCATCCGCAAGCGATGCCGGTAAGTGGAAAAGCCTTCCAGCCGGTCATCGCCCACCCGGACCGTCGGAGATTCCTTGGCCGCAAACTCGGGATGCTGCTTTTCCAGATCGGCGAGTTCGCGTTCCAACCGGTCGTATTCCTGATCCGAAATCTCAGGCGTGGCTTTTCGATAATACAATTCCGCGTGGCGGGCAACCTCGGTGCGTAGAGCAAGGATCCGTTGTTTAACGTCTGCGGGTTTCATTGGCGGGGGATTTTCAAATCAAGATTTCCCACGAAACACACGAAAAGCACGAAAAAAGATCCAGAACGTTGAAACCACGGATTGCCCGATGTCGCTTCGCTCGGAAACACGGAAGATCACGGATGGCCGATCAAATAAAGATTAGAAACCTCAGTCGAAGGCGAATCACATAAATCTAAATTTCTCCTGATCACTCCACCTTCCGAAAATAATCTGATTCGCGTGATTCGCGGGCAAATTTCTGAGTCTGCTGTTTGTCGGGAATTACCGAATATTCCAGTATTCCACGATACCAACCCCAACACGCATAAAGCGTGACAGCGAGCGTGGCGCCACTGGTGTCCGCCAGCCAATCGGCGAATTCCACGCTGCGCCCCGGCGTGAAACTCTGGTGCCATTCATCAGTGATACCGAAAAGAGAGACCATCATCACAGCCAGCCAGCCGCGGCCCGGCAAAAAACCATTGCGCACGATCAAAGTCGCCAGAAGACCGTAGACTAACGCGTGCTCAACCTTATCAATTCCTGGCACGTCTGGTCCTGCGATCTGACTATTGCTCGACGCGTACACGATCGTCGCAGCCAGCAAACATGGCGTGATCCAACCTTGGAGCCCTTTCGAAACGTACATTTTTCAATTCTGGCGAAACCGGTCGATCTCCTGCAAGCTTCAGGAGCGAGTGTGGGTATCGATCACTATCCCGGGTCCGGACACAAAAAAACGCATGACACAGTATCATGCGTTTTCGGAAAATGGTCGGGCTGGTGAGATTCGAACTCACGACCTCTTGCACCCCATGCAAGCGCGCTACCAGACTACGCTACAGCCCGATTAACCATCGGAAGGGCGAAGAAGACCAATGCCCCGGCCCTAGGCAAGCCCTTTCCTACGGGCTTTTTCAGGCGGGATTTTCTCCCGCGAATCACGCGAATTGACGCGAAAAACAGCAGCTGACTGGTTCGAGCAACAGCGTGGCGCCGCTTTTGCCGCGCCATTGCCGGCACGAGCGGTAAACACGGCTTGGAGCTCGTGCCCTTACGCGTCAATTCGCGTGATTCGCGGGCCTCGCCTGCTCTAAAGTTTCGCCCGGAAAAAATGCTGCAATCGCTCGAAAGTCCCTTCAATAAGCCCTCAGCAAGTTGTCCTCGTAGCTCAACTGGATAGAGCACTTGCCTTCTAAGCAAGTGGTTGTGGGTTCGATTCCCGCCGAGGACGCCATTGTGATAAATCACCGGGGCCAGAAGAGTCATGTGCATCGCGCGAAGGTGTCCGGTCAATTTTGGCCAGATTCAGAGTCCCATGATAACCGCAAAATTTTGTTTTACTCGCGCTTTGGCGTCCCTCAAAAGCATCACTCACTTTACGGGGCAGTAGCTCAGTTGATAGAGCGCGTCGTTCGCAACGACGAGGTCGTCGGTTTGATCCCGATCTGCTCCACCAGTCTTCGCTGTTCGAGCTACGACTCGGCAAGCCGGCTTTCTAAACCTCCAACCAAGTTAAAAACTTGCGGTGGGCTAGGCGAAGGCTGCCGCGCCGAAGCCCAACGGGCATAGGCGGGCCGAGGTAATCTACGACGGGCCATTACATCCACATCTATGAATGGCTTCTCCTATGTCTATATTTTGGAATCCCTCAGTCTCGCTGGCGGATTCTACGTCGGCCTAACCGACAACATCACCGCTCGACTCATCAAACACAATGAAGGCGGTGTTCCGCATTCCGCCAAGTCGAGGCCTTGGCGCATCAAAACTGCGTTTGCTTTCCGTGATCGCACTAAAGCCTCCGCCTTCGAGAAATACCTCAAATCTGCTTCCGGACGCGCGTTCGCCAAGAAGCGATTGTAGCGCGGATAAACCGCCCTTTCCGGACCGTGCGGTCCACTCGTTAGATTTTGTCGGCAGGGATTCGGGCCGCGCGGGCAAGGGCGAGTTGACGTCCGTCGCAGGTTAGAAACCTTTTGGCGCCGAGGCTGCCGGCAGCGGCCACGTGCCAAAGGTCCAGTGAACGCACTCCCAAGGTTGTCGTGTGCTTGGCGCTGAGTGTTTCGGCCAGCAACAACACCTCGGGCCAGGTGAGCGCCGTTTCGATGAAATTGCCGTCGGTAATATCCGTTTCGATCTGGGCAAGTGCGCGGCTTGCGTCGATCGCGGAACAATTCCCCCGCCACACCGAGAGTCGGATCGCGTTGTTCAATTCGCACCGCTGCCAGGGCGTAAGGGCAAGCGCCGACGGATGGTTCGACAGATACGCTACCGCACCTGCCGTGTTGGCATCATGCATCACCAATGAAAACAAGAACGACGTATCTGCGTAGATCATTCGTGGGTCAGTAGCGGTCTCGCTCCTGTGTCACCAAATCGGCGCCAGAAATTGCCAGCATCGGTTGTTTTTGAAGCTCGGTGAGACGGGTGGCCAGGTTCGCCCACGGACGTGTTCGCTTCGGTGCCTTGGGCTCGATCGGCGGTGTCAGAGTGGCCACTATTTTACGACGGGACGTGATGGCCACTGATTCCCCGTTGCGAATATGCCGGAGAACCTCAGGAAAAGAATTTCTAATCTGGCGAACGGTGGCGGTTTTCATGTCTCACCAATATGTCTCACAAAATCCGACGGTCAAGGGCTGAAGCGTCGCCGGGATTCATAATCACGCATGATTGTAACGGCGTGGCCACCGCACCGGGCAGGCAGCTGCGCTTTTAATCGCGCCAATCTCATGCAATTTAACCTAAAGGACAAATTGGCTCCGAAATTGCTATTGCAGCCATCTCACGCATCACAAAATTAACGTCCTACCCCTTTAACACGAAACAGTCATCAAACATGAAAAAGACCACTAAGAAAGTCGCTGAAGCCAAGGCTCCGGCAGTCAAGGCGCCTGCCGCAAAGAAAACTGTGGCGTCGACCCCTCCGATCAAAAAGACGGAGAGTCCGGTCAAGAAAAAGACCGTCGCCAGCAAGGAGCTGCCCTCCACCATTATTTTCGCCAAGATCGACATCGGCTTCGGCAACCATCTTTTTATTCGCGGCGAAGGTCCGGGAATGAGCTGGGATCATGGCGTCGCCATGGACTGCGTCGGCACGGGACTGTGGACCACCACCGTCAAAAACGCAGCGACTCCCGTGGTGTTTAAACTGCTGGTCAACGACCTTTCCTGGAGCACGGGTCCGGACTTTGTCGCCGAACCCGGTCAAAGCCTGACGATCGATCCGTCGTTCTAAGCGAGTGTCCGGCTGGGCAGAAAACGATTTCACTGAGGCAGCATGAGGGATGAACCGTATGGCGTTTTTTCCAGTGATCCTTTGCACTATTGAGCAACCTAGCTCGGATTCCTCTGTGGACTCCGTGTCAGTTCTCAGTGGTCTCTGTGACTAGATGGTTTAGCCACTGCCACGTGAGCTCGGGCTACCGCTTCCGTTTGCCTGCGGGTCGGGATTGAGCGCCAGCAACACGTCGCGCACTTCCTCGGCGCTTAATTTTGAGCCGTCGGCTTTTTTGGCCGGCAGCACTTCCGTTCGCAACTTCACCGTACTGAAGGGATGCGGAATATAAAACCGATCCCAGCTCTTTAGCCGCCACGCACCGCTAAACTCCGCTCCGATAAGTAACATCGGCGCCTGATTGCGACGCGTGACCACCAATACGCCGGGTTCCACCGTGTAGATTGGCCCCCGCGGACCATCGGGCGTGATCCCGACATCATGACCCTGTTGCATGACTTCGATCAGCTGTCGCGCTGCTTCGCGGCCAAAATTGCTGCTGGAACCGCGAATCGGTTGGATACCGATCAGCCGGTAAAACGCCGCAAGCCACGCCCCATCCTTGCTCGCGCTCACCAGGCCATAAATCCGGCGTCGATAGCGATAGCGGCGGAAGATTTCCGGCGTAAGAAATAAACGATTGTGCCAGAGCACCACCGCCGTCACTTCCGGATAGCCGAGAAGATCGAGCCCGGTCTTCTGATCAAATTCAAAACGCAACGTCCGTCCCCAACAACGGATCAGAAATGCCAGGAACCAAAGTGCCCCCCAACGCCAGCCGCGCACTTCGTTGATGGTTGGAGAGTTTGTTTGCAGGCCTCCTTTATGCGGGGAAGGCGGGGCGTCCGCCAAGTTAAACTTGTGCCACGCCTCACGCAACGCGACGCTAAGTCAGGATGTCTTTGCGCCTGCCGCCCTGCCCTTTTTTACCCGCCGCCCCATCGGCCATGGATGCGAGCGCGCTCACCGCCCACGGTGACGACCGCGATGCGGAGTTCTATATCACCGCGCTCACCTACGCCCAGTATCTGTGGCAACGCGGCCTTGCCGCCCGCGCCATCCTAAAACTCGACCGTGCCCTGCTCTCCGATCTGCGCGGTCACGAAGACGAACTGCGTCAATGGCCGTTGCCCTACGAAGCCATGGCGTGGTTTTTAAGGCACACCCCGGCTGACGTTTTTATTGGGAATCCTCGTGTACATTTCCAACACCTCGCCGATCGCATGAACGAACCACGGCGCGAACAACGCCGCTGGCGCACTTGGGCGTGCTGGGCGATTACGCGGATCGTCCGCCCGGAATTTCCCGCCGATCCCAAACACGAAGTCGCCGAGCCGACGACGGATTTCATCGCTCAAAAACTCAGGGAACACGGGCTGACCGGGGAATCCGCGCATTGGATGAACATCCTCGGAAAATTGCATACCTAACCCGCAGTCATTACCTGATCCGCTCGCCTCGCGGACAACATTCACGATCGGAACAAAGCAAAACTAGGCGTAAATTTGCGCGGTACGGTCGAAAGGTTTTTCCATGGCAGCCATGGCACTCTCGATCTCGGCCGACCACTTACGGGAATGACGCCACCGATTATACACGGAATTCGCGATTCGACTCGAAAGCGGATAAGAAACCCCCTCGAGATGATAAAGTTCAATTTGCGGCTCATACCAGTTTTCCCGTCCCTGCTCTCGTAAACGCATACAAAGATCAGTGTCCTCAAAATCACCCTGCACATAACCCTGGTCCAATCCGCCCGTCCGCCAAAACAGTTCGCGATCAATCATCAAGCACGCCCCCGTCACCGCCGGCACGACACGCGCCCGGTCGGACTCCGGATGATTTTTATGCAGCCCTTTAAAGTAGGCGAAAGTGTCCCATCCGAAATGGTCGGTCGATGGGCAAAAACCGATGCCGGCGTGTTGGATCGAGTTATCCTCGAAGAGCAACTTGGGACCCATGGCACCCACTCGAAACCGACTCTGGTACAGCCCCGCCATTTTCTCCACCCATCCGGGGCTAACCGGCAACACGTCGGAATTGAGTAACAACAGCAGTTTGGACTGCGCCAGACGTGCACCCGAGTTGGTTGCGGCAGCGTATCCGCCGCTACAGTTCGAAGTGATCACTTTCAGACTGACGTTGTAAAGTCTGGACAACCATTCGGCCCGCCAGGCCACCCGTTGCCAGTGCTCAGGGGAATCGAGCACATAGATCAATTCGATGCGCGCCCAACCCGGATCGAGTGAGAAATGCGCCAGTTGATGCTCCATGAGGTCGATGCGGCCATAGAGCGGAATGATCACGGACACCAAAGGATTGGAAACAGGTGTTCCGCACTGCAGTTCGTGGCTAAGATGATATTTTTCAAGGCGATGAGCCAGCAGCCGGCAAATACTCTGATCCACCTGTTCTGCCGCCCGACCGCCGGGATCGCCGCCAATCTGCAAATCGGGAAGAACCTTCCCTAATATGATCGAAGATTCCCCGGTTACTGTCGGTGCAGGCGCTTCCGCGACAAAACCATCGGGCGTTTGCATCTCCACGCGCCATCCGTCAGGAAGTGGACTCGGACGATCCAGCTCGAGCAAGACGCTGAAACCCACGTAGCGATCGCCTTCGAATGCCGCCGGAATATCGTCACGCGGGAAATGAACTGCGCTGCTCGTGAGATCATGTTCCTCGCCCTCTGGAGATACCGCGGAAAGTCTGCTGGCCTCTCCATGGCAATTTCGCCACCAGCCCTTGAGGTAAAACGAACGCGCATCCAATTTTGCCATCAAGTCCACGCATAGCACGGGACGTCCGGCAAACAGCGGCATCGCACACGGCTTTCGATGAGCGTCGCGAATCGCGCGCAATCGTTCAGCCATGAGAAAAATTTCGGCGGGAGGAAGAGGCCACGATAGCGCCCGTCCGAGAAATAATAAAAATGACCGGTCCCGACTCCACGACTCCCCGGGAAGCGAAAAGCCTCCCGCCAACTCTCCCGCCGCTCCGGGAAAGGCGCGCTCCGCATCAGCCGGGCTGTCAAATCCAAGTAGTTCGGCCCGAAGTTGTGAGCGAAAATCGATCACCTGAGATACCGCCCGCCAGCGCGAAGAAACGACGGTTCCGGCGCCCACTGGCGCTATCACGACCACCACGTGGTGATTCAGCCAGAGGCGAAAAGAAGGCGCAGGTTCTTTAAAAAATCGCATGGTTTGAAGCAAGGAGTTGGCGGTAATAGCCGACCAGTGTGCCGGCATGTTCTTCGACGGAGTAACCCGGGGGAATTTGTTTCCTCAATGTCTCCCAAAGGCCCGGAGTAATGGCGGCGTGAAGCATGGTTTCCGCGAGACTCACGGAATCACCGACCCGAAAGGACAGCCCGTTTTGATACGGAACCACCGCCTCCAGCATCCCGCCCACGTCGCTGCAAATAACCGGGCGGCCGCACATGAATGCCTCCTGGATTACAAGAGGGGAATTTTCCCACCACAGAGATGGCACCACCACCCAATCGACATTGTCCATCAACTGCCGTATTTCACTTCGCTGAAAAGCGCCGGCGTCAGTCACGTTTTGTTTGGTCTCTCCCAACAGCGTGGCGACTGTGTTCTGAAATTCCACCGGCTGAAGGTCGAGGTTGTTGCCATGAATCCAAAGGTGAGCCGCCCCCGGATGCCGGCGCTCCAGGACTTTCATCGCGTCGAGCAAAATATGGATCCCCTTAAACAAAGACATCTGCCCAAAAAAACCGAAGCGCCATTTCGATCCGTCGTGCGAAAGCCGGCGCGACTGAGGCTGCACCTGCTTCCGTCCATAATTTTCGCAGACAATTTTATCCTGCGGCAAACCCCACGCGATATATCGATCCGCCAGAAACCTGCTGGGCGCGATGAAAAGGTCCACGAGGCTCAATTGCGCTTTAATGAAACGCTCCCGGAGAAAAAACTCTCGCGGCGCTATCTCCGGAAAACATTCATTGCAACGACGGGGAGAAGCTTCCAGGCATCGCTCACGGTTGTTCGTGCGCAATAGCTGACCGTTGCGGTGGCAGATAGGCACATAGTCGTGCAACGTATAAACGATCGCGGCCGAGGGCACGGAATTGCGGACCTGGCGAATGGCGTCGTAGCCTAGAAAAAGAGTGTGATGAAAATGAACCACATCGGGCCGGATATCGCGAAGAAAGCGATCGAGGTAGGTCACCAGGTGCTCCTTGGCACAACTCGCCCCAAGAAAATGATCGTAGTCGCCTCCTTCGTTATAAAAAAAATACTGGCTGTCATCACCGGCATGCACCGCGGAAATCATGGTACCTTCATGCGGTCGAACGGTGGAAGAAAAAGGCGCACCGCCCTTTGCCAGCAAAACCGTTTCGACATCCGGCCGGGCCCGCATGGCATCAAAGAGCTCAGCCGAGTAAACCTCCACGCCACTCGACCGGATCTCCGAATGATTATGAACTATGTAGAGAATCTTCATCGATCGAATGGTGAAAAATCACCTGTCCTCCCTTCGCGAATGTTTTTGGGCACTGAGCAACGCCGCCACGATTCGCCCGGACGCATGACCGTCCCCGTAGCCTGAAAAATCCGGATCAATCATCGCTTTTCTGGCCGCAAGGCTGTCGATCAAATGACTCGACTGGCGAACGATTGTCTCAACGTCGGTGCCAACTAATTTCACTACACCGGCCTTCACCCCTTCCGGTCGTTCGGTCACCTCGCGCAAAACCAACACCGGGACTCGCAAGTAGGGAGCTTCCTCCTGCAATCCTCCGGAATCGGTCAAAAGCAAAGCCGTACGTTTGAGCAACGCCACCGTTGTGGGATAATCCACCGGTGAAGAGAGAACAATATTGGGGGTCCGACCGAGCAACCGGCGGGCCGGTTCATTGATTCGCGGATTCGGATGAACCAGACACAAAATCGAAATTTCGGTGGGATAAAGAACCGCCAGTTTGCGCAGAGCAGCACAAATATTCGCAACTCCCTTTCCGATATTTTCGCGACGGTGAAAAGTAACCAGCAGTAATTTTCGGGCAGAGGCGTCATTCGCCGGGCCCAGATCCAAACGACGAAGTAACGAGGCGAATTGAGGACCGGGTATTGTACCAGCGACCTTGTTCAGGGCGTCAACAATCGGATTGCCAGTCACGACGATCGAACTTCTCGGAAACGCCTCGTCGATTAAGTTCGATCGCGCCTGTGCATTCGGCGCGAAATGCAAATCTGCCGCTACTGCGCTCACCCGCCGGTGGAATTCCTCGGGAAACGGTTCCCCCATTCGTCTGGTCCGCAATCCCGCTTCCACATGTGCGAAACGAACCCGCTGGTAAACCGCCGTCAGGCCGGCGCACATCGCCGAGGTGGTGTCCCCGGCAGCCATCAGCCAATCTGGTCTCGTCGCCGACACGATGGCGCCCAGCTTCGGCAGCAACGACACTAACAATCGGTCGGGGGTGGAGTTAAAAATGCGGAATTTCAGATCGAATCGTGGCACCACGCCAAACAGCGCCAGCGGCTCATGAACCAATTCGGGGCGATGTTGTCCCGTAGTGCAGACTAATGATTCAATTTCCGACATGGATTGCAGTGCCTGAATAACCGGGCCCATTTTCAAAGCTTCGGGACGTGTCCCTACAATTGAAACTACCCGAAGTTTGCGCATGGATGGTGCTTCCTTAGACAACTGTAACGATTCAACCCGCTACTTAGGGACCGTGATTTTTCATTTTAGTTTATTCGAATTCACGATGAGTCGCTTTTATTCATGGTCGATGTCACCCGACCAGCCCGTTCAGACCGATACGAGGTTTACTGCGTACCCGGACCAGGGCAGATTCCCCACGGGCGGATCGTGGATTCTCGGAATTGTGACGAGCACCGCGGTTTCGCAGCTGATCGACTTCAGATCCGTCGTAGACGACACGGCTACTTACGGGTCACTCAATTCAATGGGTGAATCCGCTTATACGAGCGGCGAAATCCACTTTAGTGTGTTTTTACAGCCGCCTGCACGTCGCTGTTCCCTTAAGTTGGAGATATTTCATGCCGGCCAAAGAAGTTGGCTTTGCATTTTCAGCGGGGAAGTTCAGGGCGCGGACACCGTGGCGGTGGCACCGGAAAGCAAGTTCGTGCGCGGAATGGAATGGCAAATTCTACATAATCTTCGCTCGAAGCAATCGCAGCCAGCGACCACCTGGAAAAAACTGCGACGGGAAACTCAATTGATTCCAAGGAGTCACGCATCAGAAATACTCCCGAAGCCGCCTTTTTATGGCAATCTGGAAGAGCCGGGAGAGAAGGTGCGGCTAAATCATGGCATGCTTTCAGTCAACGGCTGGCTCGCGCATGAGTCAGAAAACATCCGGCGGATCGTTGCGTATGTGGATCCTCATTTCCCAAGCGTTCTGCGGCACGGTGGGGCGCGCGACGACGTTGAATCGGCGTTCCCTTCCCTTCGCAACGCGCAGCACAGTCATTTTTCTGGCGAAGTTTTTGTCCCCATCGGACAACCCCAGCCATGGGGGATCACAGTCTTCGTAGAAATTGAAGGCGGCAAATATCATTCTGTTTTCAGCCGGCGAATATGGGCTCCGCCTTTCAACCCGGACGTTCCCGGGGATTTGCCGCCCTATTCGTTCGGAACGTTTGTTCGAGCCGCGTGGTCCGCTTACAACCGGACCTCGTGGCGCGGCTCCTGGACAAATTTCCGCAGCGCACATCATCTCTATTTGGAGTATGCGCCCCCGCGGACGTCAGCCTCGCCCATTCAATATTATGAAGGAGCACTGTTACCTGCGCAAAACCGGCCGGTATCGGTGGTGATCGTAAATGATAATTTCATTCTGGGAGGCGCCGCACTTTTTGCGTTCGAGTATGCGGAGTTCCTCAAAAACCTTGGATGGAATGTATGCCTTGCCTCGCCCGAGGACGGGCCATTGCGGGCTCGCTGCGCCGTCGCGGGCCTGGCAGTTGAAATCGTCGACATCTCCCGTCTGGAAAATGCCCGCACTCCGGCAGAGATGGAACGTCAACTCGAGTCGATTGCGAAAGGGGTGACGTGGAACAATGTCGACTTGGTGATCGCAAACACCCTGGTCTCTTACTGGGCGGGCAATTTAGCCGCAATTTTGAGGAAGCCTTTCGTTTTATATGTCCACGAAAGTGCGAGGTCCGCTGCTCTTTTCACTCCCATCCAGATTGGATTCGCGCGTCAGGCGATGGCGGAAGCAACGCGCACGGTGTTTTTAACCGAATGGACCCGCGAATATCACAAACACAGCGAGGATCGCGGCAATTTCAGGCTGATGCGGAGCTGGGTAAAAACCGGACAGATCGACGCATACATCGCCGCCAATCCCAAAGGCCTTTTGCGGGAAGCGCATGGAATTTCACCAAACGAAATCATCGTCGTGTGCCTCGGCAGCATCTGCGACCGCAAAGGACAGCGTGTGCTCGTCCAGGCGATGGCCTACTGGCGAAAAGTATATGAGCAAACCATCAAAGTACCCGTGCGGATTCTTTTAGTGGGCGCTCGAGCCACTCCTGACGTCGAACAGATCAAAAATGACATCGAAGCCCATGGACTGGGTGAACTGATTTCCTTGATCGAGGAGACCCCGCATCCGCAAACCTACCTGCGGATGGCGGACATATATGCGTGCCCCAGTTTCGAAGAAGGATTTCCCCGCGCGCTCATGGAAGCCGCCGTGTTTGGTCTGCAAATCGTCACCACGACAGTGTGCGGCATTCCTGAAATGCTGCGCGACGACGATGCCTGGCTGCTACCCGCCGGCGACCCGCGAGCTCTGGCCACTGCGCTGGATGCCGCAATGAAAGCTCACCTCGCTGGCGATTTGCGTCGTCCCGCGAGCGCGCGGAAACGCGTAGTCGATCGTTTCAATGCAAACAGGGTCTTCCCACAACACGCCGCATTGATCAGGGAAGCGTTGTCCGACGCCGCCTGATTATTTCCCATTGATCTGAACCCATTCAGCAGCAATTCCGTGAATCAAACGAAAACTCTTCTTGTCACTGGCGGGGCCGGTTTTGTCGGCAGTCACCTGATCGATGCCCTGCTGCATCGAGGTTACCGGGTTATCTGCCTTGACCTGCTGACCTACGCCGGTTCGTTGCAACATCTCTCGGAAGCGCGGGCACGATTCCCCCATCTGATTGTCGATCGCCTGCTCCGGAAAGAACAGGTCAGCAACCCGTCGGTGAAATTAATCGTGGTCAGAGGTGACCTGGCTGACACCGCCACGCTTGCGATGCTCATCGAGTGGTGCGACGGCTGCATTTCGTTGGCTGCTGAAACCCACGTCGACTTCAGTTATCATGCACCGGGAATATTTGTCCGGGCCAACATCAATGGTGTGCACAGCGTGCTGGAAGCAATGCACACTGCAGGCCGCGGAAAACGGCTGCTTCACGTGTCCACCGATGAGGTATACGGCGAAGTGATGCGCGGAGTTTCCCGGGAAACCGACGCTTTCCATCCCCGCAATGTTTACTCCGCCACCAAAGCATGCGGGGATTTACTCGTGGAAACCTATGCGAGGGTTTTCGGCATCGATGCGGTCACGGTTCGTCCCTGCAATATGTTTGGTCCAAGACAGCAACCAAAGGATCTGATTCCAAAAACATTTTCCCATCTTCTTCACGGGAAAAAGATGACGATCCACGGAAACGGGCGCCATATTCGCGAGTACCTTTTCGTAAAGGATGCCGTCAACTTCATGATCGGAGTTTTTGAAAAAGGCGCCACGGCGGAATCTTACAATCTGTCCTCGCGGGAATTTTATTCGACCATCGAAATTGTGCGGTTGATCGCAAAGTCGCTCGGAATTGCACCGAAAAAAGCGATGGAGTTTGTGGAAGACCGGCCGAATCCCGATCGCCGGTATGCCGGCGATAACAGAAAAATTAAAAGATTATTGGGAAGAAGCTGGAAATTGACTCCCTTCAAACAGGCCCTCCGGGAAATGCACGATGACTTTGTCCAGCGCAGGCCAATGCCAATTACCTGATACAATTATGCGACTATTCGAACATGGAGTTTGTCTGGGTGACAGTCTGACCACTGGAGCGCGTTCTCCTTACGGGCTTGCGGAAGGTCTTTCACATCAACTCAACCAGTTGACGAAAAAGAAATGGCTCTTCCGTTGCGAAGCGGCAAACGGCGAAACCGTGCTGCAACTTTTGCGGAGAATGGATCAAAAACCGTGGATGTGGCGTGACGCAACTTTTTGCACACTGATGATCGGAACCAACGATTCGAAGGCTTCGGTCGCTACTTCGCCGGAGATTTTCGGAATGCTTTACGGCCAGATTCTCGACCGGTTGATCGTGGGAAAACTCGTAACGTTTCCCTCGCTTATTCCCGGGATACGAATCGATGCCTCGCTCGCCTCCCCCTACGATTCAAGCTGTGCGGTCCGCATCAACGGTTTTAACGAGGCAATCCGCAAGGAATGCGCCGAACGCGACCTGACGCGGTCACTGGTCAACCCAACCGGCCTTGAGGAATCGCACTACGCAGATGGAGTCCATTTCTCCCGGGAAGGAATCGATGCGGCAGCGCTGCGTTTTGCGGAAAAAATAACTGCGAGATGACAATCGTAGTTACCGGTATCGGCGGGCTTCTCGGCCGCGAACTCGCCTTTCAAGCACTGGCACGCGGGTATCGGGTGATTGGACTTACCCGTCGGGCCACACCAGACCTCGAGGCTCTGGGCATTGAAATCGTAGTTTCAAATTTTGCCGATGACGACCGCGACTGGAGTCCGATCGCCGGCGATGCGGTGGTGTTTCACCTGGCCGCGAGCACAAGCATCCACACCCAAAACGAATCCGTCCATCAAGAGAGCGTGCGAGCCACCCGTTTTGCGTGCAGAGTCGCACAAAAAACCGGAGGACGAATGGTATTTTTCAGCTCGGCCGCGGTGTACTCGGGAATCCAAACCCAGCACCCCATTTCGTTGTTGTCGGAAAACTCTCCAACTCAACCCGTTTCCCTCTACGGCCAGGCCAAAAAGGATTCCGAAGACCTCATTGCTCAATCCGGCGTATCGGCGATCCTGCTGCGAATATTCGGTGTTCTGAGTGAATCACTGCTTCACTCCCCCAATCGGGGAAACCTTGTTCAAGCCATTGTGCATTCACTCGCGACTGACGCGCCGCTCACTCTTTTAGCGGATTCGAACGGAAGAACCACCGTGCGGGATTATGCACTGGCTAGCGACGTTTGCCGCATGGCGCTGAACGCGGGCCAGCAGCTCATGGCGGATGGTTCGAAATTTGCCGGAGCGATGCCGGTAAACTTTTGCACCGGCATTCCGACGTCAACCGCTGAGATGGCGGGACTCGCGCAGGTCGCGACCCTCCGAACCTTTCCCGTGATTTTCAGACGGCGTCAATCGAGCGAGAACCCGGTTATGGTAGGAGACACTTCGCGTCTCCGCCAGATGCTTGGCCAGGTACCACGGTCCTCGATCAATGAATTCTGGCAGCGGGTCGCAGCTCGCGGACTGCTGACCGGGTCGCATCAAGCGCCCATTCATGTTTAAGCATCCGGATCCTCCGATTGACCTCACGTTCGAGGTTTTTCCCGCTGATGGAAATTTCTCGGAAGCGGAAACCTGGATCACGGGCTGGTTGGAAACCTCCGGTCATTTTCAGCCGCAGGATATTCGTGCCCGGATTGGAGAAAATATTTTTCTCGGACTTCTGAATCACGTGGAAAAAACCACATCTCCGCGAATGCCATTCGCTTTTCTGGTGTGTCCCGAATCGGAAGACTGCTGCCTTCAAATCGAGGTTTGGCTTCCGACTTGGGGTTGGACCGAAGTTCTACGCCGGTCAATCAAGGCAAATGCCAGCGCGATCCGACCAACTTCTCCCGGACAATGGCTTGATCGGTTGCCGCGATTTGCGCGAAATATTGTCGATCCTCCGCCCTCCCTATTTTCTAAATGCGCGCAACAAGCGATCGAAGGCGCGATGGCCAGACCACTGAACATCCTGCCCTCACCACCCTTTTTTGGCCGGCTGGAAACCCCGGCAGATGACGGTTTTGTGCGCCACGGAAAATTGCTGATATCGGGTTGGCTGACCCATGCGAACAGACCCATTCTCGGCCTTACGGCCAGAGTGAACGGGGTGCCGTCCGATACGAAGCTGACTTACGGACTGCAGCGTCGCGATGTGCACCACGAGTTTCCCGATCATCCCAATAGTGGTTACTCTCATTTTCTCGGACTGATCGATTTCCCTTCTACGGCGGCCAATCCCGCAATTATTCTCATCTTTGCGGACGTCGGTGATGATATCGCTCCGCTGGTCTTTGCGCAGCGGTTTCTTCCCTGGAATCGTTCCGTAGCCGCATCATCACAAAAGCGACTGTCATTCTCGGGAAACTTGTGGTGCGCCGCGGCGTTGGTTCACGCACATTGGCGGCACTCCAAGGGAAAAACGAACCGCGCCGATCTCAGCGCTCTCCTGAAAATTCCGCCCGCGGCGCTGGTGGCCCGACGCACCGCGGCGTCCGCACCGTTTGCGGAATCCATCCCGCTTTCACTTTTTGTATCTTCGCTGGAAGATCACGAACTTTCGAAACCGGACGACGCGAAAACCCCTCTTTCGCCTTCCCCGTCCGGCCTCAATCTGTTGTTCGTCTTGCACTGCGACTTTTCGTGCGCCAGCGCACTGCATGTTCTGGCTTTGACCGGGGAACTGTCGCGCCTCGGACACGCCTGTATTGCCGCGGTACCGGAGGGGTTGGAAACGCTCACCGACCATGAACCTGTCGCATGCAGGGGCATATTGCATGCGGACATTCCTCAAGGAATTATTTTTCCCAATGGAAAAGGCCCCGATGTGATCCATGCATGGACCGCCCGCGAGCGGGTGCGCCGCCCCACTGAGCTGGCGTTAAAAAAACATCCCCGGGCGATTCTGATCGTTCACCTGGAAGACAACGAGGAAAGCCTCTTGAGTGCCGTGGCTCCCAGTCCGATTGAAAGTCTCGTTGCCCTGACGGAAACTGAATTCGACCGAATTGTTTCCCAAGACGTTTGGCACCCACGGGAAGGCCCGCGTTTCCTGGCGAAAGCCGCGGGCGCCACCCTGATTATCGCCACCCTCGCCGCCTTGGTGCCAAAGCACATTCACACTTGTGTGATTACACCGTCGGTCGATCGACGTTATTTCCATCCTCAGTCGCCATTCAAAGGCGTGCGGCATCTCATCGCTGACGAGAATGAAACAATCCTCTTCTACAACGGGAACGTCCACGCCTCGAATGCCATAGAGGTCCGCGAACTGTACTCCGCGATCCTCGCCCTCAATCACAAGGGCGTACCCACCCGACTGATCCGCACCGGGCGTAACGAAATAGATTTTCTGGGGGAATTGGCGGCAGAAGTAGCACCATTCGTCCATGACTTGGGCAAAATAAGACATCACCGTCATCTGGCGCCCCTGATGGCTCTTGCCGACATCTTCGTGCAACCAGGCGGAAACAACGAGTTCAACGCTTTCCGATTTCCGTCAAAATTACCGGAGTTCTTTTCTTTCGGCCGCCCCGTAATTATTCCCCGTACCAATCTTGGGCTGATGGTCAGGCACGGAGTGGATGCCTTCGTTTTGGAAAAAGCCCACTCCGCGGAAATTGCCGGTGCCGTTCGGCTCCTCCGCTCGGACACGCAGCTCTATCGCAGGCTTTCAGAGGGAGCCACCGCCTTTTCTGAACGCTATTTCAGCTGGCGCAGGAGCGCGGAGAGCCTTGCCGCGTTTTATGAAACACTGGTTTCTAAAAAACAGCGTTCCCTCGATGAATACGCCGGTTGAATCGAATCGCACCGGCAGACGCGCCCGTGTTTTGACTTTTGCATATCAATGCGAATCCGCCATCTGGGCTCTGCTTTTATTCACGGGAATGTTCGTTTTTCCGGAATACCCTGACGTTTCCCTCGATCCTTCCTGGCGAATCGTCCTCAGCCACGCTTTTTATCACCATTTCCAATTCGGCCCTCAACTTGTCTTCACCCATGGACCTCTCGGTTTTCTCATGGGGAATACTTACGACGGCGAACATTTCTGGCCGTTGATCGGCTGGCAACTGGCTCGCGGCGCAGTTTTCACTTTGGTGATACTTTATTCGGCGAAGCGACTACCAGTAATCGCACGATGGATCTATTTCACGTGTTTCATTCTATTCGGCGTCTACTTCGAGCACACGTTGCATCTCGCAATCGTTTTGCTGGCGGGACTGGGGGAATTGAGGCGGGAGCAGGCACCAAAAAGCGCTGCCTGTGTCGGATTGAGTCTGGGTCTGGCCTTTCTCTCGGCCATTAAGTTTCTCACTCTGCTCTTGGCGGCGCCTACCATCGCCATTGTCGGAATCTATTTCTGGAAAAAAACGTGGCGCAAGCTGGCAATCGTAATCACCGGCAGCTTCATCACCGGATTTCTTTTCATCTGGGTGTGCGCGGGACAGGAGCTGGCGAATCTTCCCACGTATTTGGTTAATTCGTGGCGAACGAGCCAAAGCTACGGAGACGCCATGGCCGTGGAGCCCCCCGCAGGCGCCTTGGTCAAGGGACTTGGCGTGCTTACGCTATGCGTCTTGTTTCTCGTTTCCCACTTTCTGCTCAGTGAAAAGAGTGTCCGGACCAAGGTGGAAGTTCTGCTGATCGGCCTGTATGCTTTCGCAGTGTGGAAGCATGGTTTTCTTAGGGCCGACGGCCACATGGGCGGATTTTTCATTGGCATGCTGGTTTTGGCAACGTGGCTTCCGGCACTCCACGCCAACAACGAACGCTTTTCTGGATTCAGATGGCTCTTAGCCGGGCTGTTGGGAGCAGCGAGCATCTGGGGGCTGGACCAGGCGCAAACAATTACGAAGACGAACGTGTGGGCAACCTATCGTGAAAAGATGACGTGGAACATCCATCACGTGATCCATTGGAAATCCTTCAGGGAAAGTTACGACGAGGAAACGCGCAAGATTCTGGATCGTCTGCCGCTGCGGCAAATTCGCAAAATTGTCGGCGACGCTTCGATCGATGTGCTCGGCTACGAGGCCGCGGTGGTCTGCTTGCATCGCTTGAATTATCAACCGCGGCCGGTCTTCCAGGGATACTCGGCGTACTCGCCCGAACTCGAATCGTTGAATCTCAAATATTTTCAATCGAAGGAAGCGCCGGCTTTTATCCTGCAAAAAATCCAGACAATCGACGGACGTTTGATGAGTCTGGACGATGCGGACCTGCTTTACGTTCTGCCCGCCTTGTATGAATTTGTCGTCGGCGAGGACGGATACGTACTTTGGCGACGACGTCTGGAAACAAACAGATTGGAACCCGGTGCAACACCCGCGGTGTCCACCGGCCTGCAAAAGCCAAATAGACCTTTGTCGCTTGCTCAGTTTTCCAACGAGCCTCTGTGGATGGAGGTCGACCTGCGTTATTCAATAAAAGGCTTTTTTCGATCGTTTTTCTATCAACCGCCGATCGTGGAACTACAGCTGAGCGATACCTCGGGTAAAACGTCCCAATATCGAATCCCACTGTCGCAAGCTCGAAACGGTTTCATCATAAATCCAATCATCGAAGATCTCGCGAGCTACCTGCACTTTGTTGGTAAGGAGCGGACGAGATCCGTTCAAAGCGTGGTCGTCGCAACCAAGCCGGATCAGCTGAAATTTTTCGGGGACGAATTCCGCTACTCCATCAGGAAAATTGAACAACCCTATCCGACGCGCTCTCTGACCGGGGAGATAAAGCGCACGACCTTTCGCTTCTTCAAATCAATGCCCGACACGGAAAGTGCGTTTGCCCCACCGCTCGAGACCGACATCGACGGGCATCCCGTTCTGCTCATGCACGCTCCGAGCGAGATGCAATATTCGCTCCCGGCACATCCCACCCGGATCTCCGGCAATTTTGGATTTATTGTGGGAGCCTACACACAAGGAGGCGGCACTGACGGCGCTTCCTTCGATGTAATTTGGACCGACAACGAAAAAAGTGAAGTCCTCTTCTCCCGCTTCCTTGATCCACTGCATGTCGAAGCTGATCGTGGACTCCAATCGTTTTCGATCGACTTAAAAGACCGGCATGGTGGACGTTTGTTACTGAAAGCAAATCCTGGCCCTACTGGAAACAATGGCTGGGATTGGACCGCTTGGTCCGACCTTGAAATTCGATAAACGGGCAAAAATTGGAGACCTAATTGTTGCCCGGCGACAGTTCCCGTGACGATTTACGCAGGGAAATGCGAATCTCCCACTCTCCTCTCCGCGGTGGTTCGCGCACGATCAACACAATCTCATTTTGCACTGGCTGCTGCATCACGGCACCCAATTCGTCTTCCGATAAACCCCGGATCCGAATGTCCTGAATTGCGACGATTTCCATGCCACGGGCAATCCCCGCCCGCGCCGCGGCAGTGTCAGGTCTGACATTTTCCACGCGCAAAAAGGAAAGCGGCCGCTCGGCCGAGTCCATATTCGGCTGGGAAAACACGCGCAACTCCACACTCGCGAGGGCTGCTGAGACGCGCATGACGGGCATTTCCATGATTGAGCCAGGCGGTGGATTTTGAAGGTCCAGAATGAATCTTTGAAAATCCGCCTCGTGCGCCAGTTTCGCAAAGGCGGGTTCCGATTGGATTCGCTCGATATCACGAAGGCCTGCCGCAACGGCCGATCGCAACGCCCCCAAGGCACGTTTTTTATCGCCGTTAAATCCGTGTGCGCGCGCCAGATCGTAGAAACATTGTTTGTCATCGGGTTTGAGCAGCGAAGACAATTCCAACACTGCCGCCGCCTCGCCGTATTCCTGTTCTTCAAAATGTCGGCGAATCGTTTCCCGCGTCGAAAAAAGATAACCCGCCAGCGCCCGACGGACTCCCGCACGTTCGATTGAATCGTCGGCCGCATCTGCTTTCCGGCGCAATTCCGCCGCGAAAGTCCTTTTTCGATTCGTGCTTTCCATTGCGACTTCGCCGAGCTCGTTTACCAGTTCGGATTCGGAAATTTCAGCGGCTACCTCTTTTTTCAATGCCGCTTTCACTACACGCGAATTGCGAAGTTCATTTTCCTCCTTTTCCAGCGCGCCGACCTCGACCAACCCGGAAAAATCCGCATTCAACGACTGCAGTGCGCACCATCGATCAATGCCCGCCTGGCCGGTCATCGCTGCAACACGCGACTGGAACTGCGATCGAATAAAATCGTCATTTTTTGGCAGGGAGCCGGTCTTCATTGCCTGTAATTCCAACCACTCCACCGCCTCCGTCATGAGCGCAGCGGACGCCCATTCATGTCCTCCCTTAAAGATTACCGTGCGATGAACTGCTTTGCGTCGCGACAAATCCTGGTCGAGCCGTCGCATTTCCCAATAGTTGAAATCCTCCACTCCAGCAGTGCCAAAATAAACAAACGGGATTTGAGTAGGAATTTTATCGGGCATGGGAAACCCGGCGCTGCAGGCAATCACTCCTTTGGACAAACCCGATAATCCAAACGTCGTGGCAACCCGGGCCCCGCCGGATACGCCCGTCGTGTAGATCCTGGCCACATCAATGGAAAAGTGCGCACTGACGTCCTTCACCATCGCCCGCGCCGCCGCGGTATTTGCCGCCCACGGTCCATTGCGCGAGGTCAGCGAGCCGGCCACCAAATATCCGTACTTCTCGGCTGCTGCTTGCAGTCGTTCAACCGGGATGCGGCCTCGCGCCGATGCATCGAAGCAGAAGATCACCGGCCATTTTTTTGTGTTCGCGTAGCTCGACGGCACATAAAGCGCATAACTTTGCGCGGCGTCCTCTTCGCAAACGACTTTGTCGAGGATTCTGCCGGTCAGGTCGGATTGCGCGTACAAAGGGGCAATCAGACACATTCCAAGGAAAAGGATATTCCAGCGCATGGGATCTATCGATAATTACCTAAATAAGTCGCGAGCATGAAAGATCGAGGTAGGGCGCGTTATCCCTAACGCGCCGGTTGAACGCTCGCGGGAAATTGGATTGTACGACGACGGACCGGCGCATTAGGGATAATGCGCCCTACCCACAAAGGTTGCTGATCGCGTCGCAATGATGAGTGAGCACATCGCGCTTCCATATTGGCTGCCCAACCTTGTTTTTAAAAAAATGAAGCGCCCTGCGGCCAGGGCGCTTCATGTCTAACCTGAACCCCGAGAACGGGCCGTCGCCCGAAATTTAGAATGTGCCCTTGAACCCGAGTGTCAGATGAGGTTCACCGAATTCGTAACGGTTGTTGGGCAGCACGACGTTTTGATTCTGCGGCAGGTAACCGCGGAAATAATCGATGCGCTGGCTGTTGAAGACATTGCGCACGAGGACATACATGGCGAATTTCCGACTGAACGTGTACTCGAGTTTCATATCGGTCGTGAGTTTCTCATTCCGGTAGGTGGCGAGACGGGTGTCTGGCGCACCGGTCACCGGATTCGCCGCGGTACCGACAAAGAAACTGGTCGCTACGAAACCTCCAAACAAACTATCCGAAACCCAGTTGGTCGTGCTGGTAAAGGCCAGTTTGCGGTAGCGATAGCCGAGAATGAAGTTGGCCGTCCTCGGAGAGACCGCACGCAACTGCGAGTACTTGGTGTCGAGCGCCTTCATGGCATTAGGGTCGCTCGTGCTTACACTGAGCTGCGTATAGTTCGCTTGAATATTCACGGTATCGAAGGGCTTCGGCAGAAAAGTCAGATTCTGCGAGTAACTGAATTCAACGCCCGTCAATCTGGATTTGCTCCCGTTGGAAGTAACCGTTCCGGACGAGAACTCCGCAGGATTATAACCATAGTCCGTCGCCATTTCGGCAATCTCCGTGGCCGTCATCGCATGGGGCGTAATGTAATTTTTTACGTCCTTCATGTAGCCATACACACTGAACACTCCGGAATTTTTGAAATAGAAATCCACGGAGAGATCGTAGTTGTTGGAAAAATACGGCTTCAGATCGGAATCCGGCACATTGAGCGTTCCGTCCGCGGCGCCCGGCGCACTTTCCGACGTGATGGAGGGAAGCAAATCAATGTAGTCCGGATGACCGACGGTGCGACTGACGCCCCCACGCACGACGATGTTGCGATTGAAGCGTGGCGTGTACTTCAGCGTAATCGAGGGATACCATTCCGCATAATCCAGGTCCACCTTCGCCAGCTTCGAACGCAGATTGGCGCGGCTCTGCGCCTTCGCGTCGATTTCGCGTTTTTCCCAGCGCATGCCGCCCACAAGCAACAGGTCGGGAGTGACATTGACGTCGCCACGCAGGAACCCCGCGATGTTCTTCTCGGCAAAATTCCGGACGTCATCGAGCGCGACGAACGTGAGTTTGGATTTATACGTGTCCCACATTTTATAAGGATCCACGACCTGATAGCTGCCGAAGCCGAAGGCGACATCTCGTGTATAAAGGGGGTCAGACAGACTCGTGAGCGACGCTCCCGTAACTGCCGGAATCACGCCACGATAATCGGGACGATTGATGTACCGGTCGACATTATCCACCGCGAAACCGGTCTGCAATTTGACGGGCACGGCAAGGTGATCCAGCTCGTAGGTGTAGTTACCGCTCACGCCTTTCTTCTCGTCGGTTGCCGACCACGGGCGCGATTGAAAGTTGGCGTTATTACCCGCGGCACTGAAGGTGTAGTTGCCGAGCGAGCGGATGAAATCCAGCGGCACCGGCGTCGACCCGTTCGTCAGTGTAATGGTGGGCATTTCCTCGTTGATATTCTTCAAAGTGAAGGACGAATAAGTCGCCGCACTCGGAACGATGGTGGAGGCAGAGGAAATGAAGCCTTTGGAAGTATCGCGGTACTGGCCGTCCGCGCGCGACCAATAGGTGGTGAGAGTTGCCTTCGATTTATTGTTGAACTCGTGGGAGAGAGTAGCGTTGAGGTGGAGCGTGGTGCCGTATTTGTTTCGATAAAGCACGCCATTGGTAATCGTGCCCGCTTGCGCCGCCGTAATCGCGCCCCCGGTGCCCGAGGTATAACTGTCGCCATTTGCCGTGGCAGAAGTACCGAAGGCAAAGGTCGGTCCGCGCTGCGTGAAGTTCAGGTCGTACCAGTTCCATTGGCCGGAAAGGGTGAGTTTGGTGGCATCGCTGATCAGGTAATCGAGTTTGGTGGCGAACGCCTGGCGGTGGGTGAGCTTTTCCTCGCTCCGGATTGCGTAGGTGCCGAGGCGCGGCTGCGCCATGAAGATCGTCGGGGTGGCCGTCTGGATATTCCAGGTGGCGGTCGTCCGCGGCGAATCGTCGTATTTTTCGGAAAGACGGTAGTTAAAATTTATTCCCAGCTTGTCCGTGATTTTGCGCGAGTAATTCATGTCCACGCTCGGACGGATGAGGTAGTGCGTGTTGTGACCCCAGACGCCGCCTTCCTTTTCCAGCGAGAGATTAGTCGAGGGGGCGGACAGCGAGACGTTGTAGCTGAAACGCTGCACGTCCCGATTATCGAAGGCACTTTTCGTGACGAAGTTTACGAATCCGCCGGTCGAACTTGCAGGAATATCGGGAGTCACCGTTTTGAAAAGTTCAGTAGTTTCGACATTGTTCATCGCGATCTGCTCAAACTCGAACCGGCGCGTGTCGTCCATGGAAGACGTTCCCGCCATCGGAGTGCCATCGACCGCGACGATGGTGTACGCCGTGCTGAGGCCGCGCAGGCTGACTCCGCGGGCGTCGTTGACGTTATAGTCGATCGTGACGCCGGGGAGAAATTTCAAGTATTCGCCCACGTTGCCTTCGCTGACTTCGCCGAACTGATCGGCGGCGGCGACCAGCTTCGACTGAATCGAAATCTTTTGCAGTGCCACCGCTTGGGCCGCGCCTTCCTTGGTGGTGCGAACCACCAGGCGATCCAGCTGAACGACGCCTTGCGTGAGAGAAAAACTCGCCGCCGCCGTGGCGCCGGCTTTGACCTCGACCGCGGCACTTTGCGCATCGAGGCCGGGATAGGTGGCCGTGATCGTATGCGAGCCTACCGGCACGTTATTGAAGGAAAAACTGCCATCGCGCTCCGTCGTGATCCGCAGTGCGCTGCCTTCCATGACGACTTCCGCGCCCTGAAGATAATTGCCACTGGCTGCTTCCAAAACGCGGCCGGTGAGCGAACCTGTTTCAGTCGTGCCCGCCGCAAACGCGGCGACGCACGTACATAAAACAAATTGAGTGAGAATGCTTCTGATCGCATGCCAGGATCGATTGATTCCGGCCTGCGGCGATGGGAGTGACAGGTTCATGGTAACTGGGGTTGATGCACAGTGAGGGTGTTGAAACACCGCGAAAAATTCCGCGGTCTTGAGCATCGAACGCCGCTCCGGCGAAACCCCTTCAAAAAAATTAAAACCCTCACACATCGGCGATCAGCGTCGGTACGGAGACCGACGCCCACCTCGTCGTTGTATTGAAGTAGCCCGGCGCGGGCTACATCGTACGACGTTATTTTGTCGTGACCGAACGACAGAAATGGCCCGTGATCATGTTTGAAAAACGCTAAAAGCTGAAGCGACAAAGCCAACCCATCCTCAAGCTGAAATCAGAGTGAAATTCTACGGCGTTGCACCGGCATCGATTAACTGCTGATTTCCCGCGAAAGAACGACGAAGTTGAAGGGCTTCCACCTCTTGTGGAGTTGTTCAACGCAACCCATATTCTCTTGAAATCCGCTTTCATTCTCTCGATCGGAATTGCCTGCCTGACCGTCGCCTCTCCCGCGGTGGGGGAACCGGCGGATGCCCCGACGGCACCGCTCCCACCGGAGAATTCTCCCTGCACGATTATCGAAAAAACACCGCCCCGGTTTCCCAACCGTCTCATTAAAGATGGAGTCGCTCATGGCGTCGTGAAAATGCTGCTTCACGTGAATTCGGCAGGCGAACTCACCGACACGCTCGTCACCGCGTTCACGCGGAAAGCCTTCGCCGATGAAGCGCTGCACGCAGTCAAGCGATGGAAATTCATCCCCGCACGGTCGAAGGGCGAACCGATCGACACGATCATCAATATGACCTTTCAATTCGAGGTGAAGGAAGTGCTCGTGGCGGAAAAATTCTCTCCCGACTTCACTCCGCTCGAGCACTCCGAGGAATTCGAGTATCATGCCTGCAATGTTAAGAATCTCGATCGCGTCCCCACTCCGTTAAATGTTGTCGAGCCGGTTTACCCGCAGGAACTGATGAAACAGGGGATCTCCGGAAACATCGTCGTCGATTTCTATATCGACGAAAAAGGTAAAGCGCGCTTTCCCACCGCAACACCCGGCACCGATGAAATCCTCGCCGGTATCGCCGTCGCGGCGGTTCAACAATGGCGGTTCATTCCTCCGACTGCGAAAGGCAAACCAGTCCTCGTACAAGCGCGTCAGGTCTTCACGTTCGAGAAGGACGATAAATCTTAAGCGAGGCCGGGGAATTTTTAACCGCTAATAGTTTCGCCGAATGCCGAGGCGAAACTTTCAAAGTCCCCTTCGACTCATCGTCTTCGGTTTACAATCGGAGGAATCTGGTTGCCTCGCACGTAGGTGCGCGGACAAGTACCGGGATGCGAGCACGCAGCAACGGTGCAATCGCAGAGTGTATTTTCGTCATTCTGGAAACCCACGCAGAATCCATTCCTCTGCGGCCTCCGCGATCTCGGCGTTTAAAACCCGATTTTTTGCCTGCGAAATACGCGAAACTACGCAAAAAAATCACAGCAAGGTCGCAAAGGACGCGAAGTTTTTGAGAAAGAAACCGCTCCTTTGCTCTCTTTGCGACCTTGGTGTAAAAACTATTTTCCCGATTCCCGGCGGCCTATAACTTCCCCGCGGCTCTCAGCAATGGCGTCAGTTCGGCGCGCAGATACTGGCGCGCGCGATAAAGTCTGGTCTCCACACCGCGAGGGGAACAGTTGATGATTTTTCCGATTTCCTCGTAACTCAGGCGTTCATATTGATGCAGCAGCAGCGGAACTTTGAGATCGTGTGGGAGCGTCTCCACTGCGGCGGCCAGTGCATTGAAGGCTTCCTGCTTCTCCAGGGTTTGCGCGGGATCTGCGCCGCCGGAAGACAAGCTGGAACCGAGTGTTTGTTCATTCCCCTCCGGTTGACGGGGAGTTTCGAGGCTTACCGTGGGATGCCTTCGACGCCAGCGGTAATGATTGTGACAAAGGTTGGTCAGGACCGTGAAGAGCCACGCAGAGAGATTTGAATCCGGATTCAAACGCCGGCTTTGCTGATACAGCCGCACAAAAACCTCCGAAACGACGTCGTTCGCATCAGTCGTATTCCGCAGATACCACCAGGCAAAAGAGAACAGCGGTTTCTTCCAACGCGCGATGAGACGCGACAACGCCGCGTCCTCGCCCCGCTGAAGCGCGTGAAGATCGGCGTTCTCAGAATTCACAAGGGCGTCGCAGCGGAATCAATTAAGCGAGCCACCCACGGCCGCCTGAATGGCCGGGGTGAGCATCGCGAGGTATTGGTCCCGTTGCTTGGGTGTCAGAATCTCTGCCGTCGCCGCGACCAACTGGCGGGCGGAATCGAGACATTCGTGATCGAGCACACGCTGCTGCACCACAAAACGGGAAACCTTTACGAAATCCACCTCCCCCGCTTTTTGCCGGGTTTCCTCGATGGCCGAGAATTCGCGACGCATCCGTGCCACTTCGCGGGCAAGTGCCACCATGCGGGGTCGCGACTGTTCATGCAGCGCGCGAATCCGCGCAAGTTGCGCTGAGTTCAGATGAAAATCGCTCTTCATCCACGCCAGTTGCGATTCGAGATCGTATACCGGTGCAGGGTGTCGTACGCCAAACCAGGCCAAATGCGCGGCCACGCCGCAGACCAAGCCGAGAATCAGGGCGATAAAGGTACGTTTCATGGCTGGATTGAAACGGACTCCGCGCTTGCACTTCCTTCCACGCCATCGAGCTGAGGATCGATCTGGCGCAAATAACTCTGCACAAATTGCACGCTGCGCTTAGCCTGCATCTGCGAAACACGCGTCTCCGCCAATAAAAGTCCAAGCAGCACACACCCCACGACAAATGCCGCGGTAAATGACGGGCGCGCGAAAATCGCCTCGACGGTCGCAAACCAGCCCCGCCGCAGGCCGGTGGGATTTTCATTGGCAGCGATGCGCCGCCAGACGGCGGACTCAAGATTATCCGACGGCTCAGGCGCAGCGTCGCGCCAGCGCTCAAACAGAAAGTCGAGGGGATCACGCGGATCGTTGGGGGGTGGCATGGAGAAAAGATCGGATTGGATTCAAGGTATTGGAATCAAATTCCAAACGACGCGCAGGTGTGCCCGTCGTACAAGAAAACGCCACGCCGCCGGAATCCCTTCAAAATAAATCCGACCGAACCGCCCTACCCCGGGCCTTCCGGACTGCCCTGAAAACATTTCATCATATTCACAAGTTTGCACTGGAGCGCACTTTCGTTCACACGATAGTCCCATACCCACCCCATGACGCGCTACGACTATGCAGTCCTTGTTTTCTATCTCGGATTCATGGTGACGATCAGCTGGGTTTTCCGGCGATTTGTAACAAGTGTCAGCGACTACTTCCGGGGCGGTGGCAAGGCGCTATGGTGGATGGTGGGTGGCTCCGCGTTTATGATGTCGTTCAGTGCGTGGACCCTGACCGGCGCCGCCAGCAAGGCTTACGGCGATGGTTGGCCGATCACGATAATCTATGTGGCCAACGCTGTCGGATTCCTGATCAACGCGTTGCATTTCGCACCGAAGTTCCGCCAGATGCGCGTAGTGACGGGCATCGAAGCGGTGCGATTGCGTTTCGGAGCGGCGAGCGAGCAAGTGTTCACCTGGTTGCAAATGCCGCTCGGGACTTTGCAGGCGACGCTACACCTCAACGCCGTTGCGGTATTTTTTTCCGCAGTCTTTGGTTTCGATCTTACGCTCACCATTATTGTGCTGGGGTTGATCGTACTGACCGTGGCGTTGTTCGGTGGCAGCTGGGCAGTGATCGCCGGCGATTTCATCCAGATGCTGATCTTGATGCCCGTGTGTCTCACGATCACGGTGCTGGCGATCGTTCACCTCGGGGGCGTCGATGGTTTTCTGGAAAAGATTCCAGCCGGACACTTGGATTTCGGCGCTGTCCTCAACCGCGACTTCCTCGGTCTCTGGTGCATTGCGATGCTCCTGAAACAAACTATCAGCACCAACAATCTGCTCGACGCCAACCGCTACCTGAGCGTCAAGGACAGCCGTCACGCGCGCTGGGCGGGATTTCTCGGCAGCGGACTTTATTTGTTGGGCATCGTCGTTTGGTTTGTGCCACCCATGGCCGCACGTGCGCTGTTCCCCAACTTGCAAAGCCAGTTTCCCACGCTCCTTCACCCCGAGGAAGCTTCATTTATCGCCATCACCCGTGCCGTCGCTCCCGTTGGCATGATGGGCTTGCTGGTGAGCGGAATATTCGCTGCCACAATGTCAGCCATGGACGCCGGCCTGAACAAGAGCGCCGGTATTTTCATTAAGAACTTCTACTCCCCCATCGTGCGGCCACAGGCGACCGACCGCCAGCTGCTCAAGGCCAGCAAAATTGTCACCTTGCTGCTTGGTGTGATTATCATTCTCGCGGCGCTGCGCATGAGTCAGCTCCGGCAGCTCGGACTTTTCCTGCTGATGCAGCGTGTGAGCATTCTCATCGCCATTCCCATTACAGTTCCACTGGTGCTTGCTCTTATTATCAAACGTACGCCGTCGTGGTCAGCGTGGAGTACCGTGCTGGTCGGATTCACGGGTTCACTCCTGATCGATCGCTTTCTCTCGCCAGAGTGGGCTGCCCATTTTTTTGGCCACTCCGGCCCGATGTCCTCCGACACCGAGGAATATTGGCGGCAAGGCGTCCAACTGATCGGCAATGTCTTGCTGGGCACCACATGGTTTGCCTTCAGCGCTCTCTTTTGGAAAAAAACCGACCCAGCCCGGCGCGCCCAAATTGAACAATTCATCGTCCGTCTGGATACCCCCGTCGATTTTGTCCGCGAGGAAGGCGCCGCCGCCGCGAACGACGCGCGTCAAGCCGGTGCAGTGGGCTGGCTTTGCCTGGCCTACGGGGGATTTGTACTGCTGCTCGCCCTGATTCCCAATCCACCCATGGGCCGGCTGGCCTTCGTCGGTTGCGGCAGTCTCGTACTGGCAGTCGCCCTGATGTTGCTCCGATCTGCGCGAGCCGCGCGATAGAGTATTCCGGAGGTAGGGCGCGTTATCCTTAACGCGCCGAGGCGGCGGAGAATATTCCCGCAGTGCGGAAGTCCTGAGCGGCGGATTAGGATAATCCGCCCTACCTTTCTTCCGACTACGGGAGATTAACCATGTAAGCATCGGCACTCTTTCCGTAAAATCGGGGTCCACCTTCATGGACTTTCACCGTTTCGAAACGTCAACCCCGCTACCGCATCGTTCCTGACTTCATGAAACCCCTAATCCGTTCCGTCGTTTTTAGCCTGCTAATTTGCTCCGCCGCTCTCCCGCTTATGCGCGCCGCCGACTCTGTACCCGCCGATTCTGAAAATCCCGCCGTGAAAGAAAAGCGACTGGAGTGGTTTCGTCAGGACAAGTTCGGCCTGTTCATACACTGGGGCCTCTACTCGATTCCCGCCGGCTATTGGAAAGGCGCGCGGTCCCCTGGCATCGGTGAGTGGATCATGAACCGCATGCGCATCCCCGTCACCGAATATGAGCAGCTCGCTTCACAATTCAACCCCGTGAAGTTCGACGCCGACGCTTGGGCGCAATTCGCCGTGGATTCTGGCATGAAATACGTCGTCATCACTTCGAAGCACCACGACGGTTTCGCCCTCTTCAAGTCTGCCGCCAGCAAATACAACGTCGTCGATGCCACGCCGTTTAAGCGCGACATCATCAAGGAACTCGCCGCCGCCTGCGCAAAACGCGGCCTGCGTTTCGGCGTCTATTATTCACAGTCGCAGGACTGGCACGAGCGCGGTGGCACGGGCAACAACTGGGATTTCCCGGAGAACGCCGTGAAAGACACCGACGGTTCCTACGACAAATATCTCCAGGGAAAAGTTGAACCGCAACTGCGCGAACTCCTGACGAACTATGGTCCGATCTGTCTGGTCTGGTTCGACACCCCGCAGATGATGAGCGGCGACCGGCCCGTGCGCCTCACCAACATCGTCCGCTCCCTGCAACCCTCGACGCTCATCGACGGTCGTCTTGGCAAGGTCGGCGATTATCAAAGCACCGGCGACAACGTCATTCCGGCCAAGGCTAACGATGACGCCTGGGAAGTCCCCGCCACTCTCAATCACACTTGGGGTTACCGCACGGACGACCATAATTGGAAGTCGCCCGGTGAACTTATTTTCAAACTCGTGGACATTGTCTCGAAGGGAGGCAACTACCTGCTCAACGTCGGCCCCACGGCGGAAGGCGTCATTCCGCAGCCCAGCCAGGACAATCTCCGCGAGGTCGGAAAGTGGCTCAAAACGAATGGTGAAGCCATCTACGGCGCGGGCCGTTCGCCCTTTGGCGAGGAGTTTGGCGACTACGCCAGCGCTCTGAAAGATCGCGCCGGCAATCCCGTTTTCCTCGGCTACAACGACTGGCGCTGCACGACCAAGTCCGGCAAACTCTACTTCACGCTATTTCGGGTCGAGCGCGATGGCCAGCAAGGGGTGTTCACGCTGCCTGCCTTCAAGAACAAGATCACGGCGGTCTACGCATTGACCGATGCCAAGCGCACGCCACTTGAAGTTCAAACCGCGACCGACGGCCAACGCTTCATCAATCCGGAGCGTTACGTCAACGATTCGATGGGCACGGTTTACGTGGTGGAATTCGAGGGCGCCAAGATCGAACGGTAAGTCCGGTCCAGTTTCCCGCCGTACTCTTAAGGCCCGCTCCGACGAGCGGGCCTTCTTTCAGTTATTCCTGGGAATGCCGAGCCCCAGCTCGGCGGTTTGTGGATACGGTAGAGGTACTGTACAACCTCCAATACCGCTGCAAACGATACCACGGCGTCCCAGAAAAAACGGCAAATTCTACCTTCCGAAATGTAGGAGCTTGCTTGCAAGCGATTCGGGAGACCCGTGGCCGGTCCATACCCTGAATCGCTTGCAAGCAAGCTCCTACATCCCGACCAAGTCGCATCCGTTGCGGATGAATGTGAGACGAAATTCTAGATCATTTTCTGCACCCGGTCGTACGATATCTTGGCTCATCGCTTTATTTGGATATCGACGGACGCGTTGGTGACCGCAGGCAGTTCGACCGGCGCATTGCCCCACGTGTCCTCGAAGTAAACGACCTTCTCCATCGATACGTCGCGAGAATCCTTGAGCCTCACCAGCAGTTCCTGGTCTTGAGCGCGGACCAATTTCACATCAGAGATCGCGGCGCCGATCACATCGTCCAACAGCAGCGCCGGAGTACTGTCGCGCTTCTCATAATTGAAGGAGCAATTCGTCAGCGTCAGCCCTTCGACATGACGCGCGTAAAGACCGTAGGAGGGTAGCACGCCGAGATCGGAGGCGTTGTATTGGCCAACGCCGAGCTCGATGGGTTGATTGGCGCTGTCCGACTTCGGATTGCCGCCCTTGGCGAGAAAATGGACGTCATTGAAAACCACATTTTTCACATAGCCGGTGTGCCGTCCGTTCGGGAGCCGGAAGCTCCCCCCCCCCTGCACTGTCGCGGTGTCGGGCAACTGGTAGCCCGCAACGATCGGCGCGGCTTTGCGCTGTGATCCGTCATACGCTTTCCACCGGGGTTTATTGCCAAATGAGCTGCCGGCGTATTGCTCGCTGACGTCGACGTGGTTGATGAGAATGTTCTCAACCATGCCGATGTTGATGTTCGTGTTGAGCAACTCGTCGTGCAGTTTGCCGTTTTCGTCGAATTTGAACCTGGCGACCGTGGCGCCAAGTACCCGACCGCGATTGGAGATGGAGATGAAAAATGGCGTGTGTGCGCGCAACATCTTCGATCGCGAATGCAACGGCCCCGTGTGACCGCAGTTGAGGTGGACGTCTTTCACGTGACCGCCATCGTTCGTCGAAATGGAGAACCCGGCTTTGTTGCCACCAGTCACGTAGATGTTGTCCACGTGAACATCTTGAATGTCGTCGGCAGTTTCAGATCCGATCTGAAATAAATTGCAGTTGGTGTCGCCGAGAATGTTGCGGACGCGATAGTCCCGAGCCGGACGGGTGAAACCGAGCGAACAATCTGAGCCTGGCTTCACGATATCGTCCGAGGTAACCTTGCAATAAATATTCGTGGCCATGACGTGATTGCACCCCATGAAATCGTAGATGTCGCGCGAATTGCCGGTGGCGCGCTGGCCGATGTAGGTGTCGTGAACATCGATGCCGTCGGTGCCCGTGGCGAGCAGGACGAAGTGCCCACCCCGATCGATCTGCAGCATGTTGTCGGTGGCGCAGTCCTTCGCGCCGTTTGGTCCGATGTAATAAGGCTCGTCCTTTTCGGCATCGTACCAGAGGTCCTCATCGCGGGCGAGGCCGCCGATCTCGAGATTGGTGCAGAGTTTCAGCGTAAACATCTTGTCGCTGCGATTATCAGGCGCGTTCTTCATCACGTTGTCGCCGGTGACGAGGTTGCCGTCGCCAGTGACGCGACCGGCGCCGACGATCTTCACGTTGTCGAGCCGCTCACCAAAAAACATCGAGTTCCTAAAATAATGATGCCCGACATCCTGCTTGGTGAGCCAGTTCTCGGGATTTTCGTAGGGACCGGCATCGGTCGGCGAAAGACCCGAGCGGTATTGGCGGTCGCTAAACCACGTCGGCTCCGGCGCGTCGCCGCCTTTTAATGCAACGATCGTGGCGCCGCGATCAAGGTAGAGCCAGACGTTGCTCTGCAAGTGGACGGTTCGGACCCGATAAGTGCCGTCGCTGAAACGGAGCGTGCCTCCGCCGAGTTCGGCGAGGTGCGCAATGGCTGAATTGATCTTTTCCGTATCATCGCTCTGGCCGTCGCCGATAACACCAAAACTCTTGATGTCCCTCTTGCCGGAGTAGAACGAGACGGTGTTCGACGAGCCCCGATTTTCCCCAGCTTCAACCTCCAAGCGAAATAAGTGAAGCTGGTCGGGTTCGAGTCCGGAAATACGGGCCGTGCCCTTGGCGGAATCAATGATTGCGGCAGATCGGATCCATGTCTTCCCCTCGTCGAGCGAGTGTAGCAATTGTGCGGCTGCCGTGTCCGCTTGGCTCCACTTGAATTCAACTGATGTGTAGGTCGTAGGCGACTCACGATAACGCCGGCTCCGGTCGAGCACACGCGTGAAGTCCGAAATCGTGGCAACGGCGGTCAGCGTGGAATTGCACTCCGCACTGGTCAGCACTTCCGGCTGAGACGTGGTGTAGGTTGCGCGGAAAGAATACGCTCCGACGCGGGCGAGCTTTACGCCGCCAATGATGAGTTTGAGATCGGCTCCGTTGGCGGGACGAAGGTCGAGATGCTTAAACGTGAGGGTCGTGCCACCGTCTGAAGCTGACGCGATCGCGACCTCTCCCACTTTCGAATACGAATACGCTGAGCCGACGCGGCCGATGGATTGCGTGGGCAGGTCGCGGAGCCTCACATCGCCACGGCCGATGACGTTGACCGTGGTGTTGTCGAGCGTGACGGCGATGCCGGGCGGCAGAGTGATCTGCACGGTGGCGTCCGGGCTGCGCTGGCCGGCGGTAAAATAGAGCGTCACATCGCGCACGGTGTTCACCGTAATCGCGTCATGCTGCAATTGCAGGCGACCGCCCAAAGCAAGCGGCCGGAATTCAAACCGGTAGGTTTTGGCCGTCCCACCCTCGCCCACCACCAGCCGGTCGCCGGGCGCGATTTCCCCTACAGTCTTGGTAGCACCTGCTTGATCGATCACATGGCCTGACACGGACGCTCCCTCCGTGGTGGCAAGCTCCCGCTGCAAGTCACTCACCGTGGCCGTGGTCAGGACGAGCCCCGCGTCTTCCAAGGTGTCGACGGTAAATGAATACGTGCGTCCGGAACCGAGGACGATGGTGTCGTCGGTGACGGCCGCGACGCGGGTGGCGGCAGGGCCCGGGATAAGGGCGCCGTCGACCGTGGAAACGACACTCCAGACGAAGGCGCAAACAGGCAGCAATTTCTTGAGGAAATTCATGGGACAACCATTTCGATAGATGAGATCAACTGGGTTACAAGAGTCTGCCGGCGCGGCGCGGCGAGAAAAAGAAAAGCGGCCGGCGGGAAGACCGAGGAAAAACTCCCTCGCTCCGACGGTGCCTGGCAATCCGCATCTCCGGGTGTCATCGGCGCATTGGCTGGAGGCCGGATCGGCCAAAGCCTGCGTCGCCTCATGAGCGCCACAGGCCGATCGAGAACCGATGGCCGTAATCGGACTGAAATGCAGGTGTTCAGAACGTGAACAAAATGCCGCCGGTGCCGAGGAAGCCGAGCGCGTTGGTCTCGTTGCGGAATTTGTCCCCGACGAAGCCGCGGTATTTCAGGCCGTGGTTTTCCGTGAGATTCACGAGGTCGAGGAAGACGGTGAGATTTCGCGTGACCTGATAGCGACCGGTGAAATCGATCTGCCAGCGGGCGCCGCGTATCTTGGTCGTGGCGACGTTGGTGAGCTGCGTGTTCTCGTCCCAGGCGTCCGTGTAGTTCCAGGACAGCCGGAGATCGAGGCGGTTGTAAACGTAGCTGACCCCGGCATTGGCCGTGCGCGGGATGAATTTCTCCAAGCGGTCGCGTTCCACCTGGGTGCCGGTGGCGGAGACATCGGTGTCGAACGTACCCTTGGTCTTCAGGTAGGTGTAGTTGCCGAAGATGCCGAGGCCGCGGAACATGCCGGGCAGGATGTTCGACAGCTGCTGCGAGTAATTCAGCTCGATACCCCGCACCTCGCCTTGGCCCACGTTTTGCTTGGAATTCAACTCCCAGGGGGTGGTGTCACCCGGGATGACGGAGGCTCCAAGGTCGGCGGCCTCTTCCGGCGTGATCAATTGCGAGGTGCTGGCGTCGAAATCCGTGATCTTCTTCTGGAATACGCCCACCGAAATGACGCCGACCGGCTCGAAATAATACTCGAGGCTGATGTCGATGTTCTTCGAATAGCGTGGCTTTAGGTCGAGGTTGGGCACGGTGATTTCATGGGTCACCGGATCGACGTCGGTGACGCCGAGGATGCTGCCCCAGTCCGGCCGGCCGGAGGAAGTGCTGTAGGCGGCCTTGAACTTGAGGTGATTGTTGAACGAGTAGCTGGCGTGCAGGCTCGGATAGACCTTGTCGTAGCTGGTGGTCCCTCCCTGGCGCGCCGTCCACTCGTCGACTGTGCCGGCGAGCGCGCGGCGGCGGAATGCCTGGTCGCGCTCGGCCTCGGTCTTCTCGAAGCGGACGCCGCCCAGTAGCGTGAGTTCTCCGATCTCGATCTTGCCCTGGCCGTAGGCGGCGGAGACATTCTCCCAGACGGTGCGGGTGTTGCGCAGGCTCTGCTCGCGGGTGGCGTTGGTGTTGATGGTGAACTTCGTGGGATCGTAATTCCAGCGCAGGGCGGGGTCGGCATTCGGGCCCTTAAAGGAAATGCCCATCGCCTGGGTGAGGCGCACCGGATCCAGGATGACGCCAAGCGGATAGTGGCCCAGGCCGCCGCGCAGATCCCAATCCGGGTCGGTCAGCGAAGTGAGGCTCGGGCCGAAGCCGGTGGCGGTAACATTGGTGCGGCCGCGCAGGTCCTCCCGCCACTGGCTGTTCGTCTTTCGCTCATATTTAACGCCGGTCTTGAGTTCGATCGGCCAGCGGCTGGAAAAATGCTTGGTGAGGTCGAGCTTGGCGCTGTAGCTCTTGTTGTCGGCATAGAGCTTCTGCCACTGGCTCTCCGCGTCGGTCTTGGCATCGGAGAAATTGTCGTTGAAGGGATTGGCCGCCAGATAGCTGGTCGGGGCCACGGTCGTCGTGCTTGTGGTGCCGGTATAGAAGTCGCGGATGACGCCGATCACGGGCCAGCTCTTGTCATCCCCGCCGCCGGTGCGGTCGAGCACGTAGTCGAGCTTCTTGTTCGAGATGATGCTGTGTGTGTCGACCTCGCTGTCCCGCTTGGTGCGGGAGCCGGAAACCTCGCCGTCAAGGCGCCAGCCCGCGGCATTGGAATATTTGAAGTAGGTGCGACCCGCGGTCGTATCGTCGGTCTGGTCGCGGCGGCCGGCCTCGGAGCCGTAGTTGGCGCCGTCCACGACGACGTAGTAGGAGGGACCCTGGGAAAGCGGGGCGCGCACGGTGCCGTTGCGCAGGCGGCTGCGGACGCGATACATGGTATCGGTGTAGGAGCTGACGCCCGCCGAGACGCCGACCGTGAGGTCGCCGCTCACCTTGTAGTCGACCTTCAGCGCGGTGCCGCTGCGCTCGAGACCGTGCAGCGCGGTGCTGGCGTTGTTGAAGCGCTGATACTCGACGCCGGAGACGGTGGTGGGATTGTCCCACGAGGTGGTGCCGCGCACGTCCTGGATGCGCTCCCAGTTGGCCGTGACGTAGATGCCGAGGTTGTTCTTGCCACCGAAGACGGAGTAGACGTCCGAGTAATTGGCCGCGAAACTCGGGGCTTGGGAAGCGTCGCTCTTCTTGAAGACATCGCTGCCGTAGGTGAAGCTGTAAGAAGCCGCGGCGCGGATGTTGATGGCGCGACCCTTGCGGTCAAAGGCGCTCTTGGTGATGAGATTGATGCGGCCGCCGATGGAATCGGGATCCATGTCGGGGGTCAGGGCCTTCACGACCTCGACGCGCTCGATCATGTCGGCGGGAATGGCTGCCGCATTCTGCCCGCGGCCGCCACCACCACCGGTGACGGAACCGCCGTCGATGTCGATGCGGGTGAATTCGGCGCCCATGCCGCGCAGGAGGATGTTGCCGGGCTCAACTTCGTCGGTGGTGGCGGCGAGGCCGGGGAGGCGCTTGAGGAAGTTGCCGATGTTGCCCTTCGCAATGTTGCCGAAAGCGTCGGAAGTAATCACGTTCTGGATATTGGTGGCGTTGCGCTGGGCGGCGATGGCAGCGGCGTTGCCCTCACGCTCACCGGCGACGACAAAGGTGGACAGCTTGTAGATATCCGAGACGAGCGCCATGTCCTGCTGGGCCGAAGCGCTGTCGCCGACGACCACCTTGGCCTCCTGGCGGTCGAGGCCGGGATATTCAAAGACCAGGGTATAGGTGCCGGGCTGGAGGCCGGTGATCTCATAGAGGCCGCCGACCTCGGTAAGCACTTGGCGGCCGGTTTCACTCACGAGCACGGTAACGCCCTCGAGGTTACGGCTGGTGGACTGGTTGCTAACCGCGCCGCGGATGGAGCCGGTCGCTGCTGTTTGCGCCGCAGCGGGACTGGCTGCAAGCAGAGCCAGGGACAGGAATACAAGAGCGCGGAAGCACAGGCCCGCGCCAAGCCGGAGGATGATCGAATGCATGGGTGTAGGTAGGTGGGGTTGGGGTGAATGCGCCCAACAGCTGCTGGGATGGCCTGCGCTCATTCGGGGTAAGCGCGGGCGGCGGCCGGGGCGCGTCTCGCAATGTCGCGTTGAGTGGATAGGCTGGACAGGCCTCCGCCAAGAACGGCGAATGCTGAAATTTCAGTAGCGCTGGCGGGGTGGCGCAAGTTGACAGGGCCTGCAGGATGGCCCACATCCCCTGTGTGCTCCCTGCCCCCTCCGCCTCACCGGAAAAAATGCGTCTGCTCGTCATCGAGGATCAAGTCATGGTGCGTGACTTCGTAGCCCAGCTCTGCCGCGAACAATTCGCCGGGGCAGAAGTGGCGGAGGCAAGCGACGGGCGAAGTGGTGTCGAACTTTGCAGCCGGCTCCGCCCGCACATCGTACTGCTTGATCTGGACCTGCCCGATGGCGACGGGCTGGACCGCATTCCGGAGATCAGACAGCGGGCGCCGGACACGAAGATTGTCGTGATCACTTCCCACAGCGACGACTACGCAATCCACCGCAGTCTGGAAGCGGGCGTCGCGGCGTTTGTCGACAAATGCTCGCAGCCAATCGAGGCGGTCGGTGACGCGATCTCGGAGGTTGCCGCCGGACGGACGTTCCATTCTCCGAGCGTGGCCCGGACTTGGGCGCGATTGTGGCGCGACCCGCACGCGTTCACCAAACTGCTCAGCCTGCGTGAGCAGGAGGTATTGCGCCTGCTCGGAGAAGGCTTTCACAACGACACCGTGGCCGAGCGTCTTGGCGTGAGTCCGAAAACGATCCTATCGCACCGCCGCAACATCATGGCAAAACTCGGGGTTCACAGTACGCCGGAGCTGATTCGTTACGCGTTCAAAAAGGGCTTCACCCGGCTGCGGCAGGACGAACCGGCCGGCTGAGCCGTTCATGCACTTGGGCGGCCGCTTCGCACAATTCGTGCACTGCCGTCTCCAGCTCTTGGAAAGACCACTCCCGGGCGCATCGTTCGATCCGACCGGCCGTTTCGCGCAGTTCGACCGCATGCACCAGCCCGGCATGGGTTTTTAACCGGTGGGCGGTCCGCGCGACCGTATCACGATCGCCGCGCTGGCGGGCGTCGTCCAAGGCGGCGAGTTCCTGATCGAGAATTTCCACGTACTCGTCCGCCGCCTGGCGCACACCGCGCGGACGGGTCCGACCGACGAGTCGGAACACGCGGGTATCAAGTCCCGGCCGGTCGCCAGCCTCCGCAGCCAGACGGCGCCGGCAAATATCCGCCACCACCCGTCCGATCGTGTCGGCATCCAGCGGCTTGAGGAGGAAATCGTCGAAACCTGCAGCTGCACATCGACGTCGAATGTCGTCACTGTCGTGCGCAGTCGTTGCCAGCAGGATTGAGTTGGTGGCGTCGGGCCGCTGCCTGATGGCCCGCGCAATCTGTTCGCCATTCATGTCGGGCAGCTCCCAGTCGAGCAAGATCAAGTCGTAGTTGTGCGTTTCAAGAAGGGCGAAGGTCGCACGGGCATCGGAAGCAACCTCGGTCTCGAAGCCGAGCCTTTCCGCCATTCGACGCACGACGATCTGATTGTAAGGCTGGTCCTCGACGACCAACGCACGCTGCTTGACGGCGGGTGCCGGCACCGCAACCGCCGCGGTCGCGGAATGCAGTTCACGGTCCCGCTTCAGCCGCACGGTGAGGAAGAAACTCGCACCCTGCCCCGGCTCGCTGTCCACCCCGACGTGGCCGCTTATCAGTTCTGCCAAGGCGCGGCAGGTCGCCAACCCGAGGCCGGTGCCCGGTGTCCGCTGGTGGCGCGCGGCGGTTCCGCGCACAAACTTTCCGAAAACCAGCTCCTGCTCTGCGTAGGGAATGCCCGGTCCGTGATCTGTGACCGCGAATGTAACATTGGCAGCGTAGTCGTTGATCGAGTCGGCAGACACGCTGATTTCGATCCGCGAGCCGGGGGCGTGCCGCACCGCATTGGCCAGGAAGTTACCAAGGATCGCGTGGATCTTCTCCTCGTCGCCGATCAGTTTGCTGGGCACACCGGGCTCGATCTCCACCGTTATACCACCGCTACTGTCCCGCTCCGCTATGCGAAACAGGGCCGCCATCTCGGCAACCAGGTCAGACAAGATGAACGGGGTCTCGCGTAGCGCTACGTGGCCGTGCTCCAGCCGGGTAAAGCTGAGCACTTCGTCGAACACCCGCGCGAGCGACTTGGAACAGGCGCGCAACGAGACCAGCATCTCGTCCTGCCGGACATCCCGCAATCCTTCGCGCAGCATGCTTGCGAGGCCGATGATTCCATTGAGTGGGTTGCGAATCTCGTGACTGATGTTCTGTAGAAATTCCGATTTGGCGCGCGTCGAGGCCTCGGCGAGTTCCTTGGCCGCCTGCAGCTCCTGGGTGCGCTCGGCAATCGCCGCCTCCAAGCGACTTTTCTCCCGCCGCAACGCCGCCATCCGCCACCGGATGAAGCTGAACGCCCCTGCAATGGCAAGCACGCCAAGCACCAGGTAAAACCAGAGGTGCTGATACAAGTAAGCCTTCTGTTCGAATCGAAGACTGGCACCCGTGTCGTTCCACACCCCATCGGCGTTGCATGCGATGACTTGGAACTCGTAGCGCCCGGGCGGCAGACTGGCATAGGATGCCACGCGACGCTCGCCCGCGTCGACCCACTCCGCATCGATGCCCTTGAGCCGGTATTGAAAACGCACCCGATGGGGTGCCGTGAAACTTAAGCCGGAATATTCAATCAACAGCCCGCTGGTGCCGGCGGACAGGACGAGCGGTCCGGCGGGATCCAATACCCGCCCACCCGCGAGCACCCGCTCGATATGCACCGCCGGGGGGCGCGGGTTCGGGTTAATCCTCCGGGCGTCGCCGACGAGGATGCCATCGCGCGTGGCATACCAGAACTGTCCGGTGCGCGTCTGGCAGACATTCGGAAAGCAAGCCAAGTCCTCCATCGTGTCACGCAGCCCCTCAGTCACGTACACGAGTCCAAGCCGCTTCGGCGCCCCGATGGCATGCATGGCGGCCAGAAGTTCAGCGCGGCGGGCCATCACCACGCCGCGTGCCGACCCAATCCACAAATTGCCGTGATCGTCCTCGAGAATGCTGTCGATGTGTTGGTCGAGCAGATCACTGGTCCAGTCCGCCACGAGGAGGCTCCCGTCTTCCCACAAGGACAAACCGAAACCAGGCGCGCCGGCCCAGACGGTCCCCGCCCGGTCGGCGTAGACGAGTCGAATGTCATTCGCGGGCGCACCGGTGGCGCGATTCCATGCCTTCCACTCACCGCCTGGAGGCAGCGTGAGCAGTCCATGTTCCCAGGTGCCGGCGAGGATTTCACCGGACGGCGTTTCCGTGAAGGTACCGACCGTGCAGCCGGTGGCCTCCGGCGGCAATACCACCTGGCGCAGCACGCCGTCCCTCCACGTGTAGATACCCCGGTTCCGCACCCCAATCCATAACGTGCCGTCGCGGGAGGTGAAAAAAGCACGGGCCTCGGGGAGTTCCGGATGAGATTCGACTGCCTCGCCCCGCCAGATTTGCAACGCACCGCGCATGCCGACAAAAACCTCGCCGCTCACCAAGGCATGGACGCTGATCACCTCGTCCCCCTCGCGGTCCGAAGCTGGCAAACGTCGGCTGATGTTACCGTCACTCCCAATTTGCACGACTCCGCGGCGACCCTGTGCAAGCCAGACTGTACCGTCCCGCCCTTGCATTACCGTTCGAAATCCGGTGTCCGTGTTGCGGGCGCCGAGGCGGACAAGTTGCCAGGCCGGCTCGCGCACTCGCAATAATCCATCGGTTGCCGTTCCCACCCAGACATTGCCCTCCTGATCATGCGCCAGGCTGGCGACCGCAGTGGTGCCCAACGGAGCAACCGTCGTGATCGTCGCAATTTCCCCTCCGGTAATTCGCTGCAAACCGGCGCTGGCTACCCAAAGGACGCCGGCTTTGTCCACATGCAGGTTCGAGACCCGGCTGCCCGCAAGGCCATCTGCCGCCTCGATCCGCCGAGCCTGTCCGTCCTGCCATTGCACCAAGCCTGTACGCGTTCCGAACCAAAGCGCCCCACCGGGAGTTTGTGCGATGGAGAGCACTTCATCCCGCAACTCGCCGGCCGCATTAAAGGAACTGAATACACCACGATCCGCGCGGACGGCACCGGACCGACCGCTGAACGCCAACCAGACATGTCCCGCTGCATCAGCAAACAGCGCGCTCACTCGGATGCGCGGAACCGTTGGGCTTTCCGGTAGCGGAACGAAACTCCCATCACTATTGCGGATAAATACGCCCCCGTCGGTGGCCGCCCATAGCACCCCGGCGGCGTCCTCGCAAAGTGCATACACTGGCCGACCCTCGAGGCCGCCGGGTTCAAAGGTGCCCTTGCGCAACCGCACCAAGCCGACATCAGTACCGATCCAGAGTTGGCCGTCGTGGGCCGCGAGCAGAGCCCGGATAACATGGCTGCCCAGCGCCGGTGTATTGGTCGTACGGAAGGTGGTGAACCGCAACCCGTCGAAACGCGCCAGGCCCGCTTCGGTGCCAACCCAGAGATAGCCGTCGTCAGTCTGGGCCACGGCGGTGACCATATCCGCAGGCAGTCCCTCGCCAGCTGTCCAAGTGGCGATCGAGTGGGGCGCAGTCCCCTTGGGTAGAGTCATGGCCGGTGCAAGGGTTGCTGCCAACACTGACACCATCAACACCGTTACCCGCTCCCGGCCGAAGCGAAACATCACGGGAAGAAACGGTATCCCGGGGAAATTCATGGACCGAGCTGCCTGATGTTAGAGGTCATCGATATCGTCCCGGGCAGGACGGTACAACCCCGCCGAGGGCTGCCTTCAGAGCTTTTCCCCAGCGATCTTTTCCGGTCGATGCGTCTCGGGCAGGCCGGGGCTGTTGTGAACTTCGAAACCGGTGACGTCCTTCAACTGGAAAGTCGCGGCACCCGTCGTGGCCGGGAGCTTGGAGCGATCGAAGCTCGCACCGACGACATCCTCGAGCCACACGACGGGCCGCAGATCGGGCTGCACGGCGCGAAACTCGATGCCGTCGACTGTGAGATTTTTCACGTGGCGGGCGAACAAGCCCCAGGAAGAAAGTTTCCCGAGGCGGAAAGGCTCGGGGTAGCGGTTGTTGTCCTCATACTCCGGCACAACGCGCTCGGCGTCCTTGGCGGTACCCCCGCCCGCGTAATCGATGAAAATGTTGGTGAGCGCAATGTCCTCGATCGACCCGGCAGGATCGCCAGCGAGCAGAATGCCAGCCTCGGCGGGAGCATTGTGGACGACGATGTTGTCGATTTTGATGCGCTTCGCGGTGCCGACCTTGGTGCCCGCGGGACCGCGCAGACGCGTGCCGAGGCGGACGTAGATCGGGGCGTTAACGATATCGCGCATGGTGATGTTCGTGACGGTGATGTCCTCCATCAGCGCACCGTCAACCGACTCGAGCGCGAGGCCGCGACTGTATTCGAAGACACAGTTCGAGATCGTGATATTGCGGAAGCCGCCGTTGGACTCGGTGCCGCACTTGATGCGACCGGTCGGGCCGTGGCCGAAAATGTGGTCGTCGCGGCGCTTCTTCGTGCCGTCAAGCAGCGAACCTTCGTCGAAACCGCTGACGTAGCAGTTCGTGATAGTGAGGTTCTCCGTAGCACGGGCGTAGCCAAGACCGTAGCTGCTCTTCGGACAGATGCCGTCGTCGTTGGGCGAGTTGACGCTGCAGTTCGACACGCGGACGTTTTGGCAGCAGTCGATGTCCATGCCATCGCGGTTGGTGTCGATCTTGAGATTGTCGATCGTCCAGTTGTCGACGCCGGTGCCAAGGATGCCGAAGTGACCGCCGTGGTAGATCGTGAAGTCGCGGAAGGTCACGTTGCGACAATTCTTCAACGCGATGGCCTTGTTGCCGACGCCAGCAGGCAGTGTGTCCTTGCCGGGATAGTTGAAGGGGCCGGGCTTGACCGCGGCGATCGCGTCCTTGGCCGACTGCGGCAGCGCGTTGTCGATCTTGGTTCCGCCGGCGCGCTCTTCGGGCGTCAGGTCGAAGCGATTGGAAGCGCCGCGGCTCAGGCCCTTACCGAAAATGCGGCCCGGCCCAAGGATGGCGACGTTCTCGAGATTCTCACCCCAGATGAGACTGTTGTGCCAGTGCGCGTGGCCGAAGTCCTCATATTGGTTGGTGTCCGGAGGTCCGGCCGTGGGTTCGGGCGCGTCGTAGCCCGACGATAAGTCGGAGGACGGACGGGCGGCCTCGAGCGTGGCCCCTGAATCGAGGTAGAGCGTGATGTTGCTCTTCAGGCGGACAGAGAAACTCAGATACGTGCCGGCCGGAAAATGGACGGTGCCACCGCCGGCAGCAGCAGCGGCTTCGATGGCAGAGTTGATCGCGGGTGAGTCGATCGCGACACCATCACCCTTGGCGCCAAAGGCTCGGACATCAAAAACGCGGGCAGGAGTCTGGGCGGAGGCGGCCAGGACGGAGACCATCAGGGCGAGGAAGAAACGGAGGGGTAACATGGGATTCAATTTCATGGGAATTGACGGCGGGAAGGAAGCTGCGCCGAGATTATACGGTTAACCGAAAATTTCATACCCAAACCAACCAAGGCATGGCTCACAAAGGACACCGAGTTCCGACATGGAGGCAGCAGGAGACCAAAATGGGTTGGATGGGGTTTACGAGAAATAGGAGCTGATGAAAAGTGGATCCCCGTTGGATCGAAGGATTTTCCTCTGTGAACTCTGTGTCGGAACTCTGTGCCCTCTGTGACCAATGGTTTTCCTCCGAAAAAATGTGAAACACGCGGTCTAGTTTCGCGTGACATCAAGCCGGTGACGAACTTCCTCGAGGATGTGCGCGTCCTCGGCGAGGGCGCGCTTGCGGTTGGCTGCGCGCCATTGCATCTCGAGCACGAAGGCGTCGATGTTGTAGCGACGGCCGGTGGCGACATTGAGACCGTAGGTGACACCGGGCGAACGCTCATAAAGCTCCAGCTTCGCGAGGGCGTCCTCCAGCGTGATGCGATATTCGTCCTTGGGGTCGTCCATGTAGCGGCGCAGCGAGAAGTAGGATCGGATCCACTCGCGTTGCAGCAGCGCGGCGTCCTGCAGAAAATGGTAGCCCTCGATGAAAGGTGCGAGCTGTTCCGCGGTGGCATGCATCGCCGCCTCATGCAAGTCGCGCTGGCCGGCGTGGACTTGGGCGACGACCTCGTCTTTCTCGGCCACGAGCCGGCCGTAGGTCTCGGCATCGGGATGATAAAGTTTTTGCTCCAACGCGCGGTCGGCCGGGTCGTTGGTCCATTTGGAACGGGCGCGTTCAAGCACATGGCCATAGTAGTAGGGATAGTCGGCCCATTCGACCCCGAGGGATTTTGTCAGCCAGTTCTCCAGATGCCAGCGGCCGTTGTGATTGATGAATTCCGAACGTTTCATGGCCGAGGCGACAAACGGCGCGGCCAAAGGTGGGAACCCACGACGCAGCGCCCAATCGAGCTGGACCTGATCGACCGAAAGATCCGGATTCGCAAGATAGCGTGAAAAAGCGTAAAAGTTGATCTCGTGTGTATCCGTGAAGGGCTCGTCGCCGATGAGCCGCGCGCGGCAGACCAAGCCGGCCTGCTTCGTGTCGCGGGCGCGCTGAGCAACACGACGGATGTAGTCGGTCTGTGCGTAGACACCCGATGTGGACCACGCCTTCTCGACGCCGATGTCGATTTCGATGATCTGGCGTTTGCCTCCACCCTTCCCATGCTGCGGATCCCACGGGTAGAACGGATGAAACTCATGCGTGGTGTCCTTCGACATCGAGATGATGTCGTCCGGAAGACGGTCGAGCGCGGACTTGAAATATTCCATCTCGAGCGGCTCGTAGAAAAAATTGCGGACGATAAGCTGCTTGTTGTGCTTCTTCAGGAAGTCGTAGAAGAACTTCGAGACCTTGTAGATCCGGTCGGGCACGCTAAGCGAACTGGCGACCTGGCTGTTGCGGAATATGCGGTAATCGCTCTCGTGAAAAGTGATCACGAAACCCGCCGCGTCGGGCAGGACCTTGAGCATGCGCTCGTAGCGATCTTCGAGAAAAGGGAAGAGGCCGGGGTCGTCCATCTGGAGCACGTTGTCCTTGAGGAAGCGCTTGGGCATGTCGTTG